>Ga0074046_10001562_pt1 | contig 20507 bp, 20 predicted proteins | sample BogForMeECP23OM3_FD_94441 | JGI IMG/M metagenome (GOLD analysis project Ga0074046, IMG submission 94441) | Bog forest soil microbial communities from Calvert Island, British Columbia, Canada - Bog Forest MetaG ECP23OM3 | ecosystem: Environmental > Terrestrial > Soil > Wetlands ... | reverse complement strand
CCACCGGCGGCTTGCGCAGCGACTCGGCGAGCTGCGACTCTTGCGCGGCGGCACTGAGTTCACCCCGCTCGCGCAGCGCCAGCGCAAGATTCTCGTGGGGCAGGTCCCAGTCCGGCGCGAGCTGAGCAGCGTTTTTCAAAGTCTCGATCGCGGCGTCTCGCTGTCCCGCCGCATAGAGGCCCACCGCCAGCTCATTCTGTGCCCGTGCGCTTGCGGGCTGCTCGAGCCCTTGCTTGCGCAGGAGCGAGATCATGGCCTCCCGCGTCGGCGCGGCGAATGCATCGTCCCACGAGCGGTAGAGGAGCGCGCCATAGCGGAAGCGTCCCACCCGAGTGGGTCGGAAGAGCGCACGGCCGACGCTGCGCATGGCCTCATGATCCGAGGTCTCGAAAAGAGGCGGCTCGGTTTGACATCCAGGACCGTAGGTCTGAACGTCCCACGCGGCGAGCTGGCCCTGGGGAAGGTAGAACCAGGAGGTGAAGGCCTTCCCCTCCTCGGACATTTCCGGCTTATCGCATTTTTGCGTAATCGCCACGAGATATGTGGCAGGCGGGAAATCGCTCTTGCCGGGGGCAACGCTTTCCGGCGGGAGCGTGGTCACCCCCGTGGCCGAAAGAACCTGTACGCGCAGGTGCGCGACACCGATCCCCGACTCGGGATGACGCAGGAAAGCGAGGACGTGCTGCAGGTCATCGCCGGCCGCGAACTCGACGGGCTCGCCGTCGGTGCGCTCGTGGGGCTGCGTCGCCAGGGCGGGCCCACAGAAGAGCAGGCCCGCGCACAGCGCGGCGCGCCCTAGGCCTCGCGGCACAAAACGAACCAGCTCCCGAGGTCTTTGCCACCCCTTGCGGCGGAGCCAATCGTGACGTGCTCGGAGACGCGCCGCAGCGTGTCCACCATGTTGCCGTAGACGAGCCTGCCGGGGCCCTGGTCATTGGGGCGGATCGGAGGCCAACCCTCGGGGCGTTCCGGCGGCAGCTCACGATAGTCGATCAAGACTTCGGGCAACGACGCATCTTCGCGTGCCACGAAGTAGCCGGGCCCCGTGAAGAACGACATCGTCTGGAAGTTGAAGCCGTAGAGCAGAGGAGGCTTGTGCGGATCGGCAGCGCGCGGCCGGGCGAAGCGCTTCTCGAAGAGCGTGAAGAGCGGAAGGGTGTTACGTCCGTGGTGGCGGACCGCAACGAGATCCGGGGCTCCCGGCGGGACGAGATCGACGAGGCGCACGCTGCCGAATCCCTTCGCAGCCTCGTACAGGCGGCGCTGCTCGGGACGACCGAGGGCGCGAACCGCGCGCACACGATCCGCAGGAGCGAGAGCGTCGAGGAAATGCGCGACCTCAAGGAGCTTGATCGCTGCGGCGCGTACCCGGCTCAAAAGCTCGTGCTCCGGAGTTCCCGTTCGAGGCGTGCTCATGGGGCGTCTCCTCCCACAAGAGAGTACCGTTCCGCGGCAAGGAGTTGAAGAGTGGACGAGCGCCGGGCGCGGAGGCGAGAGCGGCTGCTCGTCGTGATGGCGTCGGCGCTGCTCTTGCTTCCCGGACTCGGTGAACTCGGGCTCTGGGCGCCGGACGAGCCCCGCTACGCACAGGTGGCGGAGGAGCTGCGCTCCTTTGTTCACGGCCCGAGCGGCCTGGTCGTTCTTCACCTAAACGGCGGCGTCTACGACCAGAAGCCCCCTCTCTACTTCTGGGCAGCCGCACTTGCAGGTGCACCCGGCGGGCGCGTGACGGAGGGGGCCGCCCGCCTTCCCTCCGCGCTCGCGGGTATCGCCTGCGTAGCCTTGACAATGCGTCTTGGAGCACTCCTCCTGTCCCAGCGCGCTTCGGTCTTGGGGGCGCTCCTTCTTCTCACCACTCTTGACTTCGCGCGCCTTTCGCGCCGCGTGCAGCTCGACGTCGTGCTGACCCTGTTTGAGCTGGTGGCGCTCTACGCCTTCGTGCGTCTCGAACAGAAGAAAGGGTCGCGCACGGCAAACTTGATCTGGCTCCATGCCGCCCTCGGCCTGGCCGTGCTCACGAAGGGCCCGGTCGGTTTCCTGCCCCTCCTCGTGATGGCGGTCACCCTCGCCTTTACCCGGCGACTTGCAGAGCTGCGTGGCCTTTTCCCCGCTTGGTCGCCTCTTCTCTCCCTGGCACCCCCCCTCATCTGGCTCGCCGCCGCAGCGGCGTTGGCTCCCGCGGGTTTCTTCGACGCCGCCGTGGTGCAGAACCTCTGGGCCCGCGCGGCCGAGGGAACCGCGCATCCGCGCCCTTTCTACTACTACGCGTACCAGTTCCCCGTTAGCTTCCTGCCGTGGTCGCTGGTTTGGCCCCTCGTCCCCTTTGTCGCGCGGCGCAAGGTGTTCACAGCCTCCGCCGATCCGGAGCGGCGGCGCGCCTGGGGCTTTCTGCTCTCCTGGGTCGGTGTGACCTTCCTCGTGTTCTCGCTCTTCACCGGGAAGCGGGGTCTTTACCTTGCCCCGGCGGCGCCCGCCGCAGCCCTGATCAGCTCGGACGCCCTTCTGCTCTTTCTCCTCGAGCGCAGGACCTTGCCCCGGGCCTTTTCATGGCTGGCCTTCGCCCTCGCAACCTCGCTCTTCGCGGTGGGCGTGCGCCTCGCCCTGTTCCCGCAGGTTTCCGGCGTCTCGCTCCCGCGGACCTTCGGCGCGACGGTGGCGCTGATTGCCGTCGCAGGTGCCTGCGCGTGGGGGTGGCTCGGTCGAGGCGATCCGACACCTGACAATGTTGGGCGGGAACGTGCCACCCTGCGTCGGATCGGCGTCGCCGTCACGGGGGCCTTCGTGCTCCTCATGGCAGCCTTCCATCTCCTCTATCCGAGTCTGGACGACGAGAAGTCGCCCCGACCCGTAGCGCTCGCGGCTGCCGCGCTCGTACCCCCGGGCGAGCCCATCGGCCTCCTGGGAAGTAGTCCCCTCGTCGGCGGGCTCGTCTACTACGGCGGGCGTGCCGTCCAGGAGCTCGACACGCCGCTTGAGGCCCGCGCCTTCCTCGTGCGCGGTGGGCGGGCGATCGTCCTCGAGGCCAAGAAACTGGACCGGCTGAATGCCGTCGTACCGGTCGAGGTGAGGGCCCGCGCGCGCGCAGAGGACCGCACTCTCCTCGTGGTGGTCCCGTCGGGAGAGCTGGCGCAAGGAGCTCTGGCGCCGCCTCCGCCCGAAGCGCCGCCCTAGACAGAGCACCTCGGGCTCGTCTCTCATGGGCGCCTCGGCTAGGCTCGCGCAGTCCAATTATGCCACAGCGCAGGAGGAGCCCCCCATGCCCGACAAGGCGCAGCTCCGCGTCGGTGACAAGACGATCGATCTCGAGATGCTGGTGGGCAGCGAAGGCGAGCGCGCGATCGACATTCGCAAGCTCCGCGATACAACGGGCGTCATCACGTTCGACCCGGGATATGCGAACACCGGTTCGTGCCGTAGCGCGATCACCTTCATTGATGGCGACAAGGGCATCTTGCGTTATCGGGGCATCCCGATCGAGGAGCTCGCCAGTCAAAGCACATTCCTCGAGGTCGCCTACCTCCTGATCTATGGCTCGCTCCCGACCCAGGTCGAGCTTCACCGGTTCGTCGAGTCGATCCGGCGCCACTCGATGCTGCACGAGGACATGAAGCGGTTCTACGGTGCACTGCCCAAGGACGCGCATCCGATGGCTGCCTGCTCTGCAGCCGTGGGCGCGCTCGCGACCTTCTACCCCGACTCCCTCGACCACCACGATCGAAGGCAGGTCGAGATCTCCGTACACCGCTTGATCGCGAAGCTCCCTACCATCGCGGGCTACGCCTACAAGCACTCCATCGGCCAACCCTTCATGTATCCGAACAACAGGCTCGAGTACGTCGGCAACCTTCTCTACATGTTGTTCGCCAATCCCTGCGAGGAGTACCAGGTCGATCCGGTCGTCGAGAAAGCGATCGATCTGTTGCTCATCCTGCACGCGGACCACGAGCAGAACTGCTCCACCAGTACCGTGCGCCTTGTGGGCTCGTCCAATGCAAACCTTTTTGCGGCCATCTCCGCCGGCATCAACGCGCTCTGGGGACCGCTTCACGGTGGCGCCAACCAGGCCGTGATTCAGATGCTGGAGCGCATTCGCGACGAGGGCCTGAACGCCCGCCAGTTCGTGGATCGCGCCAAGGACAAGCAGGACACGACGCGTCTTATGGGCTTTGGCCACCGGGTCTACAAGAACTTTGATCCGCGCATGAAGATCATCAAGAAGGCCTCTGACGAGGTGCTGACCAAGCTTGGCGTGAACAACAAGCTCCTCGAGATCGCGAAGGAGCTGGAAGAGATCGCGCTCAAGGACGAATACTTCATCGAGCGCAAGCTATATCCGAACGTCGACTTCTACTCCGGCGTGATCTACAACGCGATTGGGACCCCGGCCAATATGTTCACGGTGATCTTCGCGATCGGTCGCCTCCCCGGCTGGATCGCCCATTGGTCCGAGATGCACTCCGATCCCGACGTCAAGATCGGCCGTCCGCGTCAGGTGTACACCGGCGAGACGCAGCGCAGCTGGATCCCCTTCTCGAAGCGCTAGTCGGGTCCGCACTGCATGATCTGGTTGGACGGCAAGCTGCTGCCCCGCGACGCCTCGGTGGCGCGCGCCGACGATTCCGCCTTCGCGAGCGGAAGGGGCTGCTACACGAGCGTGCTCTGGTCTGGAGGCCGCGCGCGTTTTGCGGACCGCCACGCGCGGCGGCTTTCGGAGAATGCCGCGCGGCTCTCCCTGGGCCAGCTCGAGCAGTCCGCCTGCCTCGAGGCGATCCACACCGTTGGCTCTGGGGTTTTCGGCGGAAAGGCGGGAGTGGTGCGGGTGCAGGCGAGTCGGGACGGAAACCGCGTCCTGCACCTTCTCGCCACGGCACGCCCCTTCGATGAGTCGCGTCCCTTTTGGCGGGCGGTCTCGGCGCCGTTTCCCCACCCGGGACCCATGCCCTGGGGCGGCGTGAAGGTGACGGGGTACCTCACCTTCGACTTGGCCCGCGAGGCGGCGCGCGCAGCCGGTGCCGACGACGCGCTTCTTTTCGACACGGCCGGGCGCCTCGTGGAAGGCGCGCGCACGAATGTGTTCGTTGTGCTCCGCGACGGCACGCCTGTGACGCCGCCGCTCGCGCGCGGCGCGGTGGCGGGGATCGCGCGGGAGATCCTTTGCGAGCGGATGCCGGAGCTCGTGGAGCGGGACCTAGGCTTGGCCGATCTTGCGCGGGCGCGAGAGCTCGTGCTCGCAAATGCCGTGCGGGGTGCCGTGTCCGTCGTAAGCGTGGACGGCCACCGGATCGGCTCAGGAGTGCCGGGCCCGGTGGCCGCGCATTTTCGCGCGCTCCTCGACGCTGAGCCGTAGGCCTCGCCGCTTCGCCCGCTTCTTCTTCGCTGCTACCGTGATCCGGCGCCATGGGGGAGGGAGCGAATGAACATCCAGGGTCTCGGGGCGCTTGTGACCGGCGGCGGGTCGGGCCTTGGGGAAGCGACGGCGCGTAGCCTCGCGGCGCACGGAGCGCACGTTGCAGTCCTCGATCTCGAGAAATCGAAGGGCAAGGACGTCGCCGCGTCGCTCGGCGGAAAATCCATTTTTACGCCGGCGGACGTCACGAGCCCGGAGCAGGTGGGGACCGCTCTCGATCGTGCGCTCGAATCCTTCGGCGCGCTCCACGTGGCGGTGAACTGCGCGGGGATCGGCGCGGCGGGGAGGACGGTCGACAAGGACGGCAAGCCCTTCGACCTCGGATGGTTCACCCGCTGCGTCCAGGTGAACCTGATCGGGACCTTCAACGTGATCCGGCTCGCCGCGTCACGCATGATTGCAAACGCTCCGAACTCGGGCGGTGAGCGCGGAGTCATCGTGAATACCGCCTCCGTCGCCGCCTTCGATGGGCAGATTGGCCAAGCCGCCTATTCCGCCTCGAAGGGCGGAGTCGTGGGGATGACGCTTCCGATCGCTCGCGATCTGTCCAAGAGCGGAATCCGCGTGGTGACGATCGCTCCGGGACTCTTCCGCACGCCCATGCTGATGATGCTTCCAGAGCCTGCCCTCGAGGCACTCGGGTCCACGGTTCCCTTCCCACCGCGCCTCGGCGATCCGGCGGAGTACGCAGCCTTGGCCTGCCATATCGTCGAGAACCCCATGTTAAACGGTGAGACCATCCGACTCGACGGTGCGCTTCGGATGGCCCCGAAATAGCGCGATGGAGCTCGGCCGCCTCGCCATCAGCCTTCCCCTGCCCTTCCTCACGTCACGCGAGTGTGTCGCACTCGCCCAACAGGCGGAGGATGAATGGGGCTATGACGCGATCTGGCTGGCCGAGACGGCGGGCCCCGATGCCTTCGCTTTGGCGGGCGCCCTCGCCCAGGGGACGCGTCGCGCGACGATCGGCACGGCGGTCGTGCCGGTCTACACCCGAACGCCTGCCGTACTGGCCATGGCGGCCTCGACCCTGGCGCAGCTCTCGGAGGGTCGCTTCATCTTGGGGATCGGATCGTCGAGCCATACGATCGTCGAGGAATGGAACGGCGTTGCGTTCGATCGGCCCCTCACACGCGTGAGGGAGACGGTGGCGGTTCTGCGTCAGGCGCTGGCGGGCGAGCGCACCGACTTCGTGGGCCAGACCGTCCGATCCCGCGGCCTGCGCTTGGGCAGCGTGCCCGCGCGTCCCGTCGCGATCTATGTGGGCGCGCTGCGCGAGAAGATGCTCGCGCTGGCCGGCGAGCTGGCAGACGGCTTGTGCGTGAATCTCTTTCCTGTCTCCGCCTTGCCGAAGATGCTGGCGGCGTACCAGGCAGGTGCGAGGCGCGCGGGACGGGACGCCTCCCGAGGCGAGGTGGTGTGCCGCTTCCAGGTGGCCGTGACCGATGACCTCCCCACCGCGCGCAATCTCGCGCGTCTCGCCTTTTCCGCGTACATCGCCGCGCCGGTCTACAACAAGTTCTTCGCGTGGTGCGGCTTCGAGCATGAGGCGCGCGACGTAGCCCTGGCCTTCGCGCAGCGCGATCGCGCGGCAACGGGCCGAGCCATGAGCGACGAACTGATCGATCGGGTCTTCATCCTTGGCTCCGCCGAGCGCTGCCGCGCACAGATTGCGGAGTTCGTGGCAGCGGGCGTCACGACGCCTGTGCTCTCTCCCCTCGCCACGGATCGCCGCGGGATCTCGGCGGTCTTCGAGGCGTTTGCGCCAAAAAAGCTGGGAGAGGGGTGAGCGGGGAAGGACCGTCGCCGATCCTCGTTACGGGGGCGACAGGGCTCGTGGGCCGTCGCCTTCTCCCCGCGCTCTTGCGCGCGGGAAATCCCGTCCGGGTGCTGACGCGCAACCCCACGCACGCCAGGCTCGAGGGCGGAGGCGCGGAGCGGGGGGCCGCGCCGGCGGAGGCGATGGCCTGGGACGGAACCCACGCTCCCCGGACCGCGCTCAGCGGCGCGGCGGCGGTCGTGCACTTGGCCGGCGAACCGATCTTCACCGGACGCTTGACCCCTGCTCACCGCACCCGCATCTACGAGAGCCGGGTTCGCTCGACGGAGGATCTCGCGGCGTCCTTGGGCCAGCTCGCGCCGGGAGAGCGGCCGCAAGTCCTCGTCTGCGCTTCGGCTGTCGGCTACTACGGATCCCGGGGCGAGGAGCTCTTGGACGAATCGAAGGGTCCTGGCGAAGGCTTCCTCGCGCGCGTCTGCGTGGACTGGGAGGCGGCGGCAGCGAAGGCTGCGCATCACGGGGTGCGCGTCGTTCAGCTCCGCATCGGCATCGTGCTCGCGCGCGAGGGAGGGGCTCTGCCGAAGATGGCGCTGCCCTTTCGCCTCGGGCTCGGCGGCCCGCTCGGCGACGGGCGCCAGTGGGTGCCGTGGATTCACATCGACGACCTTGTGGCCCTGATTCAGCAGGCGCTTGCGGAGGCGTCTTACGTGGGTCCGCTAAACGCCGTGGCGCCGTCCCCCGTTCGCAACGCCGAGCTCACTGCGGAGGTCGCGAGCCGGCTCCGCCGGCCGGCATTCCTGCGAGTTCCCAGCTTCGCGCTGCGCGCGCTCCTCGGCGAGCTTGCCGGCGAGCTGCTTGGAAGCCGCCGTGCCGTCCCGCAACGCGCCGGGGACGCAGGATTTCGCTTCGCCCACGAGAAGCTCTCGAGTGCTCTCGCCGCGGAGCTTTGAGCGGGAGTCTTAGTTTCTCGGGAGCGCGGTAATCGGGTCGAAGACCGCAGGCAGGACTTCCTTCAAGGCCGGGCGCTCGCCCCCAGGCGCCACCTCGTAGAAGCCGAGGGAAACGGCCGGGGAACGCGCGGTCGGGAAGCGCTCGCGGAAGTCGCTCAGCAGACGCTCCAGGATCTCGAGAGCACGGGTGCGATCCACGTCGGCCACGAAGAGGACGGCGCGTTCCCGTGTCATGCGAAAGACTGCGTCCTCCACGCGGAGCGCACTTTCGATGTAGTCGATGAGCTCGGGAAACAGAAGCTCGCCCTCGGCGCCCGCAACGCCCACGACCACCGAAGGAAGGACGTGCTGGTTCGCGAGGTCGCAGCAGCGCTCGAGCAGCTCGCGCAGCCGGCGCGGGTCATCGCTCGCAAGGGGGGTTCGTCGCAGCAGCGTCATGCCCACCTATCGTCGGGTCGTGCACCGTGCTGTAGCGCGCGCGAATGAAAATGGCATCCCACGGCTCCGCACGCGAGCGCTCATCCCTCACCGCAGCGACCGCCGGTCGAAGATCAGAATGGAACCCGCGGTCGTGGCCAGGGTGAGCAGAACGAGCACCGCGGCGCTCGCCACAAGGGGCAGCTCGTGGACGCCCACGAGGCCGAAGCGGAAGAGGTCGACGCCATAGGTCAGCGGATTCGCGTAGGCGAGCCAGCGCGTGGGCGCAGGAAGCGTCGACACGGGATAGAAGATTCCCGACAGGAGATAGATGGGAACGGTCACGAGTCCTGCAAGGAGGCGGAACGACTCGAGGCTTCGCAGCTGGCTTGCGAGCGCAACGCCGAGGGCCACAAACGCAGTTGTGACGGCAGTCACCGAAAGCAGCATCGCCGCAGGGTGCGGGAGGCCGACCGCGGTGAAGGTCGCGAGAATTGCAGCAAGCACGAGTACGAGCACGAGCGACGCCACCACGCGTGAGGCGATCTTGCCGAGAACGATGCTCGCACGCGAGACGGGCGCCACGAGCAGAGCGCGCAGAAAGCCGCTCTCCCGGTCCTGGATCAGGGTCATGCCTCCCCCGACCGCTCCGGATCCGACCACGAGCGCCAAGATCCCCGAGGCAAGATGCGCCAGGTAATCGACTCCGGTGGGGAGACGCACGACACCATTTAACCCAAACCCAATGAAGGCCACGACGACAAGCGGAAAGGCGAGCTGCCCCACCCAATAGGCGCGGTCCCTGCGGTAGCGGAGCCACTCGCGCAAGAAGATCGTCCCTGCGTCTTCCACGAGCCGCCTCATCCCCGGCCCTCGCTTTCCCGCCGCCCGAGCTCGAAGGGGTGGCCGGTATGGTGCAAGAAGACGTGCTCCAGAGTCGGACGGTGAAGCAGGACCTCCCGCACACCGAAGGGCCGCGCCGCGTAGAGGAGCTCCGGTAGGCGCTGCGGACCGTTCGCGACCACGATGCGGAAGACCCCCTCGGCGCTCTCGACGCCGTCGTGCGTCACCCGGGTGACGCCGGAAAGAGCGCCGAGGCTCGCCAGGATCTCGTCCCGCGGCTCCGCGCGCTCCAGGGTGAGCACCACCACGTCGCCCCCGAGCGCGGCTTTCAAGCGCTCGGGAGGACCTTCCGCCACCACGCGACCGCGGTCGACGATGGCTAGGCTGTCGCAGAGCGCGTCCGCCTCCTCCATCGAGTGGGTGGTGAGAAAAAGCGTCACTTCGCCGGTCCGCCTCAGGCGACGCAGCTCCTCCCAGATTCCTGCGCGTGCCGCGACGTCGAGCCCGAGGGTCGGCTCGTCGAGGAACAGGATGCGCGGGCGGTGCAGGAGGCCGCGGACGAGCTCGAGTCGCCGTTTCATCCCGCCGGAGAACCCGCGCACTGGGCGGTCCGCGTCCGCCTCAAGGCCCGCCAAGGCGAGGGCCTCGCCCACGCGCTTGCGGCGGTCCGCGAGGTGGTAGAGCCGCCCGTGGAGGTCGAGCTGCTCGCGCGCGGTGAGCTCCGGATCGAGCGTCGTCTCCTGGAACACGAGACCGAGCTCGCGCCGCACCAACGCGCGCTCTGCGACGACGTCGTGCCCAAGGACGGCGGCGCTCCCCGCGTCTGCCAAGGCAAGCGTCGTCAAGACAGAGACCGTCGTGGTCTTGCCAGCGCCGTTCGGTCCCAGAAGGCCGAAGCAGCTGCCCCGGGCGACGCGCAGGCTAAGGCCGTCGAGCGCCGCGACCTGGCCGAAGCGCTTCACGAGATCCCGGGCCACAATGGCATCGTCGGATCCCGAGGCGGCTGCGATTGTTGCCCCGGAGTGCATCCTCTACCGTACGCGCGTGCGCGCGCGGAGCACTCTAGAGGAGGGAGCGGCAGCGCGCGACGCGCGTTTTCTCACACACCTCTCCCACGCCTACGCCACGCTCGTCGCTCTCACCGCGGGGCAGCTCGTGCTCGGCGCCTTGGTGCGTGCGCACGGCGCGGGCCTCGCGTGCCCGGACTGGCCCTTGTGCTTTGGCACGCTCGTCCCACAGCTCGACTTCCGGGTGGCGTTTGAATACGGCCACCGAGTGACCGGTGGCATCGTCTTTCTACTTTTTCTCGGGCTCTCGGCCACCTGCCTCGCCTACCCGAAAACGCGTGCCCTCACCGCGAGATGGAGCGCCGTGGGAGGATTCCTGCTCGCCCTTCAGGTCGTGCTCGGCGGTCTCACGGTGCTCCAGCTGCTCGCGGCATGGACGGTGACCGCGCACCTCGTGATGGGGAATCTCTTCGCCGCAACGCTCCTCGTGATCCAGCAGCGGCTTTCCGATGCCGCAACGCGCGCGCGAGGGAAGACGAGCGATGCGGCCCCGGGCCAGCCCCCCCTCCGCCGCGCGCTGCGCCCGGCGATTGCGGGAGCCGGGGCACTGCTCGCCTTCCAAGTCGTGCTGGGCGGCCTCGTTTCGTCTCGTCACGCGGGCCTTGCCTGCCTCGAGTGGCCCACGTGTGCGGGAGGCGTCTTCTTTCCCTCTCTCGAGGGGGTACGGGGTCTTCATCTCCTGCACCGCACGAACGGCTACCTCCTTCTGGCGACGCTTGTCTTGTGCGCTTTTCTCGCGCGGCGTGAGCCACGCCTTGCGCGCCTCACCGCTCTCGCCGCTGCGCTCGGCTTTGTGCAGGTCGGTCTCGGCATTGCCAACGTCCTCTTGCGACTGCCGGTGGAGGTGACGGCCCTCCACTCCGCGGGAGCTGCGGGACTGATCCTCCTCTGGACGGCGACGGCAGGACGCGCATTCGCGGGTGGGCGCAGCACCCAACCCCACGCCGACGTCGAGCTCCTGGTGGAGGCACGGGGCTAGGCCCATTGATGGCGAAGCCGCGCATCGCGATCGTAGGCGCAGGGTTTGGCGGGCTCACCGTGGCCCGCGCGCTGCGCCACGCACCGGTCGACGTGACAGTGATCGACCGCCACAACTACCACGCCTTCCTCCCCCTGCTCTATCAAGTCGCGACCTCGGGCCTCACCTCGCAAGACGTCGCGCACCCCGTTCGATCCATCTTGCGGCGCTGGCCCAACACGCGATTCCGGTTGGGGGAGGTGTTTGCCGCCGACCTCGAGGCCCGCTGGATCGCGCTCGAAGACGGCGAGCACATTCCTTTTGACTTTCTGATCCTCGCCGCCGGAAGCACGACGGAGACATGGGGCAACGAAAGCGTCGCGGCCTACGCACTGCCTCTTCACGATCTCGACCATGCCCTCGCGGTACGAAACCGCGCGCTCTCCTGCCTCGAGCGCGCAGATGCGACCGCCGATCCCGTGCTGCGCGAGGAGCTTCTCGGGATTGTCGTGGTGGGGGGTGGACCCACGGGGGTCGAGCTCGCCGGCGCCTTGGCCGAGCTGAAGCGCCACGTCGTGCCCCACGATTTCCCCGGCCTGAAGGGTGAGATGCGTGTGTGGCTGCTCGAGGGCCGGAGTGCCCTCCTGCCGTCCTTCCCGCCTCGCCTTCAGGCGAAGGCACTCCTTCAGGTAACGGCTCTTGGTGTCGAGGTGCGACTTGGGACGATGGTCGAGCGCGTGGACCCCGCAGGGGTGCGACTGCACTCGGGCGATCGCATTCCCGCGCGCACTGTGGTGTGGGCGGCGGGCGTGCGCGGTGAAAACCTAGGCGTACGACTCGCTCTCGCCACTGGGCGAAGCGGGCGGATCCCGGTCGACGAGACGCTCGCGGTGCCGGGACATCCAGGCGTGTATGCGATCGGGGACCTTGCTCTCCTCAAGGGGGCTGAGTCGCTCCCGCAGGTCGCGCCTGTCGCGATCCAGCAGGGTCAGGCGGTCGCACTGAATCTCTTGCGCACGCTGCGCGGGCACCCCCCCTTCCCATTTCGCTACCGCGACAAGGGCCAGATGGCGACGATCGGTCGGAACCGGGCGGTGGCCGTCGTCTTCGGCTGGGAGCTCTCGGGCAGGATCGCCTGGTGGGCGTGGCTCTTGGTGCACATCGTATTTCTTGTGGGATTCCGCAACCGCGCATCCGTGCTCCTCAACTGGGCATGGAACTTCTTTACCTACGACCGCGGTCTGCGGGCAGTGGTCGGCGCTGCTGCGCTGCCGGAGCTACCGCCGGTTCACGCCGAGCAGCGCGACGCCTCGGCCGCGCGGTGCTAAACACGCCGCCATGCGGTCCTACCAAGTCTTCGCCACGATGCCACCGGAGCGCGCCCGCGAGGTGCTAAAGGCGATCTCAGAGGCCTCCCCCGCGACCTTTGCCCAGGCCGTGGCGCTGGCCGGCGCGGCCATGCGCGCGCGTCCGATTTTTTTGATGCGGCAGCCCTTCGAAAAACGTGCCGATGCCGTGCGACGCACGCTCGCGCGCGTGGCTGCAAGCGACGTCGCGGAGGAGCTCCTCGCGGTGTACTTCCTGCAGTGTCGAAAGCCCCTCCTCCTCGAATGGTTGGATCTCTTGGGTCTCGAGCACGAGGAAGGCGCGCTGAAGACGGAGGCGCCGCCAGCGCCTCCCGCCAAAACCCTCGGCAAGGCGGTGAAGAGCTTCCGCAAGCAAGAAGACGCGGCCGATCGGGAGCTCCTCCTCAAGGCGTTCGCTGCCCAGACTGCGATCGACTGGCCGGATCTCGAAAAGCTTCTCGCGGATTCCTGAGAGGCTAGCCGCTTCGCTGCGCGGCCCGGCGCCGCGGCGGGAGGGGCAAGAACGTGCTCGTCCTCTCCATGTATTCCTTGTACTCAGGACGCCTCTTCACGAGCGATCGCTCGAGGAGGGCGACGCCAGAGACGCGCAGCAGCAGGAACGTCATGAGAAGCGGAGCGGGCAGCGTGAAGATGCCGACCGGCGTGGAGAGCGAAAGCGTAAAGAGTCCCCACCACACCACGGCGTCACCGAAGTAGTTGGGGTGGCGCGTCCACGCCCAAAGTCCGCGGTCCATCACCTTGCCCCGATTCATGGGGTCGGCTTTGAAGCGCGCAAGCTGAAGGTCCCCCACGCTTTCGAAGAAGAAGCCCACCGCGAAGAGGACGACGCCGAGGGCGTCCAGGAGACCCAGCGTCGCCGAGGTGGGAGAGGCGATCGCGGCCTGAACGGGAAGGGAGATCACCCAGCACAACGCGGCCTGGAGGCCAAATACCGTGTAGAGGCTCACCCAGGCGAAGCGCTCTCCGTGGCGCCTACGCATGGCGCCGTAGCGGAAGTCCTCACCCTGACCGGAGTTCCTCCAGCTGAGGTAGAGCGCGAGGCGCGACCCCCAAAGGACGGTGAGCCCGAGCACGAGGCGAGCGCGTGATGTCGGAGCGCCGCAAGCCCCATAGGTCACGAGCGCCACGAACGCGAAACCAATCCCCCAGAGCACGTCGACGACACTCGCGTCCCGCCGCACGAGGGAAAGCACCCAGACCGCGAGGAAGAGCAGCGCGAGCGAGCCGAGGGTCAGAGGCAGGACGGAAAAGAAGGCCTGCATCAAACGTCCTGGCGCGTGTGGTGCTCCCCGACCCAGGCATCGACGCGCTCCCAGTGTTGGGCGAGCCACATCAGGCGACCCTCCCGATCCTTCGGGATCTCTGCGAAGGGGACGCGCCAGGTGAACACCCGGATCGTCGCTCCGACGAGCCTTCCCGCCCACAGGTCAAAGACGGTCGCGATGCCATCAAAGCCCGTATGGGCGAAGAAGAGAACGTCCGCACCGGGATTTGCCTCGAGGAGCCCAAGCGCTCCACCGGGTCGTGGCGGGAGGACGTGCTTCAGTGCGCGGGCCTGGCGTGAAGCCGCTTCGTTCCCCGAGGCCGCGATCCGCGAAATCACATGCGCGCGCTTTTCCGGCGTAAAGCGCGTCCCTTCAGGAAAGATTACGACGGCGTCTCGCGCCGAGAGCCCATTCAGAAGGCGTACTACCGCCGCGATCTCCGCCGCCGCGTCGCCCGAGTTCCGTCGCACGAAGGTGTTTGGAACACGGTGGCCCACGACGTCGAGGCAGGGATCGAGGCGCAGCTCCTGCTTCATCACGTAACGCATGCGCAGGCCGCGGGGAGCCAGAAGAAGCAAGGGAAGGAGCACATCGCCCATACTCGCGTGCCTGGCAAAGACGATGAGGGGACCCATCCCGCCGTCACTTCCCGGTTCGAGAACCACGCGGAATCCGAAGATGCGCTCGGCGCCGTGGAAGAGGGCTCCTGACCAAAGCGATTCAAGCGCGTAGAACCAGCGATCCGCTCGTAAGCGATCGTGCCTCGCGATCGTAGCCTGGCCCAAGAAGAGGAGTCCCGTGGCGGCGAGTCCCCAGACTTCGCAGGTCAAAAACCACGCCAGAAGAAGAAGGCTGCGCGCCGCAATGAATCGCGTTCCGCGCAGCGTGTCATAGACGACTGCGACTGGAAGGGCCACGGGGAGTAGCGCCACCACCAGCACGAAGGCGCAACCCACAGCCGGGATTGTGGCGGCCCGCCGGGCCCAGTGGCGAGCTATCTCCGCGGAGGGTGCGCCGCTCGCACTCACGGGGTCACCCTGAGGATCCGGCCGAGCGGGAGCGGATCTCGAGCGACTCCGCTGGCGTGGAGGGCGCGAATTCCCTCTCGAATCGCGGCATGGCAGGCGCGCCGGATCGGATCGGCAAGCGCAATGGCGAAGCCCAGGAGGCCGACAACGGAAGTCACGACCGAGTACACAATCCGCAGCGTAAGCAGCACCTCCAGGGCCTGCCGGGCGTTCGCAGCATAGCCCGCCCGGCCGAGGATCGGCAGCGCGAGACCCACCCTCGCGGCTGCGGCAAGGTTGCGTGTCACTGACTAGATTCCCTGTTGCCCGGGCCTAAGATGGGAGCCCTCTGACGCGTACGAAGAGGGCAGTCCCGGCCCTTCCGAAGCACGTGAAGCCCGAGCGACGTGCCGCAGCTTGGAGAGCGCCCCGGTACCACCCTTCAGGTCGCGGTCGCTCAAGCGACGCGCCCGTCGCCTTGCGCCGAAGGAGAGACCAAGCGTGAGCACTCTCGAGACCGCGGGCCAGAGTCCCGCCGTCGAGACGACGGCCTGGGAAATCCGTGTTCTCTACGACGGCGGCTGTCCGCTTTGCATGCGAGAGATTCATGCTCTGCGTCGACTCGATCGCGGGCGGGGCCGGATCTCCTTCGAAGACATCGCTGCCCCTGGCTTCAATCCTGCTGCTTACAGTCTCAGCTACGAGGCGCTCATGAGCCGGATCCACGGTGTCCTGCCAGATGGAACTCTCCTCGAGGGCGTCGAAGTCTTCCGTCGGCTCTACAGCGCGGTGGGTCTTGGCTGGCTCGTAGCACCCACGCGCTGGCCCGTCCTGCGCGGGATCTTCGACGCGAGCTACAGGGTCTTCGCCCGCAACCGCCTTTGGCTCACCGGACGCGAGGAGGCTGCGTGCGGGCCTGGACGCTGCGGCGTCCCGAGCGAAAAGGAATCGCCGGCCGCCTGATGCGCACCCTTCACTGGTTCCGCGCCGATCTCCGGCTGCGAGACAACCGGGCACTCGCGGAGGCAGCACGTGGCGACCAGTGTCTGCCCTTCTTCGTGCTCGACGACACGATCCTGAGGAGTTCGCGCACGGGCGCACCGCGCGTCCGCTTCCTGCTCGATTGCCTGAAGGCGCTCCGCGCCAGTCTCACCGCCCGTGGATCCACGCTTCTTGTGCTCCGAGGGGACCCTGCGGTGGAGATCGCGCGGCTCATCGACGCGACACGCGCCGAGCTTGTGACGTGGGGACGCTGCGACACGCCGTACGCACGGCGCCGCGATGCGCGCGTGCGCGCGGTTCTGGAGCGGGCCGGAGTACGGAGCTTCGAGACCAAAGATGACGTCGTCTTTGCCAGCGAGGAGATCCGGACGGCGAGGGGCGGCCCCTATGCAGTCTATACACCCTACCGCAACGCGTGGTGGGCGCGGCTCCACCGCGAGCCGCAAGCGCCGCGTCTCGCGCCGCACCTCCCGCCGTCCATCCCGAAAGTCTCGGAGACCCTCGGGATTGCGTTGCCAAGTCCCGAGGAGCTCGACTTCGAGTCCGACGCAGAGCTTCCGCCCGGAGGCGAAGCGGCGGCGGAGCGCCGCCTCGAGCGGTTCCTCTCCGGAGCCGTGCGGGGCTACGCGGCGGATCGCGACCTTCCAGCCAAGGACGGCACCTCGCGCCTTTCTCCTTATCTTCGATTCGGAGTGATCTCCGCCCGAAGCTGCGTCGACGCCGCCCGGGCATGCGCCGAGGATGAAAAAAGCGCAGCGGAGGGCTCGAGCAAATGGGTAAACGAGCTCATCTGGCGCGAGTTCTATCGCGCCGTCCTGGCCGAGAACCCGCGTGTACAGCGGGGATGTTATCGTCGGGAATACGACGCCCTCGAGTGGAATGACGATCCCGAGGCGCTTGCAGCATGGGGCGAGGGCCGCACGGGTTTTCCCATCGTCGACGCCGGCATGCGGCAGCTCGCTGCCACGGGCTGGATGCACAATCGTATCCGCATGGTCGTCGCGAGCTTTCTGACCAAAGATCTCCTCCTCGACTGGCGCCTCGGTGAGGACTTCTTCTTTCGGGGGCTCGTGGACGGCGATCCCGCCAGCAACAACGGGGGATGGCAGTGGTCGGCGTCTACGGGTACCGATGCGCAGCCCTACTTCCGGATCTTCAACCCTGTGTCGCAAGGTGTGAAGTTCGACCCGGAGGGGAGCTTCGTGCGGCGCTGGGTTCCCGAACTCGAGGGCGTGGAGGACCAGCTGATCCATACACCGTGGGAGCTGCCGCATCCGCCGCGGAATTATCCCCCGCCGATCGTGAGCCACGCCGAGCGGCGCGTAGCCGCACTGCGCCGCTTCGAAGCTGTGAGGACGCGCGGGGGCAAGTGACTCTGCCAGCGCGAATCGGGCTACCGTACGGTGAAGCCTGCGCCCCTGTCGCCGCAGAAAGGGTTGCCGTGCTTTGGCGCCGTGTTGTCCTTGTGTTCGCGGGCATCTCGCTCATTCTCATTGCGGCTGTCGGAGGAGCAATCCTCTTCGGAACCGCAGCGCCACCCCGACCGATGCCACCCCGGCATCTTGATCGCGTCGATTTGCCAGCGCTGAGTCAGTATACGGCGCGGGATGGCGCCCCGCTCGCCTATCGTGCTTATCCCGGCGACGATCGCCAGATCGCAATCCTGATCCACGGCTCGGCCACAGAAAGCAGCGTGATGCACGCCATTGCAAAGACACTCCATGCAACCGGCGCGACCGTCTATGCGCTGGATCTACGCGGACATGGGAGCTCGGGCCGGCGTGGCGACATCGACTACATCGGACAGCTCGACGACGATCTCGCCGATTTCGTCGCGACAATCAGGCCACTCCATTCAGATTCGGCCTTTACGCTCATCGGATTTTCCGCAGGCGGCGCCTTCACGATGCGCATTGCGGGCGGGCGCTACGGCGCCCTCTTCGATCGCTACATCGTAATTGCGCCGGCGTTGCCCTATCCCGCGCCGGTCGCTCGCCCAAACACGGGCGGATGGGCGGCTCCCTATCTGCCTCGTATTGTGGGTCTCCTGATCCTCAACCAGCTCGGCATTCACCAGTTGGACGGACTGGAAGGAATCGCATTCGCCATACCACCGGGGAACAAGGACCTGACCGGCACCTATTCCTTTCGACTCCTCATGAACTTGGCGAACCGCGACTATCTCACCGCGCTAGAACATACGAAGAAGCCGATGACGCTACTGGTTGGCGCCGACGACGATCAGTTCTACGCCGATCGCTATGCGCGCGTCCTAAGGCCCACAAAGCCGGATCTCTCCGTCGAGATTGTTCCCGGCCTCGGGCATGTGGACATGATCACCGAGCCGACGGCGCTGGCCGCCCTGCGTCAGACATTCCAGCAGATGCCTGAACCTGGAGGCGCTCAAGAACCGTAAGGAGATCCAGCGGTAACGCATTCCTCCTTCGCTCCTGCGGCGAGCACTCGGACCTCGTGCTTGCAGACTGGGAGACAGGGTCGCTCGATTTCTCTGCCGCGGGTATCGGAGCGGTGAACCAAGGACCGCGTGCTAGTGTCCGCCGCCTCCGACGCATCGGTCCCGCGATCCGCGAAGACCTTCCGCGCGTGGCGTTACAAGGGTTTGACAGCCCAACGCGTGCGGGCCTCCCCCCGCGACGGAAAAGAGAGACGGAGCAAAGAAGTCATGGGAATGAAAATACGAATCTCCCTCCACGGGGTGTTGGCGGGGATCGTCGCCGCAGCTCTCCTCACCGGCTGCGCCCACAGCGGAGACGCCGTCTCTCAGGCGGAGAAGACGGACAAGACCCGACCCAGCATCGCCGAAACAAAGGAGATTGCCGAGGAGGGGTTCATCTACGGTCTCCCGATCGTGATGAACTACGCGATCATGTACGACTTCGCCGTCAATCCTGCCTCGGGCCAGTTCAAGGCTCCCTTCAACCAGATCGCCAACGAAGCGCGCGTCTTCACGTACAAGGACACGGCGGTCGTCACCCCGAACAGCGACACGCCCTACTCCATCCTATGGATGGATCTGCGCGCTGAGCCCATCGTGCTGAGCGTCCCTGCGGTACCGAAGGGCCGTTACTACTCGGTACAACTGATCGACAGCAGCACCTACAACTATGGCTACATCGGAAGCCGTTCGACCGGTAGCGAAGCGGGCTCCTACATGGTGGTGGGACCCGACTGGAAGGGGGAGGCGCCGAAGGGCATCCAGAAGGTGTTTCGCTCCGGCACCCAGTTCTCCGCCGCCGCCTACCGCACCCAGCTCTTCAACCCGCACGACATGCCGAACGTGAAGAAGGTCCAGGCGGGTTACAAGGTGCAGACCCTGTCGGCCTACTTGAAGAAGCCCGCGCCGGCCGCCGCCCCCCCGGTCAACTTTCCGAAGATCGACAAGGATCTCGTGAAGACCGGGTTTTTCGAATACCTCGACTTCGCACTGCAGTTCGCGCCCGCCACGCCCGAGGAAACAGAGATCCGTGCCAAGCTCGCGCGCATCGGGATCGGCCCGGGCAAGCAGTTCGACTTCAGGGACCTGTCGCTTGGGCATAAGGCGGAAGTTGGTCTTGGCATGAAAGACGGTGAGGAAAAAGTGGCGGCCGCAGTCGGCAGCACGGGCAATGACATCAATGGCTGGCGGGTGGGCGGATTGGCCGGCGGTGATCAAGCGTTCTTCCACGGTGATTGGCGCAAGCGCGCCGCCGTGGCGAAGGCCGGTATCTATGCGAATGATCCCGTCGAAGCGACCTATCCGCTAACCCGCACGGACAGCGCGGGCGGCCCCCTCGATGGCAGCAAGCACAAGTACACGCTGACGTTCGCCGAGGGGCAGTTACCGCCGGTCAACGCGTTTTGGTCGGTGACGATGTACGACGGCAAGACCCAGCTGCTGATCAAAAATCCGATTGACCGGTATCTCATCAACTCGCCGATGCTGCCGAACATGAAGAAGAACCCGGACGGCTCGCTCACGATCTACATCCAGAAGGACTCGCCCGGCGCCGCGCACAAAGCCAACTGGCTCCCCGCGCCGGATGGCCCGATCTACCTGGTGATGCGCCTTTACTGGCCGAAGGAGACGCCGCCCTCGATCCTTCCCCCCGGTGAAGGCACCTGGAAGCCGCCCGGAGTCATCACGGTCAAGTAGTCGACTCGCCCGAAGACCAGCGAAGGCAGCGGAGATCCCCCCACTGCCTCGCACGCAGCCCGAGGCTACGCGACTGCGCCCTAGGTGCCCTGCGCCCTGGTTCCCGAACCCCATGCCCAGTCTCGAATCCCAACCGCCCGCGCCAAGAAGAAGTCGAGGCTTACCACTCCGGGTCCCGAAAGCATGAGCCAAAAGAACGAGAGGAGGTAAAGCGGTTCGTCGAGCTCGACGAAGTCGTTGACACTCGAGACCGAGACGAATTTCACGGTCACGATCGCCACGAGCATGTTG
>Ga0074046_10001559_pt1 | contig 20520 bp, 19 predicted proteins | sample BogForMeECP23OM3_FD_94441 | JGI IMG/M metagenome (GOLD analysis project Ga0074046, IMG submission 94441) | Bog forest soil microbial communities from Calvert Island, British Columbia, Canada - Bog Forest MetaG ECP23OM3 | ecosystem: Environmental > Terrestrial > Soil > Wetlands ... | reverse complement strand
TGGGATCTTCCCACTGGCGCTGCTTATCCTCGCCGTCGTCGAGAGCGGGAGTGAGACGATCCTTGGCATCAACGGCCTGGCCTTCGGCGCGATCATAATGGTGGCTGGTTTCCTGTTGTATCTGGCCACTCGCAAGGTCCTGACGCCTCAGAGCCCCCGCGAAGCTCTGGAGACGGCGGAAGCGGCATAGGAGCACGCCCCGCTGGGCCGATTGAAAGATTGGCCGAGATTCATTTTCAGAACGCCCGGTTCGCAAGAACCGGGCGTTTTTTGCTTCTGAAACGTGCGGGAGCGCGACGCTCCGCCGCCGGTGTTGAAGTCTCTCTTTCGTGCCGAAAAAAATCGTGGGCCGCAGGAAGGCATTGAGATTTGGTATCCTTCTCCACGTGAGAGACGGTTTGAAGTTCGGGACAATTTTGCTAGCAGCGCTGCTGGGTGCGGTCTTTGCCCTGGCGGTCATGGCATCGAGCCAGACCAAGCCGCAATCGGCTGGCACGCCCGCTAATCAAGTCCCAGCGCAGTCCCCGGCGACAACCGCCACGCCTGCTTCCGCGACACCGCAAACGTCCGTTTCCACATCCGGCCAAGGGCACTACGTTCCCCGGGGAGGGCTCAGCATCGTCGTTCTCGACCCCGCTCATGGCGGGATTGACTTGGGAGCGCGCGGTACCGAAGGCATCCGCGAGAGCGAAGTTGTGCTGGTCTTCGCCGCCGAGGTGCGCAAGGCGCTTGAGGCACAAGGGTTCCAGGTCGTGATGACCCGTGAGGGCAACGACAATCCCTCGTTTGACGACCGCTCCGCACGCGCCAATGCGCAGCACGGCGCGGTTTTCGTGACCCTTCACATCGCCTCTACCGGCGTACCCGGCACCGCAAGGGTTTACGTCGTGCCGGACATTCCGCCATCGAATGACGCGACGGGACTGATTCCGTGGGACCGCGCTCAAGGGCCGTTCGTCGGCTTGAGCCACCAGCTCGGCGACCTCGTTCAACAGGAGCTGGAAAAGCGCTTCAAGGGCTCACCCACGATCGCGCAAGTGGCCCCGGTGCGCCAATTGCGAACCACCGCGGCCCCCGCGATCGCCGTCGAGATTTCCAGCGTGACCGTGCCGGAACGCGCCGATCTCGACCGCATGGTGCCGGGCGTTGCCGAGGCGATCGCGCACGGCATCGTAGCCTTCAAGCCGTCTTACGTCATGCCTGTGCCGCCAGGAACCTCTGGAAGCGTGCAGCCATGAGCCCGCAATCGCGCGTCTGGCTGGCGGGCGGCCTGCTTGCCGCGGTCTTTGCTGCTGCGCTTTATTTTCCGGCGCTGCGGCAGCAAGTGCGCAGGGCTGCGCAAGTCACCGAGAAAACCGCGGAGCAGGCGCGCCGCGAACTCTTGCCGGTCACGTCCTCGTCAAGCAGCGAGCCGAAGGTGAGGGTGAAAATGTTCTGGGGATCGGGGAATGATGATGGCATGCTCAAGCCCGTTACCGTCGAGCTCCCCCTCTCGAATGATCCGGTGCTGCGCGCCAAGGAAGTTCTGAACACTCTGCTGGCTGGGCCCGTCGATTCCGAAGCCCGCACCTTGCCGCCCGATGCCGCACTGCTGGCTTTCTACATTTTGCCCGATGGCACCGCGGTTGCGGATTTCTCGGAAGCGCTGGGAACTTCGATCCCCTCCGGAATTCAGAGCGAACAGTTGGCCATCGATTCGATCGCGCGCACTCTGGAAGCCGATGTGCCCCAGGTGCAGCGCCTCAAAATCCTCATTCATGGCCAGGAAGCGGAAACGCTGGCGGGTCACATCGACCTGACGCAAACTTTCCGAGTGAATACAAAGGTGGCAGGGGCCCCGGACGGACAGGCTCCCTCTCCCGTTTCGGCGTTCACTGCTCCGATCAAGAAGGCCGTGGAAAAGGTTCAGAATGCGGTAAAGAGATAGGCGGAGATCAGTGGCGGGTAAAAAGAACACAAGAGGCCCGGCGAAGGGGCGTGGAAGATGAGGATTGATGGACGAAGTGCCGAGCAGATTCGCGCGTTGAAAATTACTCCCGATTTCATCTCGCAGGCCGAGGGTAGCGTCTTGATCGAGCTCGGCAAGACGCGCGTGATCTGTACCGCCACCGTCGACGACGGCGTGCCCGGCTTTCTGAAAGGTTCCGGCAAGGGCTGGGTAACCAGCGAATACGGCATGCTCCCGCGCGCCACCGAAGAGCGCACCCCGCGGGAAGCTGCGCGCGGCAAACAAACGGGGCGCACGCTGGAAATTCAGCGGCTGATCGGCCGCTCGCTGCGCGCGGTGATCGATACGGAATCCCTTGGAGAGCGCACCGTAGTGCTGGATTGCGACGTGATTGAAGCCGACGGCGGCACGCGCACGGCTTCGATTACCGGCGGGTTCGTGGCTCTGGCCCTCGCCATGGAGCGCATCGTCGCGGCGGGAATTCTGAAACGTTCTCCCTTGATTGATTCCGTGGCGGCCATCAGCGTCGGCATCGTGGATGATATAGCGCTGTTGGACCTATGCTATGAAGAAGACTCGCGCGCGGAAGTGGATATGAACGTGGTGATGACGGGCCACGGCGATTTCGTGGAGATTCAGGCGACCGCCGAAGGGCGTCCGTTCACCGGAGGCGAGATGCAGGATTTGCTTGCGCTGGGCGCCGCGGGCATCCGCCGCCTGGCCGAAGAGCAGCGCGAGGTCCTGCCCGAACATTTCCTTGGCCGTGGGCGATGAACGCAAGATCATTCCGCCACCGCGACACCATGATCACGGAAACCGCTCAGCGATGACTTCAGTGGAAACGTCGAAGAAGCTGTATCTTGCCTCGGGAAACGCGGGGAAATTGCGGGAATTCCGCGCGCTGGCCGCCGCGGCACATTCTACATTGCAGCTTGATCTGCTCCCGCAATACTCCGCCCTGCCTGAATTTCCGGAGACTGCGCCGACCTTTGCCGAAAACGCCGCGGGCAAAGCACTGTACTATTCTCGGGCCTGCCCGGACATGGTGTTTTCCGATGATTCCGGTCTGGTCGTGCCCGCTCTCGGCGGCGAGCCTGGCGTGCATTCGGCGCGCTTTGCCGGCCTTGGCGCGAGCAATGATCAAAAGATCGCAAAATTGCTGGCGGCGATGCGCGGCAAGAAAGGCGCGGAGCGTTCCGCCCACTTTGTGTGCGTGATTGCCGTGGCGCAAATGGGGCGCGTGATCGCCGTCGTTTCAGACAAAGTGGACGGCGAGATTGCCGAAGCGCCGCGCGGCAGCGCTGGATTTGGATACGATCCCGTGTTTTACTTTCCAGCGCTGGGAAAAACGTTTGCGGAATTGCCCGGGGAGGAGAAGAATGCCCGGAGCCACCGCGGTAAGGCCTTCCTCCGGGTGATGGAAGCGTTGAAAGCGTAGGGCGAGAGTTCAACCCGAAGTCAAAAGAGGTTGCCATGGCCACCAGGAAAAAGTCCGGCAAGAAGAAATCACCGAAACACGCAAAGCGGGGCAAAAGTGCCGCCAGAAAAGTTGCTGTAGCGAAGAAAGGCTCCGCCAGGGCCGGCTCCGCGGCCGGCACGAATCCCCAGCGCGTTGCGGCCATTCTGGCGAAGCTCGACGAGGCCTACCCGCATGCAACCTGCGAGCTGAAGCACGAAAACGCCTTTCAATTGCTGATCTCCACGATCCTTTCCGCGCAATGCACCGACGTGCGCGTGAATAAGGTCACGCAGGAGCTCTACAAGAAATATCCAAAGCCGGAAGCGTTTGCCTGCGCCAATCCCGCGGATCTTGAAAAGGAGATTCGCCCCACCGGCTTTTTTCGCAACAAAACCAAGTCCGTGATGGGCGCGAGCAAAGCCATCGTGGAGCAGTTCGGCGGACAAATACCGCGCACCATGGAGGAACTTCTCACGCTCCCGGGCGTGGCGCGAAAAACGGCCAACGTCGTTCTAGGCACGGCCTACGGGATCACCAGCGGCATCGTCGTGGATACCCACGTGATCCGCCTCTCGCAGCGCCTGGACTTGACGCGCAACGAAGACCCCAAGAAAATCGAGCAAGACTTGATGGCCGTCATCCCGCAGAACAAATGGATTCAGTTTTCCCACCAGTTGATCTGGCACGGCCGCCGCGTCTGTGCCGCCCGCAAACCCAAGTGCGCCGAGTGCAACCTGGCGAAACTCTGTTACGCGCCCGACAAAACGGTTTGAGTGCGGAACGCCCTCCGCCCGCCACATTTTTGGATTCCTGCACGCTTCGGGTTAGCACTTGAGCACGCCGCCGGCCGCTGCCGCCATATCGAAATTCATCCGTGCAAAGCTGCAGCGATCATCCTATTCTGCTGAGTGACTCTTTCCTTTGCCCCATGCGCGCACTCACTGAAGGAGAATCAACAGGGCACCCTGCGGAGCATCGCCGTTTATCCCCGGCGCCCGGTGTACCGCCATCGCCGGCGCCACGCAGTTTGCCCACCGAAAAGTCCGCACTGTTCACGCTGGCGGCCCTGATCATTTATGCCACGGCGCGCAACATCTGCCACGCTTTGGTCAGGCCGCTTTGGTATGACGAAATCTGTACCTTGATACTCGCGCAGCAGAAACACCTCTCGGTCTTGTGGCAAGCCCTTGCGCAGGGCGCCGACTCTCATCCTCTCCCGTTTTATCTGTTGGAACGCGCCGCGGCCGCCATTATCCGCAACGAAAATCTGGCTTACCGCGGCGTTTCCATCCTGGGTTTTGCCGCCACATTGTTGTGCCTGTTCGTCGCCGTCAGGACACGCAAGGGCTCGGCGATTGCCTTGGTGTGCACCGCGATTCCACTGGCCACCATTCTTTTCGACATGCTCGCCGTGGAAGCGCGCGGCTATGGCATGCTGGTTGCATGCATTGCCTTCGCCTTCGTTTGTTACCAGCGCGTTCCGGCGCGCCGCTGGGTGATTCTGTTGGGCCTGAGCCTGGTGTTGGCGGAATCTTTTCACTATTTCGCGGTGTTCGCGTTCCTGCCATTTTTTCTCGCGGAAGCCGTGCACTACGGCATGACGCGTCAATTACGCTGGGGCGTCTGGCTCGCGTTGCTTAGCGGCTTCGTGCCCCTGGCAATCTCCTGGCCTTTCCTCTCTGCCATGCAAAAGTGTTACGGGCCGCATATCTGGTCGAAGCCCACGTTGGAATTGGCCATGGGGAGTTACAGTTGGTTTTTCCTGACGCCAGAGGAAGAACCTGGCCTGTATCTGGCCGCGATTGCCGGTGTTGCTGTTCTCTTCACGATGCTCGCGGCGGTGCGGAAAACATCGCGCGGTGAACGCCCGGCAGGTGCGCCGGTCCACGAACTGACCCTCGTGCTCGGCCTTCTGGGTTTGCCGCTGGTGGGCTTTGCGGTTGCAGCACTCGCTCACAGCGGCATGACGGCCAAGTATATGGTGCCGTCCGTACTCGGCTTTCCCCTCGCACTCGGCTTCACCCTTCCGGCGCTGCGGCGCTGGGGCTTTCTTCTTCCGGTTGTTTCCGTAGCCTTACTGCTCTATCTGATCGTGCCGCAAGAGCGTCAATTCTGGTCTACCTATGACGGCCGGTTTATCTCCCCCGCGGGGTTTGTGGAGGACTTCGTGACCGCTGGGCGCCATGCGGATCTGCCTGTCATCGTTTCGGATGCCCACGATTTCCTGCAACTCCAGCATTACTGCGACCCTGCTTGGCGGAAGCGATTCGTCTCTGTGCTCGATGCAACGCAAGCCATCCGCTTTACCGGCAATGATACGGCGGACAGGGAGTTGGCAATACTGCGCCAGTACACGAATCTTCCGATTTATGAGTTTCAGCCGTTTCTCGCCGAGCATCCCGCCTTCCTCGTCTATTCCGGCGGAGGCGGTTCGGGCGGCGACTGGTGGCCTGGCCGTTTGAAAAAAGACGGATTCAAGGTACAAAACGTTTCGGTGCGGCCCAGAGAATTCAACGATTACTTCCATCGTGTCGTGCTGGTGACGCGTTAGAGCCCAGGTTCCGAACGCAAAAAAGAGCGCACCGAACGGCATGCTATGATTCGAGTACGTGAATTTAGTCAGCTTGAGCCTCCGGCGAGCGGCGCCGGAGTTCAAAATACACCTGAGAAGGCCATGAGCGAACATTCACGATTGAACTCGATTGGGAAACGACCCCAAGCCGACATTTGCGTTGTGGGCGGAGCCGGTCACGTGGGCTTGCCGCTTTCGATCGTCTTCGCTAGCAAAAACAGGCGAGTGCTCATCTACGACCTGAACCTGGAGGCCATGGACACTATCCGCGGCGGCCAGATGCCGTTCATGGAACTCGGAGCAGAATCGCTGCTGCAGGATGTGCTTGCGAAGGGATTGCTGGCTTTCACGAACAAAGCCGAAGACATTGCCGACGCGAAAGTTGTCATCATCACCATAGGGACGCCCGTCGATGAGTTCCTGAACCCATCGATTCGCGTGATGACGCGGTGCCTTGATGAACTCCTGCCCTTCCTTTCCGAAGACCAGCTGGTTGTGATCCGTTCGACCGTGTATCCAGGCGTCACGGAATCGATGGCCAAGTACGCGCTGTCGAAAGGCAAGCGGTTGCGGCTCGCGTTCTGCCCGGAACGTATCGTGGAAGGCCACGCCATTGAGGAACTACAGACGCTGCCACAGATTGTCAGCGGTACGACGCCCGAAGCCGAGGACGAAGCCGCCGAGCTCTTTTGCCAAATCGCTCCAGAGGTCGTGCGGCTGGCTCCAATTGAAGCCGAACTGGCGAAGGTTTTTACCAACGCCTACCGCTATATCCAGTTCGCCGTCACGAACCAGTTTTACATGATCGCGAGCGCCGCGAAATTGGATTATTACCGGATTCTGGATGGCATGAAGCGCAATTATCCGCGATCGAAGCACTTCCCTCTGGCAGGCTTTGCGGCCGGGCCCTGCTTGTTCAAAGACACCATGCAACTGGCCAGTTTCTACCGTAACCAGTTCGGCTTGGGTTTTCAGGCCATGCTGGTCAACGAGGGCATGCCACAGTTCATCGTCGACCGCCTGGATGCAGTTAACCCCCTCGACCAAATGACCGTAGGATTGCTGGGCATGGCGTTCAAGGCGGAAAGCGATGATCCGCGCTTTTCGCTCAGCTACAAGCTGAAAAAGATTCTGACGTTTCGGGCAAAAGCCGTCTTGACCACGGACCCCTATGTCAAAAGCGACCCGGCGCTTCTGGGGCTCGACGATGTGATTCGCCGGAGCGACGTCTTGATCCTTTGTGTTCCGCACAACGCGTATCGCGGCTTGAACTTGGAGCACAAAATTGTCGTGGATATCTGGAACTTCTGGGGAATGGGGAGTCTCTTTGACCAGGCCCGCTCCTCGGTTGGCTCTGCTTAGAATCAAGAGGAGCATCCGTACCTTGGACCGAAAAATCGATTTTTGGGTGCCACAGTTCGGGTCGGAAGAAAAGGCGCTCGTCGCGAACGTGATTGACAGCGGCTTTTTGAACGACGGAGACGTGACGTCACGGTTTGAACGGCAAGTCGCCGAACTGCTTGCTTGTAAACATGTGATAGCGACGACCAGCGGTACGTCTGCTATATTTTTAGCGCTCGCCGCGGCCGGAATACAGCCCGGTGACGAAGTGCTTGTGCCAGACGTTACTTTCATCGCGACCGCCAATGCGGTCTCGCTGGCAGGCGCAGTGCCCGTGCTGGTCGATGTCGATCCTCAGAGCTTGAATCTGGATCCAGCGGCTGCCGAGCGCGCCATTACCCCTCGCACAAGAGCCATCCTTCCAGTTCATGTGAGTGGCCGTGCCGCTGATATCGGCGCCATTTCGGATATAGCGAAGCGCCACGGCTTGCTGGTGATCGAGGACGCAGCCGAAGCTTTTTTGTCAAGGCACCGTGGCAAATGCCTGGGAACCTTTGGCAGCGCTGGATGCTTCTCGCTTTCGCCCAACAAAACCATTACCACTGGACAGGGCGGCTTGGTTGCCACGGATGATGATCAGTTGCATGTGCGGCTTCGCGAATTGAAGGATCAGGGCCGGCCCGCGCGGGGCACCGGAGGCGACGATACCCACAACAGCATAGGGTACAATTTTAAATTTACGAATTTGCAGGCTGCCATCGGCCTGGCCCAGCTCAAGGACTTGCCGCGCCGGGCTGGCAGAATGCGGAGTATCCATAAAGGATACCGCGATGGTTTGTCTGGAGTCGCCGGTATCTCGGTGATCCCGTTCCACATCGAGGAGGGCGAACTCCCACAATGGACCGATGTGCTGGTCGATCAGCGCGACGCGTTGTACGATCACTTGGCCTTGCACGGGATGCGTGGACGGCGCTTCTGGCATCCGCTGCACACGCAGGTGCCGTATCGGAGACCATGCCAACAGTTTCCGAACAGCTCGCAACAAATCCCGCACGCGATGTGGCTGCCCTCTGCGTTTACGCTCTCGGACGAAGATGTTTCTGCCGTCTGCGCCGAGATTCGGAGTTTTGTAAGAATGCAGGCAGGATTGACCGGTGGCCGCAGCAGCACCCGATTAAGTGAAACATGAAGCCGATCGTCTCTCCTAATTCGCGCATCCGTCATCCGGAGACTTTTGTTATCGGCGAAGACTCCATCGTCGACGACTACTGCTACTTTTCGACCAAGGTGCGCATCGGGAGATGCACGCATATCGCATCGGGTTGCAGCGTCGCTGGCGGTTCGGATATGGAGTTCGCGATCGGCGACTTCTGCAGCCTCTCTTCAGGGGTAAAGATTTGGTGCGCCAGCGACGACTTCGTGAACGATCTCGTGACCATCATCCCGCCGGATGTCGAGCAGGTGAAAGAACACTTGATCCGCGGCAATGTGACGTTCGGCAACTACACCGCAGTGGGCGCGAATTCGGTCGTCATGCCAAACAACCATGTCCCTGAAGGAGCCGTCTTGGGCGCGCTCAGTTTCGCGCCACCTGGATTTGAATTCCGGCCTTGGAGTGTCTACGCGGGAATCCCCATTCGGTTCGTCCGTGCCAGAAATCGCGAAAGCGTGATGGAACAGGTCCAGAAGCTCACGGCATTGCTCGAAAAACGCGTGACGACCCATGGGAAACGATAGGAGAGCCGCCGTCGTGGCTCGCGACAATTCCGCGCACCTTGGAAGCTCAGATGCCAACCCCTCGAATTGAAGAGAGAAACAGCACCGCGACGGCCTCCGCGAATGGGCCCGCGGAACAACAAAGGGTCACACTTTCCATTTTGCTTCCTGTCCGCAATGAAGGAATCAACCTTCGGATCATGGTGAAGCTGTTGAAAGCCGTCGTCGAGGTTCCTCACGAGCTCTTGATTGTCCACGACTTCCCGGAAGACGACAGCATCCCGGTCATTCGCGCAATGCAGCATGACTATGCGAATCTCCACCTGGTGCACAACCAGAAAGGCCGGGGAGTCGTGAACGCGATTCGAGCCGGGGTGGACGCCGCCGTCGGAGACTACGTGCTGATCTTCGCCGCTGACGAGGTCGGGCCGCTGCTTGCCATCGAAGACATGCTGGCGCTTATGCGGGAAGGCTGCGATTTGGTGAGCTGTTCGCGTTACGCACACGGAGGCCGCCGCCTGGGCGGTTCTGTAATTGGGGGCGCGCTTTCGCGTATCGCCAACCGGCTCTTTCACCGCATCGCGGGTTGTGTATTGAGCGATGCAACTACCGGCATCAAACTTTTTCGGCGCTCGATGTTCTCTGCCTTAAATCTGGAAGCACGGCCGGTGGGTTGGGCGGTAACATTTGAAATCGCGATGAAGGCGCAGTTCGCCGGCTGGAAACTCGGGGAGGTGCCGGTCATATCGATCGACCGCCTTTACGGCGGCGCGTCCACCTTTCGTCTCGGCCCCTGGACGGGCGAGTATCTGCGCTGGTTTCTCTGGGGCTGCAAGCATCTTCGCCGGGTTCCTCCCGCCGAACGCCCAGTGGTTCGCGTGCGTGCCGCCTCGGCATTTCCCAGCACTAGCGAGGACGAATAGCCCTTATGATGAAGACCTATCTTGTAACAGGGGGTGCGGGTTTCCTTGGCAGCGCACTCGTGCGGCGCTTGGTGCGCGAGGGGAATCGCGTCCGCGTGTTCGACAACCAGTCTCGTGGCCGCGTCGACCGTCTCACTGACGTGGCCGATTCCATCGAGTACGTTTCAGGAGACATCCGCAATCCAGCCGAAGTCGAGAAGGCCGTCAAGGGCGTCGACTCGGTCTGCCATCTCGCTTTCGTCAACGGCACGGAATTCTTTTACACAAAGCCCGAGTTGGTGCTCGAAGTAGGGGTAAAGGGTATCGTTAACGTTCTTGATGCGTGCCTGCAGCACAATGTGTCAGAGCTGGTGTTGGCTTCAAGCTCGGAGGTGTACCATGATCCTCCGACCATACCGACTGGGGAAAACGTTGCGCTTTCGATCCCCGATCCCACCAACCCGCGGTGGTCCTACTCGGCAGGGAAAATCATCAGCGAAATGATGGCCATCAATTACGGGCGCACCCGGCTGGGCCGCGTGCTGATCTTCCGCCCGCACAATGTCTACGGCCCTGACATGGGCTGGGAACACGTGATCCCGCAGTTCGTACTTCGCATGCACAAGCTCGCTTCAAATTCCGACACCGTTCGTTTCCCTATCCAGGGCCCGGGCACGCAAACGCGCTCTTTTGTCTTCGTAGATGATTTCATCGACGGTTTGATGGCCCTGCTTCGAGGCGGCATGCATCTGAACATCTACAATATCGGGACGCAAGAAGAAGTCAGCATCGCTGACTTGGCTCGCAGGATTGGCGATCTCTTCGGCAAACGCGTCGAGGTCGTGCCCGGTCCTCCGGCCGCTGGGGGCACCCGCCGCCGGTGTCCCGACATCGCGAAAATTTCAGCGCTGGGATATGCGCCGAGAATTCCTTTGCGCGAGGGATTGGCGATTACGGCAAAGTGGTACCGCGATAATGCCCACCTCGCTCCGGCAGCCCCGGCAGTAAGTAAGGAAACTTAGATGGCCATCGTAGACACAGCACAGACCGCGGCAGGCACCGGCTCTAGCGTCGTCGTCGAGCGCTGCCAGATCTGCAATTACGCACCCCTCCAGCGCATATTGTTCCTGGGTTATCTGCCCCCCGTGAATCAGATGAGAACTATCGGTGAACTCCCCAAGGAACAGCCGGCGTATCCGGCTCTCTGGCTGGTCTGCCCGCAGTGCACGCTCGTCCAGCTCGGCTTGATCGTGGACAAGGAAGTACTGTTCCCGCCTGAATATCCCTACACCAGCGGCACAACGAAAATCCTTCGCGACAACTTTATGGACCTCTATTCGGAATCTCAAACCATCGTTCCGATGAGGCCCGAAGATCTTGCTGTCGACATTGGCTCAAACGATGGGACGCTGCTGAGTAACTTTCAGCGCGGCGGCCATCGCGTCTTCGGCATCGAGCCCAGCCAGGTTGGCAACCTGGCGAACCAGCGCGGTATCCCGACTACGATCGCTTTCTTCGACCGCGTCACTGCCGAAGCTACGCGTCGCCAGCACGGACCGGCAAAAGTCATCACGGCAACGAATGTCTTCGCGCACATCGAACACGTTCACGAGATCATCGAAAGCATTCTGCTGCTCCTCGACGAAACGGGCGTTTTTATTTCAGAATCACACTATCTTCTCAGCCTCGTGGAAACGCTTCAGTACGACACCATCTACCACGAGCACCTTCGGTATTACTCCGTCCGCAGTCTTCAGTACCTTCTTAACATGCACGGCCTGGAGGTTATCCACGCCCGCAGAATTCCCACGCACGGCGGCTCGGTTCGCGTGTACGCTGCCCGGAAAGGCCTGCACTCCGTTCAGCCTTCAGTCGCGCAAATCCTGACGGATGAGGATCGCGCCGGTCTGGACGCGGAAGGTCTGCGGAGCTTCAAGAACCGTGTCGTTCAATCGAAGCTCGATCTGTACGTCCTGTTGCGCGACATCAAGAAACAAGGCCATCGCATTTACGGTATCGGCGCGCCTTCGCGCGCCAGCACTCTGATTAATTATGTGTCCCTTGACGACGGGATTCTTGACTGTGTTCTCGAAATCAAAGGTTCGCTCAAGATCGGCAAGTACATGCCCGGAACACTCATCCCTGTGCTGGAAGAGTCGCACCTCTACGATGATCAGCCTGAATACGTCTTGCTCCTCTCCTGGCACATTGCAGATGAGCTAATCCCCAAGCTCAAGGAAAAAGGCTACAAAGGGAAGTACATCATCCCGTTGCCGGCGCCCAGAATCGTGTGAACCGGCCCCGTGTCATCCTCGTGACGCGTTAAAATCTGTCTCTGGCCAATCCTCGCTCGCATTTCGACAAAAATCGCATCCAGACCCAACGAGTCCCCCAATAGCAGGAAACTTGCCACTTTCTCTTGCAATGCAAGCGGCGAGAATGAGTTGCGGCGATTAGCTTATAGGTTGTTTTGCGCACGCGCGCACCTCTCGGAGCGTTAAGCAATTAAACATTTAACATCCCTCGTCAGAACGAACCTCCCTTGCCTGTGCTAGTCTGGTGGCGTTTCGATTCGGACTTGCTCTTTCCCTGTCTACCAAATGGATGCGGCCGATGCAGCGTGGCTTTTTTTTGAAACTGGCCGCCAAAACGCAGTGCAAGGGTGGCCGTCCATTGGTTATTCCGGGAACGTCGAGCATTAGAATCTGGCACCCAAGGGAGGGTCAACATTGACGGATGTTGCGCCCAGGTCGCAGCCACTGGCCAACCTGTATCTCCTTGTCATTCGCGCATTGCTCATTCGAACCGCAGCGGTCTGCGCGCTTCTTTGGGTCGCTTTCTTCAACGGTTATGCGATTATTTTCTCGGATACCGCCAGCTACCTTCTCACCGGTCTTACTTTCATTCCACACTGGCCATTCCGCTCCCCCGGATACAGCGTCTTCACAAAACTGACGAGCCTGGGGATTAGCGCTTGGTTCGTGCTCGGGGTACAGGCAATCATCGTGGTTTACGTACTGGACAAAACCTGCGAGTACCTTCTCGGCGACGAGCGCCGCGTCCGCGAGATCAGCTTGCTTGCCTCAGTTTCCGTATTAGCCGTCCTTACAAGCCTACCTTGGCTGGCATCACAGCTGATGCCCGACGTGTTCGCGGGCATCGTCTTCCTGTCATCGTTTTTGTTGGCATTCAATGATCAATTGCCCGCAAGAAGCCGCATATCCCTGGCCGCGATCTCAATGCTTTCCACCGCCGTGCATACGTCACTTCTCCCCATTGCAGCGCTATTCGTCGCTCTGCTCATAATCATCAAACTTGTCGCTCGCCTGAGGAGGGCAGTGACTCTGCGCTGGGCCGTGCTCGCTTCCCTGGTCGTGCCGCTGATCGCCGGTGGACTTTCGACGGCCACCCTGAATTACCGCATGCATCTGGGTTTCAAGTTCTCGCCGTCCGGGCAAATCTTCATGCTCTCCAGGCTGTTTGCTGACGGCCTTGCGGCGGACTTTCTTCGCGAAAATTGCCCCAAGCGGCCCTTGATTGCATGCGGCTATCTCTCCCATCTGCCTCGGAGCCAATCGGAATTCCTGTTCGAGAATCATCCGCTATTGGATGAGATGGTGGAACACACAGACGAAATGGATGAGATCGTGCACGGAACACTCTCGGCCTACAAACTGAAATTCCTGACTGGCAGCGTTAGAGAAACGTTCCTCCAGGTCGTGGCCTTCCGTACGGGAGACGAAGTTCGTTCTTATCATGCCAAAGAATGGAACTCGGACGCGGTCGCGCAAGTCTTTCCCCGCGACTTCCAGGCCTTCCTAAACTCCAAGGAAACTCGCGGCCAACTTGTTCCGGTGGCCAATGCCGCTGCGGCAATTGACACGGTCACCTTCTGGCTGAGCGTCGTAGTTTGCCTGGCATTCAGTTGGGGCAAGGCCATGAGGCGCCTGAACCAGTTCTTCTATTCGGCTATGGCGTTCCTCCTGATCAATGCGGCGGTCTGTGCAACTTTCTCCGGCGTGTTCGATCGATACCAGAGCCGCGTGGCATGGCTGGCTGCACTTTGCGCCACAACTTACGTTTGCAGTTGGGTCAAGAATCGCCATCGCACAGAGAATCTCTCCCAGGAACCTTGAGGTCCCCAAACTTCAGTGATGGTTGGCTGTATACAACTTCTGTGACGCAACCCTTTCCGCCAGCCCGTAGAGACTTGTTTGCACGCCCCGCGGGACCTGTTTCGCCGTTACTTTTCGCTTTCGCAAGAGGTTTGCATCTTTGACTTGGTGAATTGCCTATGCGATAAGTAGTGCTAATGAAGTCTCCCGCGAAGCCGGGATTTGTTCCTTCCAAAGAAACCTATATCGCCGGGCTCACGCTTCTTGCAATAGCCTTGCATGTCCTCCTCAGGTACGTCCTGCACTTACCTGTCCTTCCCGCAAATGCACCACTCTTTGCCGCGCTCTTGATCGGCGGCATTCCGCTCGTCTGGGAGCTCCTGAAAAAACTGTATCGCCGCGAGTTCGGCTCCGATCTGCTCGCCGGCGTTTCCATCCTGACGGCCATCGCGCTGCGCGAATATCTTGTCGCCACGATCGTGGTGCTCATGCTCTCCGGCGGCGAAGCACTCGAGGAATTCGCTACCGCCCGCGCTTCCTCCGTCCTCGATGCCCTCGCGCGCCGCATGCCCAGCACTGCTCACCGCAAGGAACCCGGCGGCCTTGTGGACGTGAAGCTGGCCGACATCCGCATCGGCGACCAACTCACCGTTCTGCCCCACGAGATTTGCCCTGTAGACGGCACCGTCCTCGAAGGCCACGGCATCATGGACGAGGCTTACCTCACCGGCGAGCCCTACGAGATTTCAAAAACGCCGGGGTCCATGGTGATCTCCGGCGCCATCAATGGTGAACAAGCCCTGGTCATCCGCGCGGAAAAAGTGGCGGAAGATTCGCGCTACGCCCGCATCATGAAGGTGATGCACGAGACAGAGCAGCAACGCCCCAAGCTGCGCCGCCTGGGCGATCAGCTCGGTGCGTGGTACACGCCGCTGGCCCTGGCTGTTGCCGTCGCGGCCGCTCTCCTCAGCCGCGAACCTCAGCGCTTTCTAGCCGTCGTTGTGATTGCCACGCCCTGCCCGTTGCTTCTCGCCATTCCCACCGCCATCATCGGCGCCATCTCCCTGGCCGCGCGCCGCGCCATCATCATCAAGAACCCCGCCATCCTCGAGCAGTTGGAGAAATGTCGCACGCTCATATTCGACAAGACCGGCACGCTGACTTACGGAAGGCCGAAGCTGACCGAGGTCCTTTGCGCCGAGGGATTTGATCGCATCGGCGTGCTCCGCTTTGCCGCAAGCGTGGAGCAATACTCCAAGCACCCGCTGGCCAGCGCCATCGTTTCTGCGGCCAAACAGGAACAATTGGATGTCCTTTCCGTTGCGCACATTAGCGAACGGCCGGGGCAAGGCTTGCTCGCCAACGTCGAAGGCCGCTCCATTCAAATCACCGGCCGCAACAAGGTGCATGCGCAATCTCTGCCCTTGCCGGAGCTTTCCGGCGGCCTCGAATGCCTCATTTTCATTGATGAAAAATACGCCGCCGCCATCCGCTTCCACGATGCCCCGCGCAAAGACAGCGCTTCCTTCATCCAGCACCTCCAGCCAAAACACGGCGTAAGAAAAGTGATTCTGGTGTCCGGCGATCGCGAGTCTGAAGTGAAATACCTTGCGGAGAGCGTGGGCATCACGGAAGTGCATGCCGGGAAGAGCCCCGAAGAAAAAGTAGCCATCGTAAAGGAAGAAACCGCCAAAGCGCGCACGCTTTTTGTGGGCGACGGCATCAACGATGCCCCGGCGCTCTTGGCCGCCACCGTCGGCGTGGCCTTCGGCACCCAGAACGACATCACCACAGAAGCCGCCGACGCCGTTGTCCTGGAAACGGCCCTCGGCAAAATCGACGAGCTCATGCACATCGGCCAGCGCATGCGGAGCATAGCTCTGCAAAGCGCCCTCGGCGGGATGGCCGCCAGCTTCCTCGGCATGATCGCCGCTGCTTTCGGCTACTTGCCGCCCATCTGGGGCGCCATCGGACAGGAACTCATTGACCTATTGGCCGTACTGAACGCCGTGCGCGTCGCGCTCCCCACCGACGATCTTCAGGATTACGAAGACGAGTAATCAGATATCAGAGATCAGAGGTTAGAGATCAGATATCCGACTTCCCACTTCTGCCTTCTGATTTCTGCCTTCTTACTTCTTACTTCTAACTTCTTACTTCTGACTTCCGCGCTCACGGCTTACTCGTTCCCGTTGAAGACGACGGTGCGGCCGCCGCGGGCGCCTGCTGTGCCGGAGGCTGCGCCGATTTCAAGATCCCATTGAAATCGGGATGCCCCGCCGGAGCTTGTCCTGCCGAGCCATTCACGTTCGGATGCCCCGGAGGCATTCCCCCGGGTGGCATTTCTCCCGGCGCCGGATGCTGCAACGTGCCGCCGGCCGGCTGGCTCTTCACCACGGCCCATTCTTCGCCGCGCTTTTCCAAATTGTACGAAAGCTTCATACTCGGGCCATCCGGTGGGCTATTCTTCAGCCGGATCTCCACCTGCGCCTGCGCCTGATTGCCGTTCACGCTGGTCTGCGTGACGATCACGTCCATTGCGTTCACGTTCAACGTCTTCAGCGATGTCAGATAATTGATGACCCCGGAGCGGATCGCATCCTTATCAGACGGCTTGGACTTGCAGGCCCCCGCGAACAGCAGCGTTGCGCCCAGCAGAGCAGCGAGAAATGCGCGATTCATCCAATTGTCCTTTCCCGTACGGGTAGCGCCTAGAGGATTGCTTCGTCTTTCTATGGTAGCGAACCACCAACGGATTGCAACGAGCACGACACCGCCGCACTGCCTCATCTGTAATCAGCCTCTCGTGTCCCGTGCGGTTCTCGCCCGCGGTCATTTGTATTTCGGGGAACACAAATCTACTATCAGGCAATGTTCCGGTGGGCTCTCGATACACAAACATGAGCCGCGCGAAAGGGCGTTTCGATGAGGAAAATGAGTTCGTTGGAAAGGTGCATGGCGGTACTGAACGGCGAAGTCCCTGACTGCGTCCCAGTGATTCCACAAACGTTTATGTTCGCCATCGAGAACGCTGGGATGAAGATGGCAGATGTGGTTCGCAATCCTGCCATGATGGCCGATGCATTGATCCACTGCATGGACCAATTCGGATACGACGCGTGCGTGATTGACTTTGACGTAGTGACTCTTGCCGAGGCTTGTGGCGCGAAAGTAATCTTCCGCGAAAACGATCCGGCGGTGCTCGACGAATCCGATCTCCTGGTCAAAGACTGGAGCGCGGTGGATTCCCTGCGTGTACCAGACCCTTGGAGCGACGGCAGGCTGCCGATATGGCTGGAGACCACTCGGATCATCGCGCAGCGCGTCGGTGATCGCGCTTTCATCATGGGTCGGGCTGACCAGGGACCATTCACATTAGCCTGTATGTTGCGCGGCCCCCAGCAATTCATGATGGACCTGCTAACCGAAGAAGATCCCGCCCCTATCCATGCGTTGATTGACTATTGCCGCGAGGCTTGCGCGGCTTTCGCCAAAGCTCAAAAAGTAGCCGGTGCGCACGCGACCTCCATCGGAGATGCCTTCGCCGGTCCAGCCCTTATCTCGCCTGTACTCTATCGAAAATTTGCTCTGCAACCTGAAACTGGTTTGGTGAAGGACGTGCAAGAGTTTGGCATTCCTCTCTCCATTCACATCTGCGGGAATACGGCATCCATCATTTCGGACATGGGCAAAACAGGAGCGCGCATTCTCGAAGTGGATTGGCAGCTCGACATGGAACTTGCTCGGCGTTCCATCCCAAACAACACAGTTCTGATGGGTAACATCAATCCGAGCGACCCGCTTGTTTTGGGCACACCGGAAAGTATTTCCGCGGCAGTCAAGGAAGCCATCAGGAAAACGGGCGGACGCGGGTTGTTTCTCAGCTCCGGCTGCGCCTTGGGCCGCAACACTCCTCCTGAAAACTTGCAGGCAATGGTTAACGCGGTTCGAGGATGACAGAGTTCATCGTTCGAAAAGTTCAGTGTTTGTTGGCGACGGAGTTGACTCGTTGCGAATCGAGGATTTCACGGATCTTCCGCGTGACCACACTACGAGTGTATGGCTTCTGAAGAAATGCCAGCCCTTCCTCCAACGGCCCATGCGCCCCGTCCCGAACGATGCCGTCTGCATAGCCAGAGACGTAGAGAACCTTAATTCCTGGCCGCGCGTTGAAGAGTCTGGTGGCGAGTTCGCGGCCATTCATTTTTGGCATCATCACGTCTGTCAAAAGGAGGTCAATGGGGCCATTATGTGACTCTGCCAGGCGAAGGGCTTCCCCCGGTGATTCTGCCGCTATCACGGTGTAACCACTGCTTTGAAGGAAGTCGCAAGTGATTCCGCGCAACGAGGCGTCATCCTCGGCTACTAAGATCGTCTCCGAACCACGAGGCAGCTCTTCACTTCGCTCGACATATCGCGGACTTTCTGCGGCAGCTTCCACCATCGGTAAGTAGATTTTGAAGGCTGTGCCGTGGCCCGGCTCGCTGTAAACCCAAATATAGCCGCCACTCTGTTTCACAATACCGTAAACGGTCGCAAGGCCCAGCCCCGTACCTTTCCCTTGCTCCTTGGTTGTGAAGAAAGGCTCAAAGATATGGGACTGGGTTTCGCTGTCCATCCCGCATCCAGTGTCACTAACAACTAGTTGCACGTAGTGCCCCGGACGAACTGCTACCCGGCGATCCGCACAGGCTTCGTCCAGGTCAACGTTTGCGGTGGCAATCGTTAGCCGGCCGCCCGCTGACATCGCGTCCCTCGCATTCGTGGCGAGATTTACGACTACCTGCTCCAGTTGACCGGGATCGGCTTCTACGCTGCCTATTTTGGCATCTGTCTGGAAATTCAATTCGATATCCTCTCCAATCACGCGTTGCAACAGTTTTTCGACATCGGCCAGGATCGTATTGAGGTTTAGGACTCTAGTTTCGAGAACCTGCCGCCTTCCAAAAGCCAGTAGCTGACGTGTGAGCGTCGCACCGCGTTTGGCTGATTCTCTTATCATCTCAAGGCCGTGAGTGCTTGCCTGATCCTTTGATCGATCAAGTAGAATCTCACTTTGCCCCAGGATGACGCCCAGCAAATTGTTGAAATCGTGCGCAACGCCACCAGCTAACCTCCCGATGGCCTCGAATTTCTGCAACTGAAGCACGTGTTGTTCCAAACCCTTGCGTTGCCGGTGTTCCTCCGCCTCTCGCAGTTGGCGTTGGACCGCAGGTACCAGGCGTTTCATGTTGGTTTTGATTATGTAATCCTGAGCGCCATCTTTGAGGGCGGCTACAGCGGTGTCCTCACCGATCGTTCCTGAAACGAAAATGAAGGGGGCGTTGCACCCCATCGATCTCACAAGTTTTAAGGCGTCAGTACCCGAGAACGTGGGCATGGAAAAATCGGAAATGACAAGGTCCCACTCCTGCGAGGCGATTAATGACATCAGTGCTTCACCAGAATCCACGCGTTTGAACTCAATGTCATAACCAGCCCGCTTTAATTCCCGAACAACCAAAGCGGTATCGTCTTCCGAATCCTCAACGATCAATACTCGAAGAGGGACACCCATCTACATTCTCCTGGCCGGTGCCGGCTCGTTGAGAACTAACCAATACAGTCCGAGTTGGCGCACCGCTTCGCTGAACTGGTTGAAATCCACCGGCTTGCGAACATAACTGTTCGCACCCAGGCCGTAGCCATTGATGCGATCCTGTTCTTCGTTTGACGACGTGAGAATCACGACAGGGAGAAGCTTCGTACGATCATTAGTGCGCACACGACGGAGTACCTCCAGCCCATCCAGTTTGGGTAGTTTCAAATCCAATAGGACCACTTGCGGCATAAGCGCCAGGTCGCGCCCCGCGTAGGCTCCGGTGCCAAACAGATAATCGAGAGCCTCGGCGCCATCTCGAGCAACCACTACCTCATTGCGGATGTTGATCTTCTTTAGAGCTCGAAGAGTTAGCTTCTCGTCATCGGCGTTGTCTTCCACGAGAAGAATGATTTTGTCTTCCATGATTTACGCTCCCCTATGCCTCGTCTCCGACAGCGTAAAGTAAAATGTTGCACCTCTCTCAATGGCACTTTCTGCCCAAATGCGCCCGCCGTGCCGGTGAATGATCCTTTGGACAGTCGCCAATCCCACCCCAGTTCCGGGAAAATCGTTCTTGTCATGAAAACGCTGGAAGGCCCCGAAAAGCCGATTCGCATGGGCTGGGTCGAATCCGGCACCGTCGTCTCGAACGTAGTAGGTGAGGCACCCGCTGCGATGCATCCTGCCAAACTCGATACAAGCGGATTCATGCTTCGAGGTAAATTTCCACGCATTGCCAAGCAAGTTCTCAAGCGTAATTCCTATCAGATGGGAATCGACGAACGCCTCGAGGCCTTCTTCAATCCGAAACTCAGCTCGGCGCTCCGGTTGAGTTTTCTGCAGCTCCACGGCAACGGATCGGGCGATAGCACTTAGGTCCGCGTTT
>Ga0074046_10001558_pt1 | contig 20539 bp, 19 predicted proteins | sample BogForMeECP23OM3_FD_94441 | JGI IMG/M metagenome (GOLD analysis project Ga0074046, IMG submission 94441) | Bog forest soil microbial communities from Calvert Island, British Columbia, Canada - Bog Forest MetaG ECP23OM3 | ecosystem: Environmental > Terrestrial > Soil > Wetlands ... | reverse complement strand
TCCACGGGAGCATCGGCGGCGACGCGCTAAGCCGCAACGCGATCCTCATATGGCCATTTTCCTGACGGGCTCGACGGGATATCTCGGCAGCTACCTGGTGGCGGGACTCTTCACGGGGCACCCGGACCGCTTGAACCTGCTGGTGCGCGCAAAATCCGAGCAGAAAGCCCGCGAACGCCTGTGGCAATCGCTGCAACTGCACTTCGCGTTTCCCGAATTCCTCGCGTATCTCGAATCGCGCGTGCGCATTTTCCTCGGCGATTTGACCAGCGAACGATTCGGCTTGGACGATGAGGAATACCACACGCTGGTCGATTCCACGGATTCCATTCTGCATTGCGCGGCCTCGCTGAACCGCAAATCCGAAAAGCAGTGCTTGAACGTGAATTTGCGCGGCTCGCTGGAGGTGATTCAACTGGCGCGGCGCGCGCAGAACCGTCACGGACTGCGGCGCTACTCGCACGTCTCCACCGTGGCGGTGGCGGGAAAGCGGCAGGATGAAGTGGTTACGGAAGACGCTTCGATTGACTGGAACCGCTCCGACTACGACCCTTATGCGCGCACCAAGAAATTCTGCGAGCACATGGTGCACCAGCTTCTACCGGATGTGCCGCACACCATTTTCAGGCCCGCCATCGTGATGGGCGACAGCCGCCGGCCAGAGACGACACAGTTCGACATGGTGCAGGCCTTCGCCATGCTCGCGCGATTGCCGGTGTTGCCGCTGCGCCCGGACGACAAGATCGACATCGTGCCAGCGAATTATGTCGGCGGAGCCATCGTCAAAATTCATCAGATGGAGAATCCCCGCTTTGGGATTTATCATTTGTCGTCGGGCACGGGCTCGCAGACCTACAAGGAACTGACGGACGCGCTGGCCGAACAGAGCGGCGGGAGCAAGCCGACTTACCAGCCGTGGTTGGGAGGCCCGTTCTCGAAGACGGTCAACTGGCTGGCATTCAAGCGCGGCGCGGTGGGCTATAGCGCTTCGCTGATGAAAGTTTTTTGGCCGTACCTGGATTGGAACACGGTGTTCGATAATACGCGTGTGGTTTCCGAGATGGGTGAAGCTCCGGCGAAGTTTTCCAGCTACGCCTATCCATTGCTGCAATTCAGCAGGGGAAATAAATTCAAGTATCCGGAGAAGCCTTGGCCGGGGGACGCCGCCGGCGAAGCGGCTAAGAGTGCGGGGAGCGCGGGCGAATGACGGATTTTCTACTCGTTGCCTGGGTCAGCGCGCTGATCGAAATCCGGCGTTTTGGCTGGATGTTCGGCCTCGGCAAGCGCTGGACACCCGGCGAAAAACTGAAAATCCTGTTCGCGGGCTACAACGGCACGCGCAACACGGGCAGCGACGTGCGCGTGCAGGAGATTCTGCGGCAGGTGCGCCATGCGCTGGGTGCGGAGAATGTCGAATTCAGCGTGATGACGCAGAACTTCGACCGCACCAAGGGATATTTCGAGGGCGCGCGCCAAGTGCACTTGCCGGACGTGTACCCGCCATTTCTGTTCCGCGAAGTGCATGCGAATCACGGCGTGGTGGCGTGCGAAGGCTCCATGTTCAAGAGCAAGTTCGCGAATGCTCTGACCACTATGATGATCGGGTCTCTTGGGATTGCCTCCGCAGAGAACAAACTGTCCGTGGCCTATGGCGGCGATGCCGGCCACATGGACGACCTGATCAAGCAGATGTGCGCGCGCTACACCAGCGAATCGCTGGTGATCACCCGCAGCCTGGAATCGCAGCAATTGCTCAGCGGGCTGGGCGTGCCGAACGAATTGGGCGCGGACACGGCATGGACGTTTGAGCCGCATCCGCCAGAATACGCTCGCAAAGCTTTGCGCGAAGCGGGCTGGGACGAGAAGACGCCGATCCTCGCGCTATGTCCCATTCATCCTTTTGTATGGCCCGTGCGCGCGTCCATCGGAAAATATCTGGCGCGCGTCACCTCCGGCGCCTACAAGGACAGCCAGTATCGTACCGTCTACTTCTTCGAATCGGGCGCCGAGGTGGATCGCAAATTCGCGCACTACGTCTCCGGCTACGCCAAGGCCGCAAAGGCATTTTTGCAGAAGCATCGCGTATTCCCCATCCTCGTGGCGATGGAGCGGCTGGATGCCGTGGCTTGCCGGGAGATCGCAAAAGAAATTCCCGGCACGCCGGTGCTGACTTCGGACGATTACGACATGTTCCAGTTGGTGTCCATCCTGCGCGCGTGCACCTACCTGGTTTCCTCGCGCTATCACGGGATTGTGACGTGCATGTCGGCGCAGGTGGTTTCCGCGGGCGTGACCATGGATGAACGCATTCGCAATCTGATGCGCGAGCGCGGCCACCAGCATTTGCTCCTCACCGTGGACGATCCCGATCTCGAGCCAAAGCTGCTGCAGGTGATGGAATCGCTGGTGACGGAGGCCGAAGCCATTCGCGAAAACATCGGCAAAACTGTGGTGAGCAATCTGAAAGCCATGGCGCGCATGGGCATCTTCCTGGAAGATGAAGTGCGCCGCACCTATCCGGAGTTTCCGCTGCGGTGCGGCGTGCTAAGTTGGGAAGACAATTTGCCGCCATTGAGCGGGAATTTGCGTAAGCTGGTGGAAACGTACGATAGTGCTCCCGCGGCATTGGCGGCGGGCCGCTGAACATTCATGACGAATTTCCTCGAAAACGTTTTTGCGGAGCTGCAAAAGGCGGCGGAGCGCGTGGTGCTGCGCGAAGTTAGGGGCGTGGAATTCGTCAGCGTCTCGGGCAGGGAATTGCTCGACCTTGTAGCGCGCGCCCGCGCGTATTTGCGGCAGGCGGGTGTGCAAGCTGGGGACCGCTGCGCGCTGCTGGGGCCGAATTCGATCCGCTGGGTCGCATTCGATTTGGCGTTGATGGCCGAGGGCGCGATCGTCGTGCCGCTCTATGCGCGGCAAGCCGCAAGCGAACTTGCGGGCATGATGAAAGATTGCGGCCCGCGGCTCCTCATCGTGAGTGATGCGGCGCTTGGCGAAGCGGTGGCTGCCGTGTGGCCGCAGGCGCCGGCGCGCGTGACGTTCGACGAGGTCCTCCAGAATGTTCCCGCGGGCAAAGGCATCACGGCCGCGCCCAACCCGCGCCGCGCCGAAGATCTCGTTACGATCATCTATACTTCGGGCACTTCGGGCGAATCCAAAGGCGTCTGCCTGAACGTGCGCAATCTGGATCACATGCTGGCTTGCACCACGGAACGCCTGGATCAGTTGATGGGCGTCACCCGGGAACCGGACCGCGTCTTTCACTATTTGCCGTTCAGTTTTGCCGGATCGTGGATTCTGCTGCTCTCCTGCATCTCGCGGGAAAGCGCTTTGACACTTTCCACGGACCTGAACCGCCTGGCCGATGAAATCCGCGTGGCCTCGCCGCACTACTTCCTGAATGTACCCACGCTGCTGGAGCGGGTGCGCCGGGGCGTGCTCGACGCCATTGCGCAGCGTGACACCGCGATTCAGAAGATTTTCCGGAAAGCGCAAGAAGCTTGGGAGCGCGGGCAGGAGAACCGGCATCGCGCCTCCGACGCCCTTTGGTTGTTTCTTGGGCAGAAACTGATTTTCCGGAGGATTCGCGCGCGCTTCGGCCCCCATCTGCGCGCGCTGATTTGTGGGTCCGCGCCGCTGGCCCCGGAAACGCAGCAGTTTTTCCAGATGCTGGGCATTCCCGTCCTGCAGGTTTACGGACTGACAGAGACCACCGGGATTTGCACTATGGACGATCCGCGGATCGCGGCGGAGCCCGGCCGCGTGGGGGAAGCCATACCGGGGGTTGAGATGCGCTGCGGAGAGAACGAGGAAATCCTGGTGCGCGGCCCGAACATCTTCCCGGGCTACTGGAACCGCGTGCTCGAGACGGAGAAAGTGCTGAAAGGCGGCTGGTTTCACACCGGCGATCAAGGTGAAGTGAATTCCCGCGGAAACTGGCGAATCAGCGGACGCATCAATAATCTGATCATCCTGAATTCCGGGCACAACATCGCGCCGGAGCTGATCGAAGAGAATCTTGCGCAGCTCCTCGCGGGGGCGCCACAGATCGTGGTAGTGGGCAATGGGCGCGGGTATTTGTGCGCGCTCGTTAGCGGCGCCGTGGAAGCAAAGGCCGTGCAGTCCGCGCTGGACGTTGTGAATTCGGAATTGCCTCACTACCGGCAGGTGCGCAGCTTCACCATTCTGCGCGAGGCATTCACACCGGAAAGCGGCTTGCTCACGGTGAATGGCAAGCTGCGCCGGGATGCCATCAATGCAAAGTACCGCGAAGAAATTGAGCAAATGTACCGGAAGCAAGCTGCGACAGCGGGTGTGAAGGCATGAGCAAAGAACGAAGCAGCCAAAGCGCGGTGAAAGAGTTCCGCGGCGAGGCGCTGCGTTGGGAATGGCGTGATGCTGTCGTGGAGCTGACGCTGGACTTCGCGCCGCTCAATGAAATTGGCACGGTGATGCTGGCGGATCTCGAGAAGTTCGTGGCCGCCTTCGAGGGGCTGGCTCCAATCACCAGCGCTTGCGTGATCGCCAGCGCGCGGCCCGGCGGTTTTTGCGCGGGCGCAAATTTGAAGGAGCTATATCAGGGTGCGCTGCCGTTCTCCCCGAAAAAACGCGCGGCGGGCATGCGAGCGTTCCTGAAGCGCATCCATGCGGTGATGAACGCGCTGGATGCGGCGCCGTTTGTAACCATCGCGGCCGTCCACGGATTGTGCATGGGTGGCGGGCTCGAACTTGCGCTGGTCTGCGACTTGATCGTGGCGGACAAAATGGCGCGCTTCGGCTTTCCGGAGCTGCGCCTCGGCTTGATCCCCGGATTTGGCGGGATTCCGCGCTTGCGGCGTGACGTCGGCAATGGCTTCGTCCGCGATTTGCTCTTCACTGGCCGGACCGTCAAGGCCGAAAGCGCGCAGCAGGCGGGCCTCGTGTCGCATCTCGCGGGCGAAGGCTATGCGCTGCAAGTGGCGCGTTCCATGGCGCAGCAGGTGACGAAATTCGACGCGGAAACGCGCGTGGCGGCGAAAAAATTCCTGAAGCCGATTCCCTACCAGGAATTGCAAAGAGAGATCGGCCTTTTCTGCAAATTGTTCAGCCGGCCCGTGGTGATGGAAAGCTTGCGGCGCTTCGTGGAAACCGACGACCCCATGAAGCATTTGCCGGTGGCACCCTCCCGATCGGCCGCTGAGAACTGACCCGGCTTTCTCACAAGATGCAAATTTGATCGCCAAGCAGACGGCCGAGCAATCTGTCATCCTGAGGCGATCCGATAAGGATCGCCGAAGGACCTCAACTTCCAAATTGTGCACATTGTGTGGATTGAGGTCCTTCGCGACGCAGACTACGCGTCACTCAGGATGACAACGTCTTGCTAGGACTGAGTAGCTGAGAGATCCATATTTCGTGAGAAAATCCGGGCTAACGGTGCGGACCGAAAGCGGTGATGATAGTTACGGCGCGCGTTGGTCTTGCTGTAGTCCCCACGTTTTCTTTCTCTCCCCGGGAATGATAAATTGATGCCATATGCGCACGTTGGATCAGACTACCCGGGAGATACTGGAACTCGCAGCAATGCAATTTAAGCTGCCGCCAGGCTCGCTGAGAGCCGAGGATGATTTCTACAAGAAGCTTGGAATTGACAGCCTGCAAACGCTTGACCTGCTTTCGCGGCTGGAAAATCACTTCAAGATCGAATTGCCAGATTTCGAAGTTCAGGGCGTGAGCGACTTCAAGACGCTCGCGGAACGCATCCAGGCGCGCTTGTAGAGCTTGCGGGGGAATGGGTATCCGTTGTCATCCCGAGCGGAGCGAGGGATCTGCTTTCCGCCATGGACCAGGGGGAGAACAAATTCCTCGGCCCGTTCAAAAAGCGAAGGGTACTCGGAATGACATTTGCCCTGTTTTTGCGGAGCCTCACTAGCCGCAAGATTGTGAGAGAGAAACACATGGGACGTTCGTGGCCACCTGATCAGTGTTGATTGGCATTTTTTGACTCACGGTACCCAACGCTTTATCCTTTAACATCCCCTGCACGGAGAACTCTGCCGCTTTGGCAATGCGGTCATTCTGCATGCTGGACTTGAGTAAATACGCGTCGATAGGCGCAGCGCTGCGAGAGGCGCTGGAAACTTTTCCTGCCGAAGTGTGCCTGTTTGAAGCGGACCGCGGCGAAGAGAAGGAGCGGCTGACGTATCGGGATTTCAAAGCGCGCGCGCTGCCTTTCGCGAAAGCGTTGCAGAAAACGGGCTTCTCTGCCGGCGACCGCGCTTCCATCATCATGACGAACCAGTCGAAGTGGCTGATTTCGGCGTACGCGGTATTTCATGACGGCGGAACGCTGGTGCCGCTCGATTACAAATTGAAGCCCGAAGAGCAGTGGCAGTTGCTGAAGCATTCCCGCGCCTGCGTGCTGATCACGGAATACGGCATCTGGCGGCAACTGAGCGCCTCGCCGGGTCGCGCGGAAGCCGCGAACTTGAAGACCATATTTGTGACCGAAGCGCCGGCCAATGTGGATTTGCTCGGAGCACGCCGCTGGGAAGAAGCGAAGGGGACTGGGGAGCCTGCCTTTGTGCCACGCCAGCGCAGTGATCTCGCGTGCATCGTCTATTCCTCCGGCACGGGCGGAAGCCCCAAGGGTTGCATGATGAAGCACGAAAATTATCTAGAACAGTGCATCTCGCTGACAGCCTGGTATCCGTTCTGGCCGGGCGTGCGGTACCTGAGCATTTTGCCGACAAACCACGCCATCGATTTCATGGTGGGATTTTTGGGGCCGTTCACCTGCGGTGCCGCGGTGGTGCATCTGCGAACGTTGCGCCCGGAATACGTGCGCGAGGCGTTTGCGAAGTATCACATCACCTATGTGAGCCTGGTGCCGCTGGTGCTGAAGAATTTGCAAAAGGGACTGCAAGCAAGATTCGACGAACTGCCGCCGGCGCGCAAACGTGTCTTCCAGGCGCTGCGGAAAATCAACATCGCCCTGACGAAGCGCCGCCCGCGCTTGTCCATCAGCCGTCGCTTGCTCCAGCAGGTGCACGCGGCCTTTGGTGGACGCCTGGAAGCCATTATCGTTGGCGGAGCCTTCGCGGAGCCGCAGACGCTGCAATTCTTCTACGACCTGGGCATCCCCGTGGCGAACGGCTATGGACTGACCGAAGCAGGAACCGCGATCACGGTCAACGATCTGAGGCCCTTTCGCGCGGACACGGTCGGGAAACCGCTGCCCGGCATGGAGGTGCGCATCGCCAATCCCGATGCCGATGGAATTGGCGAAGTGGCCGTGCGCAGCAAAACCGTCATGACGGGCTATTGGAACGAGCCGGAGATGACTGCGGAAGCGATTGTGGACGGCTGGCTGATGACCGGCGACATGGGCCGGTTTGACGCCCGCGGCCACTTACAGCTTTTTGGCCGCAAGAAAAACATGATCGTGACCGAGGAAGGGAAAAACGTTTACGCGGAGGACGTGGAAAGCGCGTTTGAAGGGTTGCAGGTGAAGGAGTTCTGCGTGTTCGCCGCGAACTTCATCTGGCCGCAGCGCTCCATGGTGGGCGAACAATTAGTGTTGGTCATCCATCTCGAGCCCGGCCAGGCTTTCACCGAGGAATTGCGCGCTGATATTACCGCGCGCAACAACCGGTTGATCAACTACAAGCGCGTACATGGCATCATCGTCTACCCCGATGATTTTCCCGTTACGACGTCCCTGAAAATCATCCGTAAGGCTCTGGCGCAGCGCCTGGGCGCAATGGACCGGAACAATGTCGTCCTGCCGATTTAGCCTCGAAAAAGGTAGAATCCCCATACCGGAAGAACTGTGAGAGAACGCTTTCTTGCCATAGTGAACCCTGCGGCTGGCCGCGGGCGCGCGGTGAAGCTTGCCGGAGCGCAGCTTGCCCGCCTGCGGGAGGGCGGCCTGCGTGTGGACGTGATCGCCTCGGCCGGACCGGGCCATGCCGCCCAACTGGGGCGCGAAGCCTACGAACAGGGCTACCGCCGGTTTCTCGCCGTCGGCGGTGACGGCACCGCGCACGAGATCCTCAATGGAATTTTCGCGCGCGCAATGCTCCCCGAACGCATTGAACTGGGATTCCTGCCGCTAGGCACGGGCAACTCGTTTCTGCGCGACTTCACAATGGATGGCGCAAAAAGCTCCCTCGAGGCGCTGCTCACGGGCCGCAAGCGCCGCGTGGATTTGCTGCGCCTGCGCCACGCGACTGGAACAATCTATTCTTTCAATCTATTGAGCGTGGGATTTACCGCGGACGTCGGTGCGCTGACTAACCGCATCTTCAAGCCATTTGGGCACTTGGGATATCTCCTGGGCGTGTTCGTGCGCGTGGTGCAACTCAAGCGGCGTGGTTTCCGCATGCGTTCCGATGCTGATGAAAGTTGGGACGAGCGGCGCTGCCTCTTCCTGACCTTCAACAATAGCAAGTACACCGGCGGCACCATGATGATTGCGCCGCAGGCCGATCCAACCGATGGTTTGATCGAATATGTGCGCTGGGGACCCATCGGCCGCCTCGGCCTCCTGAAAATGCTGCCGCGTTTGTACGACGGAACGCACATCGCGCACCCGCTGGCGGAGCGGCGCGCGGTGAAGCACGTGGAATTCGCTTTGGATGCGCCGGTGGACGTGATGATTGACGGGGAGATCGTCACGCTGGATTGCAAAACGCTGGACATTTTGCCGGGAGCGATGGACGTCTACGTATGAAGAAGACCTGGGAGGCGGCGCGCAGCGTTTTTCTTTGGGGAATGAGCTGGCTGCATTTTCTGATTGTCGTGGCGGTATTGGTCGTGCTCGGGGTGATTCTGGACCCCCGAAAGCACGATTGGCTGCAGCGGGGCCTTTGCCGGCGCATCGCCTTCTTTTCGGGCGCCAAGGTAAAGGTGGAAACTTCCCCGGGCTTCGATGCGCAACGCACCTGTTTTTTCATGGTGAACCACGTCAATCTGTTCGACCCGTTCATCCTGTATTGCGCCATTCCCCAGCTCGTGCGCGGCTGGGAGCTGGAATCTCACTTTCGAATTCCCGTTTACGGCTGGCTGATGAAGCGCTTCTGCAATGTGCCCGTGCCGGACAGGCCCAACCCCGGGGACCTGAAGAGATTGTGGCGCCTGACGCAGGAGGCCATCCACTCTGGCGTAAGCCTGATTATTTTCCCGGAAGCGAGCCGCACGCGCGACGGCCATGTGGGTGACTTTGAACAGGGCGGATTCCGCCTCGCGCAACAACTGGGCGTGCCCATCGTGCCCGTGAGCCTGGTTGGCTCGTTCCACCATTTCCGCACCGGCGATTGGATCCTGCGGCCAACAACCATCACCGTCCATCTCCATGAAACCATTGAAACCGCAGGTTTGAAAAAGGAGGATTTGCCCGCCTTGCAGCAGCGCGTTCGGCAGATGATCGCGGCGCCGGTCGACGCGTCCCTGAAAGCCATCGCGCAAAACTAGGCCACCCCGGCATCGGAAACGGCCCTGGAGGATTAGCGGATTTCCTATTCATGGAGGACTTCCCCGACAGGTCTCAAGGCGTATCCTCGGGGTCAAACACTTCGAATTGCTCATACTCCGCCGCTCTTGCGAGTTGCTTGTCCGACGTGGCGAAAATCAATGTCTCTACCAAGGTGCCTTTGACTCCAACGCACTCGAGAGACTCGCGGACCCAAAGGGCAGAAGCGAGATGTATGGCATCGGATCCCCTCAAAAAGTGCCGCTTCACGAGGTCAGGGATCAGAGTCAGAACAGCAGTAGTCAGGTCCACTCTTGTCAGGTAGGTTCTCCAATCGGAATCGAGCCGCGTCGTCGCCCAGTGATATTCCGTTGCCCGAAGTGGAGGCCGTTCGCGCAATTTCCTCGCCAGCGCAGCATGCAATTCCGCGAAACTCAACACCGAAGTGAGCACGCGATGACGTGCCCTCGTTGTCTCGGCGATCTTTGCGTTCAGCTTATCCGACCCACGTTCTTCCAAGTAGCGCTTCACCAGGGCGGAAGAATCCGTGTATAACACTAGCGCCGGTCCTCGATAATGATCTGCGATGCAGGTTTTCCTCTGTTTTTTGCGGGGCGAAACTTCGGAAGTGGTTTTTTGGCAAGATGAATCAGGCCTTGAGTTTCTAGTTCCTTCAATCTTTCTTCGACAACACTCACGCCGGGATCTGTCTCGGCTGCTGGCGCGACCTGGGCGACCGCTTTCCCCCGATCTGTAATGATCAGTGTTTGTCCTGCCCGCACCGCCTGCAGGTACCGGCCCAGGCGGTTCTTGAACTCACGGCTGCCAACTTTGCGCATGTAGCTACCTACAATCCATTGTAGCTACAACAGGGATGAAGAGCAACTATTAATTGGGTCTCAGGTTAGGAAGGATGCGCCCCCCTTTGGTTTCCTGCCAGGTGTAAACAATGCGGTGGATGACGGTAATCGTCGAAATCACCGCAATCACCCACAGCACGGGTCCCATCCGATTGAAGACTCCTCCAATGATCAGAAGCACCATCCGCTCGGGCCGCTCCATAAAGCCCACCTTACACAAAGGAATAAGCGATTCGGCGCGCGCGCGGGAGTAGCTCACCATCACGGAACCCGCCGTTGCCACCGCGGCCAGCACCACATACGGTGTGCGGCCGCTCACGCTGTAATACACGAGCAGTCCCATGTACAGCGCCATGTCCGCATAGCGATCCAGCGTCGAATCGTAGAAGGCCCCAAACGGCGTAACGCGATTTTGCCGCCGCGCCACCTGCCCGTCCAGCATGTCCAGGAAACCTGCGAAGAAAATGATAATCGCCGCAGCTCGGAAATTCCCGACGGCAAAACTCGCCGCAGCGCCGAAGTTAACCAGCAGTCCCAAAAAAGTGAGCAGGTTCGGTTCGATGCCGGTAGCCGCAAGCGCACCGACAATGCGATCCAGCAGCCATTTCCCGCCGGTGCCGATTGCCCCTGTAAACGTGTTCATGGTTATGCCAAGGAGGAATAATACTGCAGGCCGCGGCCGTCGCCAAATGGTGCGCGCATACTTCTGACGCCATTCATGGGCGCGAGCCACAACGGTGCTGAGAGAGTGCTTGACGAAGACGAGGCGAATCCGTAGATTGCTCAAGTCACTGAGGAGCCCATGGAAACCATCAACTCGGCACGGCGTCACTTTGTTTTACAGATCGGCGGCGCGGCTGGAGCCGCCTGGCTCACCGCGCAATGGCCGGCGATGCTCGCCGCTGCTCAGCATGCGCACTCCGCCGCGAAAGCAAATCCAGCGCCGGCATTTGAAGTGTTGACGCCGGAACAGGCAACAGAGATTGAGGCCATTTCTTCCTTGATTATCCCCTCCGATGAATTGCCGGGGGCGCGCGAAGCCGGCGTGGTCTATTTCATTGATCGCGCGCTGAAGACCTTTGCCGAAGACGCGAAACCCGCGTACGAACAAGGTCTTGCCGATTTGAATCGCATGGCCGGCGAGATGTTTCCCGGCGTCGCGCGCTTTTCCGCTGCTTCGCGCGCCCAGCAAGAAGAATTGTTCGCACAGTTGGAAGAGGACTCGCAATCGGGGAGTGGCACAAGCCGCCGGAGATTCACTTCGTCGGGCATGAATTTTGCCGACACGATCTGGTTTCACACGCTTGCCGGTTTCCTGGTGGACCCGGAGGGGGGAGGCAATCGGGATTACGCAGGCTGGAAAGTCCTCGGGCGGGATCCCGCGCACAGTTTTTCGCCGCCGTTCGGCTTCTATGACAAGGACTATCCAGGTTGGCAGCCATCCTCGCCGGAAACGGAAACCAAATGACCCAGGCCAAGGTCACCTACCAGCCGTCGGACGAAGTGGATTTCGTCATCATCGGGTCGGGTGCCGCGGGCGGCGTGCTTGCCAAGGAACTTTCGACCAACGGCTTCCGCGTCGTGGTTCTGGAGCAGGGACCGTATCTGACGGAAGCGGACTTCACGCACGATGAAATCGAGATATTTACCAAGCACCGGCTGACCAATGACCCAAAACGCCAGCCGGTCACATTTCGCCAGACGGAAGCGGAAAAAGCGGCGCTACAACCCAGCGTGATGTATGGCCGGTGCGTGGGCGGCAGCAGCGTGCACTTCACCGCGAATTTCTGGCGTTTTCACGAAATCGATTTCGTCGAACGCAGCAAGGTGGGCGAAATTCCCGGCACGGGATTCACCGATTGGCCCATCACGTATGCGGACCTGGAGCCTTACTACACAAAAGTGGAATGGGAAGTCGGCGTATCCGGCCTGGCAGGCGCCAGCCCGTTCGATCCGCCGAGGTCAAAACCTTATCCCATGCCGCCGCTGCCGGTGAAGAGTTCCGGCGTTCTGTTCGAGCGCGCGGCGCGCAAATTGGGTTACCACCCGTTTCCCGCGCCGATGGCCATTCTTTCTCAGCCGCGAGCTGGACGCAGCGCTTGCGTCAATTGCGGTTTCTGCCTGGGATTCGGGTGCGAGGTGGGCGCAAAATCCTCGGCTCTTGCCAGCGTGATCCGTATAGCAGAGCGCACCGGCCGTTGCGAGATTCGCCCCAACTGCTATGTTCACCGGATCGAGACAGACAAGAATGGTCGCGCCACCGGTGCCGTGTACTTCGACGCGCACCGCAATGCGCAGCTGCAAAAAGCCAAAGCCGTGATCGTCTGTGCCAACGGGGCGGAGACTCCCAGGCTCCTGTTGCTCTCCGCAAACAACGCCTTTCCGAACGGCCTGGCGAATTCCAGCGGGCTGGTGGGAAAGTATTTGATGCCAAACAGCAGCGCGATCGCCTTCGGCGTTTTTGACGAACCGCTGAATGACTACAAGGGCTACGCGGTCAGCCGCGTCTTTCATGACTTCTACGAACTAGACGCGAAGAAGCTGGGCTTTTACGGCGGCGGTGGACTCGATGCACGCTTCGATTTCACACCCGTGGGGTTTGCCATGAACGGGTTGCCGCCAGGGACGCCGCGCCGGGGAAGCGAATTCAAGAAGGCGTTTCGGCAGAATTTCACGCGCACGATGGAAATCTTTTGTCATGCCACGTCGCTGCCCGTCGCCACCAACAGTTTTTCTCTCGATCCGGACGTGAAGGATGCCTGGGGACTCCCCGCCTTGCGCATGACCTTCAAGGATCATCCCAATGACCTGAAGATGGTTTCGTGGATGGCGGACCGCGCGATGGAGATTCTGGACGCTGCGGGCGCGAAAACGAAGTGGCACCCTCCCATCACCGAGCAGCGATTTGCCGTTCACCTGTTGGGCACCTGCCGCATGGGCAAGGACGCCAAATCCTCGGTGATCAATCCGGACCATCGCACGCATGACATCCCCAACCTTTTCCTGTGCGACGGCAGCAGCCTGGTCACCTCAGGCCGTGGCCAGCCCACGATGACCATTCAGGCGCTGGCTTACCGCGCCGCCGACCGCATCACCGCACTTGCAAAACGAGGAGAACTGACGGGTCAAACCAGTCGCGCTACGTAAAAGTGCGAGGAGAACCTCTGCATCGTTCTGACTTCAGTTCTGGTTGTCTGCAAATTCCCGGAGTCGCCATGAAGAAACTAAAAGAGTGCTCATCGATGCTCCTCACGCTAGTGGCGGCAATTCTCTTGTTCGCGGGAGGCATGAACGGCGGGCGCGCGCAGGAGCTGGCTTCGAAACCCGCGGCGGACCAGCCGAAAACCGCGGAGCAACAATTCAAGAATATTCAGGTGCTCAAGGGCATTCCCGCCGACCAACTGATCCCCTCCATGCAATTCATCACCGCGTCGCTGGGCGTGGAATGCGACTTTTGTCACGTCGAGCACGCCATGGACAAGGATGACAAAAAGACGAAACTCGCGGCGCGCAAGATGATCACCATGGTGCTGGCCTTGAACCAGGCGCACTTCAACGGAGAGCTTGAGGTGACCTGTTACACCTGTCACCGGGGCGCGGCGCATCCGGTCGGCGTACCGATCCTTTCCGCTGAACCCGCCAACCGGCCCGAACATGTTCATGACGAAGAAGGCGAAGCGCATGCCGGCTTGCCGACACCCGACCAGGTGCTGGACAAATATCTGGCTGCGGTGGGCGGCGCGGAAGCCGTGAACAAGATCCAGACGCGCGTGCAAAAGGGCAAGATTGACGCCTCTGGCACGCAGTATCCCGTGGAAGTTTATTCGGAGGCGCCGGAAAAACGCGTTTCCATCACGCATCTGCCACCCGGAGAAAGCGTGACCGCCTTCAACGGCGAGGTGGGCTGGCTAAGCAGGCCGAACGGCTTCCACCGCATGACGGGCGCGGAAGCAGAAGCCGCGCGCATTGATGCGCAGCTTCATTTCCCCGTGCAACTCCGCGCACTGTGCAAGGAGTTTCACGTGCTACCCGGCGAAGAAATTGGCGGCCGGCCAACTATTCTGGTAAGCGCCAAGGCATCGGGCAGACCAGACCTACGTCTCTATTTTGACCAGGAAAATGGACTCTTGCTGCGACAGATCCGCTACGCCGAAACACCGCTTGGGCGCAATCCCACGCAAATCGACTATGCGGATTTTCGCGCGGCCGATGGTGTGAAGATTCCGTACAGGTGGACGCTGATGCGGCCGGGTGGGAGCTTCACGATTCAAATCGAGCAGGTGCAGCAGAATGTTCCGGTGGACGAAAAACTCTTCGTGATGCCCAGCGAGAAACCAACCCAATAGCTTCAATCAACTCACGCGATTTTCTTGCGATTGCCAGGAATAAAAAGGGCCACGGTCTCCCATCGCCCTCCCCATTTGGCCCATGAAACAGTTCCTCAGAACCGGAAAATGAGGCCGCCAACGAAATTGCCGCGGTTCAGATAGTTTGGGACTCTCGCGACATAACAGCCAAAATAACAGTACGTTTGATCGGAAGAGCTGCCATAAGTCGGGAGATAACGGACGTCGCCGCGGAAGCCAACGTGGCGGTTGAGGTAGTACTTCACTCCGCCGCCGATGCTCCAAGCAAAGGCGGTGCGATTAGAAACCGAAGTGAAGCCCATGCTTATGGGGCTATTCGAATCGTGAGTGAAGCCGAGGCTGGCCGCAACGTACGGACGCAGCCGGTGCTCGCTCCCTCGAAACATATAGAGTCCGCCAAACTGGAACTGGTCGACGTCCGAATTGTAGGCCTTAAAATACTGCAATGTCGTAATGTCGCGGGCACTGTAGGAGGTGTTGTTGCGATCCCACATGAATTCGAGCTGGCCGTTTTCCGTCAGGTTGTAATCCAGGAAGGAACCGTAAGATAGGGCATCATTGACGCGCAAGTGATCCACCAGAGCCAACGATCCGCCCGGGTTCGAAAGCGGATAGGTGCCGGAAGTCTCATAGCCTATAAATGGAGTGACTTCAAATCTTCCTTGAGCGTTCGTGGATACCCCCGTCAATAAAAACGCCGCAACACCAAGGAACCATGCGGTCCGGTGCTTCATCGGTTTTTTCTCCTTTTGCATGCGATGGCATGATGTTTATTTGCACTTGGCCGGCGCTGCCTGGTCGAACGCTGGCGGGATCAGGCGGGTGATCCCATTGTCGGACTCTCTTGCCAAGTTTCTCGTGCGATCCCGCATCCGCTGGGAGCACGAAATCGCGTCACAGCCCCCTCTGGGTAAACCCGGAAACGAGCCGGGAGTTTCCCAGGTCAAGCACTGTAAACGCAGACGACTCTTATGGTTTAGATGAGGCCGCCCAGTGACGAAGTTGCGCCTCTCCAATACCCAAGATATGTAATTGAAAATGAAAGAGTTAGTTTGGATTGGCTGGCGGCACGCGCTACCCCGGTTGGTTGGCAATCGAGGCCTGCAAAGTCTACTTTTGCTTCTCCGTCTCTCCCAGCTTCCCACCTTCGGACGAAGCGGCCACGGGAACAGACCCGTGACGCCTCTTCAGAACGAAACGAAACGGATTGCATTCTACTTCAGACTGATCACGGCTCCCCACACCAGTTTTTGATCTACTGCAAATACCATGCTCATGGGCCGGCTGACATCGTGGTGCTTCCCCGTAGGTCTGAATAGGATTTGCCGGTTTGTGTCCGCATCAATCCACCAAACCTGAGACTCTCCAGTCTCCGACTGGGTTTCATAGGCATCCAGCAGGCCCGCATTCTCGGTTGCATACCCTTCCAATCGTTTCAAAGCATTGGCGGAAAGCAGGGTGCCTTCATGCGAGCTATTCCATGCTCCTTTTCCTGGTGTATTTAGAGTCCGTGGAATCAATTCCTGTCCATCATCAGGCACCGGCCAGTGGTCCTGAAATGCATAGGAACGGAAGAAACTGGAGAATTTGCCCGCCGTAAAGAGCTTCTTCCCAGTCTTGAAGTTGTAGGCGCTAACTTGGTCCGTGGCGATTGTTACCACGGCTTCGGGGCTTGCCGGGCGAATGTAGTAAGGGCTGAACTCGCCATCGAGCCGCGCATCAAGTAATGATTTGCCCGTGGTGCGGTCCACGCTGTGCAAACCCTTTTCGTCCGCGTATAGGATCGCATCGGACTGTTTATCCCACAGTATATTCGTGGTGTGAGAGTAGGCTTTCTTGCGCCAGCGCTCGGCTCCCGTTTTTGCATCCACCGCTGCCACGCTCTTGTGACCGATAGCGACAACCAATTCGCCGCACTCCGAAATTCCCGTGATTATGCCGAGTTTGCCGATCTCCCAACTGAGCTGTCTTGTGGCCGGATCGATAGCTTCCACGTTCTTCCAACCGTAGATCAATCGGTCACCAGGCCGTAGCCCTGGCAATGGCAGACTGTTGATATCGAAACCACTGACACGGCCTTCCCACGAACGATTTCCGTTCTTCAGGTCCACGACTCCGAAGACTCCGTTGTTGAAGTTTATGAACATTTGCTCGCCAATAACGCTCAAGCTCTGCGATCCGGGATTAAACGTGTGGGGGTATTCCGTGTTCCATTGCGCCTTTCCGCTGACCGCGTCCAAGCGCTGGAATACAAAACGGAAAGGATACGGCGAGCGTAAAATAAAGGTCATCGCCTCCGCGCCGAGCAATGCCGTTACCGCTCCCGCTGCCGCCGCCGCGACCGCCAAAACCGTGACTCGTTTGGCATACGCCTTGCGCTGCAGCCGCCTGGAAACCAAAACGATCTCGCGCGTGCCGTACAGCGGAACCGCTGTCAGCAAGTCGTCGGCTTCCGGCTGGTCCCACAAGCGTTCCCCGGTCATGAGGTTCAGCGCGATCAAGCGCCCCTCGGAATCTCCCGGAAGCATCACGCGATTCAGAAGCAGCACTCCCAGCCCTGGCACTTCGATCATGTTTTTCCCGCGCGGAAACTCATCGGCAATATCGCTGCTTAGGAACCCGCTCCATTTCACTTCCGGGAGCGCCCAGAGTTGCTGTCCATTCGCGCCGTCAAGCGCGGTTATGCTCTTGCCCGCCTTAACCACAAGAATCCCCGGAGAGGTTCGCACGTACCAGGAAACCTCTTTAGGGAACTCCTTTGTCCATCGCAGCTGCAGCGATTGTGATGTGGCGGGATTCGCAAAGAAGCACAGAAAGAAAAACAAGGTCAGGAGATGAAGCCTCCGCGGGTAACTCATGGACTCTCCGTCAATGCACAGCGCAGTGCCTCTGATGTTATCAGGTCTAATACGTGTTATGGATTTTTTCGCACGAAGCCGTGACTCGGTGAAGGTGCCCGCTTCCAAAGCGGTGTTGTGGCAAGCCAGGAAAGCATGGACGTTCAGCTTCTTGTTAGTGGGGAATCAGAGAAAAGAACTGGTGGGCCTGGGTGGACTTGAACCACCGACCTCGCCCTTATCAGGGGCGCGCTCTAGCCACCTGAGCTACAGGCCCGCACAACGCGTGGCAAACAACTAATCTACTTTATCGTACCCGCCGATTCCTGGCAATTCGCTCGCTCTTCCCGAGTTTCCATGCAGCGCCGCCAACCTTCTCATCCGCCAAGCGCCTGCAAAGTGATTCCCGCATCTTCCAACGCTCGGCGCACAGCCGCCGCAATCTGAGGTGCGCCCGGGGTGTCGCCATGGATACAGATGGTCTCTACCTTCAGCGGAATCACGGTGCCATTCGCCGCCACGACGCTTCCCTCCCTGGCAATACGCACCGCTTGCGCTGCGGCTTCCGCGGGGTCGTGCAGCAGCGCATCGCGGAACGTACGTGCGCGCAAGCTTCCATCCGCTTCATACTTGCGGTCGGCGAACCCCTCCGCCGCCACAGCAAAGCCCGCCGCGCGAAATTCCTCGAGCATCACGGACCCCGCCAGCCCCACCAGCACCACATCCCGCCGCCAACGCGCTACTCCTTCCGTGATCGCCCGCGCAATCTCGCGATCCCGCGCCGCCTGGTTATAGAGCGCCCCGTGTGGCTTCACGTGACCAATGCGCGCACCGCAGCGCTCCGGGACCTCCGCCAGAGCAAGAATCTGCTTGCATACGGACGCCGAAACCTCCTCGCTGCTCAGCTTAAGTTCGATGCGCCCGAAATTCGCGCGGTCCTCGTAGCCCGGATGCGCGCCGATAGCCGTGCCGCAGCGCAGCGCTTGTTCGATCGTCTCCCGCATCATCTGCGGGTCACCGGCGTGGCCGCCACAAGCGATGTTCGCGGAAGTGACCTGCTGGAGAATAGCTTCCTGCGTGCCGTCTGCCAGCGCTTCCGGCAGTTCGCCCACATCGCAATTGAGATCCATGCGCATCACGCGAAAAGTTCTTCTCCCGAATTCAATAGCCGTTCCTGCGCGATCCACAGCGCCCGCGCCTCGTCCAGCGAAACGCGCGCGAACCTGATTTCATCACGTGGCCGCAATTGCGCGATGCTGTGCAGATCCGCCCCGATCACGTTGGCGATCTTCGGATACCCGCCCGCCGTCTGCTGCTCCACAAACAAAATGATGGGCTGCCCGGAAGGCGTCACTTGCACCGCTCCCAGGGAAACGCCTTCGCTGATCATCTCGTGCGGCGATTCGGGAGTCAGCGCTGCGCCCTCCAGACGCAGCCCCAGCCGGTCCGAATCCTCGCTCACGCGAAACGCGCCCTCATAGAACGCGCGCGTCGCTGCTTCCGAAAACCACTCCTCCTGCGGGCCCTGCGTCACGCGCAAAGACTTCCTCGGCTTCAGCGTCTCCAGCACCTGCCGCGAGATTCTTCTGCGGCGAATCCGCTGCTCCGCCGTGCCGAATTGCAGTACATCGCCCTTGCGCAATCCTCGCCCCGCAAATCCTCCCAGGCCGCTCAACAGATGCGTCGAAGCACTTCCAAGAAAGTGCTCCACCTGAATCCCGCCCGCGATGCACAAATAACAGCGCGCCCCTGCACGCGTCAACCCCATTTCCAGCGTACCCCCGGGACGCACCGCGTGCGCAACCCACATCTCGACCGGCTGGCCATCCAATTTCGCGCCAAAATCCGCGCCAGCCAGAGCGATAACTCCACCTTCCGGAAACCTGTATCGCCCGCCCACCAGAGTCATTTCCAGCGCCGCCGCGCCTTGCTCATTTCCCACCAGCATATTTCCAAGCCGCAGGGCCACGGAATCGGCCGCGCCCGAAGGCGAAACGCCTAGCGGGCCATAGCCCGGCCGGCCCAAATCCTGCACCGTCGTCAGTAGCCCTGGATTTTCCACCACCAGGGAACTCATGGCGGCGGCCACGCGGCAAACTCTTCGCGCGTGATGGTGCGGAAACGCACTTCGTCGCCCACCGCGATCAAACCCATCGGCTCGCGATCTTTGCGAAACATTTCCAGCGGCGTTCGCCCGATTAGTCGCCACCCGCCGGGCGTCGCGAAAGGATAAACCGCGCTCTGCCCTCCCGCGATTCCGACACTGCCCGCCGCAACCTTCTTTCTCGGCGTTGCCAGGCGCGGGGTAGCGATCTCCGGCGTCAAATCGCCCAGATATGCAAAGCCCGGTGCGAATCCCAGAAAATAGGCGCGGTAGGTTCGCGAAGTGTGCAATTCAATCACGCGCGAGGCCGAGAGCTTGTGCGTCGCGGCCACTTCATCCAGATCGGGGCCAAATTCACCGCCGTAACAAACGGGGATCTCCACGGTGCGCGGCTCCGGCAACGCCATTTTCCCCGCGCGCTGTTCGTAGTGCCGCAGCGTAGCTTCAACTTCGTGGCGCTCAACCTGAAATGGATCGAAACTTACGAGTAGGGAACAATAGGCCGGCTGGAGATTGCGCACCCAACCGAGCGGTTCCTGCTGCAGCAGCCGCAGCAACTTGCAGACGCGCTGGTGGCTCGCCAGCCCGATCTCCTCGCCGAGGTAGACGAGCACCGCCTGGTCGCTCGCCGCGCGAAATTCCACGTCCCTCTCCGCTCCGCCCTATTGCACAAATCCGATGTTCGCGGCGGGCATGTTGCCTTCCGGGCCCTCTTTGATGGGCCCATACTGCGCCTCAAAGCGCGCGATGTTTTCGCCCAGCGCCCGCCAGATGCGTTTCGCGTGGCCCGGGCTGACGATCATGCTGGCCAGCAGCTTGCCCTGCAGCGCATTGGGAAAGACGTACACAAAATTCAGCGTGAACTCTTCGGCGTGGTGGTGAATCATCACCAGGTTGCTGTATTGGCCCTGGAGTTCCTT
>Ga0074046_10001555_pt1 | contig 20561 bp, 12 predicted proteins | sample BogForMeECP23OM3_FD_94441 | JGI IMG/M metagenome (GOLD analysis project Ga0074046, IMG submission 94441) | Bog forest soil microbial communities from Calvert Island, British Columbia, Canada - Bog Forest MetaG ECP23OM3 | ecosystem: Environmental > Terrestrial > Soil > Wetlands ... | reverse complement strand
GTGCCACGAAGCGTCGCACGCGCTGGCGGCAAAAATAGGCGGAGATACTACGGCGGCGCTGGGTGGCCAGGTCAGCTTGAATCCTATTCCGCATATCCGGCGCTCTCCGTTTGGGATGGTGGTTTTTCCGATTTTGAGTTTCTTTCTTTCAGGCGGCGGAATGATCGGATGGGCCAGCGCGCCTTACGATCCGCTGTGGGAGCGGCGGCATCCGCGGCGCTCCGCTTGGATGGCGCTGGCGGGACCCGCGGCGAATTTTACGCTGATGCTGCTGGCGGTTGTGGCGCTTCGGGTAGGAATCTATTTTCAGCTTTTCCATCGCGATCCGGTGACCGGCGCGCCGAGCCTGGTGGGGATCGTCTTGCGGGTGGTATTTTTTCTGAATCTGCTGCTAGGTACTTTTAATCTGCTGCCGGTACCGCCGCTCGATGGGAGCACTGGAATTATGGTGTTCATGAGTGAGGAACGCGCGCAGAGATATCTCGACTGGATCCGCGGAAGCAATTACGCGATGGCGGGATTGCTGGTGGGGATGCTGGTTTTTCGGGAGATTTATCCGTGGGTTCAGGAAATGGCGATGCGGGTGTTTTTCTAGCTGCACACCAGACTCCTCCCGCTCTCGAGCCTTGTGAAGCTTGCTTACTTCCCTTTCAAATAGATACACGCCCGCTGCGGCATCGGCTCTTTTCATGGAGAGAGTTGGAGACTCCTGCCTCTGCAAGAGAATCGGTGCGGGGCGTGCGGCCAAACCCGCCTACTTGCCAGATTCAGCCGAGGCGAAATTTAACGGATTAGCGCTGAGGTGCGAAGGTATCGGGTGCGCTGAGCAAACTCAGCAAGTATTGCGCCTGGATGTTGGCCGGATCCAAACGTAGGGCATTTTGCGCATCTTCCCGAGCCGATGTTATCTCGCCAAGCCGAAAGTGGACGACCGCGCGGTTGGACCAGGCGAGCGAGAACCGGGGAGAATTCCCGATGGCCTCGTCCAAGAAAATCAGGGCATCAAGATTCTCTCCATGCTTCATGAGTTGGGCAGCGAGGTATACCAGCCGGAAATCGTATTCGACAATGCCGCCAGATTTCAGGGCTTCGGGAAAGTTGGGGTAGATCTGCAGGGCGGTTCGCCATTCCGCAAGGGCCGCATCCTTCTGGCCGCGCTTCATATACTCGCCTCCGAGACCATCGTGCATCTTTGCACTTTCTGGAACTACCCGGACGGCAGCAGAGTAGAGAGTGAAATTGTCACGCCAGTCCCGGTTGCGAAGCACCGTGCGGGTGGCCAGAACTGCCACAAGTGTGCCGAGTAGCCCCCATGCCAGTCTCTGCTGATGCTTTTCGATCCTCACCCAGAGCAGGGCGGCGAGTAGACAAAAGCCCGCGGAAGGAAGGTAGGCGAGGCGTTCACCCATGATGGTTCCCGTTGGCACTAAAATGTTTGCTGTAACGGCAAAGCCGGCCAGATAGATCGCTCCGGCCAGGAACCATTCGTTCCGCCTGGTCCACAAGGTCCAGATCCAGACGACCAGCACGAGCAAGGTCGCGACCGCCGGAAGCGCCGCGTGTCGCCAACTCGCGAAAAGGAGAATCGCATTATAGGAATAGTCGCAGGAAAGTCTGGCCGGATAGAGCTGCAGGCCGACATATTTCCAAGCAACGCGAAGCGCGTTTAGTATTCTTAGATTGGCGGGAAGTCTGGCGAGGGGATTGTTCAGAAAGAGAACGACCTTTTCTCCGAATTGGCCTCCCTGCATTTTCCAAAGCAAAGCAAGGTACGCCACAGCCACACCGGCAATCCAACTGTAGCGATAAAGCGGCGTCCTCTTGCCCCGAGCATAATCGCCGGCCAGCGCGAGCGGAAGGAAGGCCATTGCCGATTCCTTGGACAGCAGAGCCAGCGCAAAACAGACGAGTGCGGGCAGAAGGCGGTCGTAGAGGTGAAGGAGCCAGGCTGCCAGCAAGAACGCCGCGGCCAGCAATTCAGAGCGTCCTACAATGGAGGCCACCGCTTCGGTGTGAACGGGATGAACAGCAAACAACAGGGCAGCGACCCAGGCAATTGTCGCGCCGCGCTGCACCTCTTCGAATAGTTTTCGCAAAACCAGGAACAACAGCAAGGAGACCACAGTGTGTAGCACTAGATTGAACAGGTGGTAGCCCAAGGGGTGCGCACCCGCGAGTGCCCAGTTCAATTCATAAGTGGCAAAGGCTACCGGGCGAAAAAAGCGAAGGACGGAGTCGGCTTTGGCTGGTTGGAACAGGCCGCTTACGCTAAGATTGGTGACCGCCGGGTTGCTGAGGATGTACGCATCGTCGTCAAAGGTGAAGGAGTTCGGCAATGTGTTCCCATAGACGAGCATCGCCATGGCCAGCAACAGCACAACACGCGTTCGTTCACTCATTCAGTGCAAACCCCTTCGGAACTGGTCATCGAGCGTCGGAGGCCTCAGCTGATAGCTTCACCAACTCGATCGTGTCTCTGCAGCGAGATAAGCGGCCAGACCAAGCATATTTTCTCCCGCATTCCATGCTTGCGTTCCGCTCGGCCGCGTCTTGGTGACAAATATCACAAAGGGCTGTGACGAATAACACGCGCTCTAGTTTACATCGCTGCTAGCTTCAGGTCGTGGAAGCCCTCCGACAGCCCTTGCGGAGGTTAAGAAATTCCCGGTTTGTACAGTGCACAAGTCCACGCCTCAAATTGCGGGACTGAAAGAGCTTTAGGATAGGAAGCACTGTTTTGGAAACGTCAAACGCAGTTGCAAAAGACCGGGGTGTAGAATCCGGCGCGGCTGGAGCGCAGACGGGAAGCATTCATTTCATTCCGGACCGCGTCCTCTATCCGCTGTACGGACTGGCCCTTGCCGTATCCATTTCTGTCTGGTTTATCGCTATTCGGGCACCGCTTTGGCTGGATGAAACGGTCTCATACTACCTGATCAAAGGGGGATTTTCCGAGATAATGCCGCGTCAGGCTTGGCCCAACGTACCGGTGTATTCGTACATTCTGTGGTTGTGGACCAAGATTGCGGGAACCGGCGAGATTTCGCTCAGAATTCCTTCTATACTTGCCATGCTTGGGGCGGTGTATTTGCTTTATAAGGCCGCGCGGGAGCTTTTCGACCGGGATGTTGCGATGATTGCAGCGGTCATCTTTTGCCTGCACCCCTTCGTCATCTTTGCAGCGATTGATGTCCGGACGTACGGGTTTGTATCGCTGGCGCTCACAGCGTCGATTCTTGCCCTGGTTCATTTGCGGCACAACAACTCAAACTGGCTGGCGGCCCTGTTCGGAGTCTCGGCGGCCTTCACTATATACTTCCATTTTCTGTTCGGGGCCATCCTGCCAGCTCTGGCGATCTGTTTTTTCGTGGTCAAGATTGGAGACCGCAAGAATTTGTGGCGACAGGCCGTTGTGGCGCTCGCGGCGTTTGCCGTTGCGTTCCTGCCAATCATTCCTGAGCTACGCTACCTGCTGCACACCAGCGGCATTCACGTTTTCGAGGAGGCTCCGAAGCTGGCGGATCTGGGAATGACGCTCGCACCAGGCTGGCTGGCGCTGATCGCTCTCGGTGCCATTTTTATTGCTGCGGCGACCTTGCGACTGGATGTGCAAAGCCGCATCAAAGATTGGCGAATCCTGTTTTGTGCCGCCTTGGGATTTGTGCCGATACTGATCCTCTACGGCATCAGCGTGTGGACTCCGGTGCACATTTTTGTCTTCCGCTATCGGCTGGTCGCGCTTCCCGGGATCGCGCTCTGCTGGGCTTTGATCGTGAGCCGAATCGATTCGCGTGCAATACGATTGCTTTTCTGCCTCGCCGTTGTGAGCATGACCGCTTATGCGTACTACAGCTCCCCGGTCTCCAGGTTGCACGGTTACTCATGGAAATATGCGCTGGAATTTGTGGAAAAGAATGCCTCTGCCGATGGCGCTCCGGTGTTGATCTGCAGCGACCTGCCGGAGGCCGACCACATGACCATGCCGGTCGGAGAAGCCGTGAAGGACAGCCCATTGTTCGGGCCGCTCAGTTATTACCAAGTCAGTGTGCCGGTTGTGGCGTTGCCAAGAACGCTGAATGAACAGGCGGTTCGAATCGGGTCGGGATTCTTGCAGGAAGCAGGACCGAAACAGCAACGATTTCTAGCCGTAGGTTTTGAGCCCTCAGTCAGAATACTCCAGTGGCTGGCCTACAACGCTTCGACAACATACTATGTCCACCCGTTAGGGGTGTTCGATGGCATCACGGTCCTGGAGTTCACACCCCGCAACTGGGCAGAGGCTCCGCACTAACTCCAGCGCTCGAACGCGAACAACAGCTTCGTCTGAAAAATCAAATCGGGCGTCGTCAAAATCGAGGAATTCATGATCGGCGACCTAACCATATAGAGGTTATTGAAAGGCCGTCGGAAGGGGCAGAATTGTCGCCCCACTTGTTGTGCGCTTGCAACGCCAAAAACCTTGTCCGAACTTGAGGATGCGCGCGGTGACTAGCTCTCGTCGCTGATCTGCTCGATCTTGCCATCCGGAACGGATAAGTAATAGTCCAGGAGCAGTTTTCGACCGGCGGGGCTGAATAGCCGAAAGCGCGCAACACCAGTTCTCTGCATCCAGCATTTCAGCGTAGTGCCCAAGACACCAAATCCATACTTGACGCTCCGCCGGAAATTGATTGAGGAAGCGTCCGTAAAATATTTCGTTGGACAGGAAACTTCACCGATGCGGTACCCGAAGCAGATGCACTGGGCGAGCATTTCATTGTCAAAGACAAAGTCGTCGGAATTCTCCAGGATAGGCATGGTGACCAAAACTTCTCTGGAGAAGGCCCGAAAGCCCGTGTGATATTCCGAAAGCTTTGCTCGAGTGAAAAAATTCTGGAATGCGGTGAGGAACCGATTGGCCACATATTTGTAGAAAGGCATTCCGCCTTGCAGCGCCCCGCCTCCCAGAATGCGAGAGCCCAAAACCACATCGTAGACCCCGAGGGCAATCATGCTGGCCATTGCGGTCACCAGGTGGGGAGTGTACTGATAATCGGGGTGGACCATGACCACGATGTCCGCGCCTGCAGCCAATGCCTCTCGATAGCAAGTCTGTTGATTGCGGCCATAGCCGTAGTTTTTGTCGTGAACAAAGATTTTCAAGCCCAACTTCTCAGCGACCTGCACCGTCTCATCGGTGCTCTTGTCATCGACGAGGATGGTGGAGTCGACAATATCAGGGAGCTCGTCGTAGGTTTTCTCGAGAGTCTTCGAGGCATTGTAAGCGGGCATCACAACGACAACGCGCTTCCCGTGAATCACTTGCCACTCCTCGTAAGTCAGACGGTAACTGCCAACTTCATAGGAAGTCTCTCATATCCTCCGCAGGGGTAAAGTTCATACGTCACAGGCCTTTTTGCCCCCTAGCGCAATATACTCTAAAAAATCGCTGCGGCTTAGTTTGCACGATGAACTGAGCTCTGGACGCCCCAGTCTCATCACTGCACAGTCAGGGTCACAGTGGTGATCGTTATGGGGACTGTATTCGCCGGCGTCGTGCCATTGACTACCACCGTGCAGACACCCGCCACATTCAATGGTTCGACGGGAGTCACATCGCTAGATGACTCAACTATTGATTCCGCGCAAGGGCAGGAAAAAAGAGAAGAGCGACGGACCGCCACTGTTTTCGTTCTTGAAGATATTCGGGGCAGTTAGTATTTAAGAATGGTTAAATCCCTTGCGAGAACCAGCCGACAATGGCAGCTGTGATGCGGGCATTGCTTCACAATTCCTCTGTGAACTGCTTCTAAGTAATCCTATGATTGGGTCAACGTCGGGATTCATGCCGCTGTGACGGTACGAGCAACCTCGTGGAGGCCACGACCCAATGGGTAAGCAACAAAATCGGCGACTTCCTTTGTCGTTCAATCCGTATCTGGTCCTCGGCTTGGCTACACTCGCGTGCCTACTGCCTTTCGCCGGAAAGGCTTTTCATATTGACGACACAATATATGTCTGGGTGGCCCAACAGATCGTGCATCATCCTCTCAATCCCTACGGATTACATGTGGTTTGGTATGTCACCGACATGCCGGTGTCCGACATCACGAAAAATCCTCCTCTTTCCTCCTATTACGGAGCCTTGGTTGGAATCGTGGCGGGCTGGTCGGAGGTAGCAATGCACCTCGGCTTCCTGCTGCCGGCACTCGCTTTGATTTTGGGAACATACCATTTGGCGAAGCGATTCACCGCCTCGCCGGTGATAGCCGCGATGGCCACGCTGCTCGCTCCAGGTTTCCTGGTCTCCGCTACCGGTGTGATGTGTGATGTCATGATGGTTGCTTTGTGGGTTTGGGCCGTCATTTTCTGGCTAAAAGGAATTGAATCAGGCAAGCCGCCTTATTTAGTCGCGAGTGGTTTGCTGATTGCAGCTTGCGCGCTGACTAAATACTTCGGTGCGTCTTTGCTCCTGCTGCTACCCGCCTACTCGTTCGTCAAGCAGCGCCGCCTGGGAGCCTGGGCCTGGTATCTCTTTATCCCCGCAGTTTGCCTGTTTTCGTACGAACTCTGGACTAAGGCACTTTATGGCCGAGGTTTGCTCTGGGACGCCGCTTTATTTGCGAGGTCGGAACGCGTTGATCAAGCCTCGCACCTGACCAGCGGCCTGGTGGGCCTGAGTTTTCTCGGCGGATGCGCGCTACCGATATTGCTTTTCGCTCCTTATTTGTGGAAGCGCTGGCAATTAATTCTTGGGAGTTTTGCTGGAGCGCTCGTCGGGTTGGCCATGGGTATGCATTGGCTGCATCCCTTGGTTGTGAACGCCGAGCAGGACTGGGGATGGGTTGGGGTGCAGTTCGCTTGGTATGTTGTCGGCGGAATTTTTGTTCTGGGCCTGGCAATTGCAGACTACAGAAAACGAAGAGACGCTGACTCACTACTATTGGCTCTCTGGGTCCTTGGCACTTTCGTGTTTGCAACATTCTTGAACTGGACGGCCAATGCTCGCACGGTGCTTCCACTGATTCCCGCAGCCGCAATTCTGCTGGCCCGGCGGCTGGATGAAACTCGGCCCGCCCCCATGCGCTGGTTTACCGGAAAATTGGTTGTCCCCCTCGCCCTGTCGGCGATTATCTCGCTCTCGATTGCCTGGGGAGACACGGTCTTCGCCAACTCAGGGCGCACCATGGCCAGCTTCATTTGTCGTCAGGCTCAGAACCAAGCTGGCAGTGTTTTCTTCGAAGGACACTGGGGTTTCCAGTACTACATGCAGCTGTATGGAGCGCGTCCTGTGGAAAGTGGCAGGTTCGCCTTCCATACCGGAGACCAAGTGGTGATCCCGGGGAACAACTGCTACATCATCGCCATATTGCCGCAATTGGTGGCTGCACAAGAAGCTTGGCAACTAGATCCTCACGGCTACGCCGGCACCATGACATTGGGTGCGGGATTCTATTCTTCGATATGGGGACCGCTGCCTTTTAGCTTTGGCCGGGTTCCTACCGAGTATTATCTTGTCTTGCAGATGCGATAACCCAATCAAGAGTGAGCATTAGAGCAAGCAAACGGGATCCCGGAACGCACTAGGTTCGGCCGTTAGGAGTGTTTGAAGAAATCACGGTCCTGGAATTCGCGCCGCGCAACTGGGCGGAAGCGCCACACTGACGCGGAGTGCGAATGGCGGACGCGCAAACGGATGGTTATTCGTTCGCAGATTGACCCGAGATTCCGGCGCCCCGCCTCCGTCATTGGACGGTCAGGGTCACGGTGGTGATCGTTACCGGAGTTGGATTCGCCGGCGTCGTTCCCTGGACGACAATGTTGTAGACCCCGGCAACGTTTGGACAAGACGAACCCGACGACCCACCGCCACATCCGATCAACCCGGCCAGCGGTACGCAGAGCAGGACGAGCATCAAAAGGCGCTGCCAGGATTTTTTGCGATTGTCCCAGCCAAAAAGCAGCAGGGCGGCCATAGGCAGAAGGGACGCGAAGAGCCGAGGCGCCAGGAACATGCCGTTGGGTCGCTCGAGGGAAGCCGAGCAAGTGGCCAAATTAACCATCAAAGTGAACGGCTTGGTGGGCGAGCCTGGGAGAATCGTCGGGGGCGTGAAAGTGCACGTCGCACCCGTCGGCAACGAACTTTTCAGACACGACAGCGTGATCACTTGTTTCGAGTAACCGGCCTTCTTTTCGAGAGCAAGCGAATACGTGGCCGTGCCTCCGGCAGCTACAGTTTGAGGCGCAGGTTGAGAAGCCGCGGGCGGGGTCACAATCAACATGGGGTAGGAACCGGAAACAGTGGCGTCGGCCTGGGAAACCGCGCCGATTATCACCGTTGCGGGTGTGGGAACCGTCGCTGGAGCCGTGTACAACCCCGCGGTCGAAATCGTTCCGACCGTGGAATTGCCGCCGAGCACGCCGTTCACTTGCCAGTTGACCGCGGTGTTGGCATTGTCCGTGACACTGGCGACAAAGGTCTGCGTTGTGCCCAGATAAACCTCGGTGACCGTGGGAGTGGTACTTACGGTGACAGTAAGGGTTGTGGCGCCTGAAACGATGGTGACCGAAGACGATGCTGAGTTCACTCCGTTGGCGTTGGCAACCGCGGTGACTGTAACGATTGCCGGCGTGGGAACAGCGACTGGCGCCAGATACGAACCCAAGGATGAAATCGTGCCAACTGTCGCATTCCCGCCGGTTATGCCATTCACCTGCCAAGTCACCGAAGCGTCGCCCGCTCCAGTTACATTTGCTGCAAACTGCTGCGGACCGCCTGTGGGCAAAGTGGCTGAAGTGGGAACGGAGGAGATGCTCACCGTCGAAACGAGCTTCCGGATACGCGCGTTCTCCGTGTCTGCGACGAAAAGATTACCGAAGACATCGCTGGCCACACCCGAAGGGTAGAAAAGTTGCGCGCTACCGCCCGGTCCAGCGTCGCCCGAGTAGCCCTCCGTTCCGTTTCCAGCGACGGTTTGAATGTTGCCGGTCACACCTATCACCTCGCGCACGACGGAATTGTCGGTGTCGGCGATGAAGATGTTTCCGAAAGTATCTACAAATACGCCGGACGGTGTGTTGAGTTGCGCGCTGGCAGCGGGCCCGCCGTCTCCTGAGTATCCGGGGGTGCTGGTGCCGACGACGGTTTGAATGTTGCCGGTGGCGGCCAGCACTTCGCGGATTTTCGAATCAAGCGTATCGGCGATGAAGATGTTTCCAAAGCTATCTGCGGAAACACCTTGGGGGGAATGGAGTTGGGCACTGGTGGCTAGGCCACCGTCGCCGCAGTTGCTGGAAACATTCTGGCACTCAGTGCCATTTCCAGCCACGGTTGTAATACTGCCGACGGCAATCGTTGAACCCAGGCAGCCGCCGGCGGTGCCCACCACGCAGCGAATTCTAGAATTGGTGCTGTCCGCAATGAAAATGTCTCCCAAACTATCCACAAAAACACCTTGTGGATCTTGCAACTGCGCGCCGGTGGCCGCCGCGCCGTCGCCCGAAAAACCGGGGCCCAAAGTAACGCTTCCAGCCACGGTCGTAATACTGCCGACGGCAAGAGCTGAACCGAGGCAACCTCCGGCGGTGCCCAGCACGCAGCGAATTACGGAATTCCCCGTGTCGGCAATGAAAATGTCTCCCAAGCTATCTACAAAAACACCTTGTGGATCTTCCAGTTGCGCGCTGGTGGCTGCAGCACCATCGCCAGAGTAGCCGCCAGTGCCATTTCCGGCGACGGTTTGAATGTTGCCAGTGGCCGCCACTATTTCTCGAATGACGGAGTTGTACGTATCCGCGATAAAGATGTTGCCCGAGCCGTCCACAGAGACGCCTCCGGCTGGAGACATTGATGCGTTGGTGGGCGCGCCGCCATCGCCTGACAGAGCGACTGTGTGGTTTCCGGCGGAGGTTTGAATCGTGCCGCCCGACACCTCGCGAATCACAAAATTGCTCGTATCCACAATGAAGAGGTTGCCCAGGCTATCGACGAAAATGTTGTTGGGAAGATCAAGCTGCGCGCTGGTAGCCGCTGCGCCGTCGCCCGAATAACCGGGGCCCAAGGCAGCGTTTCCAGCCAACGTCGTAATACTGCCGACTGCGAGTGCTGAACCGAGGCAGCCTCCCGCAACGCCCACCACGCAACGAATTGTGGAATTCTCGGTGTCCGCGATGAAGATGTTGCCATTGCTATCGACGAATACGCCGTTGGGAAGATTAAGCTTCGCGCTGGTAGCTGCTGCGCCATCGCCAGAATAACCGGCGCCCAGGGCTTCGTCCCCAGCAACCGTCGTAATGCTACCGACCGCAAGTGCTGAACCGAGGCAGCCTCCCGCAACGCCCACCACGCAACGAACTGTGGAGTTCTCCGTGTCCGCGATGAAGATGTTGCCATTGCTATCGACGAATACGCCGTTGGGAAGATTAAGCTTCGCGCTGGTAGCTGCTGCGCCATCGCCAGAATAACCGGCGCCCAGGGCTTCGTTCCCAGCAACCGTCGTAATGCTACCGACCGCAAGGGCTGAACCGAGGCAACCTCCCGCAACGCCCACCACGCAACGAATCACGGAATTGTCGGTGTCCGCGATGAAAATGTTTCCAAGGCTGTCGACAAATACGCCGTAGGGATTCGAGAGTTGCGCGCTGGTAGCCGCTGCGCCGTCGCCGGAGTAGCCAGCCGTGCCGGTCCCGGCCACAGTCGTAATGCTGCCGGCGGCAAGCGTTGAACCGAGGCAACCTCCCGCGGCGGCCACCACGCAACGAATTACGGAATTCTGGGTGTCGGCGACGTAGACATTCCCCGATGCGTCGATGGCGATGCCAGTGGGACGACCAAGTTGCGCGCTGATAGCCGGCCCACCATCGCCGGAGTAGCCGCCCGGGCCACCAATGCCCGATCCATTGCCGGCAAATACAGTAAGAGTGCCTGCAGAGTTGACCTTGAAAATTCGACTTGAGTAGTTATCTAGAATGTAGATGTTTCCAAGCGTGTCGCGCGCATACCCGGCCGGATATCCAATGCTCGAAGAAAGCGCGGGCAGGCCGTTGGGACCGCCGCCGGCAATTGTGTTGATTGCATATTGAGCGTTTGAGGCTCCCGGAGCGACCAGCAGGAGCAGGGTGACGAACAGGGCCGCGGTAGTGAGCTTTTGCCAGAACACGTTTACTCACCCTTCCTGGCGGGAACGCGATCCAGCCGAATCACCTGGGTGATCCTGGCACCCGTGGCCGTTTGCAGTTGCAAGAGAACTCTGGGCCGCAATCCTCTTTGCCATTCAGCGAACTGCGACCGCGGGATCACAAATTCTTGTGTGGCATCCTCGGAGGTGCCGGGGTTCAGAGCGATCGAGGAGGTGCGGGGACCTCCATTGGACGGGTGTGCAAAATCAGCAAGAAGAACCTGTTGGAGGTACAGAAGGCCCTGTCCGTGGTTCGTCAAATGGAGGCGCACTGTAATTTTGGTCTGGGAGCCCAGGTCGGTTTTCTCGATTACTTCGTAGGAACCAGAAATAGGGAGATTGGCTGCTTGTGCGAACTGAGAGGCAAATGCGACCAGGAGGCAGGCCACCAAGAGGCAGTAATGGTTGCGAGAGGTTCGATGATTCACGGGAACTGAGCTCCCTTCCATAGAAACTCAATCTTATTTTTGACGGGTTGCGGCCGAAGGTCTGTGAGGCTTGTCACCGGCTGGGGCGGTTTCAGTCGCAACAAAACGGGTACTCAAGGTTCTCTCTGTGCCTGAAAACGATTGAACGGGTTTTGAGTTCCCGCAAATCGCCTTGACACAGGCGGTCGTTGCTCGTCCAAAGCTCTATGGAAGGAGTGTAGGCCTTATTTCCGTGGGGGGAAAGTCGCTTTAAGAATGATTAGCCCGGGATTTGGACCAGGAGGCAAACCGCGCACCCCGCCGGCTGTGCATCGAAGACGGGGAATGCCGAGCGGCGCAAGCTTGCTAATAAATAAGGCGGAAGATGTCGCTGTAATCGTCGGTCCAGAGGCGGGGCTCGACTGGTGGCAGGTAGGGCGGAGGATTCGGAGAGAGACCGGGAACCTGCAGGGCTTCGGGCCGCTTGGCGAGGAATACCCAGAGACTCTCGAGGAAGGGATAGCTGCCGTCGGCGAATTTCACTAAGGAGTAGGTGTGCGAATATTCGCGAAGGCCTTCGACGACGGGTAACAAATTAATGTGCCGGCTGCTGAGATGCATGGCGATGATGGAGTTGTCGTCGCGGAGGTGCACTGCGTAGGTGTCGAAAGCCTCCTTCGTCAACAGGTGAACGGGGACCGCGTCACCGGAGAATGCATCCAACACTAAAATGTCGAATTTTTGGGAATTTCCTTGGGCGGCTTCCTGTTGGAGAAGCAGACGGGCGTCGCCTAATTGCGTGTCCACCTTCGCGGCGGAATCGCGGAGATAGGTGAAGACCGGGTGCGGGCCTTGCGAGAGGTCCACTACCTGGGGGTTGATTTCGTAATAGCGGAAATAGTCACCTGGCTGGCCGTAGGCGGCCAGGGTGCCTGCGCCCAAGCCGACGATTCCCACGCGAAGACCGCCGGCGCCGGAGTTGCGTTTGGGATGATTGCGCAAGAGAAGGCCGATGCCGCTTTCCGGGCCATAGTACGCCGTAGGAAGGTGATCGTACGGCGGATCGAGTTGCGCGCCGTGAAGCGTGTGGGCGTGGAAGAGGGCTTTGCCGCCTTGGCCCAGTTCGTAAACACGGAGAGCGCCGTAGAAATTGCGTTCGCCGAGGAAGAGTCCCGGCTCGGGCTTGTCGCTTTCATACAGCGCGACGAGGGCCAAGACGGTCACGGCGGCGACGAGGAGTTGCACAAAACGGAATCCGGGTTTGGAGGTTGCGGCGGTCCTTCGGATGTACCCCCCGGAGAGGATTAGCGCGGCGGCGAGAAACGCCCAGGCGTAAAACTGGGTTGCCTGGAGAACTGCGGCGAAGGCGGGAATCCATTCGCCGATGCCGAAGGCGGTGAAAGCGCAACCGAGTGCCAGAATACAGGGCAGCCAGAACGCGGGGTTGTAAATCCAGGAGTGCTGATCCAGAAAGAGACACGCGAGAAGAAGAACCGCACAGGCGCCCAGGGAAAGTTGGAATTCGGTGAAAAACCGGAAGATCCGCGGCGCAACGATGGCTACGAAAATTCCTCCGAACGCGCCGCCGGCGGAAATAGCCAGGTAGAAGGCGGTTAAGCGCCTTACCGCGGGTTTGAGGCGTACAAGTTCGCCGTGACAGATCATGCAGCTCACAAACAAGAGCAGAGGCAGGACCACGAGTTCAATGGTTCGCTGGGCGTAGACCATCGCTGGGCAAAGAATGAAGAGGCTCAGCGCAAAAAGCGGGTGGAGGATTTCGCGGCGGTACCAGCGAGGATGGTCGAAGCACAAGATGAAACTCAAGAGGTAGAGGGCGAGAGGCACGACCCACAGGAGCGGCAAGGAGATGATTTCCTGGCAAAGCTGGTTAGTGGTGGCCAGCAGGAGCGCCGAGGCACAGGCGGCGAGGAGGAACCACAGCAGATAGCGGAAATAAGAGATTTTGGAATCGGCTTCGTGGGGGGCGGCAAGATTCTGTTCGGGGATTTCTTTTTGGCCGAGCGGGGCGTTCCAAGCGCACCAGGCGCATCCGGCGCAGAAGATGGCGAACAAGACGCTCCAGAGGGCGCCTTGCACTTTCAGGCGGAGCAGCGGCTCAAGCACGAGAGGAAATGTCAGCAAGCCGAGGAGCGAACCGAGGTTGGAGACGGAATAGAGGCGGTAGGTGCGAGCGTCGCCGCCTTGGAGGGCGAACCATCGCTGCAGCAAAGGGCCGGTAGTGGATAGGATGAAAAACGGCAAACCGGTGGCGAGGAGGGTGACGGCAATGACGTCGCGGACGGGATGCTGGGAGTCGGAGGGCCGCCAGCCGGGTCCCGGCGTGATTGCGGAGGGCCAGCCGAAGGAGAGGATAAGGATCGCCAAGAGCGCGGCGGCTAACAGGATTAGGTGAAGCCTAGCTTGCGCGCGGGGAGGCAGTTTTTCGGAAACGAAATGGGAGTACATGTAGCCGGCGAGGAGGAGGAGTTGAAAGACGAGGATGTTGGTGGTCCAGACCGCGGCGGAGCCGCCGAACCAGGGGAGGATGTATTTGCTGATGATGAGTTGGACTTGGAAGAGGAGGAAGGCGCTGAGGGACATGGTTAGGGCGAAGATCCAGACTGTTCGTTGGGATGCCGCGTGGATTGGTGGAGCGGGCGTTTGCAGGTGCTTCGCGGTTTTTGGGAGCACTTGCGTGTTTTTGGCGCCGGGGTCGAGGTCCGGATGGACAGATTGTCTCAAGGAAACTCCTGGAAGCGCCGAGGTTGCTCGGATTCCTTCGGTTCAACGATGGTGCAGTCTGGCACAGGTGGGTGGAGTGGCAAAGTTCATGCGTCACAGGTGTGCGGCGGAGTGAGCGGGTAGGTCCGAGGTGCTGCGTGGGGTTCCTTCAGTTCACCGTGGGTGATGGTGATGCGCGATTTTGCCGAGGCTATGGAAACCCTTACCCCAGACTTGTATTCGCGCGCATTGGCCTAGGAGAGATCGTGCATGGACTTATGGAAACCCTCACCCCTCAAGGGGTGAGCTACAGGAATTTTCGCATGCGGGGATCGAGCATTGCTTGCGGGGGCAGTCGGACGTAGAGTATTGGTTTGCTGGGGATTCACGACGGTGAGTCCGGATAAGATGCGCGCTGTTGCTCTCCTGCCCTGCCAACCTAGCGCGTTTCCTGAAGGCGGTTGTTTGGCGAATTGATGGTGTGGGGGAAGGTGTGGCTCAAGCCTTCCGGGCCTGAGGGGTTCGTGATCACGGCGCAATTTTGCCGCGGGTATGGAAACCCTCAACCCTGAAGGGTGAGCTACAGAGGTTTGGAGGTATTGGTTATGTTTCTGGACTTTTTTGGTTTGCGCGAGGAGCCGTTTGGCGTTACGCCGGATCCCGCGTATCTGTATGCGAGCCGGACGCACTGCGAAGCGCTTGATGCGCTCACGGAGGGAATCCTGGACGGCCGGGGATTTCTGGCGCTGATCGCCGAGCCGGGGATGGGCAAGACCACGCTGCTGAATCAAGTGCTGGAGGGGTTGCGCGACACGGCGCGCGCCGTGTATTTGTTTCAGACGCAGTGCAACTCCCGCGAATTTTTCCAATATCTGCTGAGCGAGCTGGGAGTGGATACGACGGGCATGGGGCTGGTGGCCCTGCACAACAAGCTGAATGAAATGCTGTTTGAGGAGATGCTGGCGGGCAAGCGGTTTGTGCTGATCGTGGATGAAGCGCAAAACCTGGACGATGCGGTGCTGGAAACTATACGGCTGCTTTCGAATTTCGAGACTTCGAACACCAAGCTGTTGCAAATTGTGCTGGCCGGGCAGCCACAGCTCGGGGAAAAACTGCGGCAGGAGCACCTGACGCAACTGTTGCAGCGGATTGTGGTGGTGCGGCAGTTGGAAGCTTTGTCGGCGGAGGAGACGGGCGGATACATCCGGCACCGGTTGAAGGTCGCGGGACATTGGGGTGAAGAGATCTTTGAGCCGGAGGCCGTGGCGCTGGTTCACGCGCGGAGTCAGGGGGTTCCGAGAAATATAAATAAACTTTGTTACCGCGCGTTGTTGGAGGCCTATGCCGAGGGCAGCGGCACGGTGACGCGTGAAATTGTGGAGAAGGCGGATCGCAAGTTAGCGGTTGTTGGCGCGCCTCGCCCGGCGCCCGCGCCGTCGCCAGCGCCTGTGCTGGTGACTACGCCTATCGACTCAGGGACGGAACCCGCCGACGCTACTGCGACGCCAGAGCTGACGTACAAGCCGCGTGCGCAATTTGCTTTGCCGGCTTGGGCTCTTGGGATTTGCGCGCTGGTTGGTGTTTTGCTGTCAGCGGGCTTGGCGGCGCCGCGCAACACGCTGCAGGTGATGAAGCAGAGAGTGCGCAATGAGGTGACAGCAGTAAGGAATTTTGCCGGGGGCGGACAAGCGGAGGCTAGGCGAGGATTGACGAGTGGCGCAGGATCGTCGCCGAGCGGAAGCGGTGGCGGGGCACAACCTGAGACGCGGGGAGTTTCGAATGTTACCGGCATCGAGGCGTCGAATGCGGAGAACGATGCGCGGGTGGTAGTGCTGCTCGACGACGTGGTGGGGTACGACTCCGCGCAGATTGTTTCGCCCGACCGCATTTATTTTGACCTGCACAAAGCGCGGATGAGCGCGTCGCTAGGGCAGAAGACGGTTCCCGGCGAAAGCGGGCTGCTGAAGGGAGTGCGGGCGGCGCAATATAGCGACGATGTGGTCCGGCTGGTTCTGGATGCGGATGGAGCGAAACAGTATTCTGCGCAAATGCTGGCGGACCCGTACCGGCTGGTGATTGACGTTCACGCGCAGGCGGCGGCCGCTGCGAATGCCAGTCTCATTTCGGATTCTGGAAAGCACGCCGAGGCCTACGCGCCGCAACAAACCAGCTCCAACCACGGCGGGCAACTTTCCCTGGCGCGCGAATTGGGTTTGAAAATCACGCGCATCGCGATCGATCCAGGACACGGAGGGTATGACACCGGCACAAAGGGTCCGCAAGGATTGCTGGAGAAGGATCTTTGCCTGGACGTGGCGCAGCGGCTGGGCCGGCTGATCGAGGAAAATATCGCAGGCGCGGAAGTGGTGTACACGCGCAAGGACGACCGGCACGTTTCGCTGGAAGAGCGCACGGCCATCGCCAATGCCGCGAACGCCGATCTGTTTATCTCCATTCACGCGAACTCGAGCGATTTTCGGGAAGCGCGCGGCGTCGAGACATACTATTTGAACCTGGCAACTTCGCCGCAATCGAGGGAACTTGCCATGCTCGAAAACGCGTCAGGACAATCCTCGCTGCACGAGCTTCCGGAACTGATCGAGAAAATCACCCGCAATGACAAGATCGCGGAATCGAGGCTGCTTGCGGTGGCCATCCAGAACACGCTTTCGCAGCGGCTGCAGCTGGAGAGCAGGAATGAGAAGAACCGCGGTGTCAAGCAGGCGCCGTTCGTGGTGCTGGCCGGCGCGAACATGCCCGCGGTGCTTTCGGAGATTTCGTTTGTGAGCAATGCGAGGGACGAGAGTTTGCTGCTGGAAGGCGGACAGCGGCAGCGGGTGGCGGAGGGATTGTACGGGGGGATTGCGGCGTATCTCGACGGAATGCACAGCTTGCCGCTTAAGGAGCAGAAGCTGGTCAGCGAAAATCATAGCGGCGCGGCGCCTGGAATCGCGACATCGGTGGCGCCTGTCACGATTGGGCGAAATCGCCGGTAGGCCCCTTGCCCGGATGCACGAACTGTTGGAGCTTCGAAAAACCTCAAGGGTGTTCTAATTCTTGTTCAGATTGAACCAAGAAGGGGCGAGTTGTCTCTTCTACGCACAAGCGTGGCGGGATGCTGCTGCTAAGTGCATGGGCGGAATGGGCTTCGCGCGCGGGGGATGGCCGATGAACTGCTCTTTTGTGGGGTGGAGGCTTTCAATGCCCACTTCGGAAACGCTCCCGCTGACGCAGACCGGCCTGGTGGAAGTTTCGGGCTGGGATGAGAACGAGATTTACTTTGTGGAGAGGTCGGAGCTTGGCTGGGACGAATTTGCGGGGAAGCACATCACGCTGAGGCGAATGCTGACGGAAGGCGCGATTATCTTTGTGCGGCCGATTCAGCCGACGGCGCTGCATCGCGCGAATCCGATCCCGTATGAAGCGGAGTTTCTGGGATGCAGTCCCGAAGGACAGCACCAGTTCCGGTTGAATGGTGTGCAGACGCGGAACGGGCGGCAGAGCTTTACGGTGAATTAGGCGGGTTCCCATCCACTTCGGGACGATGGCCCATTTTGGCAGGGATTTTTAAGGATTCTGTGTTTCTTCTCAGGTGATCCTCAGCGGCTCACGAAGCGTTGCCATGATTCGAGAAGCGCTTCGACTACACTGAGAGTAATCCACTTAACTTTGTTTTGTAGCGTGCGGCGCAGGCGCCTTTGGCGATTATTAATGCCCGGAGCACATGGCGACCTGTTTGGCACAGGGCTTGCCTCTTTGTGGGACATGGCCTACGCAACTTACAAATCCGTAGCAGTATCTCCCGTACAGAGCACGCTGACGCCGTGCATATTTGACGACGACCCGGCAGAGCGCGATTCGCTGACGCATCTGATTTCCGACATGGGGTATGAGGCGGTGTCCACTCCGGACGCGGAGGAGGCGCTGCCGGGTGGTGTTTGCCAGCATCCATCTGGACCATCCCGATCCGTTTGATTTTCTGGACCGCGCGCTGCGCTGCGATCCCGGCGTGCACGTGATGATCATGACCGCGCAGTACTCGCTGGAGGGAGCGTTGGAAGCGATACGGCGAGGAGCGGCGGATTTTCTGCCGAAGCCGCTGGACCATGTGCGGCTGAAGCGGACGCTGGACGATCTGGCGGCGCTGTATGACCAACGGCGACGGGTGCGGGCGCTGGAAGAGCAGTTGTTGAAGGACCTGGAGTTCCACGGGATTGTGGGGAAGAGTCCGGCGATGCTGGAGGTATTTGATTTTTCGCGCAAGGTGGCGCGGCATTACACCAATGTACTGCTGGTGGGGCCGACAGGGGCGGGAAAAGAGCTGGTGGCGCGGGCGATTCATCAGATCAGCCCGGTGAGCCAGCAGCGGTTGGCGGTGTGCAACTGTTCGGCGATGGTGGACACCTTGCTGGAGAGCCAGTTGTTCGGGCACGTGCGGGGGGCATTTACCGGAGCGACGGACACGCGCCAGGGGTTGTTCGAGTACGCGAATGGCGGGACGGTCTTTCTCGATGAAGTGGGCGAGACTTCGCTGCCGATGCAGGCGAAATTGTTGCGGGTAATCCAGAACCGGGAGATTCAGCGGGTGGGTTCGCCCGAGGTGAAGCAGGTGAACGTACGGCTGATTGCGGCGACCAACCGCGATTTGCGGGCCGAGGTGCTGACGGGGAGATTTCGCGAGGATCTTTTTTACCGGCTGAGCTCGATCCAGATCCGGATACCATCGCTGGCCGAGCGGCTGGAGGATATTCCGCTGCTGGTGCAGTTTTTCCTGAAGAAGTACAACGATTCGTACGGGAAGAACATCGCCGGGCTGACGCGGCGGGCGCAGACGGTGCTGTTGCAGCACCCCTGGCCGGGGAATGTGCGTGAACTGGAAAACGTGATTTCGACTGCGTGCATTACCGCGATGGGCGATTTCATCGATATCAGCGATCTGCCGGAGCATTTGCAGCATCGCACCACGCGGTTGGCGGGGGACGAGGACTGGCGGCCGCTGTCGCTGGAGGAAGTGCGCAAGGTGCACATCCAGAAGGTCCTGCAGATGTGCAATGGGAACCGGCTGCGGGCGGCGCAGATTTTGGGGATCGGGCGCACCAGCTTGTACCGATATTTGAAACGCGACGGATACGACGTGCGGCCGCACTCGAACGGAGCGGCGGCGTGAAGAGTTCTCCGCAGTGAGCGGGCGAGGGCGAGCCGCCCCGCCCTCTATTGCGCGTAGAGTACGCGGCGGTAAAGTAACCCAAACGACCTGCAAAAATACAACGGTAGGCCTTCTCTAATCCCAAAAGCATCTGTCGCGCCTACGGCGCTCAGGAGTTTCGACGATTGCATCCCCAGACCTCACGGTCTGGGCTAGCGTCTGCTGCGCCTACGCCGCTTGTGGGGTGAGCGAGCTCGGTTTGAGAAGGTCCCCAACTCACCATGAAACATAAAACAACGAAGTCGTCGCTGCCAAAGAAAAATCTGCAAACTCCTTAGCGTTGTCCGCTTTGACCTTCCTTTTGCGCTAGTCACCTGTTCTCGGCGGGTTGCTGCCTGATACACTTTGGGCGCTGCGTGGCGTTGGCTTTGGTTACGCGGGGATTTCCACTTTGGGCTAGGAGCAATCTGTTTGGACGTTTCGGTGATCATTTTGACACGCAATACTTGCGGGCAGACGCGCGAGGCTATTGAGTCGGTGCTTACTTCCACTGATTCGCTTACGAAAGAGATCAGGGTGATTGATAACGCTTCGACGGATGAGAGTTCGTCCGTTTTGCCGGCGGCGTTTCCGGGAATTCACTACACGCGGATGGAGCGGAACCTGGGTTTTGCGCGGGGAGTGAATTTCGCGGCGCGTGAGGCCACGGGGGATTTTTTGTTGCTGCTGAATTCGGATGCGCGGCTGGCGCCGGAAGCGCTTGGGCTGGCCGTGGAGTGGATGCGCGCGCATCCTCGATGCGGCGTTGCCGGGGCGCAGCTTTATCATGCGGACGGGAGGAAGCAGAATTCGATTGCCAACTTCCCTTCCCTGGCCACGGAACTGCTGAACAAATTTCTGTTGCGGACGCTGTGGCCGCGGCGTTTCCCCGGGAAAGAGCAGGAGTTTCGCGAGCCGATTGCAGTGGAATCGGTGATCGGGGCGTTTTTTCTGGTGCGCCGGGAGTTGTGGGAGAAGCTGGGAGGGATGGACGAACGCTTTTTCTTTTTCCTGGAGGAGACGGATTTCTGCCTGCGGGCGCGGCAAGCGGGATTCGCGACCATGCACCTGCCGCAGGTGCGCGTGTGGCAC
>Ga0074046_10001554_pt1 | contig 20572 bp, 12 predicted proteins | sample BogForMeECP23OM3_FD_94441 | JGI IMG/M metagenome (GOLD analysis project Ga0074046, IMG submission 94441) | Bog forest soil microbial communities from Calvert Island, British Columbia, Canada - Bog Forest MetaG ECP23OM3 | ecosystem: Environmental > Terrestrial > Soil > Wetlands ... | reverse complement strand
GCCGTAAATCTCTTTCAGGTAACGATACGATCCACCCGAGCCGGGCATGGCCGCGCCCAGCTCCGCCCAAACCAGGCCATCGCAAGCGGCAAGCAGTGCGCCCAGCACCCAGCCCAGCATCGCCTGCGGGCCGCCCATGGCGCTGACGATCAGCGGGATCGTAATGAACGGCCCCACGCCGATCATGTCGATCATGTTGAGCGCGGTAGCGGAGGTTAGGCTAAGGCCGCGAACGAGTTTGTTGTCGGGTTCGGAGATGGAGGAAGTGGTCACGAGATTTGGGGAACAAAGTCGCTGGTCGTAAGTCGTTAGTCGTTCGGGGAGCGTTGCAGATCGCGGCATTGTGCTCGCGCTGTATACCCACCGCGGTCTCACGGAAGACCGACCATTCGAAATCTTACGGGCCGTCCGGCGACCAACGACTAACGACCAAGGACTAACGACAGACGATGACTAACGACCGCTCACCAGATTCACAAACAACCGCACCGCTCCCGGCACACCCGCCGGCAATTGCCGGAAGAAGGCATAGCCCGTATAAATGTACGTGCCCTTGCCATAGTGCGCCAGCAGCAACCCGCCTTTTTGCTCTGGTTCAGCCGGATCGTGCGACTCGAGAAGCGGTGTGAAATGCGAATCCCACTCCGACATAAAGTAAAGACCGCGCTCCTGCACCCAGCCGTCAAAGTCCTTCGCGGTGATCTCGTTCGGATAATGAAAGATCTCATTCGAGGGTTCAAGAATCTTCACCGGCGCTTCTTCCACCGAAACGCGGGCTCGGCTCAGCGTTGCTGGATAGGGTGTGTATTTGCCGGAATTGAAATCGATCGGCACACCAAACGATCCCATCGTGTTGTACTGCACCACCAGACGTCCGCTGGCCTCGACAAAATCGAGCAGCCGCTTGTTGTTCGAGATGACGTCTTTCTGCGTGTCGTAGGCGCGAATGCCGAGCACGATGGTCTGATATTGGCTCAGGTCTTCCGTCGCCAGCTTCTCCGCCGGAATCGTCGTGACGTTCAGGCCGATCTGCTGGAGCACGGTGGGGATCGCATCGCCCGCACCCATGATGTAGGCGAGCTTCAGGTCTTTCGGCACTTTCACATCGACAATCGAGATGTGCTGCGTGGCAGGCTGATAGTAATAAGCAGCACCCAAGTCCTCCCGTGTGACGAGGGAATAGCCTTCGCTGAACCTTTCGCCGCCGGCATCGAGCACAGCGCGGATTTCAACCCGTTTCTCCTGCAATTTCCCGGGCACCACCTTGAAAAGAAATTCTTCCTTGTCTCCGCGCTTGGCCAGCGCGACGGGCAGGCGATCCGGTTCCGATTTCCAGCCCGGCGGTAGTTCGAGTGACAGCGTTCCGCGCGGAGCTCCCGCGAGGTTCGAACTCACGCCGATCTTTACTGCGATCTGTTTCCCGTCATCGACGGGAAGAACCTGCTCTCCCGGCTCCAGACTCAGAGAAAAAGCCGGGGCCACCGCAAGCGGAGTTCGGTAGCGCCCGCCGCTCTCATCAACATAAGGCACAAAAACTGTCGCCGAAATTTCCTGCTCCGGAGCTTCCCTTCCGCGCCGGCTTCGAATGATATCGGGCGCCGGAGAATGCATCCGATTGTGCTCAAGAAGTTCATATTTCACGTGCACACGTAACGGCGGAGGCGGGAGTGGAAGCGTGCGGTACCGTTCTTCGTCAATGGTGTTCAGTGCGTCTGTTTCAGGATTATCGCGATGCCAGTAGGGGCGAGTCGAGGGCGCGTCGGCAGGAACCTTGAGCGCGAAATTGGCGTAGTAATCTTTGGCGGGCGCGATCGTCATTTGTCCGGCATCGGCTTTTTGAACCCAGCCCTCGCCACCTTCCAGTTGCGCGCCGTCCACAAGCAGCCAGTGATCCGATCCGTTGTGCAGCCGAGCCATGACCTGAAAAGTCTGTCCGGGAGAAACTACCGTCAGCGCCTCCTTAAATGGCTGCACCGTTTTTCCGGGATCCGGACCCGACGTGACCGTGGCCTCCAGACGCAGGCTCAGAGCGATGTTGGCAGCTCGCTGTGCCTGTTGCTGCTTTGCCTGCAGGGTGGGTAGCACGTTGTCTTTGGCAGCGTCGGTGAGGTCGCTCGACTTCAGACGATCGACTACGGCGGCGAGGCGCTCGGCCGCTTTCGAAAGCGGCTCCGCAGCGCTGGTAGGATCCGAATCGGTCTTCTCCGCGGCGTGCTTGATCTCCGAGGCTATCGACGCCAGTTCTCCGCGCAGCCACGGCGCTTTCTTCTCTTCGTCGCCGAGCCGCGACGCTAGGCCAGGCATCGTCGTATCGATTCCATCAAAGAAATCCTGCTCGTGACCGTCTTTATCCTTCGCGGCGGTCATCAGCGAATCCGACACCGCATCGATCAGCTTGTAGAAAGTGAACCGGTCGCCATCCGGAACCGACACCGCACTCAGTCCCTGCGACTGCTGATGCCGCAATCCCCTCAAGGCGAACTGTACGTAAGACGTTCCCAGCACCGGGTCTTCCCTGCCCGTGTTGAGTTTCACTGTGTAGTTCGCCGCGTCGCAGGTCGCGGCTCCAAAGCCGCACACATTTCCGATGTAGAGCTTCTTCGCCTGCCAGGGTTGCAGCCCTTCCACAATCTGCTCGGGAAACCGCAGCGGATCGGCGGAGGCGCGGAATGCCTCTTTGGTCAAAATAGCCGATGCCTGATGGTGCCCATGCCCGTCGCGCTCCGTTCCGGAGAAGCGCGCAATCAGCACATCTGGGCGAAATGTCCGAACCACGCGCACGATATCGCCGAGCGCGACATCGTGCCCCTGCCACTTCTGAAATGTTTCTTCGGGAGTCTTCGAGTATCCGAAATCCGCCACCCGCGAGAAGCGCTGCTCCACGCCGTAATATCGGTCGGCGGCGAGGACTTCGAGCGTCCGCAGCACCCCGAGCACATCGAACAGGCTGCTGCCGAGCTTATTCTGTCCCCCCTCGCCGCGAGTCAACGTCATCAGCAATGTTTCGACGCCCTTGCCGCGCGCCTCCAGCGTGAGCATGCCGCCATCCTCATCGTCGGGATGCGCGTCGACCTGCATCAGGCGTCCCGTAGTTTCGAGCTTTCGCAGCGTCAGATTCAGCCCCGCCTCGCCCGTGTCCTGCGGCAGGGGATCGTAGTAACGATCGATGGCGGACTTGTCGGCAGGCTTGTCGCCAGCGGGCTTTTGGTCTTTTTGTCCCGCGGCCGGAAGTGTGAAAGAGGACGCGAACAGGACCGCAAGTACGATTGCCAACGATCTGGCCAGACCGTGCACTCCGGCGCGACGACGACCGATCTCGGCTTTCAAGATTGAAAACATCCTCATCTGATGGAATTTACACGAAGAACGGAGCAAATATCTTGCAATGTAGGATGCGGGCAGTGGCGCTTACTTGATGTTCCCCTCTGCCGCCGTAAATTTCTGCTGGCACGCGGCCGCGGCCTGCACAATTCCCTGGAATTCGGGGTCTTGGCGGACAGTGGCGAGTAGCGGATCGGCCAGCAACGCCTCGTGCGCACAGTATCCGTCCGATATCGCTTTTCGCAAAAACGTATAGGCGATCTGCTTCTCGCCGCACGCGGCCAACACGGTCCCCTCATAAAATCTCAACGCAGGAACCTGCTCCGGCAGCAGTGCGTTTTCCGCCGACTCGGCCAGGCGGTGCCTCTCTGGTTCCGGCGCTTTATCGAGGCAGCCGATTAAAAATGCCCTCATCCATGTCGGACTTTCCGTCATGATCTGAGCCGCCTGCCGCGCTTCCGTCATCTTCCCTTCGCGCATCAGCACCGAAACTTTCACCGCATTGGAATACTCCGAGCCCGCATCGAGGTTGAGATACTCCATGGCGCGCGCCAGTTTCCCCTGCTCAAAATAAGCAAACGCGCACGAGCGCCAGTAGTAGTTCGTGGGATCGATCGCGAGCGCCTTCTCGCACTCGCCTCGCGCCTGAGCGAGCAGCCCCGCGTAGCGCAGCACGTAGGCCAGCGAGAAGTGCGCGAATGCACTATTGTGACGCCGGTTCACCAAGTCCCGGGCGTCTTCATACGCCTTCTCAAGATTTCCGGTCTCGGCCAGATTCGTCGCCAGCGATGCGGCAGAATTCGTGCGCCCCGGTTCGAGAGCCAGCGCCCGCTGGTAGGCCGCATTCGAGCGCTCGTAGCCGGCCGCGCCACCTCCGGCATAAACCGCATAATAGTAATAGCGATGCCCCAATGCCTCCCATGCGGGCGCGTAATTGGGATCGAGTTGCACCGCCTTTTCCAGCATCGGGATCGCGTCCTGATTCGGCCCGGCATCGTGCGGAATGGCGGTGCTGCGCAGATACAACTCGTAGGCGTCGCGATTCGCCGGAGCGCTGCTGGCTTCGGCCGCCCCGCTTCCGATGCCAAGCGCCGGCAGCAGTTCCTGCCGGACTTTCTTCGCCATCTGATTCCGCAGCGCCATCAGATTGTGGGCGGGCCCTGAAAGCGTGCCTGTCCATACAAGTTTGTCACTCTTCACCTCCACCGCCTCGAGCGTCACCATGACATTGTCGCCCTGCTTCAGGAAGTGCCCGGCAATCACAGTTCCCACGCCGAGTTCGCGCCCAATTTTCGAGGAATCCGCTTCTCCGTTGCCGTACTTCTGCGTGTTCACGGTGGGCCGAATTTCGAGCGACCGCGAATAGGTCAGCGCGTTGGCAATCTCGTCGGCTAGCGCAAACTTCAGAAAGTCGCTCTCCGCATCGTTATTAATGTTCTGCAGCGGCAGCACGGCAATCGTCCGGTTGCTCATCTCCGCAGCCGAGTCCCTCTGCTTGAACCACCACGCGCCAACTGCCACCAGCACCATGAGCAGCACCGCGGACACTCCCAGCAAAATCCAATTCCGCTTCCCGCTCGACTTCTCAAACGAGTTCGTGACCACGTGCAGCCCGCTCAGGTGGCGCAGCCCGCTGCGCAACGTAGGCTCCGATCCCTTCCTCAGCCGCTCGATATCGGCCCGCATCTCGGTCGCATTCTTGTAGCGCTGCTCGCGGTCTTTCTCCATCGCCTTGCCGATAATGGCTGCCAGTTCCGCTGGCATCGCTGGATTCAGCGTCCGCGGCGAAACCGGCTTCTGATTGATCACCGCGTGCAGCGTAGTCACAACGTTCGTCCCGGTGAATGGCTTTTTGCCGGTCGCCATTTCGTACAGCACCACGCCGAAGGAGAAAATGTCGCTGCGCACGTCCAGATCGTCGGATCGCGCCTGCTCCGGCGACATGTACACTGCCGTTCCCGGGATAACACCCACCTGCGTCAGTGACTCCTCCAGCGACGAATCCGTCGCCGTGCCCACGCTGCCCTCCTTCGAGAGCTTCGCCAGCCCGAAGTCAAGAATTTTTACCTGCCCATTGGGCGTAATGAAAATGTTGGCGGGCTTGATGTCGCGATGCACAATCCCCTTGGCATGCGATGCCGCCAGCGCATCGGCAACCTGGATGGCAATATCGAGCAGCGCCTCGGTCTCCATCGGCTGGCCACGAGTAGCCTGCATCCGCTGCTTCAGGCTCTGCCCCTCAAGCTTCTCCATCACAATGAAGGGATGACCGCCATTGTCCTCAATGTCGTGGACGGTACAGATATTGGCGTGATTCAGTTGCGATGCGGCCCGCGCCTCGCGCGTAAACCGCTCCAGCGTCCGCTGATCCCGGACCAGATGATCCGGAATGAACTTGAGCGCGACATGCCGCCCCAGGCGGGTGTCTTCCGCCTCATACACAACTCCCATCCCGCCCACTCCGAGCTTCGAGAGCACGCGGTAGTGAGACACAGTTTGGCCGACAAAATCCATGCGGTTGTTAAACGCGGACAGGCCCTTTGCCTTCACGCGAGAGCAGACTACTTCCGCGAGCCGTAATGGTAGGACGTCAGGAGGGCGGGGTCAACCCATGTTCGTGAATCGTAAAGAAGGCCGCCGCTGAGGCACGACTAATGCTTCACCAGATCGTCCGCCAGCAAGTTCGCCTTCAACGCCAGCGTGTGGCCTCGCGAAATATCTCCTTCTTTCAACGCCGAACGCGCATGTTCCACGTAGTTATGGATCTGCGAAATCGTTTCCTGCTGCTGTGAATCGAGGGTCCGCCCCGTCACTCGCCTCAGATTTTCCTCCGCCGCGTCTAGAAACTTTTCCGTCTCGCGCCGCTCGTTGCTCGCTTCTTGGACCGTCATGCCGGTAACGATTTGAGCCGCTGGCTCGTCCGCACCGCCCTCGCGCACCACGACTTTCCGCGGCTTTTTGGGTGGAGTTGGCGTCGGCACCGGCGGCGGATTGCTCAGACGATGCGCTTCATCTGCGCCCGGCACACTGCTACTCGACACGCCAGCATCCGCACCACTGGTATTCGCAACGCGAATACCCGGCACGGCAGAACTCGCTCCTCCCGCGTTCGACTCCTTGTCTGTCTTTGCGTTCGATTCGGCTGCGGCTGCGGCTGCGGCTTCGGCCTTGTCCTCGGTTTTCGGCTCAGCCTTGGATTCCGCCGGTTTCGATTCGCCTTGACCTCCAGATTTCGAGCCTGGATTGTCGGCGGGCTTCGCCCTGTGATTTTCGACCGGCTTCGCGCCAGTCTTGCTTTCGGCTGGGTCCTCGTTCTTTTGTCCGCCTACACTTTTGCCTTCGCTCTTCGTATCTGCCGGGGCTTCTTCGCTGGCTGCGGACGCGGCGTTCGTGCCGGCTTCCGGCGCTTGCTGTTTAGCCATATCCTGCGCTGGAGCCTGAGCCCCTGGAGCCGTGTCCTGCCCAACCGACGGGAGGACAGCCGCAAAACTCAACCCCACCGCAATAATGATGCCTCTCGCCCAACGCATATCAAGCCATCATTTCTGCCGGCTGGCCGGTTTTCGCGCCGACGGCTGGCAGCCGCAATCGAAATGTCGTTCCCGCACCCACAATCGAATCGAACTCGATCGATCCGTAGTGCCACTGCATGATTTGGTAAGTCTCCGCCAAACCAATTCCGCTTCCACCCTGCTCTTTCTTGGTCGTGTAATACAGCTCGAAAATCTTTTCCTGTGCCTCTGGAGGAATCCCGTTCCCTTGATCCCTCACTTCGGCAACCACCATCTCGTCCGCGCGATACCCCAATACGGTAAGTGTTCCTCCATGCGCCATAGCTTGCACGCCATTGATGACCAGATTCAGAATCGCCTGTTTCATTAAATCGGAGTCCACGCGCACCATGAGCGCTTCGCTGGGCAGGCTCTTCTCAACCTTAATGCCGCGCCGTTCCGTATCCGGCGCAGTCAGTACGGCCACGTCCTCCAGAATCTTGCGCAGGTCCACTTCTTCCAGGTGCAGATCGCGCGGTTTTGTAAAATTCACCAGGATTTGTACCACGCGATCCAGACGGCGAATCTCGTCTCCAATCACATCCATGTGCCGCCGCATCTCGGGATCGTCTTGCTTGATCTTGTCCTGCAGCAATTGCAGATGCAGCACGATCGCGTTGATCGGATTCTTGACTTCGTGCGCCACGCCGCGCGTGACGCGCCCCGACGACGACAACCGGCGCGACATCTCGATTTCGTTCTCGATGCGCCGGACCGATTCCACATCGCGCATCGTCACCAGGGCACCAATCGGCGTTCCTTTTTCCTGAATGAAGTCGAGCGAAACCTGTACGCGCCGTCCGTCGGCGGCGTCAAACTCGTACTGCCCCAGCGGCTTGTGTTTCTGGAAGGCCGAGAGCACGACCGTTCCAAGCACCGTACCATCGGAAAAGATTTCTTCCGCCGTGCGCCCCAGAATTTCCCGCCTCGGCCGGCTCAAGAATTTTTCCGCCGAAGCGCTCACCAGCACCACCCGCGTGTCGCGCGTAAACAGCATCAGCCCGTCCTGCAGCTTCGCCATCACCTGTTCGACGTTATCTTTCAGCGCGGAAAAAATCTGGTTGGTGTCGCGGATCTGCCGCCCCAGGTGCGCAATCTTCAGTGACACCAGCCCCACCTCGTCGGAAGCCGATTCATCGCCGGCCGGTAGCGGATCGCCCGCGCTGGCGCTGTCCAAGCTCCGCGCGATGGTTTTCAGTGGCCCCAGCGCCACGTTCGAAATCACCGAAGCCAGCACCAGCGAACAAAAGACCGCCAGCACCGAAAAGAAACCTGCCTGCTGCAACCTGGGCGTCAGTTCGTTGCGCAAAAAAACCGTCGCTACCCCCACCCGAATGCTGCCAAAGGCCTGCCCACCCATCTCCAGCCCGATGCTCACGTCATACACCGTGGAGGGTTGCCCATACAACATGCGCAGCTGGCGGCGGAAACCCGCGTCCCGGAGTTGGCTCAAGGGCGGCCGCGTCGTCACAGGCTGGCCGTTCAGCACAGGATCCGTGTCCAGAATCGCCACTCCGCTCGGATCGATGACAGCCGCGTCATAAATGATGCGCGAATTCCCCACTACCGATTCGAGCATCTCGTTCAGGTTGGTATCGGTCTGCAGGAAATTCGTGATGGCCGTCCGCAACACCTTCGGGTTTGCCGTATCGATGCGAGTGCTGGTTAGATCGGGAACGGCCTTCGAGGCCGCATACTCTAGCTGGTTGGTCAGCTGCGAGGCTGTCTCGTCGGCCCAAATCAGGCGCTGCTTCAGCAGTTGCGACAAGTAGACCCAGGAAAATGCCACCACCAGCGCCGTGAATAGCGTGGTGATCACAAAAACGATGATAAGTTTCCGGGTCATAAAAAGCAGCCCTCAGCTCTTGGCTGTTGGCCATTAGCTCTGTGTTTTGGCTCTTTGCCCTTCGCGGCCGGCCGTCACCGGGTCGCCGTCAACAGTCACCCCAGCGTCCAGCGGAAGCTAAGAGCCAAGAGCTAACAGCTAAGAGCCGTCTTCGATTATTCCTCTTCCAACACCGTCTCCGGAGGCCGCCCGTATTCCTTCAGCTTGTTATGTAGTGTCTTCAGGCTGATGCCCAGAATCTCTGCCGCCCGCGTCTTATTATTGTTTGTCGCCTGCAGTGTTTTCAGGATCAGCAGCTTCTCCGCTTCCTCCACGGTCGTGCCCACGCCCAGGTGCACCGCGTCGGGGTCGTTCACGACCACCTTTACGCTCTGACCAAAACCGGGAGGCAGATGCTTGGTCTCAATCAACCCCGTGTCGCAAACGATCACCGCCCGCTCCAGCGTGTTGCGCAACTCGCGCACGTTGCCCGGCCATGCATAACTCTGAAAGATATTCAGCACTGCCTCGCTCACATCAGACACGCTGCGATTGTGCTTCTGGTTCATATCCGTCAGCAGGCTCTTGGCCAATTCGCGGATATCTTCCTTGTGCTCGCGCAGCGCTGGCATACGAATATTAAAAACATTGAGCCGGTAATAAAGATCCTCCCGCAGTTCGCCAGCAGCCACCGCGTCGTCGGGGACCTTATTCGTCGCCGCCAGCACCCGCACGTCCACCGCCGTTTCTACCTTACTTCCCAGGCGGCGGAACTTCCCATCCTCCAGCACGCGCAGCAATTTGGCCTGCGTCCCTACCGGCATCTCACCGATCTCGTCGAGCAGCAATGTGCCCCCCTCGGCCAGTTCGAAGCATCCGGTCCGGCGCTCCAGGGCCCCGGTAAACGCGCCTTTCTCGTGACCGAAAATCTCGCTCTCGATCAATGTTTCCGGAATCGCCGCGCAATTGATCGGCACAAACGGCTTGTTTCGCCGCGGGCTCAGATCGTGAATCGTCCGCGCCACCAGTTCCTTCCCCGTACCGCTCGCGCCCGTAATCAGCACCGCCGCTGTGCTGGGGGCCACCATCTCGATCAGCCGGAAGATTTCCTGCATCGGCGCCGAAGAGCCGACGAGCAGGCCAAGCGCACCTTTGTCGCGCAAGCGCCGGCGCAGCGTCTCGTTCTCCGTCCGCGTGTTCAGGATTTCCCCGATGTTGGTCAGAATCTGCCGCAGCCGCCGGAAATCGATCGGCTTTTCGATGTAATCGCGCACGCCCAGCCGTCCGGCATGAAACGCGGTTTCGGTCGTCCCCTGCGCCGTCACCATCACCACTGCGATGGTCTGCGACAGCTGTGCAAGCCGCCCCGCCAGTTCCATGCCATCCATGCGCGGCATCTTGATATCGGTAATCACAATCGACGGCGCAAACGCCGCCACCCGGTCGAGCGCTTCCACCCCGTCGGCAGCCGTATCGGTCCGGTAACCCCATCCCGACACCAGTTCCGCGAGCCCGGTGCGCGCGTTTTCTTCGTCTTCAACGATCAGTACTCGTTCTTGTGCCATAAGATCCCGTCAGCATTATTCAGGGAAGCTGCCCAGCTCGCAACCCGCCTGAAACGGTGGTGGGGCCGTTTGATCGTCATCCTTCCATGAAAGAAGGCATACCTGTCCACCGAGGAATCTGTCCCGGACCCGCCGAGGCCGCCTGGCGTCCCTCCGCGCCAAGGTTTTAGTGGGGAGCACGAGCCCAGCGTCGCGCCCTTTGCGACGTGCGAATCACACTTCCGGCCGCTGAGCGGTCAAGAGTGCACTAATACCAAACAGGAGGGCAATATCATTTTGAGATAGATCCGCCAAATGACCTCCTCGGGGCCCAAATCCACTTCTTTGGCCGGCTGAGATGCTACCCTTGGTTCTTCCCGGTTTAAAAAACTCGTCAATTGCTGTATGATCCTTTGTTTCCAATGCAACCCATCCTTTGCGTTGCAGCAGGGCCTTATTCCGTTTGCTTTACTAAATGCTACTGAGGATCGACTTGGAGGAGCTATGTCACTTTGTCAAACTTACCAGAGATGGGCAGCTCTCGCTGCTGTCTTGGCCGTGGTTCTGATTGCGTTGCCAGCTGTGCTCTGCGCGCAGTCGGATGAAACAGTTCCCAAAGAAGAGCTTTTCGTCGGCTATCAATGGTTGAACCCCGGGGGCAACATTCCGGACGGGAACACGCCGCCGAACGCATTCAAGCTGCCATCGATGCCGGATGGCTTTGGCACAAGTTTCGCCTATAACTTCACCAAGAACCTGGCCCTTGAGGGCGACTACGGCGTGAACTGGTCGAAATACGCGGATGAACACGAGCTCAGCATTGGGCCAAAAGCCACATGGCGGGGTGAGGGAGTCAACTTCTTCGCACACGCTCTGCTCGGCCTGAACCGCTTGACCCCCAAAGACAATGTCAATAACAACAATGGGATTGGCGCGGTTCTTGGCGGCGGCATGGACTTGAAGCTTTGGAAGCCAATCACGCTCCGGCTTTTCGAAGCTGACTATGTTTGGGCTCAGCACAATTTCGCAGATGCGGTGCCCGACCAAAGTTCCTCGTTGCGGCGTCCGGCCTTCAGCGGTGCCCGTCTCCGCACCGGTCTGGTCTTCAACTTCGGCGGTGCGCCCCCCGTTCCTGTGGCTGCTGCCTGCTCCATTGACCACACTGAAGTTATGGTCGGCGAGCCGCTTCATGCGACGGTCTCGGCCAGTAACTTCAATCCCAAGCACAAGCTCACTTATACGTGGGCCAGCAGCGGGGGCAAGATTCAAGGCAGCGACACCGGCGCCAGCATCGACACCAACGGTGCGAACCCCGGCGACTATTCCGCCACCGCCACCGTCACGGACCCAAAGGAAAAGAACAACAACACCGCCACCTGCTCATCTAAGTTCACGGTCAAGCCGCTGAATCCGCCTCGGATTTCCTGCTCGGCTAACCCGTCGTCGGTTGACGCCGGCACCTCGGTCACCGTCACCTGCACCTGTACCAGCCCCGATGGCGTGCCCGTCACGGTTGCTGGATGGAGCGCAAGCGGCGGCAGCATTTCCGGAAGCGGAAAGTCCGCAACCCTCAACACCACCGGAGCATCGCCCGGCACCATCACCGTTAACGCAACCTGTACCGACTCGCGCGGCTTGAACACGTCGACGTCGACTTCGGCGTCGGTAAAGAACCCGCCACCGCCGCCTCCGCCGCCTCCGCAAGCCACCAAGCTGAACGAGTGCGAGTATCCCAACAAGGTTAAGCCGTGGCGCGTGGATAACACCTGCAAGGCTATGCTCGACGACGTTGCCGGCAAGCTGCAGCAGGATCCGGACGCCAAACTCGTCGTGGTCGGCAATGCCGATCCGGCCGAGGTCAAGCACTCCAAGCATAAGAACCTGGCCGCCGAGCGCGCCGTCGATGTCAAGTACTACCTGACTCAAGGCGAAGCGCAGCAGCACATCGACGCCAGCCGCATCGAGTGCCGCACCGGCGAAGCTGGTACGACCACTTCGGAGCAGTGGATCATCCCGGCCGGAGCCACCTTCCCCAACGCCTCCTCGACCACCCTGGTCGACGAGTCGAAGGTGAAGAACATCCCGGATCACCCGAAACCAGGGGCCAAGAAAGCGGCGAAAAAGGCCCAATAACTGAATGTAGAAACGGGGCTCGCCCCGTCTCCTCCAAACCAAAGGCCGGTAGGTTTCGCCCTACCGGCCCTTTCTATTGGCCGTTCTTCAGTAACCTTGCCCCAGCCGTGGTAGCCTGTCACTCTGGGGCGCAGGCGAATACTGTTCGCAAGGGGTCACTCTAGGTATATGAATCACTGGCGCGCTTTCCGTACCGGTTTGCTGGTTCTGGCCGTCTCGTTCCTCAGCACTGCTCTTCTGGCTAGCGGTCCTTGGCAGGTCCTCGGGCCCGATGGCGGCGATGCCCGCAGCCTGGCCTACGACGCTCACAATCCCGACCACATTTTCTTAGGCACTTCCACCGGCCAGATGTTCTCGAGCAATGACGGCGGCCATAGCTGGTCCCGCCTGGCCCACCTCGGCGGCGACGACTACGTTCTCGATCACATCGTCGTCGATCCGCAGGATTCCAACCGAGTCTACGTTTCGGCTTGGAGCGTTTCCAGCCAGCAACTCGGCGAGATCTTCCGCACCAGCGATGGCGGCCGCACCTGGGAAACTCTGCCCGCCATGCACGGCAAATCCATCCGCGCGATGGCTATGTTCCGCGGCAACTCCAACGTGCTGGTAGCCGGCGCGCTTGACGGCGTCTACCGCACCAAAGACGGCGGCAATGCCTGGGAACACTTGTCCTCCACCGAGGTCCATAGCGTTGAATCCATCGCTGTCGATCCGAAAGATCCCAATACCATCTATGCCGGAACCTGGCACCTGGCCTGGAAGACCTCCGATGCCGGCGCCAACTGGCAGCACATTAATAAAGGAATGATCGACGACTCCGACGTTTTCTCCGTCATCGTCGACCACGACAATCCGCAGGTCGTGTTCGCCAGCGCCTGCTCCGGCATCTATAAGAGCGAATCGGCCGGCAACCAGTTCTCGAAGATTCAGGGCATCCCCTTCACGGCCCGCCGCACGCGCGTGCTGAAGCAGGATCCCACCAATGAAAACATCGTTTATGCCGGAACCACCGAAGGTCTCTGGAAAACCGTCGATCTCGGCAAATCCTGGAAGCGCGTTTCGAGCGAGGAAGTCGTCGTCAATGACGTCTTCGTCGATCCCCGCGACTCCAACCACGTTCTCATCGCCACCGACCGCAGCGGCGTGATGGCGTCCACCAACGGCGCCGCCACTTGGGAAACCTCCAATCACGGCTATGCGCACCGTTATGTCTCGGCTCTCTTAGCCGATAACCAGAATGCCAACACGCTCTACGTCGGCCTCGTCAACGACCGCGAATACGGCGGCGTCTTCTACTCCCACGACAACGGCCAGCACTGGATGCAGAAATCGGCCGGCCTTGGCGGACGCGACGTCTTCGCCCTTAAGCAAACCGCCAGCGGCATGCTGGTTGCTGGCACCAACCGCGGCATCTTCTATCTTGAACACAATGCCACCGAGTGGAAGCCGATGAACGCGGTCGCCGTTGCCGAATCCAAAAACCTCCCGCGCAAAGGCAGTAAGAAGCCCGTCACGACCACCATCTGGCACAAGTCCGTGCTCGAAGCCCGCGTCAACGATCTGGAACTCGATTCGCGCCGCTGGTTCGCTGCCACGACTTCCGGCGTCTACACCAGCACCGACATGGGCAAGGCCTGGCACGGTGGCCGCGTCCTCGGGCAGCAGGATTTTGTCAGCGTGCGCGCCAAGGGTGAAACCGTCGTCGCCGCCACGCGCTCGACCGTGATGGTTTCGAGCGACGGCGGCGAAAAATGGCAGCAGGCGAGCCTGCCGAATTACGTAGTCGGCATCCGCAGCGCGGCCATTGCCGACAACCAATTCCTGATCGCGGCCCGCGAAGGTGCATTCCGCAGCAACGACGGCGGCGCCACCTGGGAGCACATTGTTGACGGCCTGCCCGCCAAGGACATCACCTCCGTCAGCTTCGACTCCACGCACAAGCGTCTGCTCGCCACCAGCGACTCGACGGGCGTGATCTTCGAAAGCCGCGACGGCGGCCGCACCTGGCAGCGCGGTCCCGACAGCGGATATCCGCTCCGCCGAGTCAGTATCGTAGGCGGACGCTACATCGGCGCGACGCCGTTCGATGGTGTAATCCTCCAACCGGAGAATGAATCCATCAGCGCCGCCGCCGGCATGGGTAGCTCACAGTAAACCAAAAACCGGACGGGCGCCCAACCTAGCGCCGGCGACTCGCCGGCGGTTCCGTAGGCGCCTCGCCCTCCGGCTAAAACATAACTCGACGGTGCCCCACACAAACGCCGCGCCTCTTGCGGCGTTTGAGTGGGGTTTTTCGCTGGCCGTAACCGAGCGCTGGCCTACGAATTCGTTTCCGCGGTCATTTTCGCTTCCTCGCGCCCTTACTCGCCGCCCTGCGCGCCCCGCCTTCCACCAGTTGATGGCTCGCCCGCGAATCGAGATCGAGCCCGTAAAATTTCTTCAGCTCCCGAATCCGAGCCAGTGACTCGGCACGAAACGGCGTCTTCCCGTCGAACGCATGGAGCACGATCCCTTCCAGCAGATCGCCCAGCGTCATGTCATGGTATTCGGCGAATCCCTTGAGCACTTTCAGGATGCGCTTCTCCATTCGCACACCTGTCTGCACTCTCTCCACAACGAACTTCGGTTGATCGATCATGGTACGAGTGTACCATGGTACCAAGGTGAGGAGCGCGCAATCCGACCAAGGCTTGTCGCCTTCGGCTACAATCTCAGCCATGGGCCTCAAACTGAGGACGATCCCCCTGGCGCTTGCCCTTGCCCTCACCCTGGCCTGCAGTCGCCCGCCGGCAGGCCCCGACTCCTCCGGCAGCTTGCAAAGGCTTCCCTTCGACAAGGAGCCGCCTGCCTCCATTTCCTCCAGCCGCTCCCTGATTCCGTCCACCATGGTTCCCGAAGGCACGTTCCTGACGGTCCGCCTCAGCAAACCGCTCTCCAGCGTCTCGGCCCACGCCGGAGACGGCTTCGAGGGCGCAATCGATGAGTCCATCGTCGTCGACCAGCAAACTCTTCTTCCGCGTGGCAGCAAGATTAGTGGCCGTGTTCTCGACGCCAAACCGGCCGACGGCCCACGCAATCCCGGCTACCTCCGCGTCACCCTGGTCAGCGTAAACGCCGCCGGCAGAACCGTCCTCATCGACACCTCCAGCATTTTTGCCAAAGCCACGCCGCGACCATCCGCTGCCGGAGGCCTCGCGCCCGCGTCCAACGACGCCGTCTTCACCCCCGACCGCCTCCTGACCTTCCGCCTAGCCCAGGCCGTCGATCTACAGTGACTACCCGCTGCATCTGTCGCGATCAAGATCCTGTCTCTGCCGAACTCCTCTTCTCCGCCTCAGAGATCTCGGCGACCTCTGCGGTTAATGCTTTTGACCCCTCCCGATTCGGCCCCTGCCTCCGCCCCATTTTGACTTATCCCCCGTCACCGTCCACCGCCTCCCCGTCCCTCGATTCATCACAAAAATGACGTGATGGCCGACACTTAGCCTCATTTCCCTTCGCAGTACACTTTCCCTAATCCGACTAGCGGGGTCCATTCGCGGAAAAGTCCTCCCAGCTTGGAACGCGAATCCCGCAAGCCGCTTGCGATTTTCTCCAGCCGTATCGAAGTCCATCGGGCGTCGGCTGAATTACGAGCACTGGTGTCCGTATGGAAGTTTCGCCAACACTTACGACCTTCGCCCCGCCCGCTCCCGATTTCTACCGCGACCTCCGTTTCCCAAAGGTCTTCGAAGCCGCTGCCATCGGCATCGCCCTCTGCCACTTCGATGGACGCATCCTGGAAGGCAATTCCGCTCTCGCCCGCCTGCTGGGCTACGAACAAGCGGAACTGGCCGGCCTCGATCCCTGGAGATTTTACGAAGGCGATTCTTCCACAACGAGCCGCCTCCCTGATTTACTGCATGGCGCGCGCGATTCCTTCGCCGTAGAAAAACACTGCCGCCGCAAAGATGCCTCCGAGTTCTGGGGACGCCTGATGGTCTCGCTAGCCCGCAACGCCCAGCACGATCCCGCCTTTCTTATCGTCCTTCTCGAAGACGCCACCGAACGCACCCGCCTCGAGCAGCAGCTCCGCCAGGCCGAGAAAATGGAGATCATCGGCCGCCTCACCGGAGGCATCGCCCACGATTTCAACAATCTCCTCACCGGCTTCCTGCTCTACTGCGATCTGCTGCTCTCCAAGCTCGATCCCGCCGACCCGCTTCGCCCCCACGTCGAAGAAATCCGCCAGGCTGGCGAACAGGGCTCCGCCCTCACGCAGCAACTCCTCACCTTCGCCCGCAAGCAAGCGCCGAACCCGCGACCCATTCCGCTCAACCTGGTCGTCTCTTCCACCGAGAATCTCCTGCGCCGCCTTATCGGCGAACACATCGAGCTCGTCATCGCCCTCGACCCCGCCGCCGGGAGCGTCTTCGCCGACCCCGCGCAGCTCCGCCAGGTTTTGCTCAACCTGGCGCTCAATGCCCGCGATGCGCTGCGGCCCGGCGGAAAAATCCGCGTGCAGACACGAGCGGCTGAATACCCTGCCAACGCCGAGGCTAGCACGCCGCGCCCCGCAGTCTGCCTTCTCGTCGAAGACAACGGCTGCGGCATGGACCCCGAAACTCGCGCTCATCTCTTCGAACCTTTCTTCACCACCAAGCGCCCCGGAGAAGGCACCGGCATGGGCCTGGCCACAGTTCACCGCATCGTCAGCGAGGCGGGAGGACAAATCAAAGTTTCAACTGAGCCCGCCCACGGCACCCGAATCGAGATCTTCTTCCCCATGCACGACACGGCACTGGAGCCCGTGGCATCTTCGGCCAGCTTACTTTCCCAAAGCACGCCGCCATCACGAGTCCACGAGATCTCACACTTCTCAGTAAGCCGCTCTTCTAGTTCAAACGCGGGTGATCAGGTCACGGTCGATCCTCAAATCCTCCAATCCGCCGCTGACCCGATCACCCGATCGCCCGCTGCACAAATCACTCAATCTGCCAGCCTGAATGGAGACCAACCATGCTGACCGCTGCCGCTACCGCCCTCAACCCGCCTCCGCCTCTTGCGCAAGCGAACTTTCTTAACCTCCTCATCGTCGACGACGATCGCGCCATCCGCGAAGCCGCCACCGACGTAGGTCACTCGCTTGGCTTCAGCACTTACGTCGCCGACTCCGGCGACCACGCCCTCCGCCTTCTCGAGAGCGCCAATATCGACGCGGTTCTGCTCGATCTCCGGTTCTCGAACGGCAATGGACTCGAAGCGCTTAACAAGATCAAGCGTCAGCGCCCCGACGCTGCCGTAATCGTTGCGACAGCGTTCGCCACCGTCCAGTCCGCCGTGCAGGCGATGAAGTTGGGCGCCCACGATTACGTCGCCAAACCTTTCAGCTTGCAGGAACTCCGGTTCCTTCTGGCGCAGGTGGCCGACCATCTCCGCGTCAAGACCGAAAAGCGCCTACTGCGCGAGGCCATCAAATCGCACAACGGTTTCGGCAACATCATCGGCCGCTCCCCCGAGATGGAGAAGCTTTACCGCATCATCGCCAAAACCGGCCAAAGCACTCATCCCGTTCTCATCCTCGGCGAAAGCGGCACCGGTAAAGAAATGGTCGCGAAAGCCATCCACATGGCTGGCCCTCTCCGCAACAAGCCCTTCATCCCCGTCGATTGTGGATCGCTCGTCCCCACGCTTATTGAAAGCGAACTCTTCGGCCACGTGCGCGGAGCCTTCACCGGCGCTACCGGCCCCAAAGACGGCCTGCTCGCCATCGCCGAGGGTGGCACGGTTTTTCTGGACGAAATCGGCGAACTCCCCATCGATCTTCAGGCCAAGCTGTTGCGCGCCATCCAGGAAAAAGAGATTCGTCCCGTCGGCGGCACCAAACAGGTCCCCATCAACGTCCGCATCCTGGGCGCAACCAATCGCGACCTGGAGCAAGCTGTAGCGGAAGGCACCTTCCGCCGCGACCTTTTCTTCCGCCTCAACGTCCTTACGCTCCGCATTCCTCCGCTCCGCGAACGCCGCCAGGATATTCCTCTCCTGGTTGCCCACGTTCTCGAGCGAATCGGCCGCGAGTCAGGGCTGGAAAAAACCATCTCCGATGAAGCCCTCAGGCTTCTGCTCGCCTACGATTGGCCCGGCAATGTCCGCGAACTCGAAAACGCCCTCGGCCGCGCCTGCGTGGTCTCCAGTGCCGCCGAACTTCAGGTCCGCGATCTCCCCACCCATCTAACCGGAGCCCCGCGGGCCTTAACCGTCGCGCCCACCAACGGCATAATCCCGATCTCCGAAATGGAAAAGCAAACCATCCTCAACGCGCTCGCCCAAACCAGCGGCGACAAAATGCAAGCCGCCCGCCTGCTCGGCATCGGCAAAACGACGCTCTACCGCAAATTGAAGGAGTACGAAGCGCAGGCCTGAATACTCGAACGGTCGGGTACCCCACACATCGCGGTCTTTGCGACGTGTGGGTTTGCGCCGCGCGCCGCGGGAAACCTCGCATCTAACCCTTACGTGCGCTCGCAAAAAGTCCGATAATGTTCCCCAGCATGAAATCTGCGATCCGCAAACGGCGCGCTTTCACGGCGACGGTCGTCGGCATGGCCCTCGCGCTCGCGGCGCTCTGCCTCGCGGCATCATCCCTCTCGGCCCAAACTCCCGCTCACCGCCTCGTCCTCAAAGACGGGTCCTACCAATCCATCACGAAATATGAAATTCAAGGCGACCGCGTCCGCTACTTCAGCGCCGAGCGCGGCGAGTGGGAAGAGGTTCCCAAATTCCTCGTCGACTGGGATGCCACCAAGAAATACGAGGAAGGCCGTCTCAGCGACGCGCCCGCTCCCGAAGCCGCCGAACTCGACAAGGAGATCGAGGCCGAGCGCAAGGCCGTCGAAGCCCGCTCGCCGCAGGTCGCACCCGGCCTGCGTCTTCCCGATGACAACGGCGTCTTTCTACTCGATACCTACCAGAACCAGCCGCAGCTCGACGAGATCGAGCAGTCCGGCAGCGACTTGAATCGCAACACCGCCTCCAACATTCTCCACTCGGCAATCAATCCGCTGGCTGGCGCCAAGCAAACCGTCGAGCTTCCCGACGCCCACGCCAAAATCCAGTCGCACACCGCCATTCCATCCCTTTATGCCAATCTCGACTCCGGCCAGGGAGCTGCCGCCACCGCGCAGACCTCAGACGCACCGCCGCTCTCTCCCGCCGATCGCTTCAAGATCATTCGCCTCGATGTCAAAGGAGGCAAGCGCATCGCCGGTTCGGTGAAAATTGCCGTCACCGGCAAAACTAAAACCGACGAGCGTTTTGTTCCCGCCACCGTGACGCCCATGACCGGAGGCTGGGTCAAAGTCGCTCCGATTGATCCTCTGCCCAACGGCGAATACGCCTTCGCAGAAATGCTGACCAAAGACGGCATGAACGTTTACGTGTGGGATTTCGGCGTCAACCCCGCCGCCCCCGCCAACCCCCTGGCGCTGAAACCTGATCCAACGGAAACGAAGCCGGCCCCGACCCAAGCGGACGACCTGAAAAAGAGAGACAAGCAGTAGTACCGAGGGCCGCAGATTTGCCTTAGGCGGTCGCAGATGGAACTGGCGACTGGGAACTGAGAACTGGCTACTGAGCAAAATGAAGTAGAGAGAGCGTGTCCAGCCCGGTCGGAGTAAAAATTACCCGCGATGGGAGTTCATATGAAATTCATGCGCCTCTTGATGTTTGGGACGGTCGTGTTGATGGCGAACGGCGCTGGTGCGCAGAATTCGGTCAAACCATTTCCTCTCGATGAGGCCACGATCAGCGATGTGCAGGCGGCGTACAGGTCCGGCGCTCTCACATCCGTAAAGTTGGTGCAGGCTTATCTGGAGCGCATCCGCGCCTGCGACCAGGCGGGCCCGAAGCTCAATGTGGTGATCTTTCTCAATCCTCGGGCCTTGGAAGAGGCGGTCGCGCTCGATGAACATTTCCGCAGGACCGGGAAGTTCGTCGGCCCCCTCCATGGGATCCCAGTGCTGCTGAAAGACAATGTCAACACGAATGACATGCCGACCACGGGCGGCTCGCTCAGCCTGGCGGGATACACTCCCGTCACCGATGCGGCAATTACTCAGAAATTGCGCAGCGCGGGCGCAATCATCCTCGCTAAGGTCAACCTGCACGAGTTCGCGATCTGGGGTGAAACGGTTAGCTCGATCCAAGGGCAGACCCTCAAT
>Ga0074046_10001553_pt1 | contig 20577 bp, 19 predicted proteins | sample BogForMeECP23OM3_FD_94441 | JGI IMG/M metagenome (GOLD analysis project Ga0074046, IMG submission 94441) | Bog forest soil microbial communities from Calvert Island, British Columbia, Canada - Bog Forest MetaG ECP23OM3 | ecosystem: Environmental > Terrestrial > Soil > Wetlands ... | reverse complement strand
GGAGCTGATCGGGGAGGGCCTGACCAACCGGCAGATCGGCGAGCGGATGTTCCTGGCCGAGAAGACCGTGAAGAACTACGTGTCCGCGCTATTCGCCAAGCTGGGCATGGAACGCCGCACCCAGGCGGCCGCCTATGCGGTCCGTGTCTTCGGCGACCACCATGACGTCGGCGGCGGCGAACCGCACCTGGGGTCCGCGAGTCCCGTCGACTAGGGACCTAATGCCCTTGGTGGGCTGGCCCGCGGCCCGGCATCCTTCTGGTCATGTACTCCGACGGCTCCGCGCTGACGCAACTGCCCAGGGATAAATGCCTCAAGCTGATGGCATCGGTACCCGTGGGCCGGGTCATCTATACCCGGCGGGCGCTGCCCGCGGTGGAACTGGTCAACTTCGTCTTCGACCAGGGCGACATCGTCCTGCGGACCGACCCCAGCGGCAAGCTCGCCGCCGCCGCCCGCGGTGCCGTGGTCGCGTTCGAGGCCGATTGCCTGGACCTCGCCAACCAGGGCGGCTGGAGCGTGACCGCCATCGGACCGTCCCGCGAGGTGACCGATCCCGAGGAGATCGGCCGGCTCCAGACGATCGGCCTCACCTCGTGGGCTCCGGGGACGCGGGATTATTTCATCCGGATCTCGCCGGAAATCCTGACCGGCAGGTACCTGCGCGCCAACGGCCGTCAGCACGCGGTCCGCCAACCCGCCGGGCCCTTCACCTGACGATCATCTGCCGGTAACCCGCCCGCGCCTGGCCTGGGAGGATGGCACGATGCGGATCGTTTCCGAGGCGAGGCTGGCGGCGGTGCTCGGCTTACTCCCCGGGCGCGCGTACCGGTGGGCACGTCGGACGGGCCGCCTGCCTGAAGGACGGCCTTTCGACGGGCGGCACGGGACTTACATCCCTGCCAGCTCAGCGCCGGCGCGCAAATCCTGTAGCCAGAGGACGAGTGTTCTCAAGACAACTGACGGTCAGGGCTCGAGCCGGTTTGGAGATTCACATGCCTTCCTTTCGATCGCGGCTGTTCGCCGTCGCGGTGGCGCTGGGTGCTACTGGAGTGTTCACCGTGTTGCCAGTGGTCTCCGCAATCCCGGCCGCCGCGGCAAGTCAGCCGCCGCCAGGAAGCGAAGGCCCGGCCGGCCCGCCCGCGCTGATGCCCAACGGGCAAGCCGCGTCGCCGCCGCAGGTCTCTGCGCCGCAGATCTCGACCAGTTGCCCGGGAGCCCCGTACGGGGCGCAGAGCAGCGCGCCGGGCAGCGGCAAGACGGTGGCGCTGACCTTCGATGACGGCCCGGGTGCCAGCACCGCGAGCATCTTGTCGATCCTGGCGTCGTACGGGGTCCCGGCCACCTTCTTCAACCTGGGCCAGAATATGGCGGCCCGGCCAGCCCTGGTGCGCCAGGAAGCCGGCCCAGGTTACGTGCTGGGCAACCACACCTGGGATCACCCGAACATGACGACCCTGTCGGCCGCGGCGCAGGGCACCGAGATGGACCGGGCCACCGCTGAGCAGGTGAGCCTGACCGGCGTTCAGCCGTGCGCGTTCCGGCCGCCCGGCGGATCGTACAACGCCACGACGCTGAGCCTGGCGCAGCAGCGCCGGATGACGGTCTGGACCTGGTCGGTGGACACCGAGGACTGGAAGGCGAACGGCTCGTCCTCGGCGTACTGGGTGAACCGGATCATCAGCCTGGCCGAGCAGCAGGGAGGCGTGCTGACGCACCCGGTGGTGCTCATGCACAACCAGCCGGCCGGCAACCCGGCCACCGTCCTGGCGCTACCCACGATCATCCGGTACTTCCGGGACCGCGGTTACACCTTCGTGGACCTGGCCGGCCGGACCGGGTGGAGTTCGCGCCAGGCCTCGCAGGCCGCGGCGCAGGCGAACGGCACCATCGACGTGTTCTGGAAGGCGACCGGGGGCAGCCTGAAGCATCACTGGTATGTGGGGGGCTGGGCCGGGCCGCAGCAGATGGGCGCGAACCCGGTGGCGGGCGAGCCATCGGCGACCACGTCTTCCCCGGGTGTGGTGGATGTGTTCTGGGAAGGCGCCGACGGCCGGTTGTGGCACCAGTTCTACACGCCGTCCGGCGGCTGGAGCGGCCAGCAGGCGATGGCCGCGGGCACCCTCGGCGGGCCGCCGGAGGCGGTGGCCCAGGCCGACGGCGGCGTGGACGTGTTCTGGCGCGGCGCCGACAGCCACCTGTGGCAGATGGGCTACCGGCCGGGTGCGGGGTGGTCCGGGCCGCGAAACCTGGGCGGCCAGCTGGCCTCTGACCCGGCGCCGGCCGCGACCTCGCCGGGCACGGTCGATGTGTTCTGGCAGGGCACCGGCGGGCAGCTATGGCACGCCTACCGCATCGGCGGCGGCTCCTGGTCCGCCCCGGCCAGCCTCGGCGGCATCGGCGGGCTCGGCGGCCCGCCCGCGGCCACCGGGCAGCTGTCCGGCGCGGTGGATGTGTTCTGGCGGGGCACCGATGGCCACCTGTGGCGGGTCGGCTACGCCCCGGGCTCCGGCTGGTCCGGGGCGGCGAACCTCGGCGGCACCCTGGCCTCGAATCCGGTGCCGGTCGCATCCGCCCCGGGTACCGTCGATGTGTTCTTCAAGGGCACCAACGGCAACCTGTGGCACGTGTTCCGGGTGGGCGGCGGCTCCTGGTCCGCGCCGGGCAGCCTGGGCATGGGCGTGCTCGGCAGCGGCCCATGGGCGACGGCCCAGCCCAGCGGGGCGATCGACGTGTTCTGGCGCGGATCGTCCGGCAGCCACCTGTGGCGCGCTGCCTACCGTCCGGGTACCGGCTGGTCCGGGCCGGGCGACCTCGGCGGCGACCTGTACCCGGTCAGCTGACCTATGCCGAGGGAGGCCGGCCGCGAAGCCGTCACCCAGCCGGTCCGGGCCGGGCGGCGCGCACCAGCAAGAACACGGTCAGGCCGCGGAAATGCCTGGTGAGGCTGAGCCGGTAGCCCGGCCGCAGCAAGGCCGCGGCGCGCCGCGACGAAGGCGGCCACCGGGTGGTCCAGGACCGCTACGCCGTCACCAGCCGTGACATCCTCCACCAGGATGCCTGCCCCCGCGGCAGCTGACGCGATGACCATTAGTCCCAGCCCAACCGACGTGCCGAAGATCCACGCGGGCCGCAACGGGGGCCGCACGCAGGCGATGAGCGCCTGACCGGTTACGGGGGGCCACCGCATGTGCAGGCGGGGCGCGGACCGCAAGTCCCGAAAGGGGCGGGCCGTCCGTAGTCTTTCCGGCCAGGTCCAGGAGACCGATTTCCAGGTCCGGCATACCGAGGGCGAAGTACGAAGGGCCCTGATAACCGGGTCTTCTGGCCCAGCGCTCTCTCGCTGGCTCGGTTGCAGGCTGGGAGAATGGTGAAGATTCGTGTCCTGGGCGCCTGGGAGTGGTTCGTCCGGCGGTCGGCGCTAGTGCTGCTTGTCGTGACCGTATCGGGTCTGGCCGTGGGCGGGCTGGCGCGCCTGGCCGGGGCGGATACGGTCTCGGACGTGGCCTGGCTGGCGGCAGCGGCCTGCGGGCTCGGTTACGCGTTGTGGTCCGCAGCCGACAGCGTCCGTCGCGGGCGCGTCAGCGTGGACGTCATCGCGCTGCTGGCACTGGCCGGCGCGATGGCGGTCCGCGAGCTGCTCGCGGCTGCGGTGATCAGCGTCATGCTCACCAGCGGGCGCTCGCTGGAGGCATGGGCGGCCGAGCGTGCCCGCCATGACCTGAACGCCCTGTTGGCCCGGGCCCCTAGGACCGCCCGGCGGTATCGCGGCGGATCGCTTGAGACGGTTTCGCTTGATGAGATCGCGGTCGGCGACCTGCTGCTGGTGGCACCCGGCGATGTGCTCCCGGTGGATGGCACCGTGACCGCGGGAGTCGCGGTCCTGGACGAGTCCGCGATCACCGGCGAGGCCCGGCCGGCCGAGCACGGGCCCGGCGACAGCGTCCGCAGCGGGACGCTGAACTCCGGCGGCCCGTTCGACCTGCGTGCCGAGACGAGCGCCGCCGACAGCACCTACGCTGGGATCATCCGTCTGGTCTCGGAGGCGGAAAGATCCCAGGCGCCGTTCGTCCGGCTCGCCGACCGGTATGCGATGTGGTTCCTGCCGCTCACCCTGGCCGTGGCCGGGGTCGCCTGGGCCCTGGGCGGCGCTACGCGGGCGGTCGCCGTCCTGGTGGTGGCCACGCCGTGCCCGCTTATCCTGGCCGCACCGGTCGCCCTGGTGTCGGGGCTGTCCGCGGCGGCGCGACGCGGCGTGGTGGTGAAGAGCGGCGGCGTGCTGGAACGCCTGGCCCGGTGCACCACGCTGGTGCTCGACAAGACCGGGACGCTTACGGTCGGCCAGCCAGCGGTGACGGCGGTGGTGTCGGCCGGCGCGCTGCCGCCGGAGGAGATCCTCACCCTGGCCGCGTCCCTGGACCAGGTGTCCGGGCACGTCCTGGCGGCTGCCGTCGTGCGCGCGGCGGCCGAGCGTGACTGCCAGCTGGTGCTGCCCGAGGCGGTGACGGAGGAGCCGGGCCAGGGCATCGCGGGGACCGTGGGAGGACGGCCGGTCCGGCTCGGCCGCGCCAGCTGGGCGGGGGTGACCGGCAGTCCGCACTGGGCCGACATCGTGCACAGGCGGGCCCGGCTGGACGGCGCGCTCACCGTGTTCGTCGCGGCTGACGGCAAGCCGGCCGGCGCGCTGGTCCTGGAGGACAGGATCCGGCCAGATGCCAGGCAGACGATACGGGCCATCCGCCGCGGCGGCGTCACGCGCATCGTCCTGGCCACCGGCGACCGGGGCGAGGCCGCCGAAGCGGTCGGCGCGCTCACTGGCGTCGACGAGGTGCTGGCCGGGCTGACCCCGGCGGACAAGCTCGACGTGGTGCGCCGCGAGCAGCGCCGCGGGCCGGTCATCATGACCGGCGACGGCATCAACGACGCCCCCGCGCTGGCCCTGGCCGACGTCGGGATCGCCATGGGAGCGCGGGGCTCCACGGCCTCCTCCGAAGCGGCCGACGCGGTGCTCAGTGTCGATCATCTCGGCCGCCTCGGGGAGGTCGCCGCGCTGGCCCGCCGCACCCGGCGGATCGCGCTGCAGAGCGTGCTGGCCGGGATGGGCATGTCCCTGGTCGCGATGGCCGCGGCCGCGGCCGGGCTGCTGCCCGCGGTGTGGGGCGCGCTGCTTCAGGAGGCCATTGATGTCGCGGTGATACTCAACGCGCTGCGCGCGTTGCGGCTGCCCGCCCCCGATGTCCGGATGACGGCCGCCCATACCGCGCTCACCAGGCGGTTCCGTACCGAGCACCAGGTCATCCGGGCCGACATCGAACAGCTGCGGACCACCGCTGACGCCCTGGGCTCACCCGATGCGATGACCCGGGTCCGCCAGGTGCACAGCATGCTCACCCACGAGGTCTGGCCGCACGAAAGCGCCGAGGAGGCCGAACTGTACCCGTCCCTGAACCAGCTCCTCGGTGGCACTGACCCGACTGCGCCGATGAGCCGGGCCCACGCCGAGATCGCCTACCAGATCGCGCGGCTGGGCCGGCTCATCGACGACATCGGCACCCGGGCTCCCGACGAGGACGACATCGCGGATCTACGCGGAGTCCTCTACGGGCTGCACGCCATCCTGCGGCTGCACACGGTCCAGGAGGACGAGACCTACCTCTCGCTCGTCGACAGCGCGGACGCTGTTCCCAGCTGACCGCGGCGCTCAACTCGGCGCTAGCCTGCGCCACCGCCGAAACGCCGTTCGCGCCGGGTGTCGCAGAGATCGTTGACGAGCTGATCGCCGCCGTGGCCGCGACCGCGACAGCCATCGCCGCGGCCTAGCTGCCGGAACGCACGCCCGTGAGTCGGGCCGGTCATGTTCGCCGGTGGCGGTCAAGTCGGGTCTTCGGGCTTCTGCGTTGGTGACCTTTGGCTCTCGCCTGGTGACCTGCAGGGGGCTGGCGTTGATAGCGGCATCTTCGGCTAGTTCGGAAAGGGGGTGCCCGCTGTGAGGCTGACCTGGAAGGACGCCGTCTCCACGGTGTTCATGGCGGCCATCGTCGTCATCTATGTGGCGTTCCTCAACTCAACAACTGCGTGGCTGATCTCCAGTGCCCGTGGCACGGCCGCGGCCGTGCTGGTCCTGGGCATCGTGGGCGGATGCGGCATGAGCGCCGCAGCGGAGCAGTACCAGGGCAAGGGGGCCCGGGCCTACACAAGCTTCGCGAGCGTGCTCGGCGGCACCGCTCTGGTCGCCGGGGTGATCGCGCTGATCACCGCGAGTACGGTCGCGCTCGCGATCCTGGTCGTGGCCACGCTGGCGTTGTGGCTGGTGGCCACGGCGCGGCACGCGTTCACCCGGCCCGCTGGTCCTGGCGGCGGCCGTGACGCGCATGAGGTCATCTATCCGGAGAGCGTCGGGCACTGACCGGGGCGAGGACTGCGGCGAAATGGCGGCTGATCGCGCTGGCGGGGAGGTTACCTTGGGCCGCTGGTTCGGGGCCTTCCGGCACTATCTGGCGGTTCGGGCCGCCCAGCGTCAAGACGAAACCGAGTTCATCGGCGTCTCGCTCGCGCTGGCCTACTTCGGCGTCAGTAAGTACATCGCGGTGCCCATGGCCGCGGCGACGCCCTGGCCGGCGCCGGGATCGCGCTGCACTTCAGCCGCGCCCGGCGGAGTATCCCCCAAGCAGCACCGCCGCCCGCGGACCGGGCCGGCTGGCGCATGCCGCCGCTGGCCCTGCTCAAGCCGGTCACCTGGTCACCCGCGATCAAGCTCAGCATGCTCGCCCTGCGCGGCTATCTCGTCATCGCCGTGCTCCTGCTGCTCGTCAAAGCCATCCAGCTCGGCACCGGCTGACGGGGGAAATCGGCGGGGTAACACGGCTGGCCGTTCTGAATAATCAGAGATCTTCAGCGCGAGCTTGGGGCAGGCGCGGACGGTCACCCGGACGTCGCCCAGCAGCCGGCGCGGCAGGGGGCCGTCACCGATGATGGGGAAGCCCCAGTCATCGAGCGTTATCAGCTCGGGCAGCATCTCGGCGCACAGGGCGCGGCCGTCGCAGGCGATGGGGTCGACCTGGAGCCTGGCGATCACCGGAGTGGTCCAGACCAGACGGGCAGGATGCTATGAGTGCCGCAGCACCAGCCCGCCGCGTGCTGCTCTAGCTCGTCGCTGAAGACCTGAAGGGCACTGCGGACTAGCCGGACGGCACCGCTGGGGTGAGCGCAGGCGCCGCGACCATCGACTTGCCCGAGCCAGCGCCGCAGCATGCCGAGGTCGGCGCCGCGGCCATCGGCGAGTCGCTCGAGTTCGCCGGCGATCGCGTCCAGGCCGAATAGGCACGGGCCGCACTGACCCGCGGACTCGGTGGCCAGGTAGCGGACTACCCGGGCGGTCTCCCTAAGCCCGCACGCATCGGCGGGCAGCGCCGCGATCAGGCCTGCACCGGGTCCGGCCCCGAGCTCCGCCAGCCCCTCGGCGGAGAAAGGCCGGGTCAGCGCCTCGCCCGCGTCCGCCCAAACGCCGAAGTACCCGCCGAACAGCACCGCCCGCAGCGCAGCGGCCGCGCCGCCCGCCCGCTGCAGCACCTGCCCGACCGGCACGCCGATCCCGATCTCGAGCACGCACGGCTCACGCACCGCGCCTATCACCGTGACCAGCATCGAACCTGGTTCGGCCGACGTGCCAGCCGAACGGAACCATGTGGCGCCGTAGCGGGCGATGAGCGCGATATGGGCGAGCGTCTCGACGTTCTGCACCAGCGTCGGCGCCCAGGCGAGACCTCGCTCGGCGAGCCGCGGCGGGGTCGCGGTGGGCGTCGCGATGCCGCGCTCTATCCAGTGCACAACCGCGCTCGCCTCGCCGCCGGTGAACCGGTCCGCCGCAGTGCGGACCCTGATGCGCACTCGGTCGAAACGGGCATGGCGGCGCTCGGCCGCGGCGTCGTCGATGATCTCGCGGACCGCACGATGCACGACGATGATTGCCTCGCTGGCCCCGGTCAGCTCCGCCGCGAGCGCCGCGCCGTCGAGCACGAGCTGCGGTGAGGTGGCCATGAGCACCTTGTCTTTCGCGCTGGCGGGCTCGCCTTCGGTGCCGTTGGCTATCACGACCGGGGCGCGCCGGCCCGGCAACGCGCCCTGCCTGGCCACGGCGGCGAGCTTGCGTGCTGCCGGGAAGCCGGCGCCGCCCCGGCCGGTCAGCCCGGCGCGGTCAACCTCGGCGATCAGTGCCTGCCGAGCCCGTTGACCCGACTGGCCGGGGCCGAATGATGGCGGCGGCCCGTACCGGGCCAGGTGAGCGGCCAGGCTGACCGGGCCGGCCGCGAGGCCGTCAGGCAGCAGGCGCGGCCGTTGATCCGGCGGCCGGCCACTGGCCGTCAGGCCGAGGGGTTGCGGCGGGTGCTGGGTCGTGGCGCCATGCATTACGCGGGCATCCTTTCTCGGGGCAGGATCCTCGTACGCTCGGGTGGCTTCCTGACGATCTGCAGCAGGCGGGCGAGGGCGGCGGTCGCCACCGCGGCGGCGCAGGCCCATTCGATCAGCGCGACCCACCAGATCCGCAGGTCGTTGCCTGCTGTGAGCGAGTGCGCGAACGCGGCCGGCCAGGCCACCAAGGCCAGCCAGTGCACGGCGCGCCAGGCGCGGTAGCCCAGGTGCTGCCGGAACAGGCTGGTGATCAGCACGGCGCCGCCTAGGTCGGCGGCCAGGGCGCCCAGGCCGATCGCGGCCGTCCGGTACGCAGACGTGAGCGGCAGAACCGCCGCTGCCCAGCCGATGGTGACGTACGGGTCCGCGATGGCGGTCACCACATGCAGGCAGAGGAAGGCGACCGAGAATAGCGCCAGCGCCCGGTGCAGCTCGCCGGTGACGAACCGCGGCCAGCGCCGCGGCGTGGAGCCGAGCCGCGCGGCGACGCCGAGGACTTGGACCGCGCTGAACGCGGCGAGCAGCGCCAGCCCGCTGCCCCGCGAGACGAACCACAGGCCCTGCGATCCGCTGACCGCGGCCGCGGTGCTCATCGCCGTCCCCCCGGGTATACGTGGGTGCCCGGCGGTACCGGCACGGGCAGGCCGTCGGCGGCCGGCCAGCCGCCGAGGTGGTGCACCTGCCCGTCATGGCGCACCAGCCGGGCCGGCAGCCCGGTGCTGGCGAGCCAGTCCTCCGCGTGCGGGCCAGCCACCATCGCCGCGGTGGCCGCGGCGTTCGCGTCAGCGCAGGTGGCCGCCGCGGCACTCACCGTCCGCCAGGGCCCGTCCGCAGGCAGCCCGGTCCGCGGGTCCACGATGTGGTGGAGTTCCTGACCGCCGCGCCGCCAGCACCGGCAGGTGACCGACGAGGTCGCGACTGCTCCTTCCGTCAGGCGGATGAGCTGCGCGCCCGGCGATCCTGCATGTTCCGGACCGTCGGCCACGGTTACCGGCCAGCCGTCTCGTGGCGGCGTCCCGTCCACGGCGATGTCGCCGCCGAGGCTGACGAGAACGCCGCCACTATGCTCGGTGACGGACATGACGGCCCGGACGGCCCGGTCCGAGCCCACGCCCTTGGCGGTGGCGCCCAGGTCCAGGCGGACGTTCTCGGGCAGGCGGAGCAGGGGCCCGTCGAGCCGCACCAGTTCCCACCCGGGCGCGGGGACCGGAGCGGGGCGCGGCTCGTCGGGCACCTGGCCGATGGCCGCGAAGTCGCGGTCGTAGCCCAGGGCGATGAGGGCGGCGCCGACCGTCGGATCCGCGAGCCCGCCGGTCCACCGGGCCGCCGCCAGCGCGACGCCGACCGCCTCGGCGAGACCGTCGCTGAGCAGGAACAGTCTCTCGCGGAGCGGAGGCCGGCCGCCGTCAGCGCGATGCAGCCAGCTGAGCTCGGAATCCGCCCGGAACCGGCTCGCCTGCGCGTCCAGCGCGCCAAGCACATCGTCCACGGCGGCGCATCCGGCGCGGAGGTTCTCCGGCGGCCACACCGCGACTCGGGCATCGGTGCCCAGCGCGTCGCGCTCAGCGACGGCGACGGTGTCGTCGCCAGTCAGCACCCGCCGCCACGACCCCGGGCCAGGCGGCTCCAGGCTGGCCGGCCCTGAGCCGGCCAGCTCAGGCGGTGAGGCCTTCCCCGTCATCAGTTGTCGCCGTTTACGGGACCGTTGCGGACCTGGGTGACGACGGCCTTGCCGTTGACGGTGCGGGTTGTGGTGGTCACCGTAACGCCGGACGCGGTGGTAGTCGCGACCGAGTGCGACACCTGAGGTCCGCTCGTTCCCGCCTGGCTCGCCCCGGACGGGCTTGTTGCCGTCGTACCCGCCTGGGGCGCCGGTCCCGCAGCCGGAATCGCCTGGTGGGCGAGGGCGACCGCGGCGGCACCGGTGCCGACAAGCAACGCGGCTGCCGTCCAGTTCGATAGCCGCCGGACGTGCCGGATAACGTCACCCGGCGCCTTCGTGCTTTCCGCCGGTTCCGCGGCGTCATATCCCGGCAGCCGCACCCGCCTGCCGTGGTAGCCGCTTTCTGAGTCCATCGTCGCTTCCTTCCGCTTCAATGGCTTGTGATTCGAGGATGCGTCGGCGGCAATGAACTGACCGTGAGAGGCGCATGAGAGCCTTCACATCTTTCGCGGCCCGGTCGGCACCAGCAGCTGCGGGGACCTTTGCCTGTACATCAGGCCCCGTGCCGCCTACGTTCCGGTGACAGCACGCGGCCGCCGCAGGGCAGCAGAGCCGGAGTACCCAATCAGCCCAGACCGACGGCACCTGGCAGGCGCAGGCGAACGACGGCTCCGCCGCCCGGCTCGTTGCGCGCGGTCGCCGTTCCGCCATGCGCGACGGCGATGGCCCGCACGATGGCCAGGCCTAGTCCAGCGCCTCCGTCGTTACGGGAGCGCCCGCTGTCCGGGCGCCGGAACCGCTCGAACGCGTGCGGCAAGAACCCGGCGGGGAAACCCGGACCGGCGTCGCGGACCTCGATGCCGAGATCAGCGTCGTCCGCCCGGGCCGCCAGCACGATGACCGAGCCGGCCGGCGCGAACCGCAACGCGTTGTCGACCAGGTTGTCGACCGCCGCCCGGATCCGGTCCGGATCGACCACCGCGCACAACCCGGCGGGCACGTCGACGCGGCAGGTGACACCGGCCGCGTCGAGGCGGGAACGGGCTGCGACGGCGCTGCGGGTGAGCAGTTGCCCGATATCCGCCCGCTCCCGCCGCAGGCCGAGCCCCTCCTCATCACCCCTAGCCAGCAGCAGGAGGCCGTCGGTAATCCGGGCCAGCCGTTCGGTTTCCGCCGTCGCGCTGCGCACCGCGGCGGCGAGGTCGTCGCGGCCGCGGCCAGGACGTCCCGCGAGCTCAAGTTCTCCCCGCAGCACCGCCAGCGGCGAACGGAGCTCATGGCTGGCATCGGCGACGAAGGCACGCTGGGTGGCCAGGGCACGCTGCAGCCTGCCGAGCAGATCGTTCATCGTGCCGGCCAGCGCGGCGATCTCGTCCCTGGTGGCAGGTACCTGCACCGCCGACTCCTCATCACCCGCGGAAATCGCGGCCACCTGCCGCCTGAGCCGCTCGACCGGCGACAGGGCAGCACGCGCTAGCCAGTATGCGCCCAGGCCCGCGACGGCGACGAAGACGGCACCGGCGACGGCAAGCTCACGCGCCACCTGGCTTTGCGTGGACTCGTATGTTTCCAGGGATACGCCGGCGACCGCGACCCATCCGGAGTGGCCGGCCAGCGGCGCGGCGGCGATCCGCGTGTTCTCCTCATCGACCGGCTGCGTCACCGATATCCGGTTGAGGCGCGCCTGGCGCAGCTCGGCCGCCGTGACCAGAGGGACTGACCCGGCGTCGACGCTCGCACCCCGGACGTGACCCGCGGAGTCGATGACCTGGATGAGGTACTCACCGGGCGGCGGGCTGCCTGCCGCGGACGGGGCCCGACCAGCCCCGCTGCCTGCCTGGAGGTAGTGCCCGGCCTGTGTGAGCTGGGCCGATAGCTGCGAATCGATCGCGCTCAGCTGCGCGGACGCCAGGCCGGCGACGAACAGCCAGCTGCCCAGGGCGAACACGGCCGCGGCGATCACCGCGAAGGCGACCGCGAGGCGCAGCCGGATCGGCATGCTCCTCACCCGCCGCGTTCGTCGCGCAGCCGGTAGCCCATGCCCCGGACCGTCTCGATATCGTCCCGGCCGACCTTGCGCCGCAGGTAGTTCACGTACTGGTCGACGACGTTGGACCCGCCGTCGTAGGCGAAATCCCACACGCCCTCGATGATCTGCGAGCGGGTCAGCACGCGGCCTGGATTCCTGAGGAAGAACTCCAGCAAGGAGAACTCCTTCGGGGAAAGGTGAAGCTCGGCGCCGGCCCGCCATGCGCGCTTCGCAGCCGGGTCCAGGCTGAGGTCTCCCGCGGCGAGGATGACGGGTCGTGGCCGGTCGTCCCGGCGCGCCAGGGCCCGCAGCCGCGCGGCGAGCTCCAGCAGGCTGAACGGTTTGACCAGGTAATCGTCGGCACCGGCGTCAAGCCCGCGCACCCGGTCGCTGACACTGTCCCTGGCGGTCAGCATCAGCACTGGGACCCACTTTCCCGACTCCCGCAGCCGTCGGCACAGCTGGAATCCATCCAGGCCGGGCAGCATGACATCAAGGACGATCGCGCCATACTCATTCTCGGTCGCCAGCCACAGGCCCTCCGGGCCGTCCGCCGCGACATCGACCGCGTGGCCTTCCTCACGTAGCGCGCGCTTGAGGAGTCCGGCCATCCGGATCTCGTCCTCGACCACAAGCACCCGCATGCTTGCAAAGTACGAACCGCTATCTGCACAGAAGCTGAAGGACACCTCTGCGCTGGCGCAGAGTTGCCGCGCTGGCGGTAGCCGCGGGCCGAAGGGCCGCTGATCCGGTGACTTTCGGCCCGATGCCGCCGCATTCCCCGGGCCCAGAGTGGGATCATGCCTGTGACTGCTTGGCCCGGGCGCGCGTGCATGGCTAATCCGCCGATCCGCGACGCTATTGCTCCTCATGACGATAGGCGGTCTGCCGGTCGGCGGCCTGGGAAAAGGAGGCAAACAATGAGGAAGCGCACGTCAGTCGCGGCCGGGGTAGCCCTGGCCGCCGGGCTAGGGTCACTCGCCTACCCGCTATTCTTCCGGCATTGGTGCCTCACCTGGGGCGCCCGGGCCGACGAGGTATCGAGGAAGCTGCCTGGCGACGAACTGCTCGCCGAGGCTGGCCTGGTGTCTACGCGCGCGATCACGGTCCACGCGCCGCCCGCCGCGATCTGGCCGTGGCTGGTGCAGATGGGCAGCGGGCGGGGCGGCGCGTACACCTACGACTGGATCGAGAACCTGCTCGGCCTGAATATGCACAGCGCGCGCCGGATCCTGCCGCAGTTCCAGGACCTCAAGGCCGGCGACGAGCTGCCGCTGGGGCCCGGCCGGCCGGAGATGCGCGTAGCCGTCTGCGACCCGGAGCGGACGCTAACGTTCCAGTTCGCCGACGGCAACTGGGTGTGGATCTTCGCGCTCTTCGCCGAGGACGGGCAGACCAGGCTGATTAGCCGGAACCGGATCGCCGCACCGGGGGCGCCGCCTCCGGTGCGCCTGCTCAACCTGCTCGTCATGGAACCCGGCAGCCTGATCATGGAGCGCAAGATGCTGCTGGGTATCAAGCAGCGCGCCGAGGGCCTAGCCCGCCAGCAAGCCATGGCCGGCCCGTAAGTATCAGACCGGGGGTATGGGACCGGGACCGGCCAAGGCCGGTCCCGGTCCGTTCAGGGCACCGCGGGTCAGGATGATCCGTAGGTGATCTTGGTGATGACCCATGGGCCGGGGACACTGACCGGCCGGGTGCCGGTGACGGTATCCACCTGTCCGCCGGGCTCGGTGACCTTGAAGGTGCTGGCATCCACCTGGCGGATGACCGGGGTGGTGGGCCAGCGGCTTCTCGCCCAGGCCTGGACGACCATCAGCGGGCTAGCGAGCCAGGGCTGGTGGCCGTTGAGCCACGAATACTGCATGGCCCAGTACTGGGGCCAGCTGGTGGCGTCCCAGATGCCGGGGAACGTGCCGAGCGTGACATGGCTGACGTCGATTACCACCCGGTCCGGACCGGTCAGGGTAAAGACGTGATAGCCGCCCTGGGCGGCTAGGCCGATGCCGAAACTCAGGTAACCCTCCAAGTCGCCCGCTGCGCTCACCACCAGCAGCTGCGGGTAGTACGGTGTGAGCACGGATGACCCGGTCCAGGTCCGCTGCATGGGCTGTGGGCAGACCGCGCTGGCCCCGTGGAAGACCACGTGGAGATAGGACTGGCCGGCCAATGGGACCTGGGTTCCCCTCGGATCCGCGTACACCGCCGGCACACGGTCGGCGGTAACGGCCGGGAGCCCGCCGGAGAACTGAAAGACCAACCGGTCATAGCCGTCGTGCTCCCCTACCCTGACCGAGGTCAGGTAACTGCCGGGCTGCGAGCAAGCGCCGGACGTGCTCGGCGCGACGGTTGGCTTGTCCGTAGCTGAGGGCGATGGTGCCGTAGTCCGCGGTGCCGGAGTGCTGCTCGCAGGCGCGGGCGATTGCGCCGCACCCGGCGAGCCGGCCTGAGTGGTACCGCACCCGGCCAGCCCCGTCAGTCCCACTATGATCACCAATCCTGCGCCGCGCATGAGCCTAGACATGGCGCTCACCTCTTTAGGAAATACCAGCGTCTATTGACCGTGTTTCTTAGAGCCGCGCGGCATCGCTCGCGGATGAGGTCGTAAGCCCTGATTTGGCGAGCCCTTGGTCACGATGGCCCTGGCCGCAGCGCGTCATGACTGCGGAAGAACTCGCTGAAGATCAGGAGCAGCCCGGCCGGGACCATCACCCAGGTCACCGGCCGCAGGATCTGGTTGGTGCCCCGCTGCAGTTCGGACCGGATCAGGCTGAACCGGCGCGCCTCGGCCTGCAGCCGGGCGGCGTACGCGAGCCTAGGCTTCAGCCTGGTGGTACTCGCCATTCCAGCTTAGTGCCCGGCCTGGCCGCGCCTGGGTCGGCTGGCTCCAGCCGGAGCTCGCCGCCCAGCTTCTCGGCCCGCTTGGCCAGGTTGCGCAGCCCGCTGCGGCGGCCCCCGGCGGGGATGCCGGTCCCGTCGTCGGTGACCTGCACGACCAGCATCCCGTCGGGATCCACGTCAACGGTCACGTCGACCTGGCTGGCGCTGGCGTGCCTGGCCGCATTGGATAGCGCCTCGCGCAGCGCGGCCAGCGCCTGCTCGGCGACCTCCGCGCCGACCTGGGTGCCGAGGCCCGCGCCCAGCCGCAGCGACGGGGCAAAGCCGAGCATGTCCGCCATCTCCTCGACCAGGGCGACGATGTCCCCGCGCAGGTCCGGTCCGCCGGCGCTGTCCCGGGCCTGCAGCGCGAAGATGGTGGTGCGGATCTCCTTGATGGTCTCGTCCATCGCGTCGACCGCGTGGGTGATACGGCTGGCCACCTCGGGCCGGGTAATCATCGGCATCGTGCCCTCCAGCGACATGCCGGTGGCATACAGCCGCTGGATGACCAGGTCGTGAAGGTCATGGGCGATCCGTTCCCGGTCCTCGTACAGCGACAGCCGGTTGGCCTCCGCGCGCCTGGCCGCGAGCTCGAGCGCGACGCCGGCCTGCGCGGCGAACGAGGCCACGACGTCGGTCTGGGCCGGGGGGAACGGCGCGGCGCCGTGGCGGCGCCCGACGGTGAGCACGCCGCGGACGTTGTCTGGCGCGCCGAGCGGGAACAGTTCCGCGGGCCCGATCTGGCTCATCGCCCCGCGGGCGGCCCGGGCGGCGCGCTCGTCGGTGGCGAAGTCGGCCGACGTCAGCGGTTCGCCCGTCCTCAGCACCCGGCCGGACAGGGACTGGCCGGCCGGCAGCACTAGGCCGCGGACGGCCTCGGCACCGTCGCCGTCGGTGTAGGCGATCGTCAACCGGCGTCCTTCGTCATCGGGCAGGGCGAGCACGGCCAGGTCCGCGCCGGACAGCTCCCGCGCCCGCCGGGTGACGTCGGCCAGCACCTCGCTGGGGTCGGAGCCGGACAGCAGCCGGGTCGTGACCTCGGCGCTGGCCTGGATCCAGCGCTGCTGGCGACGGGCCGCGTCGTACAGCCGAGCGTTTTCCACCGCTACGGCCGCCGCGGCGCCCAGCGCCACCAGGACCGCCTCGTCGTCCTCCGTGAACTCGCCGCCCCCGCGTTTGCCGGTCAGGTACAGATTGCCGAACACCTCGTCACGGATCCGGACCGGGACGCCGAGGAAGCTGCGCATCGGCGGGTGCCCGTCGGGGAACCCGGAAGATCCCGGGTGCGCGGCGATGTCGGCCAACCGCAGCGGGCGTGGATCGTCGATCAGCAAGCCGAGCAGGCCGCGTCCTTCGGGCCAGTGGTGGATCCGCCCGATCTCGTCCTGGCTCAGGCCGACGGGAATGAACTCGGCCAGCCGCCGGTCGTCGCCGATGACGGCCAGCGCCCCGTAGGTCGCGTCGACCAGCCCGACCGCGGCCTCCACGATGCGCCGCAGGGTGGACTCCAGGTCCAGGCCCGAGCCGATGGCGACGACCGCCTCGAGCAGCCCGCGCATCCGGTCCCTGGTCGCCAGCACGACCTGCAGGCGTCCTTGCAGCTCGGCCAGGAGTTCGTCCAGCTGCAGCTGCGGAAGCAGCTCCGGCCGGCTCCCGGAACCTGATTCCACCAGCAGATCCTTCCCGATGTCGATGCATCATCAGGATAGCGGCCGCCCGACGTGCCGACTAGGAAGCCGAGGCCAGCGATCCGGCTCGCTATCTCACCAGTTCGGGACCCGCGACAGCGTAGAGTCCTGGGGGGACTTTAATCCTCATTGCTACGGCGGAACGCCCCTTGCCGCCTCCGATGACGCACGATCATGATGGCAGTGGGCGAACGACCTGCCCAGGACAACCCGGCGCATCCAGGTCCGCCAAGGAGGACGAGCAATGGCAGCCAAGCCCATCGTGGCCGGTACAGACGGTTCTGAGGAATCACTGCGGGCGGTCGACTGGGCCGTCAGGGAGGCCGTGCTCCGCAGTTCCCCGCTGCGGATCGTGTCCGCCGCGTCGCTACTGCCCCGGATGGTCTCGCGCGCTGGCCCGACCAACTACGACACGGTGACCGACGTCCTGCTCAAGGACCGTGACCGGGCTCTGGCCGCGGCGGCGGAGCGGGCCGCCAAGATGGCCCCCGGCGTGCTGATCGACACCGATCAGCTGAGCGGGCAGCCCGCCCAGGCCATCACTGAGAGCGGGGCCGGCGCGATGATGCTGGTCCTCGGGTCCCGCGGTGTGGGTGCCTTCACCGCGATGGTGCTCGGCTCAATCAGCCGGTACGCCGCCAGCCATGCATCCTGCCCGGTCGTGGTCGTGCGCGACGAGACCGCGGCCACCCACCGGCAGGTCGGCATCGGCATCGGCGACTTGGACCACTTCGCCGACTCGCTGACCTTCGCGTTCGAGGAGGCGAGCCTGCGCCGGGCCAGCCTGCTGGCCATCCACGCCTGGCGGACGCCGCAAGGCGATATCTCCCGGGCGGGAGATACGTTCACCGGAGAGGACCCGCACGCCTTCGAAGCGGAAGCGGCCCGGCACCTCGAGGGGCTGCTGAACGAGTGGCGGGAGAAGTACCCGGACGTGCCGGTCAGCCAGGATGTCGTGCACGGTCATCCGGGCCGGGCGCTGGTCGGCCTGTCGGCCCGCGCCGACCTGGTGGTCATCGGCAGGCACGCCCAGCATCCCGGGCGGCAAGGCCCCGGCTCGGTCAGGCACGCCGTCCTGAACCACGCGCACGGTCCGGTTGCCGTCGTCCCTTCATCCTTACCGCCCGCTGCTTACCCTGGCCTCCCATGACCTCCGCCCGGGAGGCGCCGTGACGGCGCCGACGCCTCCCGGGCGGTACGGCCGGACGGGGCCTAGGTCCTTGATCATCATGGCAGAAAGCCACGCTCGCTCGGCCTGTGACCAGCAGAACTAACGACCGTGCGCCGTAGTATGGACAACTCCGATAGGGCAGGGCGCGTGGTGCAGGATGGCCTGCGCGACCGAGCCGAGGCGCATGCCCTCGACGCCGTCGCGGCCGCGAGAACCCACCACGAGCATCTGGGCGTCGGCCGAGGCGGTCAGCAGTGCCGCGCGCGGGGTTCCGGCCAGAACCCGCTGCACCACCGTGACCTCGGGATGCTCCTTGGCCTCGCAGGCCATCAGGTGCTGGAAGTCCTCTTCCACTTGGTGCCCTTCGCCGAGCCTGCCGGCCGTGTCCGTCAGGGCGCACACCGCCACCAGGGGCACGTCGCGCAGCGCGGCCTCCTCGAAGGCGAAGACGACCGCGGCATGGGCCGCCGGGGATCCGTCCACGCCCGCCACCACCGGGCCGGGGGACTGGTTGGCCGGCCGCCACGCGCCGCGGACGACCACGACCCGCCCGCAAGCATGCCCGGCCACCTGCCAGGAAACCGATCCGAGTAGCAAGCCGGGCAGTTCGCTGTGCCCGCGGCAGCCGACCACCACCATGTCGGCGGTCTTGCTGCGTTCGCACAGCATGTGAGCGGCCGACCCGCCGGCCAGTTCCGCGCGCACCCGGGCGGGGCCCAGCACCGACACGGCATACGGCAGCCCGCGGGCCAGGATCACCTGGCCGTGCTGCCGGGCCAGGTCGTGCAGGTCCGAGTCGGTGGGCAGCGCCATATGATCTGGCGTCCAGGCGAGGCAGACCGTCAGCGTCGTATCGCGGGCCTTGGCTTCCCTGGCCGCCCAGCGCAGCGCGTCACCGCTGCTGGGGGACCCGTCATAGCCGGCCACGATCCCGTGAGTCATCTCGATCATGACGACCTCCTTGCCATACCGGACGCGGCCCTGGCAGGCCACGCCCGCCAGGATCAGCTTGGTCATCACCCGGCCCCGGCAACAGAGCAATAGGTCCCCGGACGGGTCCCGGAGGTCCGTACCCGGGGCCATCATGCGCCGTCGCCAGACAGACCAACGGCCCAAGGACGGGACCAACGACTCTGCCCGGCCCGGCCCGGACGCGGCAGACTAGGACAGGCTGGCCCGCAGGAGGTAACCGTAATGCGCAGCCATGAAAACCGCACGCCGGGGAGGCGGCTGGCCCGGCTGGCCCGGTGGCTCGGCTTCGACCGCAACCCGCTGCGCCGTGGAACGGACCGGATCGAGGCCGTCCTGCGGCTGGTCATGATGATCATGCTCGTGGCGGCGGTCCCCGCGGCCGCGGTCTTCGCCGGCCAGCAGGCCGACCACGTGGCGCTGAACCGGGCTCACGCCCAGCAGGCCAAGGATCACCTGGTCACCGCGGTCCTGCTCCATCAGGCCGCGGCGACCGGGATCCCGGACCCGTACACCTCCGTGCAGATCACGTGGGTGCCGGCCCGCTGGCAGCCCCCGGGCCTGCCGCCCCGGACCGGCGAGGTCCCCGCCCCAGCAGGATCCCCTAAGGGAAGCACCGTGCGGATATGGATCGACGCCTCGGGCGCGGTCACCAACCCCCCGCCCGATCACCGCGATATCGTCGGCGACGTCTGCATCGCCGTCGTCGCGACCTGCTTCGCGTCGTGGCTGGTGGTGCTGGCCTCGGCCGCGCTCGCACGCCGGGCACTGGACCGGCGGCGGCTGAGCGCCTGGGATGCCGAGTGGCGGGCGAGCGGTCCGCTCTGGAGCGACCACCCCCGCTGAGGCCCACGTCACGGTGCCGCATCAGCATGCCGACGGCGGGGCAGCCGTGGACCTTGGTCCTGTGGTCATGACGAAGGTCGCGCCGGACGGTGCCGTCTGGCCCTGCCATTCCGGATCTGGCTGCCATCCGATTTGAGATGCAAGTACCCGCATCGCGAAAGGAAGGCGGATGAGATGAGCAATCTGCGGCGCAGGGACCCGAGGACGACGTTCCCGGACCTGATCGAGTGGTTCGAGGAGCCCTTCATGACGCTTCGCCCTTACCTGGCTCAGCCGATCAGGGTCGAGGACTACCTCGAAGGCGACCGCTACATAGTCCGGGCGGAACTGGCCGGGATCGACCCCGAGAAGGACGTCGAAGTTACGGTCGGCGCCGGCTACCTGACGATCCACGCCGAGCGGCACGACAAGACCGAAGGCAAGCACCGGTCGGAGTTCCGGTACGGCGCGTATACCCGCAGCCTGCCGCTGCCGTCCAGCGTCAACGAGGACGACGTCAAGGCGACCTACCACGATGGCATCCTCACGATCTCCATCGGCCTCCGCACCGAGAAAGAGGAGCCCGTCAAGAAGATCGAGGTCAAGGCGGCGGCCACGTAGGGTCTCGCGCTGAAAGGAAATCCTCGCCAAGTACCCATCCTGACTCGACTTTCGTGGTTATGCGGCGAGGTCTTCCCAGGCCAGGCGGAGGACGCGGATTTCTTCGGGGGTCGGCTGGTCAGGGCGAGATGCCTTAAATCTGGCGGCGATGATGACGCGGCGGAGCTTGGCGCCCATGTCGGCGGTGGACGGCTGGGCCTTGCTGGCGTACCAGGGGGCGCGGGCCCGGTGTTCGGCCACGTCGGCGGGGTCGTGGCCGGCGGTGGCGTACCAGCAGGTGGCGATGGCCTGGCAGGCGAGCTGGAACGGGATGGTGCGCTCG
>Ga0074046_10001552_pt1 | contig 20578 bp, 20 predicted proteins | sample BogForMeECP23OM3_FD_94441 | JGI IMG/M metagenome (GOLD analysis project Ga0074046, IMG submission 94441) | Bog forest soil microbial communities from Calvert Island, British Columbia, Canada - Bog Forest MetaG ECP23OM3 | ecosystem: Environmental > Terrestrial > Soil > Wetlands ... | reverse complement strand
GAGTGACTGCACATCGGCCTTTACCTCGGTGGCCACTCGACTCAGAATGCCGGTTGTCTTTCCGCTCTTCCCGTCGTTCGTTCCGTTCGAGCCATTTCCTTCAGCCATTTTTCATCTCTTTTCTTCTGGCACATCTGGTGGCGCATCTGGCGAATCCACCGATGGGCCGCTCACCATTCAAACGAGCTCAAGTCAGACTTATGTCGGCAAAAACGCTCCTGGATCATTGAACGCACTCGGCTGACCCTTAGGCCACTGATAAAGCCGCGAGGTGTCCACGATGATTTCGCCGTCAGGAGCCAGTTGCACGAAGGCGCGGTCCATAGGCCGGGGCGCAGGCCCTTCGAAGTTAATGCCTTCGTCATCGTAGCCGCTTCCGTGGCAAGGACATTTGAACTTGTTTTCGCTGGCCTTCCAGTCAGGCGTGCAGCCGAGGTGGGTACAACGAGCGTAGATGACAAAGATGCGATCGGGTCTGCGATCGACCCAGATGCGATACTTCTGCTGCCATTTCGTGTCCACGCCCAAACCGTAATCGGAGGGATAGCCAATCTTGAAGATGGTGGCTGGTTCGAAAAGAGTGCGGGGCAGAAAAAAACGGAAAAAAGCCAGAAACCATGCCGTTAGAAAAGCTGTGACAGATACCCACACCAGCCGGCGGCGGCGCTGGTTGACCTTATTGTCCTCGGGACCAACTGCAGCCACACCTGCGGAGGCGGCTGCCTTCGAGGTGCCCACCGCACCGGAACCAACATAAGGAGTAGACGCTCCGCTTCCAGCCGGGGGCGTTTTGGGCGCATCCGGGTTTTCTGCCATCATTCTCCTCCTGAATCTGTCTCCTGAATCTGTTTCTCTTGCTTCAATCGGCGGCCATGGAAGCAGCCGCCGTTTCCCTTTCCTGATCCTGAACTTTGTCCTGACCCTTTACCTTCGCGTCCAGTTCGCCGATTGCCGCCAACACCAACCCAGCGAGAGCCTGAATGAATTTCGGAGAGTCATTGAGACCTCGCGTCATCTCAAAGCGCTCGATGCCGAGCAGGCGGGCCTCCTCGCGCGCATGATGATCAATCTCTCCCAGGGTCTCGACGTGATCGGAGACAAATGAAATTGGGACGATGCATACCTCGCGCCGCTTCTCCGCGGCCAGTTGCCGCAGCGTCTGGTGCAATGACGGTTCCAGCCAACGGCTCGCGCCCACTTTGCTTTGATAGCACAGGCGATGATGATTCGACCACGCTCCTTGCTCCATCACTAAGGCCACGGTTTCTTCAATTTGCCGCTGGTAAGGATCACCCTTTTCAATCACCGACACCGGGACACCGTGTGCGCTGAAGACTAGCGGCACAGCCGGCGGATCGGGAAAATGGGCAAGCGCCTCGTCAATCCTCTCCACTACGGCGGCGATGTATATGGGATTACGATAAAAAGGCGCGACCAAGGAAGTCGGGACTGCGCCCGTCCACCGCCGTCGCCACTCGTTCAAGCTGCTGCCGGTCGTCGTGCTCGAGTACTGCGGGTAGAGAGGTAACAACACGACTTGGTCGACTTCCGCATCCTCCTGAAGCTGAGCAATTGCCTCGGCCGTGAACGGATGCCAGTAGCGCATTGCAACCACGCAGCGCGCGTCGACACCGTCGCGCATCAGGCGTGCTTCGAGAGCAGCGGCCTGCTGCTCGGTGAATCGGCGAATGGGAGAACCGCCGGAACCCCCCTTGATGCCCGCGTAGTGCTGGGCTGCTTTTTTCGCGCGCGTTTTTGAAATCAGCCTCGCCAGCGCATGCCTGCCAAGCCGGGAAAACGGGAAGTCAATGATGTCAGGGTCGCAGAAAAGGTTGTAAAGGAAGGGTTCGACTGCCTCCAGCGAATCAGGTCCACCGAGTTGGAAAAGGACTACACCAACACGTTTCGAAATCCGAGCCATTCCTGTCGATCCCCAGATCCCCAGAGAGGTGGAAACGATGTTACTCACAAACCGCCGCGTTCGTCAATGCGCCAGCGCGCGAAGTTTGTGTAACACCAAACAAAAAATCGATCGTTAGTTCGCGGGAACACGGAACGCGAACTCGCTTGCATAAATCACAACGAGCTGTGATACACTTCCGTTCGTTCACGGCGATCGCATGGGTTTTCTGCGTTCTCTAACGAGCAGAAAATCCGACTTATTCAAGTGGGGCAGGGGGTCTTGGGTACATGGGGCTGATTATTCTCTGCGTCATCTGGCTGATTACCCTGGCCAGCACTTATTTCTTCGTTGCGAAAACCTGGTGGTTCCCCCACGGAGCTTCCGCTGCAGCCGCCGGCATCGACCACCAGTTCACCGTGACGTTCATCATCATGGGCGTGATTTTCGTAGCCGCCCAGTTGGCGCTGGGATACTTCGTCTGGAGATATCGCGACCAGCCTTCCGCTACCCGCCCCGACTATTCCCATGGCAACCTCACGCTGGAAATCATTTGGACCACTCTCACTGCGATCCTGTTCGTCGGGTTGAACTTGATTGGGAGTCCGATCTGGGCGGCAGAACGTTTTCGCCCGGCGGTGGACGGGGCTACGCGGGTGGAAGTCACAGGCATGCAGTTCGCCTGGTATTTCCGTTATCCCGGTCCCGACGGCAAGTTTGGCACCACCAGGCCGGAGTTGGAGGACCCGTCCGCCGGAGGGGAAGCGGCCTTGGGTTTGGACCCGGCGGATCCGGCGTCGAAAGATGACATCGTGACGGGCATTATGGAAGTGCCAGTGAACCGTGAAGTGGAACTCATTTTGCGCGCGCACGATGTGATCCACAGTTTTTTTGTTCCTGCCATGCGCTTTAAGCAGGACGCCGTGCCTGGCCTGGCGATCCATATGCATTTCACTCCAATCGAAACTGGCAGCTTCGAAATCACTTGTGCGGAACTGTGCGGGCTCGGTCACTACAAAATGCACGGCATACTGAAGGTCGTCAGCCAGGACGAGTTTGACCAATGGCTGGCAGCTCGAGAGGCGGAGAAACAATAAATGGTTGCCCAGGAATCCCACCAACACGCGGCCCCTCAAGGCTTCATCCGCAAATGGGTTTTCAGTCTTGACCACAAGGTGATTGGCCTGCAGTATTACTTCCTCGCGCTCACCGCGGTTTTCGTCGGCATGTTTCTCTCGCTGCTGATGAGGATCCATCTCATATGGCCGACGGCGATTCTGCCGTTGGTCGGCGAGATCAAACCTGAAACCTATCTCAGCCTGGTCACTATGCACGGCACGATTATGGTGTTTTTCGTGCTGACTACGGCGCCCCAAGGCGGCTTTGGCAACTATTTTTTGCCCATACAAATCGGCGCACCCGATATGGCCTTCCCCGTCCTGAACATGCTCTCGTTCTGGACCACCTTCGTTGCTTACATAGTGATGCTGGCAGCGTTTTTCGTAGTGGGTGGAGCGCCACTTCACGGCTGGACTGGGTACGCGCCCATGAGTGCGCTTCAATCCTCTGGGCCGGGTGAGGGTCTGGGCGCGGACCTCTGGATCATCAGCATCGCGATTTTCTGCATCGCGTCGCTTATGGGCGCTCTCAACTTCATTACCACTACGCTCGACATGCGCGCCAAGGGCATGAGCATGTTTCGCATGCCTCTTACCTGCTGGTCGTGGTTCATCACCGCCATCCTAGGCTTGCTGGCCTTTGGAGTTTTGCTCTCGGCGGGCATTCTTCTGCTCATGGACCGCAACCTCGGTACCAGCTTCTTTCTGCCGCTGGGCACGATTAACGGTCAAATGACCGGCCATAAGGGTGGTTCGCCGCTGCTTTGGCAGCACCTTTTCTGGTTCTTCGGTCATCCCGAAGTCTACATCGCGATCCTTCCCGGGATGGGCGTGGCCTCGCAGATACTTTCGACGTTTTCCCGCAAGCCGATCTTTGGTTACAAGGCGATGGTGTATGCCATGCTGTCGATCGGCCTGCTCGGGTTCATGGTGTGGGGACATCATATGTTCATGAGTGGCATGAGTCCTTACTCGGCTTTTGCCTTTTCGATCATGACCATGGCGATCGGGGTGCCCTCCGCCATCAAGACCTTTAACTGGCTGGGGACGCTTCATAAGGGGCGCATTCGATTCCAGTCGCCGATGCTGTTTGCGATCGGCTTTGTGTCGTTGTTTGTTTCCGGCGGATTAAGCGGTCCGTTTCTGGCGCAGCCGGCGCTGGATATCCCCTTGCACGACACCGCCTTTGTGCCGGGCCATTTTCATCTGATCATGGGTGTAGCCGCCATTTTCGGTATCTTCGCCGCAACTTACTACTGGTTCCCCAAGATGTTCGGTCGAATGATGGATGAGAAGCTGGCGCGAATCCATTTCTTCCTTACGCTGATCGGCACTTATTGCGTCTTCATGCCAATGCACTATCTGGGGCTGGCGGGTCAGCCCCGGCGCTATTCTCAGCTGACTGAGCTTGCTTATCTGCATCCACTCGTTGGCCTGAACACATTTATGACATACGCGGCGATCGTAACCGTCGCCGCCCAGCTGATCTTTCTCTTCAATCTGTTCTGGAGCATGTTCAAGGGACAGAAGGCGAGCGATAATCCCTGGGAGGCAACGACGCTGGAGTGGACCACCGCAACTCCGCCTCCCCACGACAATTTCGGCGGACACACGCCCGTAGTTCATAACGGTCCATACGAATACAGCGTGCCGGGAGCGCCGCGCGACTATGTGATGCAAACTGACCCGGCAACCGTGGCAGCGCACTAACTCGAAGAGTATCTAGACGAGTAACTAGAGAGATTACTAGAACAAGTATGGCGAGCTTCACTCCTACGATTCCGGCGCCCCGCCCCACAACTTCCCGGGGAAACCGCGCCGATCTGCCGCCGGTTGCAGGTGGCGGAGACGGCGGGCGGCCCGATCCCGACTCGCCTGACTACGGAGCTCGTTTGCGCCGGGCACGCCTTGGATTGGCTGTAGCTCTGACGCCAATCATGATGTTGTTCGTTGCCTTCACCAGCGCTTACATTGTGCGCCAAGGGCTGCCGACCTTCGACCCGCACACCAACACCGTGGTGCACGACTGGATCCCCGTTCCGCTGCCCACGCTGCTGTTTCTGGTCAATACGTGCGTGCTGCTGTTGAGCAGCATCACCATGGAGTACGCGCGGCGACAACTTGCGCGGCAAGTCGCGCTGGAGCCTGTGCAGTCCATTCCGGGAATATCCCTGGGCACGGAGAGTAAATTTCCCTGGCTGGCACTGACCATTATTCTTGGATTGTGTTTCCTCGGTGGACAATGGCTGGCCTGGAGGGATCTGGCGGCGCGAGGGTTCTACGTCGCCACTGGCCCCAGCAGTTCTTTCATTTACCTGCTCACTGGCGGGCACGCCGTGCATTTGCTCGGGGGAATCCTGGCCCTGCTGGTGGCGGGAACAGCCGTAGTGTTGCACCGGCCTTTGGCATCGCGCCGGATTGTGGTTGATGTCACTGCCTGGTATTGGCATTTCATGGCACTGCTGTGGATTTACATTCTGGCGCTGCTGGAGTTCGCACACTAGCCAGATGACTTTAGTCAGACAAGGAGACCGAACGCATGGCGGAAGCTGCCTTGCCGCACAACGTCGCGGAGATCGACACCCCGGCAATCTATGAGCCGTCGCTGTTTGGCACGTATTCGAAAAAAATCGGGATGTGGCTGTTCCTGCTGTCGGACTCGCTGACTTTTGGCGCGTTGCTGTATGCCTACAGCTATGGACGTATCTCCACCCCAAATTGGCCGACGCCGTTCCATTCCTCGAGCATCATCAATGCCACCATCATGACCGGGTTCCTCTTGACTAGTTCGCTCACCATGGTCCTGGCGGTGAATGCGGCGGCACGTGGAAACGAAAAGAGCCGGGTCCTCTATCTATTGGCTACTATGGCATGCGGCATAGGCTTTATCGTTCTCCACGCCAAAGAATGGAGCAACCTGATCGCCGAGGGTCTCCGCATACCCATTTTCCCGGCAGTCCCGCACCAGGAGGTTGCGTCTGAATTCGCCAATGTATCCAAAACCGTGCCCCAGTTCGCGGCAACTTTTTTCGGGCTGACGGGAATGCACATGCTGCACGTCACGCTGGGAGTGGTTTATCTCGGTGTCATCGCGCTGCGGCGTAAGTTCATCCCGATTCTCTTCATTCTCTGGCTGGTGGCGTGGCTGGCGACACCCGCTTACAGTCCGTTCCACTACGGAGCTCACGTCCTGCTGATTGCGGCGCTCGTCTGCTCGCTGATTTTGTGGCTGAAGCCGAAGATTTATGACGCCGCCGATGTCGAGGTCGCCGGGCTGTATTGGCACTTTGTGGACCTGGTGTGGATGTTCATCTTCCCCCTCGTCTACATAATGTCCACCAAGATCGTCTAGGAGTTTGGCTAGGAGACTGGCGAGGAGATTGGAAAGATAAACTTATGGAAGACGCTTCGCAGCTGGCAATTGAAGGACGCGTAGCCGAAGAGCAACGCCACCACAGTGTTACTCCCTTCTTCTGGGTGTGGGGGACCCTTCTGGTTCTGACGGCCGTCGAAGTTTACCTCGGCTATCAGAACATGGAACCCAAGCGCATGCTGACGATCCTGATGGGTCTGTCGTTAGTCAAAGCTACACTCATCATCGGCTATTTCATGCACATGAAGTACGAGGTGTCGAGCATGAAGTGGCTTACCATGTGCTCGCTGGTGTTTTGTCTGGCGATGATGATGGTCTTCTTTCCGGATGCGTTTCGCATTCTCTCGTTGGGGGTGAGGTGAGGCCCTCGATGCAACCTATGAAGATGCAACGCATGAAGACGCAACGTATGAAGACGCATGCGGTAAGCCGTAGCGCTGCCATGCTGGTTGGGGTTCTGTGCTTGTGGGCGGTCCCGGCGGTCGCACAAGGCTGCGCGATGTGCTACAGCTCGGCCTCGGCAGCTTCCAAAGATGGGCAAAAGGCCATCAGCAAAGCCGTCGTAGTCTTGGTGGCTCCGCCCCTCGGAGTCATGACCTTGGGCGTGGGACTGGCTTTTCGCTACGGCAGGAAGCGTGACCTAGAACAGACTGACGAACAGAATCTCGACGATTCTCTCCCCCTATAGCTCGTTCTGAAGTCGAAGTCACTGGGGAATGGTACAGGAGATACAATTCAGTGCGCCCGCCGTGTGGATTCTTCCGGCGTCCGATTTCAACCACGCCTGCCCTTAATTACTAGTGGGCAAAATACAGCGAAGCGTAGTAAGCAAGTATCGCAAAAAACACGATCCCACAAATTGCGTAACAGGTGAAAATCCAGGTATTGCGACCTTCGCGCTGAACAGGTTGTGGATTCCCAGATTTCGTACCGGTGGGCGGTGTATCCATGCAAGGCTCCTGAATATGCTGAATCGGACTTGTTTGCGTTAACAACGTGCGCAAAAAACGGACCACCCACCCGCGGCCCCACACACGGATGAGACGCGCTGAATTATACTCCGGCAGGAAGCCAGAAACAGATAAAAATTTGCAGGATTGGCCGGAGCCGCACGCGCCGACGATAGGGCCTCACCCGGGATATCGTCCAGTAATGTACCCTTCTAACGCCTGGATGGTTTGTGCCTGATCGGAGATGATCCAGCGAACGAGGTCGCCAATCGACACCACACCCACAACCACATCGTCCTCGACGACGGGAAGATGACGAAAACAGTGGTTGGTCATAATGGCCATGCATTCGTCCACCGTGTTTCGACGAGTAACGAAGACCACGGGGCTGGTCATGATCTCGCTCACAAGCGTCTCCTTCGAGGAGTGCCCCTTGAGGAAAACTTTGCGGGCGTAGTCGCGCTCAGACAGGATACCGATCAACCTGCCCGCGGATATCACGAGCACTGCGCCAATGCTCTCCACCGCCATCTTCTCAATGGCCTCGTAGACGGACTGATCGGGCGTCACGGACAAGACGCGATTATTGCCCTTGCTCTTCAACAGCGATTCAATGGTGTCGGTGATTTTCATGAGTTACCGGCGATCGTGTCTTTCACAACTCGAAATCGCGGAGAAACGATCTGGACTGCAGCCACTTTTAGCAGGAATATAGTACTCCCATCAAGTCGATGATCCAAGAGTTTCTCTTACGACCTATGCCGCCCCGAAACTTCTGTCCGCGAAAAACGGATTTGGTCCGATTGCGCCCGGCGGAAGTGGGATCCCACCACCCTTAAGGGAAAAGGAAGACAACCGGTTTCAGGCGCGATCGATACTCGGCTGGGGCGGGACGGGAGCCTCCTTTGCCGGGTCGGGGTTCGCAGCCGGCGTTTCCGGTTGCGGAACCGTCTCGGCGCATTCGCCCTGGTCATCATAGTCACAGGCCCGGCCCGGGTGTGACTGCTTGCAGTGGGTACAAAATTCGGTGCTCATCAAATCCCCCGCCGTATCGGGATGTACGCAGCGAAATTCATGTTGCTCCTGTTCGACTCATTGGGCTGTGACGTGCGTCACAAGTGGTTGTAACGCTCAGGGAGGCAAGCGGTCGGCTGGCCCGCGCGACCGACTCTCTTCAATCCCCTTGCGCACAACGCCCGCATCCTCGAAGATGTTCTGTGCCTTATGCCGCAAACCATTGCCCCACCTCCAGCTCATTCCGTGCAAGTCGATGTTTCGGCGCTTGAAGCCTCACTCCGACGCCACCTTCGCGGAGAGGTTCGCTTCGACTCAGGCAGCCGCGCTCTCTACGCCACCGACGGCTCCAATTACCGCCAGGTGCCAATCGGCGTTGTAGTTCCTCGCGACAAAGAAGACGTTCTCGCCACCATTGCCCTGTGCCGCGACCACCGTGCCCCGTTGCTTGCACGTGGAGGAGGAACATCGCTCGCGGGACAATGTTGTAACGCCGCTGTTGTCCTCGACTTTTCGAAGTACATGGCGAGCATCCTCGAGATCGATCCTGAACGACGCATCGCTCGCGTCGAGCCCGGCGTCGTGCTTGATACGCTTCGGGCGGCGGCCGAAAAGCACCATCTTACTTTCGCTCCCGATCCCGCTACTCACGACCGCTGCACGCTCGGCGGGATGATTGGCAACAACTCCTGCGGCGTGCACTCGATCATGGCCGGCAAAACTGACGACAACATCGAGGCGCTCGAAATTCTCACTTACGGCGGACAGCGGCTGCACGTTGGCGCAACCAGCGCCGACGACTTCGACCTCTTGATTCGCGAAGGTGGCCGCCGCGCCGAAATCTACGCTGGCCTCAAGTCTCTCGCCGACCGTTACGGCGAGCAGGTGCGCCGGCAGTTTCCGAACATTCCGCGCCGCGTCTCTGGATACAACCTCAACCACCTGCTCCCGGAAAGCGGATTTCATGTGGCGCGCGCGCTGGTCGGCTCGGAAGGCACGTGCGTAACGATTCTCGAAGCCACCTGCCGCCTGGTCGAGAGTCCGCCGGCGCGCGTGCTGCTCGTTATCGGATGGCCCGACGTCTACATCTGCGCCGATCACGTCCCGCAGATCATGGAGCACCGCCCCATCGGCCTCGAAGGCTTCGATGACATCATGGTCAACGCGAGCCGCCACAAAGGCGTGAATCTCGATGCCATCGCGATGCTGCCCGAAGGTTGCGGCTGGCTGATGGTCGAATTCGGCGCCGACACTGCCGCTGAAGCCGAAGCGCAGGCGCGCAATTTGATGGAGACGCTCGATCGTTCCGCGGCTCCGCCAAACATGCGCATGTTCACCGACCAAAAACAAGCCCGGCGCATCTGGGACGTCCGCGAGTCCAGCCTGGGAGTGACGGCGCACGTCCCCGGCGAACCGCTGCGCTGGGAGGGGTTCGAGGATTCCGCGGTTGGGCCCGACAAACTCGGCGACTACCTCCGTGACCTACGCAAGCTGATGCAAGCCCATCACTACGACGGCTCGTTCTATGGGCATTTCGGCCATGCCTGCGTGCACACGCGCATGGATTACGATCTCGAATCGACTGAAGGCATCCGCAAGTTCCGCCAGTTTATGGAGGAGGCTGCGGATCTCGTGGTCCGCTACGGCGGCTCCATCTCTGGCGAACATGGAGATGGGCAGTCTCGCGGCGAACTCCTTCCCAAAATGTTTGGTCCCGAAATCATGCAAGCCTTCCGCGAATTCAAATCGCTTTGGGATCCCGATTGGAAGATGAATCCAGGCAAGCTCATCAATCCATATCGGCTGGACGAAAATCTCCGGCTTGGCGCGGGCTATGATCCCTGGCAGCCGGAGACACATTTCAAATTTCCCGACGACCACGGCAGTCTGGCCGCAGCCACACTGCGCTGCGTCGGAGTCGGCAAGTGCCGTCACGATTCAGGTGGAGTCATGTGTCCGAGTTACCGCGTCACGCGCGAGGAAGAGCACTCGACCCGTGGACGCGCCCACCTGCTCTGGGAAATGACCAAGGGCGATTTCATCAAAGACGGATGGCAGAGCGACGCCGTGAAGGAATCACTCGATCTCTGCCTCGCCTGCAAAGGTTGCAAGAGCGATTGCCCCGTGGGCGTCGATGTCGCGACCTACAAGGCGGAATTCCTGTCGCACTACTACGAAACGAATCGGCGTCCGCTCAAGGAATTGGCGCTCGCGAATATTGACTTGTGGATGAGAGCCGCTTCCCACGTGCCCGGTCTGGTCAATCTCACTACCCAACTGCCGGGTCTGCGCAACTTCGCCAAGCTCGCCGCCAGAATCCCTGCCCAACGGCGCATTCCAGCGTTTGCCCCGCAGACATTTAAACAATGGTGGGAGCGTCGCGAGGCTTCGCCTCGCTGGACGGCCGAGGGCGGCCGTCCCCACGTGAGTCGTGGTGAGTCGGTTCTGCTTTGGGCCGACACTTTCAACAACCACTTTCTTCCCTCGACCGCCCAGGCTGCCGTTGAAGTACTCGAAGCTGCCGGGTTCGACGTCAGCGTCCCGCGCGCGCATCTCTGTTGCGGCCGCCCACTCTACGACGTCGGTATGCTGGATCGCGCCAAGCGGCTGCTCCTCCAGATCATGGACGAGTTGCTCCCCGAAATCGAAGCAGCCACGCCGATCGTCGTGCTTGAACCGAGTTGCGCCACCGTCTTCCGTGACGAACTGACGAACCTTTTCCCCAAAGACGAACGCGCGCAGGCTCTGTCGAAGCAAGTTTTCCTGCTCAGTGAATTTCTTGAGCAGCGCGCAAAAACATTCCCGCTTCCCAAACTCGGGCGCCGGGCACTCGTTCACGGACATTGCCATCACAAAGCCATCATGAAGATGACGGCTGAGGAAGCTGTGTTGCAACGTATGGGCGTCAACTTCACCGCTCCCGCCCCCGGATGCTGTGGCATGGCTGGCGCTTTCGGCTTCGAAAAAGAGAAATACGAAGTCTCGAAGGCGATTGGCGAACTAGAACTCCTGCCTGCCGTCCGCCAGGCTCCTACCGACTGGCTCATCATCGCCGACGGCTTCAGTTGCCGCGAGCAGATCGCCCAGGAAACCGATCGCCACGCCTTGCACCTCGCCGAGGTGCTCCAGATGGCCTTGCGCGAGTCCACCGAAACCCCCGAAGGCTTCCCGATGTTCGACCCCGCGCCGCAGCACTATCCGGAAGACGCCTGGGTGCGGCCGCATCAGGCGGCCGTCGAAAAGTCTATGAAGCGCACCGGCCTGGCCGTGGCCGGAGTCGCGGCCGGAGCGGCATTGCTCCTGGCGCTGGCTAGAAGACGTTAATTGTATTGGGACAGACTCGGCCTGTCCCTACACAATTTATTGATAAATATAGACTTACATTCCTACCGCCCATCCCGCCGCTTTTTCTGGGACAATAGACAATAGACAAAGACAGCAGGACCCTATGGAAACCGCCAACCCAACCATCCTAGCCTCAACCCCAACCTCGGCCCCGTCCGCCTCAGTCATTGGCCAAAACAAAACCCTGCAAGGCTCGGTGCTGGTGCTGATTCAATTCGACGTGTGCGAAGAGATCAACCTCGACGCCCTGCGCGACATCTTCGGAGCCCGTCGCCAGGATGCCAGCTTCAAACATCCAGCTCCTGGATACGTCCGATTTCAGCGCCCGCCCGTCGTCCAGCAGGTTGAACCGCTGATCCTCGAAAGCGGCGAACGACTCGACGTGCAGATCAAGTACTACGATTACGGAGTTCTGAGCGTCGTCTTTGAGTTGCCCTTTTCCGGCGACTGGGACACGCTGGTCCGCCTGGCCAGCCGCTGGGTTTGGGACACCGATTTCACGAGCTTCGCCCAGAAAATCGTCAAACAGCAGATCGAGCGCGCCCGGCCCGCGCTGGTCAAGCTTTACGATAGCTGGCTGCATGAAGATTATTTCGTCTTCCACGTTCGCGACCTTGCCGGAAATCCCACTGCCACCGAATTGCTTTCGACCCAGGGTGGACGCATCGCTCAGATCGTGCGCGGCGAAAACGTTCCGCTCTCCGAGGGTGAGCAGCAGGAGATCATGCAGTCGAAAATCTCTTACTATCCGAACGACCTGGCCGTGATCAGCTGGAACGCGGCGTTCCTCTACGATTCTGCGGCGGGCGCGGAGACCGTCATCCAACTGCTGGAATACGCCAACTCGCAGCTGCTCGAATTCCGCCACTACGACGAACTGCTGACGCGCGAACTGGTTAGCGTTTACGAATTCATGGACCACGGCTCCGGCATCTGGGCGCGCTGGCGCACCGCCCGGCGCGCCAACCGCTTGCACACCGTCCTGCTCGATGTGGACGAACTGACCGAGCGCGCCGACAACGCCATCAAGTTTTTGAGCGACATGTTCTCCGCGCGGCTCTACAAAGTTGCCGCCTCCAAGATCGGAGTCACCGACTACAAAGACCTGGTCAACCAGAAAGTCCACACCGCCGAAGAGCTCTACCGCTTCATGGTCGACCAGTTTCACCAGAGCCGCGCGTTTGTGCTGGAGCTGATGGTGGTGATTATCCTGATCATCGATTTGATCTGGCTGTTCAAGGGATCGATTCCAGTCTAGGCAGGTGGCGAGTGTATGTACAAAGTGTTTCACGTGAAACATTTTGTAGTTACAATGATTGTAGTTACAGTAATGTACAGATTAAGGCGTACAAAGAGCGAAAGTTGGGAGTTCGTCCGGTGTGTTTTGTGACCTTGGGTCGGGATTTATGGCGACTTGATCGTTTAAGTCATTGATAATGCTGGGGTCGTTTGTGGTGGAATAGGCACATGTGTGTAAATATTACAGTGTAATTATTACATAGGTCACTATTCGAGGCATTTTGGCGGCACTCCCACGTCTCGAAGAACCGAGACGCGAGGCTACCCTCGATTCTTGCTCTGCCGAGATTGACGGGCGTGGTGCTGTCTTGCCAGTCCGATTTGAGCCGCCCACCCGTGGGGCCTCGGTGGTGGTGGCGCTAAGATGAGCCAGTCCCTGCATCCGCCCGAAATGCGCGGTAAAAACAGCTTAAAAAAGAATCATTTTATCATTGACATTTACGTATTTATGGCGTATCTTCTACCCAGTTATCCATGCAGAATGCGATGCAGAGGTTAACAACAAATCAGGGTCAGCTGACCCACACAGGAGATGCAATGTCTGAAAAGAAGAGGGTGACCCTGGATTTTGACCCGAAGGCGTACGAAATCCTTTCGAACCTTTCGACTGAAAGCGGCAAAACTTTTGCCGGAGTGATCCGCTCGGCGGTCGCTCTTTACGCGATCACTCAAGCTGAGGAGAAGAAACAGCACCGGCTTGCGATCGTCGACGAGGACGGAAAGCCAGTTAAAGAGATCATTATCACTTAGAACCTCGTACTGTCGGATTTAAGGAGGATCACTATCGACGAGATTCCGAAGCTTCGCCTGGACGACACCCAGGTCTACAAGGACCTGTCTTTGCGTGAACCTACCTGGCACGAGCGGACAGCAAGCCGGGTTGCGTATGCTCTGCTCGCGATGTTCGGTCTCGCCCTTGTGGCGAGCTTCGGGATGGGTTTTCTTGTGCTTTATCTCCGTCCGCCCGGAACTCAGATCGACCAATCTCTAGTCGAGATGTCTCTGGAGTATCTGAAACACACAGGGACCATTTTCGGTAACTTGCTCGCCTTCATCTTGGGTTACTACTTCACAAAAAAGGAGGACTGACATTGTGAAGGAGAATATCGCTGTACAAGCCGAACAGCCAGCGGCGCACCTTCGGGCTTATTTGGCGACTGCTTTGACCGGGCTCCCGGATTCCGAACGGGAGGGCACTTTTGCTCTCTGCCGACGGCTTCAGTCGTTGTGCGCTGAGTACGGGGTTGTACTTTACCTGCCTTTCGATCACACCGATCCCCAATCTCACGCCGACGTACCCAACGCCGTTGTTTACGAGCGGGACAGGAAGCAAGTCATAACGTCGGACTTCATCCCTGATGCTCTGCACATCCGCGAGTTACGGGGCGGGTCAAGAGAATGAAATAGCCGCCGAGAACGGCGTCCCGGTCGCATACCTTGTCCCGAAGGGGTGCAAGGTCAGCAGAATGCTCCTTGGGAGCGACACCCGCAAGGCGGAGATTCGCTACGACGGAGTTGATGACCTTGAACTTCAGATTCGAGGGTTTCTCGAGGGTACGGCTCCAGCCTTGAGGGAGCGCAGATCCAAGTTGGGGATGCCGGAGCCTCTGGGTATCGGATCGCGAATGCTGGATCTCCGATTGCGTAGTGACGTCTCGAGGAAAACCATCGCCGACCTAATTGGGGTTGATGAGCAGTGGTTGAGGCGAGTCGAAGAGGACCCTCTAGAAGAAGCCAGCCTTACCGTCGGTCGACTCAGGACCATTGCAATATTTCTTGGCGTGGACATGGCGTACCTTCTTCTGGGCGCTACGGCCAGTCTAGATGAGCGGATGCGTCGCTCGCTCGACCACCTCAAGACCGTGGCCCGAGACGAGGATATGTTGTTTCAGGATTACGAACAGCTCTGGGACGGGTATGTAAGGACCACAAAGGCTCACATCGGCTTTGCCGCTGCCACGCGAAACGTTAACGTGATAGGTAAAGAGCAGTGGCGAGATTGGTATCGCCGTTTGACGGAGAAGCGCGGTGGCATGGAACTACAGTTTTGAGGCGAGTGTCGCGGAAAATCAGGCAATTGGCCGATTGTGCGATATGACCGGACATCAGTCGCCCTTTGAGGCGGTTCGTGCTCGATCGCGCATGCTGCTGGCGGCGTTTGGGAATCTGACACCGCCTTTCGATCCGGAAGAGATGGCGGGACTTCAAGGAATTGGCAGCGTTGATCGTAGCGATATCACTTTCGATGCCTGCTTGTTGCCAACGCCTGATGGCTTTCGCGTAGAGGTCTGCAAATATCATGGGCGCGGTCGACAGAACTTCTCCATCGCCCACGAGATTGGACACACGTTCTTCATTGAACTCGAACCGTCGCTCGGTGCCGCGAGACGGGAGGTCACGATCCCTACTGTTTCATCAGCGAATAGTCCTCTGATTGAAAGGCTCTGCGATGCCGCAGCCGCCGAATTGATTTGGCCGACTCACATCTTCGAACGCGACGCATGGAAGGCCGGCCCTTCGTTGGAGGCTGTTTTGTACCTAGCCAGTCGGTACCGCGGCTCGGTTACGGCTACAGGCCGCCGCTTCGCGGAAATTGGTCCCTGGAGGTGTGCGTTCATCATCTGGGGGTGCAGATGATGGCGCTGGGAGTGCAAGGAAGCTTTTTCCGAGAAGCATATATAGAAGTAGCTGTGCATCACTTCCTTCGCGGGACAGAATCGTGGCCGGCGACGGCTCTCAGGTCTATCGCGCTATTAATTGCGAACACATCGTGAAGGGTCGGGAGACGCTCGGCCCGGATGAACGTAGCCACTATGTCGAGTCCATAAAGATCGGACAGGATGTAATAAGCATGGTCGTTCTGGAGCCCTATGCGGAAATCGTGGCCGCCAAGCGCCCAACGCCCGCTCAGGCCCTGCTGTTCAAGTAGCAGACGTTTGCGAGGCGGAGCTGCCTGCCAGACTACACGCAAAAATGCCCGGGAGGCTTGCGCATCCCGGGCACCTTGTTTTTACTTAGAGATCGTTGTTAGACGATCCGGTCGCTACCTAGACTGCGGTAACGGGTGGGATTCCACAACTATCTAATCCGCGGGATTTTGATCGCCCGGACTTCCCCCGAAAATCACTGCGTCGACAGCAGTGGAATCCCACCCTAACGTCGAAAAGCACGACGTTAGGATGGGGCACCCAGCCTCGCGGGGGACGATGGGTAGTTTGAGTTCGTTACACGTTCCAGACGATATTGCAGCGGTCAAGTACATAGGTCCTTCGCTGCGCTCAGGATGACACTGAGATTGGATGATGACAGCGGAGATTGGATGACAGAGTAGGTTGCAACCCAAATTCGACGGCAGCGGGCGAGGGCGCCCGCTCTACACGCTTATCTTTCCGCATCTTGCTTAAAGTTGTAGTACATTGTCGCGGTGGATTTGTTTGCTAAGTTCCGTTCTAAGTACCGTTCCAAGCTGTCCGGCGAAGATCAGAGTCTGACCTTCGCGGAGGTGTTTCCGCTGGAGCTTCACGAGATCCATGACTCTCGCCGTAAACGCCAGGTGAAGACGCCTCATCGGGAAACTGAGGTCAAGGCCCTGGATGAGGCACTCGGCGGACTGGATGGGAGCGAGCCGCAACGGCCCCTGGATCGCGATCTGATTGGTTTGGCGTTTTCGGGCGGCGGCATCCGCAGCGCCACCTTCTGCCTTGGCGTCATTCAGGGGTTGGCTAGCCGGCAATTGCTGCGGCTGGTGGATTATCTTTCTACGGTTTCCGGTGGGGGATACATCGGTTCGTGGCTCAGTTCGTGGGCTTACTACTTCCGCGAGCAATCTCCGCATCGCGAGATCGCGGAGATGGAAAAGGAGCTGGCCGCGGATCCGCACAATCCTGGTGTACATACGGAGCCGAAGCTGATGCATCATCTGCGCGGCTACAACAATCAGATCGTGGAAATCGAAAGGGAGCTGAACGAACAACCGCACCACATCGGCGACCCTCCGGAGCCGCGGCAGGTGCAGTTTCTGCGCAAGTACAGCAACTATCTGACGCCGCGGATGGGCGTCTTGTCCGGTGACACGCTGGCATTTGCCGGCACCTACGTCCGCAACGTGATGCTGAACCAGATCATCCTCGTCTCCGCCCTGATGGCATGGTTGGCGGTGCCGCGAATTCTGTCGCTGGCCATGGAACAGTGGGCGGGCGATTATGCGGTGGAGGTGTCGGTGGGGCTGGCGATTCTATCGCTCATCTGGATCTGCTATCACATCGCGCGTAACTTGAACCCGAAAACCTACGACTCCCCCGCCGGAGTCTTGTACAAGGTCGCCGCTCCGCATGTGTTGTTCTGCTTCCTCAGCGCCTACGTGCTGTGGCAGATGGTGACGGGGAAGGTGGCGTGGGGCACGATTCTGCTGCAGAGCAGTTGGAGTGGCCGGTTGCTGGTGATCGGAGTGGTCGCGGCGATTTTCTTCGTTCTGTGGGTCGTCGCCATCCTACTGACGCCGCAGCCGGCAAGTCCCGTCCCCGAACGCGTCCACGAAACTGGCTCGGCGATTCCGCCGCCGCCGTCAGTTACTCCGAGTGAGCGCGTCCTCGCAGCGACCCGCTGGTCGCCGGCCATCTGGGCGACTCTTGCGGGCCTGGTTGCCGGAACCTCAGTTCTGGTGGGCAGCCATATTTTTGCCCGCTGGCCGGATGATGCCCAAGACCTGCTGACCTTTGGAGTTCCGTTGGGCACCGCGATGGTGCTGGTGGTCGGAGTCATCCATGTGGGACTCATCGGGCGCGCCTTTCGGGATTCGGTGCGTGAGTGGTGGGCGCGCATGGGCGGCTTGGTGGTTGGAATTGCGATCTACTGGTTCGCGATCTGCCTGGTTACGTTGTTCGTTCCCGGATGGCTGGTTCATCTGTGGCACTGGCTGTGGGGCGATCATCACGGGTTCAACCTGCTAATCAAGACGCTCGGGAGCTTGGGAATCACGGGCGCGGTGACGGGGTGGATTGGGGTAACTCTGAGGGGCCTGTTCGTGGCCAAAAGTGCGCGGACGGGCGGCCCCACGGAATCCTCGGGCAGTTCCCTGGATGATCTGATGGTGCATGTGGCGCCTACGGTGTTTGCGGTTGGCCTCATCATCCTGTTGTCATGTGTGCTCTACAAGATTGAGCCGCGGATCATGAACGCGAATCTGGTCCACGGCCCGAACGCGCCATGGCTGCAACTGGCGGTATTTGCCCTCTTGCTCTACGGGCTCTCGCGCCTGCTGGGGGCGCGCGTGGACGTCAACGAATTTTCCTTGCACTGCGCCTATCGCAATCGCATTGTGCGTTGCTATCTCGGGGCGACGAACCCGTGGCGCAAACCCCAGATGTTCACGGGGTTCGACGAAAAAGACAACATTTTTCTGCACTGGCTGTTGCTGCTCGGAGCGCCATTTCACATTTTGAACTGCACGCTGAACGTGGTGAAGGGGAAAGAACTCGCGCTGCAGGCGCGAAAGGCGCGTTCCTTCGCCTTTACGCCGCTCTACTCCGGATTCGACTATCAGGACGATCAACAACCGTCGGATCCGAAGACGGGCACTCCGATCTCGGCCGAGGCCAAGGTTCCGGCCGCCGGCCAGACCAAGACCACGGCCAGCGCTTACCGCCTCACCAAACACTGTTCGTGGAATTCTTTGTACCCGGGCGCACGCCTGGGCTCCGCCATGGCCATCTCCGGCGCCGCCGTCAGTCCCAATATGGGTCATTACAGCACCGGCCCGATGTCGTTCCTGCTGACGGTTTTTGGGGCGCGTTTGGGATTTTGGTTGGGCAACCCGCGACATAAGAAAGACTGGGAAAGCGGGTATCCCAGGTCGTCGTGGCGCGCACTGATGAGCGAGTTGACGGGCAGCACCAACGATGACGGCGCGGAAGTGTATCTATCGGACGGAGGACACTTCGACAACCTCGGAGTCTACGAACTGGTGCGTCGTCGATGCCGTCTTATCATTTCGGTGGACGCCGGAGCGGACCCCGATTACGTCTGCGGGGATCTGGCGAGTGTCGTGGAAAAATGCCGTGTGGATTTTCGAACCGACATCAAGATTGACGTTAGCCATGCCGGCCGGAATGCGGACGTGCCATTTTTCCGGGGAGACATCTACTACCCAGGCGATGCTCAACCCAGCGGTACATTGATCTATCTGAAGCCCTGCCTGATCCCGAAGCTGCCGCAGGACGTGCTCGCCTACGCCAGACAGCATGCGAGCTTTCCGCACCAGTCGACCGTGGACCAGTTCTTCGACGAGTCGCAGTTTGAGAGCTATCGGGCCCTCGGATTCGCCTGCACGGTAGCGGCGATCGAAGTAATCTCAAAAGCGATGCACGCCTGATCGCAGGGGCGCCTCGGAAATCCGTCAAAGGCAGCGGATAGGAGTGTCCGCTCTACGCGTGCAGACGTTGATGTTGACTTTGATTTTGACTTTTGTCGAACCAACCAAGTCGGGGGTGCCCCACTTCTCGCGCTTTTCGTTGTTGCTACTCGCTGTGTGCGCTTTGCTCTTCGGTACCGAGCAAGTTGCTGGCTTGGCGGAGGACGACCGGCAGTTTGAGTTCCAATACATTCCAGACTATCCGGTGATCGATTTCGGCATAGCCGTGGATGAGAATGTTTCGGAAGGCGATGATGCGCTGATATTCGCCGATCTGCGAGGCCACCGCTAGATCGGTCCTGGCTAGTTGGGCAAGCGCCTCTCCGACGATTTCCAACTGCCTCTCTACCGCCGAGCGCAACATGGGGTCTGCGCTGTAATCCACGAAGCTCTTGTCGGCGATGAAACTAAGGGCCAGTTTGGCTGCGCGCGCAATGTCGTAGAGATATTTCTTTGACTCAATCCGCATAGACGAGTGTTCGGGTGGACTCGACGGTCTGGCGGAAATACGGATTCTCAATGGCGGAGGCGACTACTAAGTCGACTGGGCGTTGAAACAACGCTTGCAGATCTTCCAGCAGACCGAAGTAGGTGTCGGCGTATTGATTGGGATCCAGCTCTTGGAATGTCACCAAAAAGTCCAGATCGCTATCTTCGGAGTTGAAGTTCGGCCCGGCAGCAGAGCCGAAAAGCTCGATACGATGCACGCGGCGGCGGCGGCACACGCGCTCCAATTCCTCACGCTTCTCGTCAATCAGGCGGTGCATGGAATCCTGCTCCTTGCCACATCTTAGCTTACGATACGAGGTTTGGTCTCTTCTAATAATCGCTTATCGCTTATCAATTACCACTGCAGCCCTGATTTCCTCAGGAGCTTCTTCAGAACTGTGCGCACATGCAATAATCCCAGACGCAAAAATGCCCGGGATGCTTGCGCATCCCGGGCACCGTTGTTACGTAGAGATCGTTGTCGCTACCTAGACAGCGGTAACGTTCTCCGCTTGCCAGCCTTTGGGGCCCTTGGTCACGTCGAACTGCACGGTTTGCCCTTCTTGCAGGCTCTTGAAGCCGCCAGCTTGAATAGCGGAGAAATGCACGAAAACGTCTTCGCCATTCTGACGGCTGATAAAGCCGTAGCCCTTGGCGTCGTTAAACCACTTCACTGTTCCT
>Ga0074046_10001551_pt1 | contig 20584 bp, 20 predicted proteins | sample BogForMeECP23OM3_FD_94441 | JGI IMG/M metagenome (GOLD analysis project Ga0074046, IMG submission 94441) | Bog forest soil microbial communities from Calvert Island, British Columbia, Canada - Bog Forest MetaG ECP23OM3 | ecosystem: Environmental > Terrestrial > Soil > Wetlands ... | reverse complement strand
TGTACCGTGGGGTATCACAGCTCTCGCAAATTCAGTTCCCGCGACCATAGCGCTCTCTACGTGAACGTGGCCGTCAATGAACCCTGGAGCAACCCATTTTCTGTGTGCGTCAATTACTTGAGTATCGGGCCCAATGGTGTTTTCCACATTTCCAACAAGCGCTATCCTATCATTTTTGACCGCGATTCCTTGATTTTCAATGATTTCGCCCGAGTTTACATTAACAAGAGAACCGTTCCGTACCACCAAGTCAGCTTTGCTGCGACCCATCGCAGTGTCCACAAGCAGGCGAGTCACATCATACAACCGCGACCTGCCATCGATATCGAACATTGTTTCGTTTCTCCTACGAAAGCACGACTTGCCTCCATACTTAAGGAACATTCGTCGAGATTTCGTCTTCGGATACCTTCAGGCATGGGAACCGGGCGGTTGAACAGAATCAGATTGCTCCCAGACTGGAATTCGGAGGGATAAATTATAGTACCGCCGGGTTCACTACGCGACCATCGAAGATGCGTAAACATGCCTGACAAGAAATTCACGAAGATCTTCTTCGCAACAGACCTCCATGGTTCTGGTAAGTGTTATGATAAAATATTGAGCGCCGCCAAGTTCTACAAGGTTGACGTCTTGGTTCTAGGAGGCGACATGACGGGTAAGATGCTTGTCCCAATCGTTGACTACGGCGACGGGACATTCAAAGCAGATTACATGGGCGGAAAAACATTACACACCCCAGACGAGGTGAAATCTCTTGAGAAAGAGATCACTGACAGCGGTTACTACCCGTATCGTTGTAGCAAGGCAGAGATGGATGAGCTAAACGCGTCCAAAGAGAAAGTAGACAAAGTCTTCATGACCCAAATGAAGGACACATTAACAAAGTGGGTCGACCGCGCCGAACCCTTCCTCTCCGAGCTAGGCGTGACCTGCTATTTGACGGGTGGAAATGACGATTACCAAGAAATAGTCGACGCCGTCCGAGACACTCCTCACGTGAAAAACGCCGACAACAGAGTTCTCAAGATTGATGAACTTCACGAAATGGTCAACCTGGGATGGAGCAATCCCACTCCCTGGAAATGCCCGCGAGATCATACTGAGGAAGAACTTGAAGCCGCGACTGAGAAGATGGTCTCCTCGGTATCGGATAAGGAGAACTGCGTGTTTAACATTCACGTACCCCCGATTGACTGCGGATTAGATACGGTCCCGAAACTGGACGCCTCCGTTTATCCGCCCAAACCGGTCTTTGATAAGGGTCAGGCTGTCATGTTTGGGGCTGGCAGCACGGCGATTCGTCGCGAGGTCGAAAAGTATCAGCCGCTAGTGCACTTATGCGGCCACATTCACGAATCCAGAGGAACTACCAAGATTGGAAGAACCTTGGTGATTAACCCTGGCAGCGAGTATCCTGAAGGTGTGCTCAGGGGAGCAATCGTCAATATCGGAGACAAGAAGGTCCTTAGTTCGCAGCTCACATCCGGATAATGCAAAATTGAATATTAGTTAATCTCTCTCGTGAACTATGCGACATTTGAACCTGGCCGTTTAACGGTTTAGCCCCGGATAACCGCCAGTGACAGTACTTAGCGTCCCCCAAAACTGGGGGACTTGTGACTGGGGATTGGCTGTTTAGTGAATGCCGATCTATAGTGGTGGTAGTTCCTTGTATGCTAGTGTGATGTCGATTCCTCGCTTGGCGTGGTATGATTTCGATACGATGTAGATCACGAGTCCAAGTATGAAACTGCCCGCCACCCACCCGTATGCGATTGGGTTTCCTCCCCATATCGACGAGAAGGCGAAGAACTGGTAGGTGATGTACGCAAATACGATTGCCATCAGAACGCCTGCGATCGCTAGAACTGTTTTGGCTTGTCCTTTCTCATTCTTTAGAGCATAGCGTACGGCGGCGATTCCTATGAAGAAGAAGTAAATCATCGACGCGACCACGGCTCCGTAGAGTGAAGTTAGAGTGCCGTAGAAGTACGAAGCTAATCCGATCAAGGTTATTGTGCCTATTAGATTGATTAGGAATGCGACAGTAGGCGAACCGTACTTCGGGCTAATGTATGATATCTTCTCGGGCAGGAATCGGTCGAAGGATTGCGCAAAGAGGTATCGTGACAGTACGATGATTGCGTAAGCTATGATGGCTACGTTCCAGAGGATCCAGCCTAAGCCGATGAACACGGCGACGGGGGTACTAGAGACACCCATTGCAAGAGTCCAGAAATTAAATGAATAATTGAATACAAGGTTCGCGTTTCCCAATGCCCCATTGATGAAGTTGATTCCGCCAGCATAGTACATGGCTGCAAATGCCGCAGTGACAACTATGAGCGTTACAAATGATGATATGAACACGTTGTATCGCAACGCGCCTTTACCCTTAATCTCGGAAGCTACTGCGGGTCCCGCGTTCAACCAAGGATAGATGAAGATGGCGTAGAATGGGAGCATGAATATAGTTGCGCCAAAATCGAACGTTGGACCGGTGTACGAACTAGCAACTCCAGCATACGTGAGGCACATGTTGCAGCTTCCCGTCGTAAACGTTGCGTTGGCGCCAAGCGAGTTGAACCAACCCTGGACTCCCGTCGTTCCAGCAGCCAACAGCGCAAATATGCCTACAAAGGTTGCAGCTATCGCGACTATTACCGCAATCGCAACGACTTTGAAACCCAGTTTTGGTTTGAAAACGTTGATGGCGATGAGGACAACGAAGACTAGTGCTGCAATGAGGAATTGTCCCGTTAGGTTAGCTCCAGGAATATTGCCTGGCAACGCATATTGAAGCATGTTAAAGTTTCCCAGGTTGACTCCAACCGAACCAATCGCAAAAACTGCCGCGAGCGCGATCAGTGCCATATACGCCATCGTCTCAAGCGTATAGCCCATGAACGAAAGGGGTCCTCCGAATAATCCCCCGTAGACACGTGAGACCCAAACGTAGTCTCCACCGGTCCGACTTACTCTTGTCGTCATCATGGTGTAAACAATGATCTCCGGGATTGATAGCAACCAAGCCAGTATGGAGCCGTATACCAAGTTCACTCCAGACATGGACGAGAGCGCCACCGTTGTGAATCCTATGACTCCGAGGGCTGCTCCACCTGACATGTTGCTCAGGTTCAGGCTTACTACATCCAGTAAGGAAACGTCTCTGCGTAACCCAGAGGCTTTTCTTACAAACGCGGCAGGTTGACTTGTCATAAGAATACCATCCTACGCCTCGGTTTGTATGAATTTAACATCTTCGCTCTTATGTTCAGTAGTGGTTATCAGGCGAAAATTTGGCTCAGTTCAAGCATTCCGATTTCCTCGCGTTCGCATTGTATTGCGTTGAGATCAAGTTACCTGAGCCTCAAGTTTCATTTAGCTGAGGCTATGATTCTACGTAGGATTTCCTTGGCGAAGTACGGTAATGCGCATTCTGATTTTCTTGAAGAAGTAAACCGGATCATGGATGCCGCCAAGGCCGAGGGCGTACTATTGAGGTTGTTGGGAGCGCTTGCGTTTCACATACATTGCCCCAAATTTTCCTACATGCAGGAAATGCTAGGACGCACATTTACTGACATAGATTTCGCTTCCTACAAAAAGGAAACCGCGCGAATCAACACTCTCTTCGCCGGGCTTGGGTATCAGTATGACGTGCGAGTAAGGGCCCTTTTTGGGTCTAGGCTAGTATTTTACGAGACCAGCGGCACCGGTAGACATTGCGACGTCTTCTTGGACAAGCTTGAATTCTGCCACGACATTGACTTTCAAGATCGGCTCGAAGTGGATTACCCGACGATTCCTCTCGCCGAACTCCTCTTAGAGAAAATGCAGATAGTCAAACTGAATGAGAAGGACGCGATAGACACGATAATGCTCTTCAGGGAACATCCGATTGGCGCATCGGACGATGACACGATCAACGCGGACCATTTGGCGCATCTTACCGCCAGCGATTGGGGGCTTTGGAAAACACTCACAACCAACCTAGAAAACGTGAGAAGAACAACGCAAAATCTCGAGAAGCTCTCGGAAGAGGATAAGACAGATGTGACTTCAAAGATTACTGCTTTACGGGATCGGATCGATAAAGAGCCCAAGACTAGGGGATGGAGGTTTAGGTCACAAATTGGAGAGAAACGGAAGTGGTACAGAGATATTGACGAACTCGTACGCGAATAGATCAAATTCTCTTTAGTCGGCGAATTACTCGAGCCAACGATTAACAAACTGTAATTACTGGTGAACCAAGTTTCTGGTAGATGAAATTGACTTCCATTCTCATCAAAGGCGGGACAATAGTAACCATGGACCCGCATCGACGTGTATTCAGAGATGGTGCGGTTCTCATCGATAAGGGCACGATAACGCAAGTTGGGAAGACACCTGATGTTAAGCCGCAGCCTCGTGCAGAGTTCGAGATTGATGCGAAAGGGAAAGTCGTGTTGCCGGGCTTGGTTGATACTCATGTGCACCTCGCTCAAGCTCTGATTCGGGGTAGCGCGGATGATACTTCGTTGATTGATTGGCTTCAGAAATTCGTTTGGCCTCTCCAGGGCAATTTTGATGCGCAGGACGGGAAGGTGAGCGCCGAGCTCTGCATGCTTGAAATGGTAAAGTCCGGAACTACCACGTTTCTCGAGAGTTTGCTTCACCCTCGTTATGGGTTTGATGGAATCGCCGAGGCGGTTGACAGGGCTGGAATGCGGGGCTTTCTCGCCAAGACTGTGATGGGTCTACCCGGTTACGGGTCGGAGAAGAGCATCATGCACCTTGGAATGATTGAGGACGGTGAAACGTGCTTGCGGGAGGTTGAAACCTATTTCAAGCGTTGGAACGGCAAGGCTGATGACAGGGTCAGGGTTTGGTACGGAGCTCGTTCGCTCGGCGGTTGTACTCCCGAATTATATAAACGGATCGCGGAAGGGGCACAGCGTCTCGGAACTGGTGTGACGATGCATCTGAGTGAGGTTCAGGAGGACGTTCGTTACACGAAGAAGGAGTTTGGTAAGATGCCCGCGGAATTCATGGACCAGGTTGGCCTGACTGGACCGAACGTTGTTTTCGCGCATGGGGTGTGGTTGACGGAGATGGAGTGGCAAATCTTAGCTCGTAAGGGCGCAAACGTCGCGCACTGCCCGTCCTCTAACATGAAACTATCTTCAGGGATGGCAAAGGTGCCGGAGATGATGCAGGCCGGCGTAAACGTTGGAATCGGCTGCGATGGTGGACCCAGCAACAATAGCTATGATATGATTCGAGAAATGAAAACCGCATCACTTCTACAAAAGGTGAGAACAATGGACCCCCTCGCCTTGAGCGCTGAGACTGTGCTCGAAATGGCCATTCTCAATGGAGCCAAAGCCCTCGGCCTACAAGACCAGATCGGTTCCATTGAAACGGGGAAGAAGGCGGACTTGATCATTGTGAACATGCAGAGGCCCCACCTGACACCAACCTTCAACCCAGTCTCCCACCTCGTCTACGCGGCCGAAGGGTCAGACGTAGAAACCACAATAATCGATGGAAAAATCATCATGGAGAATAGAGTTGTCAAATCGCTCAACGAAGAGAAGATCATTCGTGCTGCGAATGAACACGCCACTAAGCTTCTCCAACGGGCTGAGATCGATATCAAAACAAAATGGACAATGGAATGAATGATCAAGAGGCGTGAAGACGCCGGGGGTCGGATTTGAACCTGCAAAGCAGTTCCCACGCTTGGCCTAGTTCAGGTCTGGCTTCATAACAGGCCGACTAGAATTGATCCATCAGAGACGTAACAGAGCCGTTGATGACTAAGGCTTTAGGGCGGTTTATCGCAGTAGAAGTAGAAGAGTCAAAAAATGGGAATGCAAACCTACCATGTCGCTCTAGAAGAAGAGGAAGGCTGGTATGTAGTCCAATGCGTCGAACTGCCAGGAGCCATTAGCCAAGGGCGAACACGCGAAGAGGCACTTGCCAATATCAAAGAAGCCATTGAGCTTCTGCTTGAGCATCGAGCCAGCAAGTTCGCTGGCCAGAGAGTAGAAGAGGTTGTCATCTCAGCGTAAGCTCCCAATTCTATCTTGGCGTGATCTGGTCAAAGCGCTTTCGAAAGTAGGTTTTCAGCCTGTAAGACAACGCGGCAGCCATATTGTACTCGAAGCGGGTGATAGGTCACTAACTGTGCCACGCCACGACGAAATTCGAAGAGAAACACTATTGCGCATCATCGAAGAGGCCGGACTTACGAAAGAGGAATTTCTGAAACTACTGGATTGAGAGACATTGCTCTCTCTGAATCGATAGATCGCATTCTCTGGTATCTTAGGCTTCGCGCTGGATCTTTCGGTAGAGTTCACGTATGGAAGTCTTTGGAACGAAAGAGACCAGGCTTAACAGTTTCCCAGCCGTGATCGTCCCCAGGGTCTTCCCACCTTCTCTGACGAGTACTCTTCTGACTCCGCTCTCGCCCATAAGCGCCGCAACCTCGGGAAGCTCAGCATGCGCGCCCACAGTGGGAACGGGCGTATACATTATCTCGTCAACCTTCACCATGTCAGAGTCGAGATTGAAAGCGACAACTCTGGTAATGATATCCCAGTCTCTAACGAGTCCGATCGGTTCTCCTTTCCTCACGACGAAAACATTCCTCACCGACTTTTGGGCCATAATCCTCGCAATTTCCGAAACCGTTGCCCCGGACTCTATGGTAATCACTTCGGAGTCTATCAGCGACAATATAGAGGGACTAGCCTCCAATGTGCCTAACCCACTGTAGAATGAGGCGTGATGACTATTTAGCACAACCTTAGCGGGGGATGTGGAAAAGTTGTCTTTTGTTTGTCTTGATCAGTAGATTTGGCCAGAAGCTGCTGCTGAAATCTTCCGGCGCTTTGAACCCGCCAGCTCCAGCCTTCACCCAAGGGTTACGAGCACCCAAAAGGTAATCGAAATGGATGACTTCCCACAGCCGTTATCCGCACTCTCCTCGTTCACTCATCGGCAACACGTGGGATTGAACGCCGACGGCAGTTCCTGTGCTGGCCTAGTTCGGGTCCGGCTTCATGATAGGCGGACTCAAGAGGAAAACGATGCTGAGCTCCGCGCCTTTGTTTATATGTGAGTGATGCAGAATTAATTTCCGTAACAGAAATAAATGCGGTGAAAATGGATGCTGCAGGTCGAACTAGCTTCAAGGATTCTTTCGTATTGCAATGAGACTGACGTGTCCGTGTCGGACCTTACACGAAAAGTAGGCGGGAACTATGAGAACACGTTGGCTCAACTGAAGGAGCTTAAGGACCGGAGTCTTTTGTTATCAGAAATCTCAAGAGACAAAAGCGTAGGTCGACCACGACAATTGCTGCGAACAACGCCTATCGGCAAACGATTCATGAGCGAATACAACAGTCTTAACGACTTGTCTCTACGGTGCAGCGACAATGACATCAGGAAGGCGTTGAATCAAGCAGAACTTGCACGAAGATTAATTGAGCGCGGTATCTCCCCGTATGCACGATTCCAAGAGATAAACGAACTTGCCCGGAACGTTGCTAGGACCGCGAAAGTTAAGCGGAATACTCGAACTCGACCTGAGGACCTTATAGTGAACAAACTTGCAAGACGCGGCAGAGGAGTACAAGACGAATTAGATGTGGTGTCTGTTCTCGAGCTACAAAAAGGCAAACTCGATTACTCTTACCTCAGAAAGAGAGCAAAGGAAGCGAACGTCATCGAACTTCTCGAGACGCTGATGCAAAAATCAGGCATGAATATCGATTAGTTATCACAACAGGCCGACTCTGCCGTTGAATTGGGTGATCAGTTCGTCAATCTTAGGTGTCAATCCCTGTATTTCTGCCCAGTAGCGTTCGTAATCGTACCATTGGCGGTTCAACTCGTTGAGGTCAATCATTTGTTGTTCAATCCACGTGAAATACTTCAGGTTATGCACCCTCTTTCGGTCGTTGTGGTTGAGTTCCATCATTGAATCGGTCTTCAAAGCCATTAGATGCTGACTATAATCACGAATTGCGTGTTGCTCGCGGTATTCGCCTTGTTGTTTGCGTGCCTCTTGCAACCTGGACTGATACAGGTAGGTTGAGTCGGTGAATACGGTGAGGAGAAGGTCGTTGTTGGTTAGCTCGTAGTATTTTGCGAATTTGATTGCCATGAGGACGTTGGCTATGCTCGAAATGCCCAGCAAGTCAAGTTGGGAGACGAGTTCTCCTGGCACACCGATCTCTTTCACCAGGTAGTCGCGCCCTGCAGGTTCGTTGAACAACCTCAACAAATTCATCGGGTCATTGTCATCGATTGCAATGACTAGGTCGGTGTTTCTTACGTTGTGTATCAAGGGGACGTGTTTGTCGCCGATCCCTTCAATTCTATGCGCCCCATAACCGTTGAGCAATAGCGTTGGGCATTGAAGTGCTTCTCCTGCCGCAATTTTCGAAGTTGGGTAAACCTGTTTGAGGTAATCTCCCGACGCGATTGTGCCCGCGGATCCCGTGGTGAAACAAACTCCACGAAAGCGACTCCCTTTCGCTTCTTTCTTGATCACTTGCTCAAATGCGTGCCCGGTGACATCGTAGTGGAATAGGTAGTTTCCGGGTTCGGAGAATTGATTGAATACGAAGATGTCCTTCCGAGTGCGCTTTAGCTCCCAAACTTGGTCGTAAATCTCCTTCACGTTGCTCTCGCTTCCGGGTGTGGCGATGATCTCGCCCGCGACCGTTTTGAGCCATTGGAAACGTTCCTGAGACATTTGCTCAGGAAGGATAGCGATACTTTCACAGCCTAGAAGAGTTGCATCATAAGCTCCTCCCCTACAGAAGTTTCCGGTGCTAGGCCAAACGGCCTTGTGCACGGTCGGGTCGAATTGCCCGGTAACGAGTGGAGGGACCAGGCAACCGAAGGACGCCCCAACTTTGTGCGACCCCGTCGGGAACCATTTTCCCACCAATGCGATTATGCGTGCCTCAACCCCGGTCAACTCAGGTGGCAATTCTATGTAGTTGGGAGTGGATCGAAAGAGTCCTCCCTTAGTTACGGGTTCATTCTTCCATGTGATTCTGAACAAGTTCTGGGGCGCTATATCCCAAAGCCCTATGTGCTTGAGCTGGTCCTTGATCTTGTCGGGCGCCGTACTCGGGTTCTTCAGCTGAGAGAAAGTAGGGATGATGATATTCTTATCACGACATCTCTTCGCCGTTCTCTCGAGACCGGCTTCATTCACTGTTAAGTTTATCAACGCTCTGTTCCTCCGCGTTCAAAAACCGATTTGGTTTCCCCGGTTGAGCGGACAAAACAATCTGGAAGCCCGTTCAACTGGACAATCATCACCGTTCTTGCACCCGACTAATACCCCACGACTTATGCTTTCTGATCGTCAGCGTAGACAGAGAGCTAACGCCACGCGCCACTTGCGTTTCAATAACAGTGATGACGACGGGGCAGGGCTGCTTTTGGGGCGCTCGCCGAAGAGAGAACAACGAAGGGAAAATGACGAAAGCGACGAAAGAGCCCGCGGAGCGGCGTGGAGTTTGAAAACGAGAAGTTTAGGGGTCGGTCGAGAGGTTTCTGGATTAGCCTACTACTGCTTCGAGACCGCCTTCAGTTCTTCTTCGAATATCTGGATGCCAGTTTCAGCTTGGTCTGTGGTCGTGATCAACGGTGGTGCAAGGCGAATACTAGATGGTCCTGCTCCCAAAATTAGAAGTCCTTTCTTGAATGTCCTGAGGATGAGGTCGTCTCTTTCCTTGGTTGCGTATTCCTTCGTCTCTCTGTCCTTTACGAGTTCAATGCCTACCATCATGCCCTTCCCCCTTACGTCGCCAACTAGGTTGCATTCGCTCATGATCTCGTTGAATCTCTTGAGCATGTAGTCTCCGACTTTCGCAGCGTTCTCGATCAGGCGTTCTTCTGTCAGGACATCCAACACGGCGAGCGCGGCAGCTACGACGATCGGGTTTCCGCCCAAGGTGTTTTCGTGGGCCGAAGGGTCCCAATCCATTAGTTCGGCCTTTGAGATGCACGCACTCATGGGGAGTCCGCCTGCCATGGCTTTGGACATCAATATGATATCTGGTATGACGTTCCAGTGCTCACAGGCAATCATTTTGCCGGTCCTACCAAATCCAGTCTGGACTTCGTCCGCGATCATGATTATTCCGTTCTTGTCACATATCCTCCTTAGGCCTGGGAGGAATTCCTTCGGCGGGACGATGTAGCCCCCCGCGCCTTGGATTGGTTCTACAATGAACCCCGCAACCTCGTCTGGCGAAATAAGCTTCTTGAATACTACATCCTCGATGTAGCCCAAGCACCACATTCCACAATCCGGGTAACTCTGCTTGTACAAGCATCGATAACAGTATGCGTAGGGAACGTGCATGGCACCAGGCATCATCGGAAAGAAGAATCTTCTGGCAGCAGCAGAAGTGCTTGTTACAGATAGAGCACCCATCGTTCTTCCGTGAAAGCCCCCAATGAAACAGATCAAGTACGGCTTCTTGGAGTGCCATTTTGCAATCTTAATCGCGCACTCCACTGCTTCAGCTCCGCTATTTCCGAAGAAAACTCGCTTTGCGAAGTTGCCTGGCATCCTTGCCAGGAGTTTTTCAGCGTATTCGACTTGGGGGACAGTAAAGTAGTCACAGCTATTGATATGATCGCAAGTATCCGCCTGCTTCTTGATGGCCTCAACAACCTTCTTGTTGGAATGGCCAACATTGGAGACCGCAATTCCAGACCCGAAATCTAAGTAGACGTTACCATCAATGTCCTCAACCCAGACCCCTTCAGACTTGACGCCGACGAGGGGTGCAGTGCGGGTTAGGGAAGGTGAAGTTATTTTTTCATCGCGCTTGATGATTTCTCTTGCCTTCGGTCCGGGAGGCTCGACAATTATCTTCGGTTTCGTGTGGGGGTCCATCTGGCTCAGCCGACAGAGAGACGTGAAGTCGTCGATTTATTAAGCCTAGACGCACAGTTCGAAACGAGAAAACATCTTTCGACGAAGATTCGACGTGCAGGCTTCGCCTGAGAATGTCAACCCATTATCTTCGTTGCATCCATGCCTAGCTTGAGACATGTATCGACAATAATCTTCCAAGATTCTTCGTCTATGGGGATTCCCTCTTTCCTTCTCCTGTCCATCATCGTGTGTTCCCTTTCTCCTGGAAGAAGCACTTCCTGGAAGCCGGGTCTCGTTGGTGATGATTTGATCTCTTCGATTAGTCGGTCGACTTCGTCTTTGAAGTCTTTGACGGGTACGAAAGCTTCCACGTTGATGGCTGTCATCAGTGCTCCTTGTCCCTTTGCCCTTGATCCGGTTCCCGACAGATTCAATGCCCCTCCTAGCACGTCTATCGCCACGTTGATTCCGTAGCCTTTGTACGTGCCGAATGGCAGCAGCGCGTATGGTGATGATGTTTTCTCTAATGTTGCATCGATATTTTCCATATTCAGCTCACCTGGTTTCAGCGCGTTTCCTTGTCTGTCGATCAGGTAGTCTTGAGGAATTGGTTTTCCTTCCAAGAGGAGTGACTTCAGGTGTCCCACAGCAACTATGGTAGTGGCGAAATCCGAAACTATTGGGTACCGTTTTCCAGCGGGGATCGCGATGCTCATCGGATTGGTACCGGTCACCGGCTTGGTACCGCCCCAAGGAGCACAAACTGGGCCTTCACGAGCCAACGCTATTCCGATCATGTCATTTTCCTGCGCCATCATCGAATAATAGAAAAGGTTGGTGATCCATTCGCCGTTGACTATGCTACAGGAGGCAGTACCCATCTTTCTCGCCTTCTCTATTGCGATTTCCATAGCCTTCTTGGCTGAAACGGGACCCCACGCACCGCCGGCGTCAAGCAACGCAGTTGCCGGCATCTCTTTCAGCACTTTCATCTCCGCTTTGCGTCTCTTCTCCGTGAAGCGAGGTAGAACCCGGACGCCATGAGAATCAATTCCTCTAAGGCTGCCTGAAACTAGGACATCTGTGATTGTTCGCGCGTCTTCGGAAGAAACTCCCGAAGACTCCACCATTTGAACTCCGAGGTTTCTCCATTTGCTCTCAGCATAGGTTCGCATGAATCCCACCCATAGATACCGGTTCGTTATTGTTTGGTAGTGCGATTCTCGTTCTTATTCGGTGTTCAGAATTCTAACGCAGGAATTGGATAGTAATCCTATTAGGCTTAAGCCGGTCTTGAAAATCGCGAGACTGAAGCTTAATGGTTCAGGTAACAGACCGCTCGGATGATGTGAGTGTAACTAAGCAGTATACGTACGGAACGTGGCGTGCGCAAAAAGGTTGGACGCCTCGGGAGATTGTTAGTGCAGAAGGGTGCTACTTCACTGATGCATCGGGTCAACGATTCTTGGATTTCGCATCACAGTTGATGTGCAGCAATCTAGGCCATGGGAACAAGGCTGTGATCGAGGCAATAATTGAACAGGCCAAGAAACTGCCCTACGTCGCCCCAGGTTTCACGACTGAGGCGCGAGCACGATTGACATCAGCTCTGAAGGAGGTTATGCCAACTGGGCTCGAGAAGTTCTTCTACGCGACTTCTGGGACGGAGGCAAATGAGGCTGCTTTCAAGATTGCGAGGCTATTCACAGGGAAGTACAAGATAATCTCGCGATACACGTCGTATCACGGGTCGACAGCTGGTTCGATAGCCGCTACGGGAGATCCGCGTCGTTATCCCATCGAACCTGCCGGTAAGATGGAAGGTGTGATCTTCGGGCCCGACGCTTACTGTTATCGTTGTCCATTCGGATTAGAGTATCCGGACTGTGGTATCGCTTGCGCAGACTACATCGAGTACATGATTAAACACGAGTCAAACGTCGCGGCTGTTATCGTAGAGCCAATAGTCGGGGCTAATGGCGTCATTGTTCCTCCTGACGAGTACTTACCGCGTCTACGTGAGATCACTGAACAAAACGGAGTTTTACTGATCTGCGACGAAGTCATGACAGGTTGGGGCCGAACCGGAGAATGGTTCGCCGTTAATCACTGGAAGGTTAAACCAGACATCCTAACCACCGCCAAGGGCATCACAGGGGCCTACATCCCGCTCAGTGTTACTGCCACAACGCGCGAAATATCCGACTACTTCGAGGACCATTACTTCGCGCACGGTCATACGTACGAAGCCCATCCTCTGACACTCGCGCCGGGTGTTGCTGCAATTGGAGAGTACAAGCGGTTGAACCTTCTTGAGCGTGCGCGGCTGATGGGTCAACATCTTGGAAAGCAGCTGAAGGCTCTTCAAGAAAAGCATCCGTCCGTTGGCGATGTCCGCGGGATGGGCCTATTCTGGTCGCTGGAGCTTGTTCGAAACCGAAAATCTAAGCAGCCCTTCAACACCCGTGAAGATAAGCTTCAAGGTAAACCGATGGTTGTTGACCGAGTCGCTGCGGAATGCATGAAGAATGGGACCTACTTAATGTCCTGGCTCAACTACCTGATAATTGCCCCCCCACTGATAATTACACCAGAGGAAATAGACAAAGGCGTCGACGCCCTCGACAAAGCACTCGCAGTCCCGGACAAAGAAGTCACCTGATCAACAATAGGAAATCAAAATCAGAAATAAATAGCCCAAGCCAATAGCCCGCTCTCAAGTTCTGGTGAGTGAGTAGATGAAAGATTCGTGGAAACCTCTTGTGGACTTGAGCATTGTTCACTTCATGATATTTCCCGATACCATGGCGGGGTCGGGGCCAATAGTTGAGACGGTCTCTCGAATAGTCAATGATAATTTCTTTTCAATGATCGAGGTATCTCACATTAATGATCCTCAAGTAAGAAGGCAAGTTGCCGATGTTATCGCGACGTCGCATGCTCGCGTTGCCTTTGGGGCGCAACCACCTATTCTCAGCCAAAAACTGGACCTTAATTCGCTGGATGAGTCACGACGACGCGAAGCTATCAAGACGCTGTTACCCATCATCGACGAGGCGAAGGAGATGGGCGCGAAGCGTTTCACTGTATTGAGTGGACCCGATCCGGGCCCGGAGAAACGCGAAGAAGCACGCGGACTCCTCGTGGACTCACTTCTGCAACTCTGTTCATACGCTAGAGAGAGGGATGTGAGCGTGACCCTAGAGACGTTCGATCGGACTATAGAAAAGAAGAGTCTCATAGGCCCCTCGCCGGAGGCGCTTTCGGTTTCGAAGGCAGTCAGAGGAAAATTCCCCGACTTCGGATTAATGTATGACATGGGGCACGCCCCATTATTGGATGAGAATCCCGCAGATGCGTTGCGCATGCTCAAGGATCATCTAGTTCACGTGCACGTTGGCAACTGTGTGAAGACACCAGGGCATCCCGCATATGGGGATAAGCATCCAAGGTTCGGCCTGAAAGGTGGAGAGAATGACGTGCCGCAGCTTGTTGAATTCCTGCGAGCGCTGAAAAGCATTGGGTACATACCCTCAACTCCGCAAGAAATCTCTCCGGTCATTGGATTCGAACTCAAACCGGGCGCAGGTGAAACGTCTGAGAGTGTTATTGCGAATGGAAAGAGAAGTTGGAGCAAGGCGTGGGGCCTTCTGTAGTGAGGCGTAATACTCCTTGAAGCCGAAAGTTTACGTCACGAGGCTGTTGCCGAAACCTGCAATGGACCGAGTCAACTCGTATTGCGACGCCAAGATATGGGAGGGAGATTTACCCCCTCCCAGAGACACCATTATTGAGAACATTGCCAGCGTGGAGGGTTTGCTTTGTCTGCTCACCGATAAAATAGACGCACCGCTTATGGACAAGGCACCAAAGCTGAAAGTGATTAGCAACTGTGCCGTCGGCTTTGATAACATAGATGTCGACGCCGCCACTAAACGCGGCATAGCGGTTGGAAACACGCCTGGAGTTTTGACGGAAACAACTGCGGATTTCGCATTCGCGTTAATGATGGCCGCAGCTCGACGTGTCGCTGAAGGGGACAGAAACGTGAGGGCAGGCAAGTGGAAGACGTGGGGGCCGATGATTCTACTGGGTCAAGATGTCTTTGGTTCAACTCTTGGAATAGTTGGTATGGGAAGGATCGGCGCGGCCATGGCAAGGCGCGCGAAAGGCTTCGGAATGAAGATCATGTACTCCGACGTGATCAGGCAGCAGCCGCAAACTGAGAAAGAGTTAGGATTAGAATACGTAGAGTTAGGAAAACTCTTGGCTGAATCAGATTTTATCACGTTGCATACGAATCTGAGTCCCGAAACTCACCACCTAATCGGCCCCGAACAATTCAAGAGGATGAAACGAACCTGTATTCTCATCAACACCTCTCGCGGCCCAATCGTCGATAACATGGCATTATACGAGGCGCTTCGCGACGGAAAGATCGCGTACGCTGGGTTGGACGTTACAGAACCCGAACCAATACCCATCGACCACCCACTGCTGACATTGGACAACATTGTCATCGCCCCACACATTGCGAGCGCATCAGTGACGACCCGAACGAAGATGGGGATGATGGCCGCGGAGAACCTCATTGCGGGCTTGAAAGGCGAACCGCTGCCGAATCCAGTGAATCCTAAAAAATAGTTTAAGGAGGGCTGGGCGAGAATTACCGCCGTTCCCTTAACGCCCTCTCCGCTTTAGCGGTTCAGTCGGCCCTTGCTAGGATCAATTGGTCGTCATCGCGAACGTTTCTGAATATTGTTGGATCCCCAAGTACCTTAGCGAAAACGTTGACGGGACTTGCAGCTCGTGGCTCTCCATGTTTGCTCACAGGGGTTTGCCCGAAGAAAATGCACACAGCCTTGCCGGGAGGCCAATACGCGATGGCTCCCACCTCCACTTCTTCCCTCCCGTTCTCCTCATTGAGGGATACGGGAGTGGAAAAATAGATTTCGTCTCCCCAAAGGTTTGCGTTTCCCTTTATCGGCAAGGCGGTCCAGACTGCCTCAGCAGTTTTGGGATTCTCTGTGGTAAGAGTCGCATCGATTGTTCCGATGCCTTTCGTGGAAATGCGTATTCGTCTTTCCAAGTTTCTCGATAGAAGCGAGTTACTGCTCTGCATATGAATGAGTTGTTTGAATCTCATCCAAACAAATGCAGGGCTCGGTATGCCCGTTGATAGTTACAGTTTCAACTTTGTCATGACCTACAGCTCATAGCAGGTGGCGGGAGTGTGCCAGACCCCATAAGAAACAGGGCGGTTCCATTAAAGGGAACGATTTAATTGAAACAATTAACTTAATGGAAGCCATGGGCAGTACCACGATAACCGTTTCGGAGCGCCTCCGTGACGAACTCGTAAGGCTCGCAGCAGAGCTTCAAATGAAAGTAGGTAGGAAGGTCGACTATGAGGATGTTATCCGCTACCTAATAGGCAGACATCGAAAGAACCCCAACCTTCTCGAACATGCCTGCGCTTCGGTCGCTGGGCGCGCCGAAAGCGTTAGGAAAGAGCTTCGGAAGGGCCGGGCCGAAGACAGTCGGAGAGAGCGCGAGCTTGAGCGACGATATTCTTAGCGGCGGCTTTGCGTTAGACACGAGCGTTATCATCGAAATGCTTCTCTCATCCAACCTCGGCAAGGCGGTCAGCGAGGCCCTAGTCGCGGAAGCAATTGACGCCTATTCGTCGGAAGTGAATCTTGCCGAGGCGGAGTACATCCTTTGCAGAAAGTTTGGTTGGGAGACCGCCAGATCCAAGGTTGACAATCTCAGAAACTCAAATTTCGTCTTCGTTCCCGATACCGAGAAAATTTCACGAATCGCAGCGCGAATTAAATGTGAACGGGCACTGGCCCTCGCCGACTGCTACACCCTAGCGACAGCCAAAGCTATGAGTTCTAAGGCGTTGTTTGCGTTTCGCGAGGAAGAACTACAGCGTGAAATGAAGAGGCAACCCTATGATGTTCAACTGATCTTCCTTGAGGACCTCCCGAAGAAAGAACAGAACAAATAGAAAGTTAACCGAAGCGGTTTGCACATGCATGTAAGTCAGTTGAAGTGTTCTCTTTGCGGCGCTGTGTACGCGCCTGATGAGGTTCGGTATGTCTGTCCCAAGCATGGGGACAGTGGGTTGCTGGATGTGTTGTATGATTATGAGAAGATTAAGTCGCAAGTGAATCCAGCGGATATTTCGAGGTCTAGGGGTTTTTCTATCTGGAGATATTGGGACCTTTTACCGATTGTTGATCGTTCGGTTGTGCCTCAGTTGCGGGTTGGGTGGACGCCGCTCTATAACGCTAAACGGCTGGGTAAGGAGCTTGGGCTTCGTAATCTTTGGTTGAAGGATGATGGGTTGAATCCTACGGGGTCGTTGAAGGATCGTGCGAGCGCTGTGGTTGTGGCGAAGGCCAAGGAGCTTGGGGTTGAGGTGATTACTGCAGCGAGTAGCGGTAACGCTGGGGCCGCGTTGGCGGGTCTTGCTGCCAGCGGCCATGTGCCGACTGTGGTTTTCGTTCCCCACACTGCTCCGGAGGCGAAGGTGGCGCAGTTACTGATTTATGGGGCTCGTGTTTTCTTGGTGAAGGGGACGTATGATCAAGCGTTCGAATTATCCCTAGCCGCATCAAAGGAATTCGGGTGGTATTCAAGAAACACGGGCTACAACCCGTATACGGTGGAAGGGAAGAAGACCGCGTCATTCGAAATCTGCGAGCAATTAGCTCTAGCAAAGTCGGAGAATTCGCCTCGAACCTGGAGCGCTCCAGGCCGCATTTTCGTTTCGGTCGGAGATGGCAACATCATAACAGGATTGTGGAAAGGACTGCGGGACTTGTTGGCTTTGGGTTGGATTGAGAAAATGCCCAAACTCATGGGTGTACAAGCTGAAGGAGCTGCAGCCTGCTATAATGCGTGGAAAGCAGGAACCGAAACCATTACCCCGGTCGATGCACATACGATTTCAGATTCGATCTCCGTTGGACTCCCGCGTGACGGGATTAGGGCTGTACGGGCGGTTCGAGAGACTCAGGGAGCTTACGTCACGGTATCGGATGAAGAGGTGCTCGAGGCGATGCGTAAGCTGGCGCGAGAGGAAGGAGTCTTCGCCGAACCTGCCGGGGCCACAGGTTATGCAGGGTTAGCGAAGGCTGTTCGAGAAAACCTTGTGGACTATGAGGAGGAGATTGTGGTCGTTGTTACAGGGAATGGGTTGAAGGACATACACGCTGCCGTCAAAGCCGCCGGGAAAGCTTCACTGATCGAACCGAACTTAGACGCTATACGCCACATGAAAGATGGTACCGCCAGATAATCTCTGAACAGTTCGAGAGGCAATCCGGTGGCGTATCAGGCAAATAGAGTCGGTATAGCACGTGGTCGCGTTGAAAGAAATCTACTTCGCTCTGTACACCCTGTCGTGGTGTTCGTAATCTTCGAGAATGACGGTCTTTCGTTGTTCGTCGATTGAAAAGAGGAGGACGAAGCTGCCGAAGTGGGCCCTCCTCATTCCGCCGAGCGGGAAGTGCATGGTCTTGAATCTGTGCGGGTCTTCGAGTATCTCTTCTATCTTCTTGGCTATGATCTCCATTTGATTACGATTCCGTTTGGCGAGCTTCCTGAAAATTCTGTCGACGTGCTCTCTTGCCTCTAAGGCGTACATTCATTTCAAGCCGTACTTTCTCTTGAAGTCGCCGACGTTGCCTATCCTGATAATTGCCTCTTTGTGTATCTTGTCGAGTTTCCTCAGGTATTCGGGCCTTACTTCAGACTCTAAGACGAGTACCTTGTACTGCTTGGCCATTTCGTTTATCGCCTGTGATTTGTCCTTCAAGCCGTACTGGGCCTTGAGAACGTTGATGACCTTGTTCGCGTCTTCGTCTATCTCAACGATTGCTTTGACCATATTAACATCATATTAATACAGCAATATAAGGGCTGATTTCGTGCCGTCAGCATTATTCGAGGTTGGAGCGGAGTATTGCCATTATTGTTTCACCTTTCGAAGTCCAAACCGCGGTTCCGTCGACTACTTTGATGTATCCGGGCCCCTCAAATTGATTGAGAATCATTTTCTTGCTTTAGCTGTTCCATTAACTGCGAAGAGAGCCATGAAGATTCCGAAGGTTGACATCAACAAGAAACTTCTCCCAAGCGTTGTTATGACAGTAAGCATTCCAAAAATGTACGGGCCCACCGTTCCACCAATGTTGATTACCGTTTCATATGACGCTACAGCCGTGCTGGCCTGTTCATTGGGGAAATTACGCGAGACAATGTCGATTGTAACAGGGAAGACCACACCAACGCCTCCTCCAATCAGCATTATGCCCACCAATAATGTGAGAAACGTCGGGAAAATCGCGATGGTAAGCAGTCCCACAAAGATCACAAGTGAAACGAAGAGTAGCGTTCTCATCTCACCGAATCTCGAGTAACGATGTGCGGTGGCATATGAGAAAATCCTTGCCACTCCAAAAGCACTAAAGAGGAAACCGATCAGGACAGCACTGATCCCGATCGAATTAGCGTAACCCGGAAAAATGGCTGTAATCAGCCCCCATATGATCCCGTAGCAGACAACCATCATGTACAAAGGCAAAAGCCGCTTGAGGATCCGCATATAACCTGAAAAACTCCGGGAAGACACCGTCTCTGTTCTTCTATAGCCTGAAACCAGCCAAACTAGCGCTTGTACGGTAGAGACCCCAATCACAACAGCCGAAATAATGAAGAGATTGACGTACCCAAAACTTTCAGTTACTAATCCTCCGATCAACGGGCCAATTAAGACACCCAACACCAAAGCGACACCATATCGACCCATCTCCCTCACTCTCGCCTCTAACGGCGCCAGATCTGTAACCATAATTTCCGCGGTCACCCAAAACGCCTCCATTCCTATTCCCCCAAAAAACCGCAAGACCATGATGTCAACCACCGAGCGTGCCAGAACCAGAAACAAGGTAGCGAATGCGTTGAGCGTCAATGAGAGAACGTATACCCACACACGTTTCGTTCTCCCCGCCAAATACCCAATCAAAAACGGAGTAATCGTCGTCGCAAGAGCCCAAACCGTTCCGATAAGTCCAAGATCCACAAACGTAGCGCCGAACGATTGGGCAAATACAGGTATGAAATACATGTTCATACCCATACCAAGAGAAGCAACGAATACCGTGACGTAGAAATGCGATCGCTGATCATTCAGCATTAACAGTCACTCGCTGCCCTCGATAAATTAGTCGAGATAACTCAAAGGCATTCTATTCTCATCTGTCGAAAATCGAAGACGATACTCACTACGGCCGGCTCTATGCCCATGCCGTTTTCAGCAGCCATTTCACAGATGGGAGAATTACGAGTTCGACTATTTTATTCGGGCAGGTACCTCTTGCGGGGGTTTCTACGGTTACCGCTTGCCTGGTTTCCTTTCCTCTGATCAGCGAGAACAATAGAGATGCGAGAAGCAAGACCGCTGATATTCCGAACGCATAACTCTGACCAGAAAAATACGCGGAAGCGTAATTGGGTGCTAGTGTACCTGAAAAAGTACCTATGAACAGTTGGAAGATGATGCTGGGCGGTATTACTCCCGTGACAGCTGTCAACGATAACGCGAAACTCATCACCATTCCAGTATTCCTGAAAGTATTCATCATACCTGAGCTTACACCG
>Ga0074046_10001550_pt1 | contig 20590 bp, 22 predicted proteins | sample BogForMeECP23OM3_FD_94441 | JGI IMG/M metagenome (GOLD analysis project Ga0074046, IMG submission 94441) | Bog forest soil microbial communities from Calvert Island, British Columbia, Canada - Bog Forest MetaG ECP23OM3 | ecosystem: Environmental > Terrestrial > Soil > Wetlands ... | reverse complement strand
GCGCAGTCTGCGCCCATACGCATCTTTACAGCGGCCTCGCGCGTTACGGGATGCCGCCGCCCGAACCGCAGCCTCAGAACTTCGTGCAAATCCTGGAAAGGGTCTGGTGGCGGCTCGATCGCGCGCTCGATGCGAGAAGCCTCGACGCGGCCGCACGCGACACTGTCGCCCGGGCGCTGCTCGCAGGCGTCACGACGCTGATCGACCATCACGAATCGCCCAACCTGATCGAGGGCTCGCTTCGCGTGCTGGCGGAAGCCTGCTCCGACCTCGGCGTCCGGGCGCTCCTCTGCTACGGCGCGAGCGAGCGCAACTTCGGCCGACAGGAGGGGCGGCGCGGGCTCGAAGCTTGTCGCGAGGTCGCCACCTCGCCGCTCCTCAAGGGCCTCGTCGGGCTGCACGCGAGTTTCACCGTCTCGGACGACACGATCCGCGAGGCCGGCGCGCTGGCGCGCGAACTCGGGACGGTCGTTCACGTTCATGTCGCCGAAGATCGGGCGGATGTGGACGACGCGCGCCGACGCGGCTTCCCCGGTCCGCTCGAGCGTCTCCTTTCGCTCGAGGCGTTGCCGGCAGGCTCGATCCTCGCGCACGGGGTTCATTTGACCGCCGACCAGGTGCGGCGTGGGGCAAGGGCCGGCTGCTGGTTCGTTCACAACCCGCGCTCCAACGAGGGCAACCGGGTCGGCTACGCCGCCGCGCTTTCGGCGACGCGCCGCGTCGCGCTCGGCGCCGACGGCTGGGATCCGGACATGGCCCAGGAGAAGGCCGCCCTCAAACGCCTGGCCGCTGAGAACGGCGACACAGGCGTTGGCGGTCGTCTCGCCGCTGGCCATAGGCTTGCGGCGGAGCGGTTCGGCGCGGTGGACAAGCCGCTCGCCCCCGGATCGCTCGGCGATCTCATGGTGCGACGCGACGGCGCGATCGTTCACGTGGTCGTCGGCGGGCGCGTCGTTGTCGAAGACGGCGCGCTGACGACCGGCGATTTCGCGGGGATCGCGGCCAAGGCGCGCACGGAAGCGGCGCGCCTCTGGGAGCGCATGGCGGACCTCTGAAGCCGCCCCGGCGGCCGCTCTTCCAAGAAAGCGTTCCGCGGTTGTCCAGCGCCATTGCGGGTCACTTTTTGTGGAACGCGGGTCGGCGCCGGGACGGCGGTGGCTTGCGCAGGCGGTGAGCCGGCGTTTACGTCTGACAACAGCCCCATGCAACGATTCGAGGCTGCCTGTCGCAACGGCGCGCAATCGCCCGTCAACGCGACGCGCTCAAACAGGACCAAAAGCGCTGAGACGAGTCGGTCGCACACAGGGATGACGCGATGTTTTTAGTCACCGGCGGAGCTGGATTTATCGGATCGAATGCCGCCGCGGCGCTGGAAGCCGCCGACGCCGACATTGTCATCAGCGACCGTCTCGGCATGGGCGACATGAAGTGGCGCAATATCGCAAAGCGCCGTCTGTACGACATCATCCCGCCACAGGCGCTCGCCGATTTCCTGTTGCGCTTCCGGGGCAAAGTGCGCGGCGTCATTCACATGGGCGGCGTCTCGACGACCACGGAAACGGACGTCGATTCCGTCGTCGCGAGCAATCTTCGCCTCTCGATCGATCTCTGGAACCACTGCGCCGAGGAAGGAATCCCACTGGTTTACGCCTCGTCGGCCGCCACCTACGGCGATGGCCGGTGGGGTTTCGAGGACCGCTCCGACGCGGACTATCTTGCGCGCCTGCGGCCGCTCAGTCCCTATGCCTGGAGCAAAAATCTGTTCGACCGTTGGGTCTCGCGTGCGGTCGAGACCGGCGCCCCGGCCCCCCCGCGCTGGGCGGGGCTGAAGTTCTTCAACGTCTACGGACCGAACGAGTATCATAAGAGGGCGCAGCGTTCGGTCGCCGTCCAACTGCACGCACAGATTCGCGAGCTCGGCCGCGCCCGCTTGTTCCGTTCCGAGCATCCCGACTATCCCGACGGCGGTCAGTTGCGCGACTTCGTCTGGGTCGGCGACTGCGTGAACGCCACACTCTGGGCGCTCCAGGATCCGGCCGCGCAGTCGGGGATCTATAACGTCGGCTCCGGCGTCGCGCGGTCGTTCCTCGACGTCGCCTCGATCCTGTTCAAGGAGCTTGGCGTGGCGCCCGACGTCGAATTCATCGACCTTCCCGCCAACTTGCAGGACAAGTACCAGTATTACACCTGCGCCAGGATGGACAAATTGAAGGCCGCAGGATTCGCGAAGCCTCTGACCTCGCTGGAGGACGGCCTCCGGCGCTACGTCGGCGAATTTCTCGGGACCGAGGATCCGTTCCGCTGACACCGGCGAGGCTCACCCCAACCTCCTCCCGCGGGAAATGCTCGAATGCCAGCGCCGCCCACAGTCCGTTATCATGCTGCCGGACGGCCTCGAACTCGACGGAGCCGCTCCGATCCTTCTTCCGCCCAAGCGTTCGGGCGACGCCTCCTGACGGCAGGGGCGCCCACCGCCTCGCATTATTTGGGCGCGGAATAGAGCCCGTAGTTGGCGATCCGCTTGGCCACGTTGGCGACTTCCTCCGGAGTGAGCAGAGGCGGCTCACGGCCGAGCTGCAGACAATTCAGATATTGATGCGCGAGGTTCTCGACCTCGACCGCGAGCCACATCGCGCCGTGCAGGCTGTCGCCGACGGCGATCAGGCCATGATGGGCGAGTAGGCACGCTTTGCGGTCCTTGAGCGCGGTGAGCGCGCTGTCGGAGAGCTCCTGGGTGCCGAACGTCGCATAGGGCGCGCAGCGGATCGTATCGCCCCCAGCGGCGCAGACCATGTAGTGCAGCGGAGGAATCTCGCGTTCGAGGATCGCGAGCGTCGTGCTGTAGATCGGATGCGCATGGACGACTGCGTTGACGTCGGGCCGCTGGCGCAGAATGTCGAGATGGAAGCGCCATTCGGTCGACGGGCGGCCGTTGCCAACGACCGTCTGGTCGAAGCGCATCGCGATGATGTCCTCCGGCTGCATGTCGTCGTAAGGCATGCTGGTCGGCGTGATGAGAAAGCCCTCGCCGTCCCTGAGGCTGATGTTGCCGGAGGTCCCCTGGTTGATGCCGAGCCCGTTCATCGAGCGGCAGGCGTCGATGATGCTCTGGCGTTTGTCTCTCTCGGCGGCGGACAGCATGGGCGCTCCCTCGGCTCTCGGCGGCGAAGTCGGCCGCCATCCCGGTTTGCGGCTCCCTCTTAGGCGTCGCGGGAGCCCTCGGCAAGGCTCCTGCCCGCGGCGCCGAAGCCGGCGAAACTCTGTTCCCGCCGGGCCCGCCGGGCTCTGCTCGATTGACCAGCTTCGGGCCGTTTGCTAGCAAGGCCCCCATAAGAGGTCATCGGCGTTTGCGGCGATTCCCGGCGCAAAGCTTTGACGGGCCGGGTATTCGAGGGGGCGCCCATGGCAATTGCATTTCGCACCAAAGCACTGGCCCTTGCGGGGCTCGGCGCGGCGCTTCTCGCCGGATGCGCGACGCAGCCGCCACGCCCTCCCGTCGTCGCGGCGCCGAGCGTCAGCCCGGATCAGCTGGTCGGCAAGTGGGGCTTTGCCGCCTATCATCGGGACACCGACCGGGCGCGCACGATCAAGGAAGCGGCGGCCCAGTGCAACAGACCCTATGTCATCGCCAAGGGCCCCAGCGGCGGCGTGATGATGAACCTCGCCGATCAGGCGAACTTGTCGGAGCTGGTGCTGAAGGCTGGGCCAGACGGAAGGACCTATCTCGGTCCGCCCGGCGACGCCGGCACGGCCGACGATCGGATCGTCACGAACGTCGACGCGAACTCGTTCACGACGAACTGGGTTGATCCGGACAACGCGAGCCGCTACGGCACCTCGGTGTATGAGCGCTGCGGTCAGAAGAGGGCGTGACGCGCGCGGTTCTTTCACCTCCATGACGGAGCGGACATGAACGTACGAATGGCTTTCCTGGCGCGGGCGGCGGCTGCGGCGATCGCAGCGGCGGTAGCGTTCTTTCCTGGCGTTTTCGCGACCGCCCAGCAGGTCGACATGAACGTGGTCGATCAACCCGGCTACGTGCCGACGCCGGAAGAGCAGCAGCTCAACGGCGCCTACGAGCGGCAGGAGGTGTTTTTCCGCGCCACCGAGCCGCCGGGAACCGTTCTCATCGACACCAACAACCGCTTTCTCTACCTCGTCCAGCCCAACAACCGCGCCCTGCGTTACGGAATCGGCGTCGGCCGCGATGGCTTCCAGTGGCAGGGCGTCGAGAAAATCTCGCGCAAGCAGGAATGGCCCGACTGGCGCCCGCCGCCGGAGATGATCGAGCGCCAGCCGTATCTGCCGCGCTTCATGGCCGGCGGTCCCGGCAACCCGCTCGGTCCCCGGGCGATGTATCTCGGCAAGACGATCTATCGCATCCACGGCACGAACCAGCCGCAGACGATCGGCCACGCGGTCTCGTCGGGTTGCTTCCGACTCGTGGATGACGACGTGATCGACCTCTACGATCGCGTGCCGGTCGGAACAAAGGTCATCATCAAGCAGGCCGTTCAGCTCTGAGCGCGGCCGAAGACAACATTTGAGGCTGGCTATGCGCATGATCAAACCGCTTCTCGCCGCCGCGGCGGCGCTGGCGTTCGTCGCCGTCGGGGCGGCCGACGCCCAAACGCTGAAGTCCGTGCAGGACCGCGGCAAGCTCCTGTGCGGTGTGAGCCAGGGAATCGCCGGCTTCTCGATCAAGGACGACAAGGGCGAGTGGTCCGGCTTCGACGTCGACTTCTGCCGCGCGCTCGCCGCCGCGATCTTCAACGACCCGTCCAAGGTCGAGTACGTTCCGCTGTCGGCTTCCGAGCGCTTCGACGCTCTCAAGGACAAGAAGATCGACGTGCTGTCGCGCAACTCGACGTGGACCTTGGGGCGCGAGGAGGATTCGAACCTCGTCTTCGCCGGCGTCACCTATTACGATGGCCAGGCGTTCATGGTTCCGAAGTCGCGCAACGCCACCTCGGCGCTCGAACTCGACGGCGCCAAGGTCTGTATCCAGAAGGGCACGACCTCCGAGCCCAACGCCAAGGACTTCTTCGAAACCAACCACGTCAACTACGAGATCGTCGAGGGCGACACGGTCGCGGACATCGTTTCGAACTATCTCGCCGGCAAGTGCAACGTGCTGACGACTGACGAGTCGCAACTCTTTGCCCTGCGCTCTCAGTTCCCGAAGCCGGGCGAGCACATGATCCTGCCCGACGTCATCTCGAAGGAGCCGCTCGGACCCGTCGTGCGCCAGGACGACATCCAGTGGTTCAATATCGTCAAGTGGGTGAACTATGCGCTCCTTGACGCCGAGGAGATGGGCGTGTCGTCGAAAACAATCGACGACGCGCTGAAGTCGCAAAAGCCCGAGGTGAAGCGTCTCGTCGGAACGGAGGGCGACTTCGGCAAGCCGCTCGGCTTGTCGAACGCCTGGGCCGCCAACGCGGTCCGCACGGTCGGCAACTACGGCGAGATCTTCGAGCGCAACGTCGGCGCCCATACCAAGCTCGGCATCCCGCGCGGATTGAACGAGCTTTGGGACAACGGCGGCATCCAGTACGCCCCGCCGGTCCGCTGAGCGGACATCGGCGGCCTACTCGCAAACTCGTGTCTGGCCTTGGTAGCGACATGTGAGCTGGTGCGGCTCTGACGTGTCGGACGGCGGCGCAGCTGCGGCCGGCGGTGTCTGCTTGGGCGTCGGCCTCTGTGGCATGACCATGCTCTGAGCCGGCGGCGGTGGCACGGTGATCACAGGATACGTGCCCGACATGAACTGGGCCTGAGCCGGAGCTGACGCCGCGCATCCGAGCGCAAGGCCCGCGACGGCGAGCGCCCTCCGGTATGCAAGACCGTTCGCCATCGTCCCAGCTCCGTGGCTCAAGCGGCCCCTTATTCGTACTGCCGCAAATGTCCTCCATTATCCACCCTGCGCTTGGCTTGTCGATAGCCACGACGCCGCCGGAGGAAGACAAATGCGAACGGTCGAACTCATCTACCGCTATGGATCGCGTCACGCGCAGGTGCGCCCGCGGCCACAGGACGCCGCTTCCGCCCGCGTCCGGCTCAATGACGGAAACCGCGCCTTCGCGGCGCTGCTCGACCATTTCGACGAGACCGGCGGCCCCGCTCAGCGGATCGTCGACGTCGACCCGCGCGACCTTGGGCTCGACGCCGACCATCACGCGCCGTCGCAGCACCCGTTCGCCGCGATCCTCGGTTGCTCGGACGCGAGGGCGCCGATCGAGCTCCTGTTTAACGAGGGTCCGAACGAGCTGTTCGTCGTGCGCGTCGCCGGCAACGGGCTCGGCGCCGATTCGCTCGGCAGTCTGAGCTACGCCGTCGAGCATCTGGGGGAGTCGCTGCGGCTGATCGTTATCCTCGGGCACAGCGGCTGCGGCGCGCTCACGGCGGCCGTCGACGCCTTTCTCGAACCGAACGGCTATCTGTCGATGGCGGCGGATTTCGCGCTCCGCGGCATCGTCGACCGCTTGTTGCCCGTCGTGGACGCCTCCGCCCGTCATCTCGCCCAGGCCTATGGCGCCGATGCAGCAAGCCGGCCGGGATACCGGCATGCGCTGATCGAGACCTCGATCGCCGTCAACGCCGCGCTCGCCGCCTATTGGGCGCGCAAGCAGTTCCCTCGCGCCGAAGCGAAAGATGTTGGGGCGGCCTATGGAGTCTATCTCCTGGAGACGCGCGAGATCTGGTCGCGTCCCATGGGCCCGAACCGAGCTTCGGCCTCTCGAGCCCCCCGAGGACGCCGCGGGGCTGGCGGAGCTAAGCGCCGCGATCGCCCGCTCGGAGCGGTTCGCCCGCGTCCTCGTAGGCTGAGCCTAGCGGCGGCGAGCGGGCCGAGTGTCGTTTCGGCCACGCTGTCGGAATTTTCTCACCGACCGCGCATAATCCGGACGACGAAGCCGGCTCGGCCCTTGCCCGCGGCAGTCGGCTTATCTAACGATTTCACAAAGCAGCGTGAGGCGGCGTCGCGCGCTGATTCGTGAGGGGGCGGCACATGAAGGGGCTAGTCGAAGGCGTTCTCGCGGCGGTCGCGACACTCGCGGCGACCGCCGCGCTCGCGGCAGACCTGCCGACCGAGAAGCCGGCGCCCGAGCCCGTTCCCCTGCCCGCCCTTCCCTCGACATGGCATTTCGAGGCGACGATCGACGGCTGGGCGCCAAGCATGAACGCCAGCTTGGGCGTACGCAACCTTCCGGCCCTCCCCGTCTTCGCCAACATTTTTCAGCTTCTCCCGCTGCTCGAGGGCTATGTCCCCGTCAGCCTCGTCGCCTACAATGACAATTTCATCGTCGGCATGAGCCTCTTCTGGGTCCGCCTGGGCGTCGTCAAAGGAGGTCCGGGACCTTTCGGCGTGAACGCCGGCATCACCCTCAACGAGACGTTCGCCACGGCCTACGGCGGAGTGAGAATGCCGACTGAAAATCCCGATTGGAGGGTCTACGCAACCCTCGGCGCGCGCTATTTCAACCTGAACGGCTCGCTCGATTTGCAGGCGCCCTTTGGCGGTTATTCCCGTACCGCATCGCAAGGGAAGGAGTGGGTTGACGAGATCGTCGGCGTGAAGGCACGCCATCGTATCGACGACAAATGGTTCCTCGATTTCGAGGGGGACGTCGGCGGCTACCACGGGAGCGCGACGGCGCTGGGCTATGGGGCGGTCGGATACAAGTGGAGCCAGTCCCTCACGACGAGCCTGGGCTTTCGCGTCTTCTACGCCTACTATCAGACCCCGGCTAACAGCGGCGGCGGAAGCTTCCGGTTTAACGAAACGCTGTGGGGGCCACAAACCAACGTCACGTACACCTTCTGAGCCCCGTGAGGCGCGCGCTTTCGAACCGGCATAGCGCCCCAAGCGAGAGCGCCGGCGAGAAGGATCAGCCTCTCGCCGGCGCTCTGATTTTTAGCGGACGCAGACGCGCCGGCCGTAGCGATAGTAGCAGTGCGGCGCGCGGTGCGTCACGACCGCGCCGCGCGGGCCGACGCATCCGGCATGGTAAACGCCCGCAGCGCAAGCCGCCGCGTCGGCCTCGGCGGCCGTTCCTAGGAGCATGCCGACCATCAGGGCGGCCAGAGCTATAGTCTTCACGATTGCAACTCCAATATTGATGTCCGAACGCTGGCCCGCGCCGACACAACGCGCGAGAACGCTACGCTAGCAACACGCTACTTGTTGCCGGCTTCCGCCTTGGCCAGCGCGTCCTTGCAGCCGTCGCTGAGCTCGGCCGCGTGCGATTTCAAGCATTCCGCCTTGGCGCCCTTGCCCGGCTTCACGTCCCCGCAAAACTGCTTCATGTCCGCCTTGCAGGCGCGCCCGACTGCCGCCGCCTTGACGATCGCGATCTGGCAATCGGTCGACAGGTCGGAGAAATGGTCCTTGACGCAGGCCTTGAGCTTGCCGCCGCCCGGCTTCACGTCGGCGCAGACCGACTTGATGTCCTTGGCGCAGGCCTTGGCGAGGGCCGACGGCGCGGCCTCCGCGGCCGAAGCCGTCATAAACACTGCCGCGGCAAGCGCGGCGATTGATCCCAATATCCTCACCTAAACCTCCTTTATGGGTACGCTGACCGCGCTCAGCGCCGAAATTGTCGTCCCTCAGCGCGCGCGTCCCTGGAGCAAGTTGCAATCGGGTCGCTTCACAACTTGCTCTAGACTCTTTGACAACGCAGGGATTGTCGCGACACGCTTGTTTAAGCATTTCGCATCCCGCGTTAAAGGATGGGGCGATGATGCCCTTCTCTACGAGGCGTTTGTTCCTTGTCGTTCGGCGAGACGAGAGGGGGTCATGGCGCTAGAACCGTTTCTCGCACGATCGCGGATTTCAGCTGCGTCGCCGCGAAAAGGCTCCTGCCCGCGTCATTCTCGGAATTGAGTCCGGGGTCGACGTCGAGCCAGGCGCCCAAACACCAATGATCGAGGCGTGGCGCCTTGCAGTCAGGCGTCACCGGGCCGGGGTCGCAGACACAGTATTTGTCGGCATGCGGCGTGATTCCCGGCACCTCCTTTCGCTCGCCAGAAGGCAAGGCGAAAGCGACTTGCGAACCGCCCGTGTGCACCGCGAACTGGCACACGTGTCCGGCCGGCGCCGCGCAGAGGAAAGTCACGGTCTGCTGGGCGTCCGCCGCGGTCGCCAGACACAGAGGCGCCGCGACGCAAAGCGCGGTCGATAAGAGCAGATTTCTCATGGGGCCCCCCCTCACTTCTCCATCATCAGGCCTTCGGCGCGGTCCTCCTTGAGGAGCACTGCGATGGCGTGGATGATCTTCTGGTCCTGGTGCTGCTTGCAGTATTCGATCACCTGATGCTCAAGGATGCGGCCCTTCTTGAAGTCGGCGTAGTGCTTGTGGGCAAGGCCGTTGTACCAGCCGCTGTACCAGCTCGACAGCGCGTTGGCGTCTTCCTGATAAGTGTTGGCGAGCTGGCCGCAGGTCAGCGCCTGCACGTCGATAAAGCCGTTCGCATCGGCATAGGCCGAGAGATCGACAGGATCGGCCTTGGCCGCGCCGGCCATCGCCATCATCGCAACGCTTGACATCAGCAGGAACTTTTTCATTCGGGACTCCACATTTGAGGTCTTACGGCGGTTTCGGTGAACTGCGTGTGAACGCGCGCCGCGGCCGCGTTCGTTGACGCTTCCTTGCGCGCTGTCGTTTTCAGTAGCAAGGCGGATAAGGGTAGTAGCCGCAGGCCACCGGCGGCGGCGGCGCGTAGTACGGGTGATAGTATGCGCCTGCGGCCGCCGCTCCGACTGCAGCCGCGCCAATCGCGGCGCCTGCTCCCACCCCGACGGGATGAGCGTACCAGGCCCCATGCCATGCGCCGCCCCACGCGCCGCCATGATAGCCAACGCCGCGGACGACCGCCCGTCCGCCGTAGCCGCGCGCCGCGAACCAGTCGATGAAAAGCGACGCGGGTCCCGTCGCCTTAGCCAGGTTTCCTTCGAGAACCGACACTTCGAATGTCAAATTGTCGCCTTCGAGCTTTGGCGCCTTCAGGACCACGACGGCGTCCTCGACGGATTCGCCGTCCGCGCCGAGCACCGATATCGTGGCGTTCGGGGGATCCTTGGCGAAACTGTCGCTTCCCTCGTCCCATTCCCTGATGAAATGCTTGGTCAGGACGTGCCCAGCGGCCCGGAACGGCCGATCGGCGAAGACGATGGAATTTGGCGACACGCCGGTCAGCGTCAGAGTGGAGCCCTGGAGGTTTGCCCCGCGCGAATTAATGACCGCCAGCGACGGGATCATGGCGTCTTTGGCCGGCTGACCGATCGTCTTCTGACCGGGTGCGGAGATCGCATCCTGGGCAGCTGCGCCGAGCGGCGCTGCGACGAGCGCAACGAGGCCCGCGCACAGGCCGATCATGATGGTCTTCCGCATGCTGTTTGCTCCGTCTCTGTTAGACTTTTTGAGTCGCGAATCTGATCCGTTAGAGGCGTTTGGCGAAAGGCGCTGTCGCGCGCGCTCAAAGCGGCGCCGGCACGACCCGATAGTAGAGGCCGTTCGCCCCATAGACCGGCTCGAGCCAGCCCGAGGGACACTGGTACCAGGAGCGAATCGGCCGGTGGACATACACGCAGCCCGCCGGCAAATAGCCGTATGTCGCGCCGACCGGCCATGTCGTTGCGGCCACGGCCGCGCCGACCGCGGCCGCGCCAACCGCGGCGCCGGCCGCCGCCGCGCCCCAGCCGCCGTAGCCGCAATTGTAGCAGCCGGCCCCGTATGAGTTCACGACGACGGGCTGATGGTAGTACGCGCCGTAGGCCCCGATGTGATACGCGCCGTAAGGGTTGGCGTAGGTCCCGTGGTAGTAGCCGCCGTAGTCGCCGCCGTGATAGGCGCCGTAGCCGTTGGCCGCCGAGCCGTGCCAGGCGCCGCCCGCGTCGCTCTCGTGCGCGACGCCGCCGGGGCCCACTTCCGTGGCGTGCGAGAACCCGCCGGCGTCGCCCGCGTGATAGAAGCCGCCGCCGGCGGTATGGCCCCAGCTTCCGCCAAAGCCGCCGCCCGCCCGCATCCAGGCGTCCGCAGGCTCGATCGCGGCCGCGACCGCGAGCGCGGCCGTCGCCGCCAGCATCAAGGATTTCATCGCATGACCTCTTGAACGAGCGGGGCTCATTGTTTCTTCTCCGCGGGCGGCTGGTTGACCTCCGGCGGAGGCGTTGCGTCGCCGGGCGGGGCGAACTCGATGTGCTCCGCTTTGAGCGCCTTCGGATTGGCGAACGTCGCCGGATAGACCGGGAGGTTGAGCCGCCAGTTCGAGAACACGGTCTGGTAGCGCGCATGCGCCGGCTCGTTGGCGTAGACGACGCGCACCTGGCGCGGCAGATGGTCGGCGACGCCGATCCACACTTCCGCCGCGACCTCGTCGCCCGTGAGCGCGATCATGTCGGTCGGCACGCCGCCGACTGCGATCGAGCGGCCGACGTAGAAGGCGGATTTCAGCGTCTTCGACAGTTCCGCGTAAGGATCGGACGCGAGCACGTCGGCGAAAGGAAAGTAGATCGCCGCCTTTTCCCAGGCCTCGTCGAGCAGCTTGTCGAGCGTCGGCGGGGCGTCCGCGACGGCGACCACGTTGGACGACGGCACGTACGCCATCATGGTCTTGCCGTCGTAATAGAATTCGTCCGGCGTGCCGTCGCCGGGCGTGATGACCCTGAGCTTGTCGGGCCGCTCGACCGTCACCTCGTGGATCGAGCTGTAGTAGAGCGGCTGTCCATTGCGGGCGGCGCGCTCGTAGGTGCTGACCGCGGTGAAGGCCAGGGTCCTCGCCGCGGCGAGTTTCTGGCTCGTCGCCTTGAGAATCTCGATCGCCTTGGGCTCGAGGGAGGGCGCCGGAGAAGCGGGTTGAGCCGGAGCGGCGGGCGCCGCTGGAGCCGGCGCCGTCGGGGCCGGCGCGTTCTGGGCGAGCGACGGATGCGCGGCGAGGCCGACCGCCACACATGCCGCGAATGCGGCCGCCGAGGCTCCGGACGGGCGCTTGCGCGCAAGCAACTTCAATTCCATTGTTCCCTGTCCTCGATGTCGCATCTCATCCCTCCGCCGCAAAGTGCGAATCGGCGCGGCGCAACCCAGCGCCTCCCTCTAGACGCAGTTTATGAATTCCAGACAACCCCCAGATTCCGATTGGAGGGCCGCATTGCGCGGCTCCCACCCGATCGTCACGTCGTCGCCAGGACGGCCTGCACCCCGTCGATAGGACGCCGAGAGGCGGCGTGAAGCGCGCCGCCTGACGGTCTTCGACAGTTTGAGCGGCTCTAAGCCGACCGCGCCCTCACTTCCCCATTTCGGCTTTGAGCTTCTTCAGCTCTTTCCCACAGCCGATGCTCACCTCGTTTTCGTGCTCCTTGAGGCAGTTCTTCAGCGCGCCGCCGCCCGGACGAACGCCTGGGCAAAGGCGTTCCGCGTCCGCCTTGCAATACGCGAGCTGCCCCGCCGCGAAAGCCGGCGCCGCAAGCGCAACCAGGGTCACCGAAAACGCGGCAGCGATTGTAAGTTTATATGTGCTCATTAGAACCTTCCCTCCACGTTGGCAGCCAACCTCAGTCGTCGAACTCTCCTCACCGATCGCGCTTCTTCGCCAGCTCCTCCATCATCGCCTTGATGGCCTCCGGCATCATGCTCGTCTCGCCGAGATCGAAGGTGATCTTCTCGAGCTTGCCGGTGAACGGGGCGGGAACCTGATAATCCGCATCGTCCACCGACGTGCCGGTGTCGAGGCCGACGTCGAACGTCTCGTCCCAGGCCCAGATGAACGGCTGGGTATGAGGCAGCGCGCGTGTGGCCACGGCGGCGCCGTCCACGGAGAGCGTGCCGGTTCCTCCGCGCCCGACCGGCATGCCCGCCGGGTCCATCTTCCAGTCGAAAACGATCTTGTGCTTGCCGGGCGGCAGCGAGTCCGGGCTCTGCCACTTCGGCCGCTCGATGTCGAGCAGGTTCATGGTGAAAGTCGGCTTGCCATCCTTGAGATAGAGCCCATAGCCAGAGAACCGTCCGCCCTGCGTCACGAGCACGCCGTTCGCCCCGCCCTGCGGCACCTCGATCTCGGCGGTGATTGTGTAGGAGCGGTTGAGGATCGAAGGCGCCACGGCGAACTGGTTCGACGCATTCGGCGAGGTATAGACGAACTGCGTGCGGCCCGCGGCCGGTCCGGGGCGTTCGACGGTCAGGACCGCGACCTGCGAGGCGTTCAGCGGCAGCACGTTGTTGCGCACGGCCTCGATCATCCAGAGCTCCTGCATCTGCCGCAGCCGCTCGGGCTCCTGCGCGGCCAGATCGCTCGTCTGGGTCGGATCCTCCTTCAGGTTGAACAGCTCCCATTTGAACCCGTTCAGCACGTCGACCGGCGGATGCCCTTTAACGCCCTCCCATGGAAACACCGCGGGAATGGTGCTCGCCATCCAGCCGTCGTGGTAGATTGCGCGATTGCCCAGAATCTCGAAATACTGGGTGGTGCGCGTCGAGGCCGCGTCGGCGGCGGCCTTGTCCCAGCTATAGACCATGCTCACGCCATCGTAGGGGCGCTGGGCGATGCCATTGACCATGGTTGGTTGCGGGATTCCGACCGCATCGAAGATCGTCGGTATGATGTCGATAACGTGGTGGAACTGGTGGCGGATGCCGCCGGCGTCCGTAATGCGCTTGGGCCAGGTCGCCACCATGCCGGTGCGCGTGCCGCCGAGGTGCGAGGCGATCTGCTTGACCCATCGATAGGGCGTATCCATCGCGAAGGCCCAGGGCACCGCGAAGTGCGGGTAAGTCTGATCGGTGCCCCACGCGGGGATCAGCGGCAGCATCTGCTCGACGGTGAAGGAAAAGCCATTGAAATAGGCGACCTCGTTCGGCGTGCCGTTCATCGAGCCCTCGGCGCTCATGCCGTTGTCGCCGCAGACCCAAAGGATCAGCGTGTTGTCGAACAACCCGAGCTTCTCGACGGTCTCGACGACGCGCCCGATCTCGTGGTCGACATAGGCCATGTAAGCGGCCCAGACGTTGATTTGGCGCAGGTAAAGCTTCTTCTGGTCGGCGGACAGCGTCTCCCACCTTGGCAGAAAGTCCGGCCAGGGCGGAAGTTTGGCGTTCGCCGGCACGACGCCGAGCTTTTTCTGGTTTTCGAAGATGCGCTGGGCGATCGCGTTCCAGCCGTCGTCGAACAGGTGCATGTCCTCAATGGTCTTGATCCACTCCGGGGTCGGATGGTGCGGCGCATGCGTCGCGCCCGGCGCGTAGTGGATGAACCAGGGCCGCTTCGGATCCGTCGCCGTCTGCGTGCTGATATACTCGATGCAATCGTCCGCCATGGCCGTGATCAGGTTCCAGCCCGGGTTGCCGTTGTAGGGGTGGATCGGCGTGGTGTTTCGGTAGAGGTTGCCCGGCTGCCACTGACTCGTGTCGCCGCCGATGAACCCGTAGAAGTAATCGTAGCCTTGACCGACCGGCCAGTGCTCGAAAGGTCCTTGCGGGCTCGCCTCCCAGGTCGGCACATTGTGGTTCTTGCCGAACCACGCGGTGGAGTAGCCGTTCTCCTTGAGGGCCAGCGCTCCATGCGCGGTCTCGGGCCGCGTGATGGAGTCGTAGCCGGGATAGCCGGACGCCGCTTCGGCCACCGTGCCGAAACCGACCCCATGATGGTTCCGGCCAGTGAGCATCGCGGCCCTTGTCGGCGAGCATAGCGCCGTGTTGTGCATCTGGGTGTAGCGCAGGCCGCGCTGAGCCAGCTTGTCCAGAGTCGGCGTCGGCACGACGCCGCCGAACGCCGAGTTCGAGCCGAAACCCGCATCGTCGATCAGGACGAGCAGCACGTTCGGGGCGCCTTCGGGCGGCATGACGGTCGGCGGCCAGCCCGGCTGACTGTTGACGAAGTTCGGCGCGATGAAGCCCTGGAAGGGCGGCGTCGGCGTCGGCAACACCTTGCTGTCAGGAAACACAGTCGCAGTTGCCGACTGCGCCTGCGCCTCGCGGATCAGGGGCACGCCGAAAGCCGTGGCGAGCGCCGCCTTGGCCGTCGAGAAAAAGAGCTGCCGTCTGTTCATACCGTCCTCCAGCCAGTCCATTTGAACGCAGTCGTTCGAGCACGACCTTTTTCGCGAGCGGACCGAGCGGGTCCGCGAAGTCGCAGACAAAGGCGGCGAAGCGCGATTGCTTCGTCGCCATAGTCCGTCTTCAGACGGGCGTCATTCGACGCCCTATGGCTCCTTTCCATGACAGACTCGCTACGCATGCTGAGCCGCCATGATCTCGTCGGCGAAGCGCCCCTTGCGCACGAGGTCGGCCATGGTCCCCATCGGCTTTTCGATGTGCTGAAAGAAGGCCTTGTAGCCTTCGCAAAGATAGTTGAGCCCGCCTTCGCCGTCGGGCGCCGCGATGAACCGGTTGCGCGGGCATTCGCCGTAGCACGCGAACAGCACCGGACACTTGCGGCAATATTGCGGGAGCGTGTCGTATTTCGCGTCGCCGAACCGGCGCTGCTTTTCGGAGTGCACAAGATCGCCGAGCGGGGTCTTGCGCACATTGCCGATGAGATGGTCCGGCTCGACGAAATGGTCGCAGGAATAGACGTCGCCGTTGTGCTCCATGACCAGCGAGGCGCCGCAGGTGGGCGAGACGATGCAGGCGTTGTGCTGGCCGAGCCAGCTGCCGAGCGCCACATCGAAGGTGACGACGAAGACCTTGCCGACGTCCCGCTTCACCCACTCGTCAAAAATCGCGATCAGGAACCGACCGAAGGCATCGGCCTTCACCGACCGGTCGGTGACCAGGTTTCCCGTCTGCGTGTAGAGCGGCCGGTCCGATCCCCGCGGACCGCCCCAGCCGCGGTTGGCGAGCGCGATCGTTTCCCGCGTCGCGCGCTCGACGATCGGGATCAGCTGGATGTACTCGGCTTTTAGCTCGTCGCGAAGGAAGCGATAGACCTCAAGCGGATGATCGGCGTTAGCGGAATGGACTGTGCACAGGATGTTGGCGTCGACCTTGTGGGTCTGCAGGATCTTCCAGCCGCGAACCGCGTCGTCGAAGCTGCCGTCCGAACTCTTGGTCACGCGATAGGCGTCGTGCAGGGCGCGCGGCCCGTCGATGCTGAGGCCGACGAGGTAGCCGTTCTGCTTGAAGAACCGCGCCCATTCGTCGTCGATCAGCGTGCCGTTGGTCTGGATGGTGTGCAGGACGCGCATGCCCGGCGGACGGTATTTTTCCGCGAGCGCGACCGAGCGGCGGAAGAAGTCGATCCCACGCAGCATCGGCTCGCCGCCCTGCCACGCGACTTCGATCTGCGGCCCGAACGACGATTGCATGAGCTGCCTGATATAGGCTTCGAGAACGTCGTCCGGCATCAGCGGGCTCTCGCGCGCCGGATAGAGGTTCTCCTTCGACAGGAAGAAGCAGTACTGGCAGCCGAGGTTGCACGCCGCGCCCGCCGGCTTCGCCAGAAGGTGATATGCGGATTTCGCGGTCATGCCGGACGCGCCGAGGGCAAGGAACTCGGGCCGTGCTCGCAACGCATTCGGCCCGGTGCGTCGGAGATCCTATTCATGGACTGCGTGCTACACACGCTCGCTCCTAAGAACCCAGCGATTCAGGCGCGCATTTCGAACGGGGACAATGCGTCCGATCGTTACAGCGCGGGCGCGCCGATGGCGCCCCGATCCGCCCGCAGCACTCTATCGGTCGGCGCGGCCGCCGTCATTGACTTGGCGGGCAAAAAATTGACTTATTGGGCACGAGGGACCTCTTGATGTCGGCGCGCCCGAAATGGGCCGCCGCGGACGGCAGACAGGCGTTGGATACTCTTGCTCGGCCAGGACTGCGCTTTCCGACTGTCAAGGTTCGGAACCTTGCCGCGATTCCGCCGACCCTCGCCGAACTCGGCGCCGCCCCGGACGCGGTGATCCGGCAGGCGGGCATCGACCCGAAGCTCTTCTTGAACCTCGAGGCCGTCATTCCCTTTTCCGCACTGGGACGGCTGGTGACCGAGTGCGTCACGGCCACGGGCTGCGAATGCTTCGGGCTGAGGGTCGGGACGAAGACGCGGCCGACTGGCATGGGGCTCACCGGTCTCGTCTCGATTCATTCGCCGACGGTGCGCGAGGGGCTCGAAATCATCGTCGCGACCCTGCAGACGAGCGACACCGGCGGCGCCACCTTCCTCGACGTCCGTCGTGGCGTCGCCTGCTTCGGCTATGCGGTCACCGCGCCCGACATCGAAAGCGCCGACCAGATCGTCGACGCCGCGATCGCGATCGCCTTCAACGTCATGCGTCAACTCTGCGACCCCGGATGGCGACCGAACGAAGTGCGCCTCACCTGCGAGCCGCCGCGTGACAGAACGCCGTATGCGAAATTCTTCGAGGCGCCGGTCGAATACGGCGCGAAGGCGGGTTGCCTCGTGTTCGATGCGGCGATCCTCGGTCAGCCGGTGCACGACCGCGACCCGCATGCGGCGGATATTCTCGCACCGCTGCTGCGCGAGGCCGCCGGCAACGCGCAGGGCGATTTCGTCTCGACGGCGCGCGCTCTGATCCGCACCCAGCTCGCCGCCGGAATGTTGTCGCGCGAACGCGTCTGCCGCGCGCTGTCCTTGAGCGTGCGCACCTTCGTCCATCGGCTCGAGGCGCGCGGGCTCACCTACTCCGGGCTCGCGGACGAGGCGAAGTACGACGCGGCGCAGGATCTGCTCCGAAAAGGCGAGACGATCGCCGAGACCGCGGCGCGCCTCGGCTTCGCCGACCCGAGCGCCTTCACCCGCGCCTTCAAGGGCTGGTCGGGCGCGACGCCGGCGCGGTGGCGGGCGGAGCGGGGCGGATGAGGAGCGCGGCCGCCAAACTGCGAGGTCCGGCTAACCCTCTGAAATCATTGAATCGCTCGCCGCAGAACCGCCGCGAACCCCATCTAATGCATTGAAAAGACTGAGGTTCGGATCGAAATCGCCGGTCGTTGCCCGGCATCCGCCCGGAGGACCGACGCGCCGGCCGAGGCGGCGGTCCTTGGGGGCGCCCAATGGGCGACGGCGACCGCGCCGATCAACAGCGCGAAGACGAACCCGATGAGCCCAATCATCGCACCCCACCGCACGCTAACCAGGAGAGTGACGGCCACCAGCGCCCAAAACAGGAACGAAACCAGCCCCATAATGTATACCCAACGCGTCCAGGCCTTGCGATCTTCATGACCTTTGGCCGTAACGACTCATGCGTCTCGCGGAATAAAAAATCGATCCGAGACGATGGCCCGAACCGTAAAGAACCTGTAAGGGACACCTCGGCTCGCGCGAAAGCGGCGTAGGAGGCGGCAGGGCGGCAGGTCTTCGAAGTCATTGGAATGTTCGCCGTCGAATCCATTGTTGCGCACACAGCTGTTCTTTTCACGACTTCAGCAATCGCTACCGGAAAGAGCTTGAAAATGTACACGAGCGCAGAACTTCAACTGCTTCGTAACGCCGACCCTGGCGTCAAGATTCCCAGCATCGACACCCCGACGGGCGATCCCCTTGCGGCGGCGTCGCTGAAGCCGCTCACCTCCCTGGAGAACAACGCCGTCCCGGGCGTCTCTTACGACCCGACGGAAAATCTGGTCAGAGTCACGGCGGCCGGAACAGTCCTCAGCGGATACAACTTCGGCAGCTCAGGAATCCCTCATTTCGTGAACGGCCTGACTTCGAGGGTCTTCGGCCCTCATAACGGGCGAACGCAGGGCCACAAGGTCCCACATTGAGCATGGCGTGATCTCTTTCTCGACAATTCGGAGCCCCGAATTCGCGCTTCAGGACTCGTCATGCGAGAATCGTCGCCGCAATGCGTCAACCTCCAGTTGCATTTGGGCCTTCGAAAAAATGAGGGGAAAGCTGAGCTTCGGCAGTGGGACGGTTTACGTCGAGGCCAACAATGTGACCGTCAAGGACAGCAACTTCACCGCGACGACGGGATACTATGCCGTCCAGGTCCAGGGCGGCTACGGAAACACGACCGTAACCAGCAACACGTTCAACAGCGAAGCCATTCCCGCCCAGCTCGGCTGCTGGGTGACGTCGTCCGGCACGGTCACCGTCGCCAACAACACTTTCATCGATTCGCCAGCCGACGGAGTCGACGTCCAGGGCGGCGGCGTCATCTCCGGAAACTATTTCTCCGGCTCGGGCTACACGTCCGACGGCAAGCATCCCGACGCGATCTGGATCACCAACAGCACCGCTCCGATGACCATTTCGGACAACTTCATCGACTGGACCACGAACCCAAGCTCCATCTTCGGCACCAACGACTGCATCCGCATCACGTCCGAAGAAGGCCCCGTCAGCAACGTGACGGTCACGGGGAACGACCTCATCGGCGGATCGACCAGCATCGACGCCGGCAACACTGGATCGTACGCGTTCAGCAACATCTCGATCGCCGACAGCTACCTCGGATTTCCTCTGTATTACAACTTCATGCCGGGGCCGATGCAGGGGGTGACGTTGAGCGGCAACGTCATTTTCGACTACACCAGCCCCGAGTACGCCGCCAGCGCCTGGGCGGCCTACGAGAAGGCCGGCGCGCCAACGCCCAACGTCCTCGTCTCGACAAGCGGCTCGACCGTCAGCGCCTCGGGGACCGGCCCGACCACGCTCTACGGCAGCCTCGGCGCGCATCTGTTCGGCGGGACCGCCGAGAACAACCTCGTCGCCGGGTTTGGCAGGGAGTTTATCTTCGGCGGCGCCGGAGCGAACGTCCTCACGTTCATCAACCCCAATCGCGGTGACTCGCCGAGGTCGCTCCAAGCGTGATCTCCAATTCCGACCCGGCCAAGGACATCATCGACCTCAGCCATATTGACGCCAATCTGACGGCCGCGGGCGTTCAGAACTTCACCTTCATCGGCACGAACGCGCTCACCAGCGCCGGCGCTGAGGTCGATTACGTGCAGAATGCGGCGAGCGACACCACCACCGTCCAGGCCACGCTCGCCGGAGACGCCACGCCCGACCTGGTGATCCAGATCTCCGGCCTGCTGAAACTCACCGCCGCCAATTTCGCGCTGACGTCCAGCCAGTCCAAGGCGGACCTCGCCGCCGGCGCCGCCCTATCCGTCTCGACCCTGCGCTCGGGCTCCGCGAGCGAATATTCCTACACGAAAGTCACCGGCAGGGCCTGTTCGTCCTACGAGGCCATCGATGACGGGATCTACATCGCCGCCGACGATTTGAACCTGAGCGGGTCGTCGAACGAGATCGACCTTCTTCAGAACAAGGTCACGATCACCCGAGGCGATTCGGCCGAAAGCTTCGCGGTCGGCAGCGGTTCCTTCACCCTCGCCTATCACGCCAACGAGACGATCCAGGCGGCCGACGCCGGAGCGGAAACCTTCGCCTTCGGCTCGGGGTTCGGCAACGCGACGATCAACGGTTTTGCGGCGGCCGGAGCGAACGCCGACACCTTGCAATTGTCGATCTCCGCCTTCTCCTATAGCGGTGTCACGCGAGGATCCGAAATTCCTTTGGGTCGATGACGCGGAAATTGTCGGTGATGGTTGACGAGAACTCGTCGAACCGCTGTGGCACGGTTTCACGCAGGAAACCGAGCACGGCTTCGGCGAAGTCGCGGAATTTGGCG
>Ga0074046_10001549_pt1 | contig 20594 bp, 14 predicted proteins | sample BogForMeECP23OM3_FD_94441 | JGI IMG/M metagenome (GOLD analysis project Ga0074046, IMG submission 94441) | Bog forest soil microbial communities from Calvert Island, British Columbia, Canada - Bog Forest MetaG ECP23OM3 | ecosystem: Environmental > Terrestrial > Soil > Wetlands ... | reverse complement strand
TCCGGATAGCATTTTCCCTTAGGGTTTAGAGCTCTGGGATCCTTTGACTTGTACGGAATGTACTCGCCAGCCCGGTTCTTGGTGTTGTCGATGCCAACGATAATGAGCGGCCGAATTTTCTGTTCGGCGATCAACCGGGCCGCGGTCTCGCCCACCTGCCAGTGCACTCCGGCAAAGGCGGTTACCGGATCGAACAGATTCTGTCCGTCATTCAGATAAAGGACGGGATAGCGCGTCATACCCCAGCCGTGGTAATCCGGAGGCAGCCAAACCCGTACCAGGCGCGTGTTTTCGAAGATTCGGCTGCTGAGCTCATGCAGCCACACATTGCCGGCTGCGACGGGCATCGCAGCGGTGGCGACGGGCTTCGTCTTCAGTTTTCGCGTTGTGGGCCGGGACATGGAGTGAATCGAGCTTTCAGAAGAAACATTCGGGCCGGCACCTGGCTACTGGGTACGGGCCCGCTTCCACCAGATCACCGCCGCCAACACAGTCGTCGTCGCTATCAATGCCAGAGAACTCAAACACAAAATGCACCATACTCCCAGCACGTGGCCTTCAATGTAGGTCAGGTACAAAGCAAATGCCAGGCCCACGACAGCGCCGCTGAAGAGCATTGCCGGCGTCTCGCGCCGCTCGCGATACACGGTGGCCAGCCCCGCCAGTGCCGCGTACCCGAGCATTCCAATCAGCGCGACCGGGATTCCGCGGATCGACGAATATTCGCTGCGGTTCACGATGTCGCAATTGAACGTTTCGCCGATTTCACAGTACGCCGTCTTTGAGGTCGCGTAATGATGCTGCAACGACAACGACGACACTGCGATTCCGCACACCGCCAGAATGGCGACCAGGCTCATCAGACGCTGCATCAAATCGGTCACGGCAGCGAACATCCCGTTCGGTCGCTCAGTTCTTGCAGAGTGAAAATGCGCTCCAGTCTTTCGCCGGTAGGCGGAAACTGCCAGGTGGGATAATGCTTGATGTTCTCGTCTTTGCAAACCTGCGCCACGCCGTGTGTGTCGCCTTTGATGCCGCATTCCACGTAAGGTGCGTACTCGAACGACGCGCCGAACTTTTCTTTTTGCTCCACGCAATGCGGACACCACCACGCCCCGTACATCTTCGCGCCGCGCTCGGTCAGACAGCGTGCGAACGCATCGTGCTTGTGCTGGGTGCGGTTGCCGAGATAGTAGGCCAGCCCGAACGCAGCCACAATCAGCGCTGCATAGATCGCAATCCGCCGCCATTTCCGGCTCGCAGCAGTTTCTATCCCCAGTTGTTCCTTTTGCCGTTCTCTTCGCTCTTGCGACATGGATTTCTTATATCACGAGTAGAGACGGGGCTTGCCCCGTCTCAAACCACCACCCGAAGCGCCGAGGGCAGCACGTCGATCGTCCGGCACTCCAGCCTCAGCACCTCGCCGTCCACCATCACATCCACCGGCCCGTCGAGTTGAAACTCGACGCGCCGCACCGCCTGCCGCTCCGCCAGGGGATGCCGAGTGTGCGTGCCATCATAAAGCGTCGCCAAATTTCGGATCAGCCCCAGTCGCCCAATCGGCCCCCATCGCACATACTCAATCAATCCGTCATCGGTGACCGCGTCGGGCGCGATCATCATTGTGCCGCCCGTGAACTTGCTGTTGTTAAACGTCAGAAACAAGCAGCGTCGCGAATCAAACTCTCGCCGCCCCTCCAAACGCACCGGAAACGGCCGCCGATCAAGCCGCGCCAGACAAAGAAAAATAGACAGCAGATACCCGAACTGCCCCAACCCCAGAAACCGCCGATGCCGCAGCGCCGCCACGTCCGCCGCAAACCCCACACTCAGCAGATTGGTGAAGTAGATCGCTCCGTCTTTGTGCTCCAGTCGCAAAACATCGCAAGGCCGCGAACGCCGCGCCTCCAGCGCCTGCATCGCGTGCTCCAAACCGCCCTTGCTGGAAGCTCCATCGACAAAATCTCGCAGAAACGAATTGCCAGTTCCAAGCGGAAGAAATCCAAGCGTAGGAATTTGATCTTCCGCACCACCTGAAAGTCCCTGAGACCCGGCACCTGAGACCTGAGACCTGCTTTCCTGAGACCAGCTCTCCGGAAACAACCCGTTGACGATCTCATAGGAAGTGCCATCCCCACCCACCGCCAGAAACTTCCGATAACCGCGAACATAGGCCTCGTGCGCAATCCGAGTGGCGTCGCCAGCCCCGCTCGTCTCCGCCGTCTCCAGCGCAATCCCCGCACCCCGCAGGCGATCAAGCGCTGCTCCCACGCGCTCGCCGCACCGCCCGCCGCCCGCCGCCGGATTGATAATAGCAAGAAAAGTTTCGTTCACAAGCTAAGTCTCAGGTCACAGGTGTCAGGTGTCAGGTCTCAGGGGCTAGGTCTCAGGCCCAGGCGTGTTATCCACAAATCAAATTCCTGAGACCTGCGACCTGAGACCTTCACTCCGATGTTCTCCGTGTCTCTGTGTCTCCGTGGTGGATTTTCCGTCTAAATCTCCACGATAGATTTCCGCGCCGCGCCCGCGCCGATCTCCGCCGCCAATTCTCCGCGCTTGATCTTCACCGCCACCGTCCGCGGAAAATCTTTCTCCCACACCAGATATCCGCCCACGCGCTTGAAGTCGGCCAGCCGCCGGTTCCTCGCCACCATCTCCTCGCGCAATTGATCGTCGAACTTCTGATTCTGCTCCAGTCGCACCACCAGCACCAGCATCTCGTTGCCGAGCGTCTTCTGCGGCCACAAATAATTCGCCGCAAACACGCAGTATTCCTTCACTGGCAGACCATCGAACACCGCCTCGATGTCTTCCGGATAAATGTTCTTTCCGCCGTCGGTGACGATCATATTTTTCTTGCGCCCAAAAAGCTGCAGGTGTCCGTGCTCTTCAAAGCGCCCCTGATCGCCCGTCAGCAGCCAGCCTTCGACGATCGTCTGCGCCGTCAGTTCCGGGTCATCGAGATAGTGCGACATGACCGCGCGGCTCCGCACCGCAACTTCGCCGATCCCGTCGCCATCCGGATTCAGCACGCGCACCTCGCTCCCGGGCAGCGGCCTGCCCACCGTATCGGCGCGAAATGGTTTCAAATCGTTGAGCGTCACTGCCGTGCAGGCTTCCGTCAGCCCGTACCCGCACGTCACCGGAATTCCCAGATCGTAGAAAAACTGCAACGTCGAAGGATCCGTAAATGCTCCGCCAACGATCAACGCCCGCAGCTCTCCGCCAAACGCCTTGTGTACTTGCGGCAGCAGACGCCGGCTGACCTCCACCCGCGGACGTCCTCGTGTCAGCATTTTGTTCAGCCCGATCAACCGATCCAGCAGCCACCGCTTTCCGGGCTTCAGTTCATCAAACTTCGCGCGCAGCCCCAGTTCCAGATTCTTCAGCACCATCGGCACCAGGCTCACGTAGGTGATGCGATAGCGGACGAACGCATCGCGCACAAACTCCGGACGCAGAGTCCGCAGATGAACCACGCAAGCCCCGCACGCGAACGGCCCGATAAATCCGACCATGAAATCAATCGCGTGATTGGTGGGCAGAATGCTCAAATAGCGCACGCCCGGCCAAAATGGATACCACGCCGTCAGCGAAGCGCACTGCTCCAGATAACTGTCGTGCGTCAGCACGCATCCCTTCGGACGCCCGCCCGTCCCCGACGAATAAACGATGCAGGCCGCGTCCTCGCGCCGGCGCGCCACAAATTGCGGCTCGCCCTTCCTCTTGAACTCCTCCCAGCGGTAAGCGCCGCGCAAGTCCGCCCCCGCCGGCGCTTCCGTCACCAGCACAATCTCCGCCGTGAGTTCTGGAAACTCCGGTGACTCCGTGATCGCCCGCCACAAATAGTATTCGGCAATCAGAAACCGCGCCTTCGAATGCGCCAGCAGTTGCAGATGCTCCGCTGCGGTCAATTTGTAATCCAGCGGAACCAGCACGCCGCCGCAGAACAAAATCGAATATGCGGAGATCAGCCACTTCGACTGATTCGTCATGATGATCGCCGCGCGGTCGCCCGCCTTGAAATCGGCGTCCTGAAGCGCGCGGCAAAGCGGACGCGCCATTTCCTTAAAGTCAGAATAGGTAAGCCGCACTTTTTCGCGGTCGCGATCGGCTTCAATCAGGCAGGTTTCGTTCGGCCAGCGCTCCAGCGCATCCTTGAGCGCTACACCCAGGCTGGCATATTGGCGAAGATCAAGCATTCGATGTTCTTATCTCACCACAAAGAAGTGGTCAGTGGTCAGTGGCCAGTGGATAGTTGCTCTTATCGCCCACCAGTAACAATCAACAACTGCCCACTGGCCACTGCCCACTGACCACCGGTTCTACAGCCGCGCCTGAATCCGATTCGCCAGCGTCCGGAAATCCGACACGCCCTGCAGTTCATAATCCGGCAACTCGATGCGAAAGTGATGCTCAAGGCGCGTCAGCAAATCGAGTGCCTGCAAGCTGTCGATTCCCAGCGTCTTGAAAAAGTCGTCGTCCGGCGTGAGTTTTTCGCGCGGCACTTTAAAATGCGAGGCCGCAAGATTCAGAATTTCGTCGAGAGTGTGATCGATAGTGGGCACTGACATAAGCGTGCGTCCCTAAAATTACGAATTACCAATTACAGATTAAGGTAAGTACGGCTGCACTCTCTCGTTCTCCACAAACTTGCGCAGCCCTTCTTCGACGGCTGGACGCGAATAAAGGTCGCAGAAAATATCGATCTCCCGCTTCAACTCTTCATACGGGATCGGCTTCACAAACTCCTTCGCCGCCGCCGCCGTCCGCTGGTCAAATTTCCCCACCTGGCTTGCCGTAGCGCGTGCCACCCGCAACGCCTCGCCCTCGGCGGCAATCTGGCTCACAAGCCCAATCTGCTGCGCCTTCATCACGTTGAAGCTGCGCCCGGTGAGCAGCAGATCGCGCACCACCGCATTGCCCAGATCCCGCTTCAGACGCGGAATCCCGCCGAATCCCGGAATCAGCCCAAGCCGCAGTTCCGGGAAGCAAAATCGCGCCATGCGGTCCGCAATAATAATGTCGCAAGCCAGCGCCAACTCGAACCCCCCGCCAAACGTCACACCGTGCACCGCCGCGATGGTCGTCAACGGCGCCGCATCAAGCGCGTTCATCACGGAGTGAATGCGCTCCAAAAACTCACGCACCCCGCGCAAGGCCTCGCTTTTTTCCATCTCTTGCCCGCGTTGAAACAACTCACGCAAATCCGCTCCTGCCGAAAACCCGGCCTTCAACGTCGAATGGACAATCAACGCGTGCGCTTCATTCGCCAACCTGGGTAGGGCCGCCTTAAATTTCTCCAACTCGTCCAGTGTGAGCGACCCAATCTCATTGCAAGGATCGCGATGCAATGCAAGCTCAATCGCACCATTCACGATCTGCCACGAAAGCGTCTGCCCTTTGAATTCGTTCATGCCGTCTTCGTCGCCTGATTCTTCGAGGCCTGGTACAGCGCGTCAATTTCGTTTCGAAAGCGATCGGCAATCAAGTCGCGTTTCAGCTTTCCGTTCGCCGTCAGCAACCCGCTCTCGATGGTGAACGGTTCCTCCACCAGATGAAAGGCTCGCACCTGCTTGTAGTGCGGGAGGCCCGGATTCACAAGGTCCAGCACCGCCTGTGTCTTCTCGCCGCTCACTTCGCCCGTGATCAGCGCGGCCAGATATCCGCGCCCGTTGCCGACGACCACCACCTGAATCGCACCCGGCAACTCATGCAGAAGTTTATCCTCAATCGGTTCGGGCGCAATGTTATGCCCCGACCCGAGAATAATCAGGTTCTTGATGCGGCCGACAATTTTCCAGTTTCCATTCGCGTCCGCTTCGCCCTGATCGCCGGTATAAAACCAGCCGTCGCGCAACACCTTCGCCGTCTCTTCCGGACGATTCCAGTATCCCGGAAAAATATTCGGCCCGCGCACCACGATCTCCGCGTTCTCCGCGATCTTCATTTCGACGCCCGCAATCGCCGGCCCCGCGCGTCCCGGAATTACCGGAGCATCCGGATCATCCATGGTGCAGATCGCCGTCGTCTCGGTGAGGCCGTACACCTGCAACACAGGAATGCCCAGCATCATAATAAACAGTTGCGTCTCCACACTCAGCGGCGCGGAGCCGCAAATCAGCGCGCGCAGCTTGCCGCCGATCATCTTTTTGCGAATCGTCGGAAACACGAGCCGATTCGCCAGCCCGAGCCAGAACCCATCCCCGGCGCGCGATTTGCCCTCCTGCTGCCGCACCCACGCGCCCTTGGCCTTGGTGTACACCTTAAGAGGAAACCCACCCGTCTTCCAAAGCTGCTCGTCGACGGCTTTGCGCATGCGTTCGAGAAGCGCGGGAACATTCAGGAAATAATCCGGAGCCGCCAGCCGCATCTCCGCCGCAATTTTCCCCAGATCCGTGTTCAACGTAAGCTTGTTGCCGCGCAGCAGGCAGGTCAGCATCATGATCCACGAACCCGCAAAACAAAGCGGCAGGTAATGAAACACGGCGTCCTGCCCCGGACGCGTCTTCATCGGATGACCCCGCATCAGCTGATCCAGCCGCCCCGAAGTGCAGCCCAGCATGTATCCGACGTTGCCCGCATTCAGCATCACACCCTTCGCCTCGCCCGACGTGCCCGAGGTATAGATGATGGTCACCACATCTTCTTCTGCGACCATCGGCGCGGGCTTTTCCACCGGCCCGCGTCCCGCGGTAAAAACATTTTCGAAGCAGAAATACGGCGGCGCTTCCGGCCACGCCTCCACGATCGCATCGGCCAGCGACTGCTCGCCGCAAGCAATCACCGACGGCCAGGAATCCTTCATCATCGCGACCAGTTCGGCCGGCGCCTGCCGCGCATACAGCGGCACCACCGTCAGTCCCTCCGCCATGACGGCCAGATCCATGGCCACCCACTGCATCGAGTTATGCGCCAGCAACGCGCACCGGTCGCCCTTCTTCAGCCGCAGCCGCCGCAGATACGCCCGCGCCACCTGCACCTGAGCCAGCAACTGCCGCGCCGTAAGAGGGACCGGCTGCCCATCGCGCATTTCCTGCAGCACGATGGCATCGCCGCTGCGCTCCAGGCTGGCAAAAATCTGTTCAAGAAAAGTCATGTGTGTCAACAATGATCATCCTGAGCGAAGCGAAGGACCTGCTTTTCGTCGCGGCTACCCGTATGCTTTTACCAACTCCCGCAACCCGTCGCTCAGCGGCGGCAGATAATCCTCCCAGCTCCATTCTCCGCGCCGGGTGGGAAACTCCGGATACCGCCGCTGCACTTCTTCTTCGAAATACACGCCCATGCGCGCCATCAATTTCAAATTCCTCACCACGGTCCGCGCGATCCCGTCGGCAATCCGCTCGCCGTCGCGATCCAGAATTTCGAGCGCCGCCAGAGTCCGCGCCTCCAGGTCCGGATCGTCCACATTCATCAGCAACTCCTGATGCCCGCGCTCGTTCATCAGATTCCGGATGCGCTCATCCATAGTGATTCCCGCCGACGCCACCAGCACCGGCATCGAAGTCACAATCCCGTGATAGCGCGAAGACACCATCAAGCGGCACGCCCGCAGAATACTGACCAATTGGTACATGTTGTAATCGTCCGAGGTCAGCACCGGAACGCCGCCCAGTTTCTCCGAGATACGACGGCAAGGCCGGGCATCCATGCGCTCGGTCGCCGCCATAATCACGAATACATTTTTCTTCTGACGGAACGCAGCCACCGCATTTGCAATCGAACTCAAGTAATGTTCGTAGGCGCGATCCGCCTCTGGCCCGGCGTGATGAAAGTAGGGCCCGCGGTAGTGGCTTTCTTTGTATGCACCGGTCAGGCTGTGCAGCGCGGCCTTCGCGACCGACGCCTTCACCGGCCACTCAAACGGATTGATCGGACACACCACCAGCACCGGCGTCTTTCCATCCCAACCCGCATCGCGCAGCGCTTTCTGCCCATACTCCGCGCCCAGCGGCTCAAACGTCCACGCCGTATCCGTGCCCAATTCCGTCGGTACGCCCAGTTCGCGCAGAATTTTCCGCGACTCTTCATTGCGCGTGATCACCAGCGAATTCCTGCAATAGCGCCCGCACATCTTCGCCACCAGTTGATCCATGTGTCCGGCCTCGGCCCCGTAGCCGATCGACAACTTGTTCTCCGCCGCCGCAATGCCCAGCGATCCGATCATCATGGTCGTCAGCGCATTCGCAAATTTCGACTTGAACATCGAACCTTCGCACGCCACTACGCCATGATGTTTTGGCACTTCATTCGCCAGGAAGGGAGGAAAAATGTCCGGCAGCCGCACCTGCGACGTGCCTTCGAAATACCCGCGCGACCGGTCAAAATTAAACGTCATCATGCTGAGGTCAACGTTCTCCGGCCCAAGAATCCGCCGGATCTGCCGCAGCATTTCTTCCACTCGCACATCCGACCCGGTATTACGCGTCCCGTTGTAGCCCGCAAACAGCAGCTTCAGTTTCTCGCCCGGCTGCCACGGTTCCCGCTTGCCCATCATCCACTGAATTTTCTTGCCCTCGATGATGCTCGACACCCACGCTTCCAGAACGAAGTCCATCATGCGGCGGACCCTCCCGCTTTCGTGCTCTCCGGCCAGGCTTGATACGGGTATTCAAAATTGTGCTCGCGGCTGAACCTGAGCAGTGGAAAACTATATTGCGAAAACGGCGCGGGCTTGCGTCCCATTTCCGTTGTGACCCGCGTGTTGTCGAACACCGTATTCCAGGTCAAATACGGCAGGAAGACATTCATCAGCGCCGCTCCGTACCCCAACGGTCCTTTGCGGTTTGCCAGCGTGTTGACAATGGAGCCGAACGGCTTTTCGAGGATCGGCAAAAACAGCGGCCCGCGCCGGTTCTGCTCGGCTGCCAGCGCCCTGGTCAATTCCTGAAACGACTGCGCATCGTTGCCCGAAGAAAGATGATAGGTATCGTGCTCGGGATCCGCCTTCATGTGCAAAGTCGAAATCGCATCCGCCACGAAATCCACATTCACAATGTCAATCTTGTCATGCGGACGAAACGGCAGCACCGGCAATCCCGCCAGGAACACGAACGACCGCACCATGTCGAACTGCGTCGTCTGCGGATAGCGGCTGTCCCCCAACACAATGCTCGGCCGGAAAATGGTCAGCGGCACGTCCGGCAGCAACTCGCGCACCATGTGCTCGCAGAATTTTTTTGTCCGCGCATACGGATCGTAATCCGAGCGTTCCCACTCAATCGACCGGTCCTCCGACACAATTTCGTGGCTGCGTTTCCCCGCTACCGCCACCGTGCTTACATTCGAAAACCGCCGCAGCCCGTGATAATACTGCGATTGCCGCGCCAACTGCACCACTTCGAGCGTCCCGCGCAGATTCACATTCAAACAACTTTTTTCCGACTTCCGATTCAGCGAGGCCGCGCAGTGAATCACCGAATCGGTGCCGTGCACGAGCCGGTCGTAATCGCCCGGTTCGAGACCGAACTGTGGCGACGTGAGATCGCCGCGAAAAATCCGGATCTTCGTCTGCAAGTATTCGTAGAACTTGGGAAACGGCAGGTGCAGCTGCAAAGCATGCCAAAGCCGCAGTTCCGCGTCACGCGAATCGCGGCCGCGCACCAGCAGATTCAAAGTCGCGTCATGCTGCTCGAGCAGATTCGCGGCGACATGCGCGCCGATGTACCCGGTCCCACCGGTCAGGAAAATTGCCACGTTGCTCCGTTCGTCCCCGTCTTCATGGCCTCGCCATTGTCATGCGGCGGCGGCATGCGCAGCACGCGCGGCGCGCGCGCTTCCAGCGCCCGCCCTTCAATCAGCGGATACGTCCACCGCCGCAATGCCGGAATATGAATATCGATCCAATACTCCCACCAGTCCAGCCCGGCCGTGTCATACCCGAAGATTTCTTTCTCTTCGGGCGTCAGAGCCTGCGATAACTTCTCCACATTATCCGCGACAAAATCATGCTCGTTGTGCAGAATAAACGGCTCGAACAGGCCCACTAGTTTTTCAACGCGCTCAAGGTTCCGCTCGGTTTTCGCTAGCGGCTTCTTCATCGGAAGCGGCGACATCACGCGCTGAATCGACTGGATAATCATTTTCTGCGCCGGCGCCGACATACGGTTATAGCGCTCCTTTGAAACCGGAATCGCATCCATCCGCAACCGCAGCCAGTACTCCAGACCTTCCTGCGCGCGGTAGTGACGCCGGTGCCCGAGGCTCGTCAACTCAATCGACCGCCCCATGTCGCAGGGATTCGTGACCGAAGTCGCCAGTTGATACAGCGGATCGTGCCGCCGCTCCACCAGTGCCGCGCCAATCAGCGTCATCCCGGCGCACACCGCATCCACCGGAATGATGTCGAGCCGCTTGCGTTCGTTCGAAGGCAGTTGCCGGAACGCCGTGCCCAGCAGATACGACAGCGACGCCGAAGTATTGATACCCTCATTCCACCCGCGAAACGGCTTCGCCACCGAAGTCTCGACAATTGCCGGACGCACAATCGCAATCGGCAGCCCCGCGCCATGCTTCGCAATCAGCGATTCCGCCAGGCTCTTGGTGAACGTGTAAGTATTCGGCCAGCCCAACTCGTTCGCGCGCCGGGTACCTTCTTCCGTAAGATAATTTTTCAACCAGCGAACCCGATTCTTGCGGATCTGATTCTCCAGTGCCTGCCCGCTTAAGCCTTTCGCCGCATGCTCTTTCCCGAGCGCCTGCTTCTTTAATTCCGCGGCGACTTCCGGCACTTCCGCTCGCGCTTCCGCCGACTCCACCAGTTCATGCAGGCGATGCCACTCTTTTTCCGAGTCGAAGTTCTTCATGTGCGACGGAGTGTAGTTCGGACGCACCCGCTCACTCACCCGGCCATCGCGCTGCCCCGCCACATAGCAAGTCGAAAGATGCAGCAACGCCGCATGATCCGAGCCGCGAATGAATTCGATCAGGTGATAGGTCGAATCCACATTCACGGCTAAAGCATCCCGCAGATCGGGATTGAAATCCGTCAACCCCGAGCTGTTGATGATCAGATCCACATCTTTCCGCAGCCGCGCTGCCGTCTCCGAAACCAGCCCCAAGCCGGGTTGCGAAACATCGCCCTCCACCACCTCAATTTTTTCCGCCAGCAGCGCGCCCAGCCGGTCGCCGTATTTCTCAAACAACGGATCGAAAACCGGCGAGTCTTCGATCAACTTCTCGAAGCGCTTCTGCGCCCGACTCGACTTCTGCCGCCGGATCAGCAGATAGAGTTTCCCGATCTCGGGCAGAATCGGGGCCCCCAACGGGCCCGGTTTTGGCCCGTTGGGGCAGAGATCCATCAGCGTATTCGCCAGCCACACCTTGCCGATAAATCCGGTGACACCGATCAGCATTACGCGCTTTCCGCTCAGCGCCTTGCGCACCGAAAACCGCGCCGGATACCGCTTTTCGTCGAAATACACAATGGGACGAACCCGCGGCGCCTCCACTCGCACCGCCGGCACAATCGCCGACGCCAGCGCCTTCGGACCGCGCAAACCGAGCGCGCGCACCCATCGCGCCGGACTCTGCTGCCCGTCCGGGCCCGCTTCGCGAATCCGCGCAAACAATCCCCGCGGGCGAATTACCGGACTCAGCAGCCGTCCGGTCGCCACTCCATCGCGGAAGTCGAGGCGGTTCGCAATAATCCACCGCACCCCCAGATGCCGCGCCAGCGGCCGCATCATATGCTCCAATCCCTGGCTCACCAGCACCACGTCCACGCCGGTCGCCTGCAACGCCTTCAGGCGCCGCAATCCTTCTTCTTTGAGCAGCGGCTTCAGCTTGTATTCGAATTCTTCTTCGCCCAGTAGGTCGAGCCGGTCGCGCGTAATGCCGCGCAGCACGGCGTGAACGATCCGAGTCGCGGCGATGCGGTTCGCCGCATACAAAAATGGCCGCAGCAACGCCATCAAGAGCACCAGGCTGCGGCGCGCCGCCCGCGCGATAAATGTCTGGCTGTTCCAGGTAAAAAAGGCGATCGGACGAACCGTGGTCAGCTCCAGCAGGCTGCCCTCGACGCGCCAGTAAACCGGCGACGAAGGCCGCGAGCGACGAGGCGGCGATGCGATGGGCGGAGCCGGCGCACTGGCGTCCAGCGACGTCCGCGCCCGCCCTTCTTCGAGATTGTTCACAGTTTCCACGAATCAATACCCGGCTGCGGCCACAGTGTCGTCGGGAGGCCAGCCGGAATCATCCATTTTAACCTTTAGTTCACAAAGCACGAAGAATAACCGCCAGCCTGCGTGGCGCGGACACTCCTGTCCGCGAACTCACCGGGAGAGCGAGGAATTCGAAGGTACCGCAAATTTTGATTTTGGCTGATTTCGATTTGGATACGTGCTCACGCCAGGCTGAATTCTCACCCCGCCCGCTCAACCCAGCACACATCCCAATACCTCCCAAACTTCCGCCCATTCTCGCTAAACACGCCCACCACCTTGAATCCAAATCGCCGATGCAGCGCCTCGGTCGCCGCGTTCGGCAACACATACACCCCCACAAAACGATGAATGTCCTCGCCCCTCAACACTTCAAACAACTTCGCATACAACCGGCTGCCAATGCCCTTCCCCACCGCCTCCGGCGCGCAATAAATCGTCGTCTCCACCGTCGTCTCATACGCCGCCTTCGGACGAAACGGCGTCGTCCCCGCATATCCCATCACGACCCCATTTTCCTCCGCCACCAATAGCCGATGCCGTCCCGCCAGGCCAAACTGCTCGAACCAGGCTTCCCGCCGCTCCAGCGTGTAAGCCTCAACGTCAAACGTCACCGGAGTATTCAGAACGTAATAGTTATAAATCTCAGTGATCCGCGGCAAATCCCCACGCTCCGCCGTCCGAATCCGCGTCTCGTTCATGGCTCGCCTCCAAACAAAAAAGAGCCGCCGCGTCGCTCCGTTGCTCCACGCAGCCCTACGCACTCTACATTCCGCACTTACCGCATCAGCCACCCTAAGACCGCGGCCGTCGCAACCACCCAGGCCGAATTCACCCGAAACCGGAGCAGCGCGATCAAGCTCATGCCGAACACGACCAGTGTTGTCCGGTCCACAATCGATGCCTTCCCCAACTGCATCGCCACCACCGCCATCAACGCAAGCGACCCCGCAACCACTCCATCGAGCGCGGCCGCCGCCACTGCCGATCTTCGCAGCCGCGGAATCAGCGGCCCGCTCACCGCCACCAGCACGAACCCCGGCAAAAAAATCCCGATCGTCGCCACCGCCGCTCCCATCCAGCCCGCCACCACGTACCCAATAAACGTCGCAGTCGTAAACAGCGGACCGGGCGTGAACTGGCCCACCGCGACCGCGTCAATCAACTGCTTTTCCGTCAGCCAGTGCAGGCGCTCCACGAACTCGGCCTGAAGAAACGCCAGCAAGACATATCCGCTGCCGAACACCACCGACCCAACTTTAAGAAACGACAAAAACAGCCGCGCCAGCCCGACCGGAAAAGCCGCGCCCACAGCCGCCACCGCCATCGCCCCAGCAACAATTTTCGGAAGCGCAACTACTTTCGGAAGCCCCACAACTTTCTTAAGACCCACTGCGCCCACACCCAGCAGCCGGTTCTTCGTCGCCCAAGCCGCCGCCGATACCAATCCGGCAAACACCAGCACCAGCACCGGACTGACTCCCACCAAGCTCAACCCCGCCGCCAGCACCGCAATCACCGCCAGCAGAGGCGTGCGCACGCCCGTCCGTCCCAGCTTCCCCAGCGCCTGGATCACGATCGCAACCACGGCCGGCTTGATCGCCGGCAATACGCTTTCGGCCTTCGGCAGCGAGCCAAAGCGCACATAAGCCCACGCAATCGCCGACACAATTACCGCCGCCGGAATGATGAAGCAACAGCCCGCGACAATCAGGCCGCGCCAGCCGCGTTTCAGTTGCCCCACGAATATCGCGACTTCGGTCGAACTCGGTCCCGGTATCAAATTCGCCGCCGCCAGCCGGTCCAGAAATTCGGCATGGGTAATCCACCGCCGCCGCCGCACAAATTCTTCTTCCATCATCGCCAGATGCGCCGCCGGCCCGCCAAACGCAATCGTCCCCAGCTTCAGAAACACCAGGGCAATCTCCCCCAGCGACGCTTCCCGGATTTCCCTGGACTCAGCCATAGTCTTGTGTAGCGCGGACGCCCCCGCCCGCTAACTCATCTCACCGAGTACGCAACGACCGTCCGCCCACGGGGACCTTCGGTCTTCTCCACTTTCTCCAGCAGCTTCGATTCCAGATCATCCGGATCGACGACCATCTCGCAGGCGGCTATCTGTTCGCCGGTCGCGCCCTGAAAACACAGTTCGCAGACTCCCAGCCCGCCTTCTGCTCGCACGGGGGGACCAAACGTGCGGCACGTCATCGGCCGCGCATCGTAAAGATCGCACAATCCGGTCTCCGGATCGAGCACCGGACACGGCTCATCATTCGCAAATTCCGCGAAGCGCTCTTCCGCCTCCGAGCCTTCGTCGAATACCTCCGCGTCGAGCACGCCGGTTTTCGCGTTGCCGGGAAACTCCGCCGCCAACCGCTGAATCGAATCTCGCGCCCGCTCGCGAATACGGCCCGCCCGAAGCGGGTCCGCCTCTTCGAGGTCAGCCAGCCCGCGCTGCAACCGGATCGCATCCAGTTGATGGATGGCAAACACACCCACGCAGCACTGCGTGCAACCCTTACGACACACCAACCACTCGCCGCTACGCCGCGCAGCATCGGCCAGAGCAGCATCCACGATCTGAATCAGCGCCGAATCCGCAACCGGCAATCGCCGCAAAGACATGCCGGAAGCATACCGCATCGCCGGAGCCGCGCAGAGTGGACGCAATCACCAACAAGAATGGAGGGGCAAACGTGGAAAAGTGCTGTAGGATTGGCGAATTTACCTCTCCTCCAGCAACCAGGTAGTGACAACAGGGCGGGCGCTATATGCCGTCGTGATCCGGGTCGCCAGCACTCTTGTCGCCAGTACTCTTCAGGGCAACTGTGTCCTGTGGGACCGCACTACCCGTCGCAGCCTGTGCCGGAGGTTGGGGCTGGCGAGCAGCCGGTTGTGTAACTTGGTTGGTGGAATGGGCAGAGGTGTTGCTAATTGGATTTATCATACGAGGTAGATCGGCATTGTCTGAATAATCTTCGATAAATCGCAACCACGATCGGCGATGTCAGGTAACGGTTACTGAACTTAAAGAAATATTCCCCGCGGGGTGGCGACCGGCCTGGCCTTTGCGCTCATCTCAAATCTGAAGGGTGCCCGCTCAAGCTCCGCTTGGGCGGGGGTGCTCGCAGGTCCGCACCTTCACTGTAACCGTAGTAACCCGGAAGTCAAAACAAAAGGCCGCTCTTTTCGAGCGGCCTATTGCATTCTTGAGCGAAGAGCTAACGGCTAAGAGCTGGAAGTTAGTCCCCCGCCACCGGCTCGCCGACTTCTTCACTCTCCTTCGCGTGGCCGTTGCCGTTCCCATTTGTCGGAGCAATCGCGGCAGTGATCGCGCCCAGCGGAATGAATCCACCTTCATTCGACGTAGCCGGCTTCTCTTTCAGGACAACTTCCCGATAAAGCTGCGCCATGCGCGCGTCGTAGGCCGCGTCGTTCTTGACCTTGTTGTCCTTGGTCTTGTTGTCGCGAGCCCGCTTCTTTTCTTCGCGCGCCGTCTTGGCGATGCCCAGCTTGTCGAGATCGTGCTGCACTTCGTGGGTGACGATCTCTTCCCGCAGGTAGAGCGCGTGCTCCTTGTCTTCCATGTTCACTTTCTTGCCGCCCGCGAAGATCTCGTGACGTCCGTGCTCTTCGTACCACTTGGTGAGCGTCGACGTCATGTGCATCTTCTCAATGATGTTGCGCCAGCCCACGCCCGTGTTGTAGGCGCAGAAGCTGATCTCGCCTTCCTGCGTCGCATAAGGAATGATGCACTGCTCGGTGCGCCGGAAGTCGTAGTTGAACAGATCCTGGAACCACATCCCCGCGATGAACAGGAAGTTCCACCGGTCCTGACGCCGCTTCATCACGTCGTCAATCGTCCGATCCGGACCAACCTTGCCGTAGTTCCTGCCCGTGGCGTTGAAGTTCTTATCGAACTTCTTAAGCAGGTCCATCATCTTAAAGTGGGTCGGCGACTGGAACGGATCGTAGTTCTTCATCAAACAAAGCGCCATCCCAAACGCAGTCCAGAACTTCGAACGGGCCGCATCGTTGACCTTGGCAATATCCTTAGCCAGTTGATCGCCTTTTAAGAAAGCAGTAACCGGAACCGCCTCCTTAGTCTCCTTGTCAATCATCATCGCCATCCCCGTCCCGCAATTCGGATGGCAACCGCAGGAAAGCTGGCCCCAATCGTTGTTTTGATCCTGGGAGTGCATTACGTCGGCCCAGTCGCTGAAAGTGGACATGAATGAAATCGGGAACCAATCGCGGGCAGGTTCGCCGAAGCCGGTTTGATTTTTTACGTCGTGGGCCAGGTGCGCCAGCGTGTAGCGCTGCGCCTGGCGGCGTTCGTCGGTGATGGCTTCGTCTCGACCGGTGAAGGAGACGGGTTGGAAGCTTAGGAAGCCAATCTTCTTCGGATTGTCCAAGGCGAACTGGATGATGCGTCCGACCTGCTCGTTGTTGATGCCGTTGATGATGGTGATTACCGGGACGATTTCGCAGCCGGCTCGATGCAGGTTGTCGATGGCTTTCAGTTTTACGTCGAACAGGTTGCCTACGGCGCGATGATCGTTGGCGGCGTTGCCGATTCCGTCGAATTGGAGGTAGGCGTAACGCACGCCGGCCTCAACCGCTTGTTCGCAGAATTCGTAACTCTTGGCGAATTCAATTCCGTTGGTTGCGGCTTGCACGCTGTTGTATCCGACTTTGCGCGCGTAACGAACCGCGTCCAGGAAGTACGGCGACAGCGTCGGCTCGCCACCGGAGAACTGCACCGACATCTGCCGCTTGGGCTTCACGGTGATGGCGTTGTCAAGCACGGTCTTGATTTCTTCCCAAGTAAGTTCGTGGACATACCCAACCTGATTAGCGTCCATGAAGCAGGGATCGCACATCATGTTGCAGCGGTTGGTGAGATCGACGGTGAGCACGGCACCTCGTCCGTACTTCACAGTGGACGATCCGTGGTGATGCAGATGTTCGTCTTTGTGGGCGCGGATGTCGCGGCCGGGGAAAACATCTTCGAGGTGTTGCGAGAATTCCGTGTCAATCGACATCAAGTCTTCGAAGTGCCCGTGCTTGGGGCAGTCCTTAACCATCCAGATCTTGCCGTCACGTTCGATGATCTGGGCCTTGATCTCGCCGACTTTTTCGTTCATGAGAACGTCCACCGGCAGGTGGCCGTCTAGAATCTGCTGACGTATTTCGGGGACGCACCTGGGACAAAGCGAATCGGTGGAGCGCGGCCAGCCCAGCGGCGGCTTCGACTTTTCCCAGGACTTGAGCAGGGGCTTGTCGGACCACTTCGGAGTCGGCGCCACATTCGGAGCAATGCGGTTCAGGCGTTCAAACACTGCCCATGCGCCCGTAGCGGCAACCGTCACGGCCTTCTCAACGTATTTGATCGGCTTGTGCATTCTGCTCTCGCTTTCCTAAACTCGGGAGTTAGAACTGTCCCCGCGGTCCCGCGAACGGGAACCTGCGTAAATAGACTTGTCCACGAGGAAACCTACCTGTGAAACCCAGACGTTTCGATGCGTGGAATGGGTCACACTGATGCTATTAAAACCGCAATCTTTAGGCACGAAGAAGGCAATGAAGGGGAGAAAATCGGGGTTAAGCGGGGAATTGGGGCATTTTATGGACGTAACTTGTTGAAAAGGCAGGGGTGGAGATGGAGCGGGTGGGAGGCAAAGAATAAGGAAAGCGGGTGCCCCTCGAAAGACACAAAGGGACAGGGACAATGATGCGTGCAATCCCCGCCGCTCTGCTCGATACTCTTTCGGCAAGACGGGATGCACCTTGAAGTTTATTCAGCAGCTTGACTTATAGCAGCGTCGCTGAGTCTGAGGGCTTGATCTCACAAAGTGGCACTAAGAGGCCAGTGTAACGGAAACGATATTGTGCTATAGTTTGCGCAAAGAGCCAGGGTAGGTTGCTGACTCGGACAGCTTAGTAGGGCCATCTTTATTAGTAGGGCCATCTTTAAGGGAAGTCTTTCGCAAGGTCTCTGGAAATTAGTAATTGGGGCGGTCGCTGGGATTGATCTGGCCGATCAGAAGTATACGATTCCAAGCGGCGCGCTCAGGGGTGAGCCATGGCATTGCACCCTGGGGAACGGAAACGCCACTTTCCGGAAGAAGCGCCAGTCGCGTGGGACCCGATCCGGCGGGCCCTGGAAGAAGACGAAGACTGGTATCGCGATCTGGTTGAGCACAGCCAAGACCTGCTGTGCGTCCACGACCTTCAAGGCCGATTCCTGTCGGTCAATCCCGGTCCCGCGCGAGTGCTGGGATACACCGTAGAAGAAATGATGCGGACGCCGATGCGGGAGTTTGTTGATCCGCAATTCCGCAGTCAGTTCGATGTCTATCTGCGCGAGATCGAGCGCACGGGCGAGTCTCGCGGCCTGTTGGCGGTGGTGACGCGATCGGGAGAGCAGCGGATCTGGGAGTATCACAACACGCTGCGCACCGAAGCAGTGGCGACGCCGATTGTGCGGGGGATGGCACACGACGTCACGGAACGGGTGCGGGCGGAGAAGGCGCTGCGCGCGACCAACGAACAACTGCTGAAGACGGCGCGGGAGCAGGAGCGGATGCTCCACGAACTGACGCTGTTCCGGACGCTGCTGGACCAATCGAACGATGCCATTGAGGTGGTGGATCCGGAGACTCTGCGGTTTCTCGATGTGAATGAGAGGGCTTGCGTAGAGCTTGGGTATAGCCGGGAAGAGCTTTTGTCGATGACGGTTCTTGATATCGACCTGAACATCGACGAAAGTTCGCGCGCGCGGGTGGAGCAGCAGTTGCGGGAGTCGGGATTCGCAACCATAGAAAGATTGCGCCGGCGGAAAGATGGAACGACGTTTCCGGTGGAAGTGAATCTGCGAAAGGTGCAACTGGAGCGGGAGTATGAGGTGGCTGTGGCGCGCGATATCACGGCTCGGAAGCGAACGCAGGAGAGGCTGCGAGAGTTCGAAAGAGTAGTGGAGAATCTGGAAGAGATGATCGCGGTGGTGAATCGGGAGTACCGGTACGTGATCGTGAACCCGGCGTTTCTGAGTTATCGGGGAATGACGAAAGAACAGGTTGTAGGACGTTTGGTAGCGGAGGTATTGAACCCGGAGCTGTATGAAACCGTGATCAAGGAAAAACTGGATGAGTGTTTCCGGGGGAAGGTCGTCAACTACGAACTCAGGATTAAATATCCGGAGATGGGGGAGAGGGACCTATCGATTACGTATCTGCCGGTAGAAGGTCCGACGGGGATCGATCGCGTGGCGAGCGTTATGCGCGATATCACGGCTCGGAAGCGGGCCGAGGAGGCATTACGGGACAGTGAAGCGCGCGAGCGAACTCGGGCAAAGGAACTGGAGACGGTGCTGGAGGCGGTGCCGGTGGCGGTTTGTATCGGGCATGACGCCGGGTGCCGGCGGATTACCGGCAACCGGGCGGCATACGAACAGTTGCGTGTGCCGGCGGGTAAGAACTTTTCGAAGAGCGGACCGCCCGAGGACCAGTTCCCGTTTCGGCTGATGCAAGATGGGGTGGAGATTCCGACGGATTTGCTGCCGATGCAGCAAGCAGCATCCACTGGGAAGCCAGTGTATGCACGCGCGGTGACAATCGCACGTGAGGATGGCAGCGAGCGGGAAACGGTGGCGAATGCGGTCCCTCTGTTGGATGAGGAAGGCAAGGTGCGTGGAGCAGTGGGGACGTCGATCGACCTGACAGAACAGAAGCAAGCGGAGAAAGCGCTGCGGGAAAGCGAACTGCGATTCCGGGCGGTGTACGAGCGGTCTCCGGTGGGCATTGCTCTGGTGGATTCGCGCAGCGGGCGATTCCTGCAAGTCAATCCGAAGTTTTGCGAAATCGCCGGGCGCAGGGAAGAAGAACTGCTGCGGACCGACGTGAAGAGCATTACCCACCCCGATGATGTTGGGCAAACCAGCGAATTCCTGCAGCAACTGGCCGAAGGAAAGCTGGCAAATTACGAACTGGAAAAACGGTATCTTCGCCCGGATGGATCGGTGCGCTGGGTAAGGATTCTGGTCGTGCCGATGTGGGATAAAGGAGAGACGCGCCGATGGAACATGGGTCTTGTGGAGGACATCACCGAACGGAGGTGCACCGAGGAGGCCTTGCGGCAAAGCGAGGAACGCTTCCGGGTAGCGCTCAAGCATTCTCCGATTGCGGTGTTCAACCAGGACCGGGATTTGCGCTACACCTGGATGTACAATCCGCAGCTTCCGCGGCCGGTGAGCGAACAACTGGGAAAGACGCCCGGCGAGATCTTCGACCTGGAGGACGCTGCGCGCATCACGGAAGTCCGGCGGCGGGTGCTGGAAACCGGGATGGGATCGCGGGATGAAATACAGGTCACTTGCGAGGGCAGGAAGTACTACTTCGATACGACAACCGAGCCGGTTTTGGACTCGGC
>Ga0074046_10001548_pt1 | contig 20594 bp, 17 predicted proteins | sample BogForMeECP23OM3_FD_94441 | JGI IMG/M metagenome (GOLD analysis project Ga0074046, IMG submission 94441) | Bog forest soil microbial communities from Calvert Island, British Columbia, Canada - Bog Forest MetaG ECP23OM3 | ecosystem: Environmental > Terrestrial > Soil > Wetlands ... | reverse complement strand
TGGGCGATGGAGGGCGCATTCTCATAACAGAAGAGGAGGGGACAGCGGATCCGGTGGGCAGGGTCGTTGTGATTCGCGTAAGCGACTCCGGGCCGGGGATTCCCGAGACGATAAAAGACAGAATCTTCGAACCCTTCTATACTACAAAACAGGAAGGCACCGGGCTTGGGTTGAGCATAGCAGCCCGTATTATCCAGGAACATAAAGGCTGTCTCAGCGTTAAATGCGGCCCCCATAAAGGCGCCGCTTTCACGATCACCCTACCGTGCCAGGAGGAGGGAGCTTGGCTGCGATCCTTATAGTTGATGACGATCACCATCTGCGCCGGAGTTTCGATAAGCTGCTCACCCAGGACGGCCACACTGTCAAAACGGCTTCGAACGGCGAGGCGGCGCTTCCGCTTGTAAGCTCCGATGAATTCGACCTGATCATTATGGATGTTCGGCTCCCCGGTATGGACGGACTCCGGACCTTCAAAGCGATCCGTGAAATCGAACCGCTTTTGCCGGTCATTATAATGACCGCGTTCGGGACTACCGAAACTGCGATAGAAGCGACCAAGATGGGGGCTTTCGACTATATCCTGAAACCTTTCAACATCCCCGAAATGCTGTCGCTGATCGAAAAGGCCGTGGAGGCCGGCCGGTTCATGCGATCGCGGGTCGAATTGGACCCTGTACCTGAAACCGGCTCCGGCGAAGCCATCATCGGACGCAGCCGGGCCATGCAGGAAGTGTATAAAGCGATCGGAAGAACAGCCTCTACCGATGCTACGGTCCTAATCCGGGGCGAATCGGGCACGGGCAAGGAACTCGTCGCCAGGGCCCTCTACCAGCACGGAGCCAGATCGCACAAGCCCTTCCTGGTCATTAACTGCGTTGCGATCCCCGAGACGCTCCTGGAGAGTGAGCTGTTCGGCTACGAAAAAGGCGCCTTTACGGGCGCAGTGAACCGCAGGGTAGGGCGCATCGAGCAAGCTGACGGCGGAACGGTTTTCCTTGACGAAATTGGAGACATGCCCTTCGCAATTCAGGCGAAAATCCTGCGCCTGCTCCAGGAAAGAAGCATCCAAAGGCTCGGCGCCCGCGAACCCGTTCCGGTTGACGTTCGAATAATCGCTGCGACCAATCGCAATCTTGAAGCCGCTCTTTCGGAGGGCAAATTCAGGGAAGACCTCTACTACAGGCTCAAGGTCGTTACTATTTCGCTTCCTCCTCTGCGGGACCGGGAGGGCGATATTCCGCTGCTTTGCGAATACTTCATCAGGCGCTTCTCGAAAAAAATGGGGGGCCCGGACCCCGGGATTACGGGTGAGGCCATCGAGATGCTTTGCGCCTACTCCTGGCCGGGCAACGTGCGCGAACTGGCGAACGCCGTCCAAAAAGCGCTGATCTTCAACCGGGGCGGCCCTGTATCGCTCGAAGACATTGCGCGGGTGAGCGGAATCGTCCCGGACCGGACGGCCGAAAAGCCCGATTTGCCCGAAGAAGCCATCCGGACCTGGGTTCGCAGGTATCTAAATTCCCCGGAAGCCGGTTTAAGTACGTTCGATTCGGCGATGGAGCAGTTTTCCGCCATGCTCATCACCGAAGCGCTGACCCTCAACGGCGGAAACAGGTCCCGCACCGCAAAGATGCTGGGCCTCTCCCGCCCGACTCTCATGGCAAAAATGGAAAAATACCGGATCCGCCTCGAAACTTCGGCCATAAGCGAAGAATGATCCATTCTCGGGTTTGATGCCGGTTTGCCGCCAGAATCCAGTTAAACAAACTCGTGCTTTTCTCTGCGTCCTCAAAGCCTGTCCTGAGCCTGCCGAAAGGTCTCTGTGGTGAAATCCTGCCTTCGAGAAAGCGGAAGCTCCGATTATACAATCAATGCTCGTTCAATCGGCAAGAAAGCCTGATAGATAGGAGGATTGAGCTATCATGAGAGAGCAAGAGGACTCGACACAACGCTCCGGCCCTTGAGAAATGAGAGCCAAAATCTTCGCCGTTTTCGAATCATCTCCTTACCAAATCGCTGCAAACTGGACTCTTGCGAAATTGGCAATGAACGGTAAATCAGTGAAATCTGGAAATCTGCTCCGGGTTCGTTGAAAAAAACATTCCCATGTCAGATAGACTTGGATTTTCAACGCAGCCTCAAATATGATGTTTCAAGGTCGCAGAGCTTATAGTCCAATCCGGCAGACAGTCTGAATCCTGAATAGGTCTCGGTGTAGCTGGCATCGCCTTGTTTTGGTGTAAAGCTATCAACTATGGCGTCCGATTAGAAAGGTGTACATCGAATGTTTGTCCGGGGTGGCTCTTTGCCCCTGTACCGTTTGTATCATTTGTTCGTTGCTGCTTATGCCGACCATGGTTTCGAGCGCCAGGGCCGAGAGGCCATTGGATTCTCTGAATAGGTTTTGATGGAGGAACTGTAATGGATATCTTCATAGCCAGGCAGCCGATCTTCGACGCTAAGCAGAGGGTATACGGCTATGAGCTTCTGTACCGCTCCGACATGGAAAATGTCTATTCAGAGGCTGATGGCGAGAAGGCATCCCTTTTTGTCATCGGAAATACCCTTTTGGTCATCGGTTCACAGCAAATTTCCCAAGGCAAGAGGGTTTTTATAAATTTTACTCGAAAACTTCTTCTCGAGGGTGCTGCTACCTATCTTCCAAAGGAAATCGGCGTCATTGAGATCCTCGAAGATGTGGAGCCTGACGATGAGATGATCGAAGCTATAAAAGTGATCCGCTCCCAAGGTTACATATTGGCGCTGGATGATTTTGTTCTCCGTGGGAATGAGTATAGTCCTTTTCTGAAGCTGGTGGACATAATCAAGGTTGATTTACGCCAAACAGATGAACGGGAGAGGAAGGCCATAGCACAAAGATTTCCCAGTGCAGGCAGGGTAAAGCTCCTTGCGGAAAAGACCGAGACCCGGGAGGAATTCGCAAACGTTCTAAAGATGGGATACAGCTATTTTCAGGGTTGTTTCTTCTGTGAGCCGGTAATCCTTGCCAGACGGAATATCTCCGGGCAGAAAATACACTATCTTCGCATTCTGAAAGAGCTTGGCGCAGATAATCCGAGCTTTAATGCGATCAACAAGATTATCGAGCATAACCCTTCCTTTGCTTACAAGCTTCTCAAGTATGTAAATTCCGCCTTCTTCGGCTTGCGTACCGAGGTTTCATCCATAATGCATGCTCTGAAGCTTCTCGGCGAAGAGGAGGTCAGGAAATGGGTATCCCTTGCGATCCTCATGGAACTGGGAAATGACCAGCCCCAGGAACTCCTCAGGCTCTGTTTGCTCAGAGCGCGGTTTGGCGAGAATCTGGCTTCTAAAGCCGGATATAAAGAGCAGAAGTCCGAATTTTTCTTCATGGGATTATTCTCGTGCATGGACGTTCTCCTTGGCAGACCTATGGAAGAGATTCTTGAGGACCTCCCTATTCGAACCTCCATCAAGGAAGCTTTGCTTGGTAAGACCAATCTTTTCAAAACTGTTCTTGATCTTGTCATCTCCTACGAAAAGGCAAACTGGATGGATTTCCTCCCATTGGCTTCACGGTTGGGGATAGAGGAATCAGAGGTGCCGCAGGTCTATTCTAATGCCATCCAGTGGGCAGATCGGATATTATGACGTCTGTTCGAAATTTGTCCTTAGCTGATGGGATGATTTAGTTGACTCATAAAACAATTGGTGATCCGGCAAGCTGTTAACATTGTAACTCTGCTGGCCCTTGAATTCCCGAGGACTAAACAGTTCAGCACATCCGGATCATATTTTTTTATGCGAGGTCCCTCCGCTCGGATTCCACCTTCCGGCAAGTTGTGCTGAGGCCGCCATTGTCCGCTTACACCTCTTTCCTGCGCTGGCAAGCACCTGGGATCATTACCGACAGGGAACCTCTCTTTTCGGGGAACGACGGGCTTTCTCCGCGCTCTCTCCATGACCTGTCCATGACCAGTCTCTGTGGTGAATCGAAAAATCCGAAAACCGTGTCAAATCCGATCATTTCATGTCATTACGCTACGGGGCACGTGCCTCATTGCTTTACACTCTGTAAAAAAGGCTGACACTTTACCCGGTGATTAGAAAGCCAGCCGAAAGCGATGCTCCATAATTATGCAAGTAAATCAAATTGTTATCCAATCGATTCATAAGGACGGTCTATGGCATGCAAGTTGCCAATCTCTTCGAGGGCTGAATTTCGCCCTGTGCTGTCGTTTCGGGTTCGAGTTTCATCTCCAATAGATCATAAGGAGGTTTCCCCCTATGAGTGGTCCAAGGCAGGTTTACGAGTTCCTGAAGGCTTCGTCCATAGCACATGCGCAATGGGATTATGAAGTTTCTATGTCCATCATTAAAAACCGTAAAAAACTTTTGGTACTGCTTCTGCTGCTCGCGCCGATTCTGCTTGTGTCTCTGCTTGAAGCAGCTCCTTTGCTGGGAGGCAAAGAAGCTTATGCCCCCGCTTTCTATTCACCAATGATCTTCCTGGTTTCGATGGCCATTGGCCTTGCTGCCGGACTGATCACCGGGTGTATAGGAGCAGGCGGCGGGTTCATCATCACCCCCGCTCTTATGGCTGCGGGCGTAAAGGGAATTCTGGCGGTCGGGACCGACCTTTTTCACATTTTTGCCAAGGCTATCATGGGTACAACCGTCCACAAGAAGCTGGGCAATGTCTCCGTGAAACTGGCAATAGCATTTCTGATCGGTTCCGGAGCCGGCACTTTCGTTGGGGGGGCGATCAACAGAATGCTCTATAATATTGATCCCCTGTTGAGCGACGGTTTCATCAGCCTGATTTATGCCGTTTTGCTGGGATTTCTTGGTTTTTATGCGCTCTTCGATTTTCTGAAATCCAGAAAAGGTCCTGCAGCAGCCGCAGGCGGCGCTCACGGTTCCGCCCATTCGGGCACCACCAATTTCGCGGTAAAACTTCAGTCGATAAATATTCCACCGATGATTCCCTTCGATGAGGATTTCGTTCCCGGCGGCAAAAGAATTTCGTGGGTGGTCATTGCAATGGGCGGCGCCGTTGTGGGGATTCTTGCCTCCATCATGGGTGTGGGAGGCGGTTTCGTTACGTTTCCCATGTTTGTTTACGTCTTCGGCGTTTCTTCCATGACGACCGTGGGCACCGATATTCTTCAGATCATCTTCACGGCAGGTCTGGCGTCTATCGCTCAATATGCCATTTATGGATACGTTTTTTACTCCCTGGCGATGGGAATGCTGGTCGGATCCCTGTTGGGCATTCAGGTCGGCGCCCTTACCACAAAAGTGGTCAAAGGCATTCAGATCCGCGGCTTCTATGCGGTCTCGATTCTCGCCGGGTTTGTAAACCGGGCTGCAACTCTGCCCCGAAAAATGGTTGAACTGGAGTTGCTCAGCATACCTAAGTCTATAACCGCCAATATCGAGTTCGTGGGCAACATTATTTTCTGGATTGTCGTAGCCGTCTTTGGGATTTGGCTGTTTTCCAAGTTCTTCGCCAATTTGGGGGGACTGAGAGAAGATGCGAGGGTTCCGGAAATTTCAGTCAAACCGGCTGTTTAGAGCAAGCGGACAGAGGAGAAAATAGAAATGTTGATCAGACATCAAAAGACAATGAATTTTGGTCTGTTGCTTGGGGTAACTTTCTTTGGAATTCTGGCCCTGATTTTCTCTCCTGTGTTCGGAGAGGGCAGGAACGGCCTGGAGTACTCGGATGCCCTTTTCAACAAGCTGGCTAAAGGCTCCTCTTACTTTGTTCCGAAGCTCGCTGCCGGCCTGAAGGAGGTTGAAAAAGAGGAACTTGCAGTCAGCATCAAAATGGAAAATGCAGAGCAAGCAGCCCGGGCGGCAAAGATTTTTGCAAGGGTCGCCCCGGACACCACGTCGCAGGGCGCCGTGCTCAGTATCAGAGGGAATCTTTCAAAACTGCTCGGAACTGTCCTGGAAGACTCCAACTCGATGTATTTCAACAAAGGCGATGAAGTCAGGGAAAAGTACGGAATCGACGGACAAGAAGTATTGTCGACCTGGTGGGGCGCGCTGAACCGTGCCGTAAGAGAACTCCAGAAGAGCAGAAATACCGCCCAGTCCAACGTCATTCTGGAGGTCATGAAAAAGGGCATCGAACCGGCCTACAACTTCTACAGGATCGAGCCCCAGAGTATTGTCGAAAAGGCCTTTACTGCGACGAGTCTTTTGGTCTTTTACGTACTCTATACCTTGTGGTGGGGTTTTGCGATTTTCAACCTGTTCGACGGTCTCGGCCTCAGCATGAAAAAGGCCAGGGTAAAGCAGGAAGTATAAAGCTCTTTTCGTCTTGTTTGATTCTCACGATTGCTGCACCCTGGAGGAGTGGAATGAAAATCCTCAGTTAACGGAACTGCATCCAGGATGCCACGGGCCCGAAAAGATGAAAAAGATATTCACAATATTGGTCGCAGACAGGAACAGGAACGTGCGGGATTTTCTTCGCCGCGAACTTTCGGCCGAGGGTTACGAAGTTGCGGTCGCCGGCGATGGCGGCCAGATTCTTGCCCACATAGAGGGCGAGAGTGTGGTGGATCTTCTTGTGTTTGACCTCGAAATGCCGGATGCCGACAGCTCCAAGATTTTTGAGAAAACCCAGAATCGCCGGCCCCCTTTGCCGGTTGTAATCCATACTTTCCTGACCGAAGAATCCGAGCGGGATTTTAGCTTGAACAATGGGGAAATCTACATCGAAAAGAGCGGCAATATCGAACACCTTAAGGCAGCCATCGCCGATATGCTTAATAGATTTTACCCGGACCAGCCACTTAATGCCGGACCAGCCGACTAGGCCCGATAGCTGGTCTCCATCCTCGTATGACAGAATTGTTAACAACAGTAAGCGATCATTTCGTGAAATGCTCTCCCGGGCATCCCTTGGCGATGTACTTCGCGTAGCGCGGAAGGCATCCCGCTCGGTTCGTCTGTCACGCGCTTTGAGCCGTCAGCGGGATGCCTGAAACAGAAGTGCGAAGGGTGAAATGTTCGCCGAGGCTTGCGCTCACTTGCCCAGTAACGCGAGATCACCTTCTGGACGGTCTTGTCCTTGAAGTCGTGTTTTCGTGCAGAAGCCGCGATGCTCATTCCCCGGACCATGAGCATTTTTCCCAGATCGAAAATCTTTAGCCTCGCTGCCATGCAGTTCATCGGTTAGTCTCCTGTGTCGGTGTAGAGACAATATAAATCGGCTATACGAGCAGTGTCAGCAGAAAACATTCGTAAAACCGACCATGGTGGCTCTTGACCGGCGAAGGGGAGATGCTTCGCGCGGACCATTGCGTGGCTGAAGCACGTGAACTTATCGCTGTGGGGGGCAAGCCTGGTCAGGGAAAGTCACGCACAGTGGCCTTGATTCTTGCTGCTCTCAAAGATTTCGACGAGGAGAAAGCCCGAGATTTGCTCAGGTATATTGAAAAAGAAAAACTCCTTATGGATCTCTTCGAGGAAAGAAAAGGCCGTGGGGAGGCAGGATGACATGAGCATCCTGAATAGCCTTCTTGCGAAATTAGGGATACGCCCTGTAATACTTGGCGACGTAAACAGAACAGCAACCAGGGAACCTGAAGCTGCCACTCTCAAACGACCTGTTCAAGCCCCTACACAGCCCCCGGAACCCATTGTAGCTACGGACGAATACAAGGCTATTCTTGATCTACTTGAACACGGAGCCCCCATCATCTTTGTCACGGGCGAGGCCGGCACTGGAAAATCAACACTTATTCGCTGGCTGCGCACTTCGCTCAATAGGAAGTTTGCCGTCATAGCTCCCACCGGTGTCGCGGCCCTGAATGCCGAAGGTGTCACAATCCACTCATTCTTCAAGTTCCAGCCTAAGATTGTCCGGGACCGCGACATTAAGCGAGTCTATGATAGAAGTCTTTATCAAAAGTTGGATTTGCTCATCATTGACGAAGTATCCATGGCTCGATGTGATCTATTGGACGGCATCGACAGGTTTCTTAGGATGAACCGTTCTTTCGACGCACCTTTTGGCGGGGTACAGCTTTTGCTAATTGGCGACCTCTTCCAACTGCCGCCAGTTGTGCCGCATGCGGAAAAAAGGGTACTGAGAGGCCTTGGTTATTCAAGCGAGTATTTCTTCAGTGCTTATAGCCTGCAAGCGAGTCAGGCCATACCAGTAGAGCTAAAGTCAATGTTCAGGCAAAAAGATGATTTCTATATCAATTTGCTCAGTAAGGTGAGGATCGAAGAAGATCTCGGTTATGTCATAGAAGAGATGAACAAAAGATGTTGCCGAGCTGAGTACAATCGTTCGAGTATAACGCTGACTTGCACAAATGCTGTTGCCGATGAAATAAACAGAAGAGAGTTGGAAGCCATACAAACGGAAAAAGCTATTTTCTATGGTTCTGTGAAAGGTCATTTTAGACTTGAAAATAAAAACCTCCCATCGCCGTACAACCTGGAACTAAAGGCGGGCGCTCGCGTCATGTTCACAAAAAATGGCGCAAGCTGGGTTAACGGAAGCCTCGGCGTTGTACGTGAGATTGAATCAGAAAAAGGATTGATCAGGGTTGAACTTGAGGGCGAGGGCAAAGGATCGATTTGCAATGTTGGGCAGGCCACCTGGGAGCAGTACGATTACACCTACAATCATGCGAAAGACCAGATAGTAGCCGAAATAATAGGCGAATATACTCAGTATCCCCTAATGCTTGCTTGGGCCGTGACCATTCACAAGAGCCAAGGCAAAACCCTGGATAATGTTTTGGTCGATTTTGGAAAAGGGGCTTTCGCGCACGGACAGGCTTATGTCGCATTGAGCCGCTGCCGGTCCATTGACGACATTCGCTTCCAGCGCCCACTTCGAACAAGCGACATTAAATGTGATCCTGTGATCAAACGCTTCTATGAGGCAATGTTCCGCCCGGTTGATTAGCCCTCCTCTTTCCTGTTGCTTTCCTGCCGCCGGGGGTTCAGGGTTCCAGTCTAGCTGGCGTGCTGCAGGGGTGTAACTTCTGAATCAATGCGCTCTTTGAACTGCTCCTCGGCAACACGGAGGTCATATTGAGCCTGCATACCAAGCCAGACTTCAGGGGAGTTACCAAAAAACCTGGCAAGCCTGAGCGCCGTTTCTGCTGTAATACCGCGTTTGCCCTGGAGGATCTGACCGATCCGTGTTTGAGTGAGGCCGGTACCTTTGGCCAACCTATACGGGGAGATTCCTCCAGGTATTAAAAAAAGCTCCTGGAGCATTTCTCCTGGATGAATCGGCGGCATTTTTTCGGACATTGCTGCCTCCTAGTGATAATCGACTATTTCAACATCATAGGCGTTCCCATCTTCCCACCGAAAACAGATCCGCCATTGATCGTTAATCCTAATGCTGTATTGGCCCTCACGGTTTCCCTTTAGAATTTCGAGCCGATTGCCCGGGGGGACTCGCAGATCGTTCACATCCTTTGAAAAGTGGATGTAGATGAGCCGCATCTCCGCCTTGCGCTGTATGTTTTCGGGAAGTTTTTTGGAAAAGTATCCGTTGAAAATCTTCTCCGCTTCCGTGTCTTTAAACGATCGGATCACAGCATCTCCCCCCCATGAGAAAGATAGTATCAATCACCGATAGTATCGTCAAGCATGTTCTTCAAGAAATTTCTTTATTAATCCCTGCTTATTGGCAATAATAACCTGTACGCTCGTGTCCATCCGGAAACCCGGTAAAACTCCTGGACGAATGGGTTTGAAGTCACCTTTTTCCAAAGGGGGATTTTTTTGGAGGCTGTGCAGGTGGAAACTTTAAGCGTTCTGATTGTGGATGATGAAGTCGAGTTCATGGAGACTCTGGTCAAAAGACTGAGGAAAAGAAAACTCGCCGTAAATGGCGTCACGAGCGGTGAAGCGGCCCTGGAACAATTGAAGGAAACCCCCGTCGATATCGTCGTCCTTGACGTAAAAATGCCCGGTATGAGCGGTCTTGATACCTTACGCGAAATAAAGAAAAGATACAGTCTGCTGGAAGTGATCATGCTCACGGGCCATGCGAATATGGAAGTGGCCATCGAAGGGATGGATATCGGCGCTTTTGACTATCTTACGAAACCGATCGAAATCGACGAACTGGTGTATAAAATACAGGACGCCTGTAAAAGAAAAAGGCTAAATGAAAAAGCCGAACTCGAGGAAACGCGGGGCGCATCCAGTTGACGAACTGTTCAATGTTCCCGGCCCACGGATTTGGTGAATGAGAATTGATGGGCACGACCAATGTAAGTTGTGTTTGAGCTTAAAGAGTTAAGGAGCCTGTTCATAAAAATCTCCCCCTCCTCCCTTAAGAAAAGGGGGGCGAATTTGGTCGCGCGCTGCCGTATGTCTTTAATAAAAAAATGCCTGCAAAAACTTGGAATAGGGAAAAGGGAGAAGACGCTCACACCGTTGGACGCCGAAGCTCTCCGCACCGCCTTCCAGACCAGGTACCATAATTTCAAGCTGCTCCTTAGCGCAAATAACAAAGCCCTCCAGATCATGTCTGAGCTTGAGGAGGCCCGCAAAGGCGACACGCCGTTCGGAATGTCCTTTATTCGAGCCCACTGCACGGCTGTCTCCGTCAATGTCTTTCGCATGGTGCAGTGTATGGATCAACTGGCGCCACGCAGATATATTGACCTATACGACAGCTTCAGGTCGATTCAGGGCAGGATTACTGAAATTTTGTCCGAAAAAAAAGAAACGAGCGCCGGCCCGCTGATAATTTCTCTCCGGGACATAGATAAAACAAGGTCGGATGAGGTTGGCAACAAGATGGCAAACCTCGGGGAAATCCGCAATCGCCTTGGTATAAAGGTCCCCAATGGCTTTGTAATTTCCGCCCGCGCTTTTCGCGAATTCATAGGCTCGGGTGACCTTCAGGCTGAGATAGACCGCCTTATGCAGGCATCTCCGGCGGAAGAAATTGACCAACTGTACGCGCTTAGCGCACAAATCCAGCAGCAGATCATCCGGACCGGTATGCCGGCCGAGTTGGAAAGAGCTTTTTTGAGCGCCTACGCCGAACTTGAAAGAAAAGAAGGGCAGGGGGTGAAAGTCTCGCTTCGCAGCAGCGCCCTCGGCGAAGATTCCGCGCAAACCTCCTTTGCCGGGCTGTACCGCTCCGAACTGAACGTCAGCGCCGACAACCTCATTTACGCTTACAAGGAAATAGCGGCAAGCAAGTACAGCCTCCAGGCGATCACCTACCGGTTGAACAGGGGAATCCGAGACGAAGACGTCGATATGTGCGTGGGGTGCATGTCCATGGTAAACCCTGTGGCGGGTGGTGTGATTTATTCGAGAAATCCCCTTGATGTGCGCGATGAGCGGATTTTTGTTCATTCAGTCTTTGGCTTGCCCAAATCGGTGGTGGATGGCACCGTTGCGGCCGATCTTTTTGTAGTCTCCAGAAATCAACCGCCTCAGATCGTCAAAAAACACATCGCCCAAAAGCGGCAGAAATTTGTCTGCTACCCGGACGAAGGTGTCTGCAGGCTTGAGATCGTCGGCGATGAGGGTTCCCGGGCTTCCATTTCCGATCATACTGCGCTGGAACTGGCGCGCATCGCCCTCCGGATAGAAGATCATTACGGGGTTGCCCAGGATATCGAATGGGCGTTAGATGACAAAGGGGAAATAATAACGCTTCAATGCCGCCCTCTCAGGCAGAGGAGCACGATCACGGAACGGAAGCAGGGTGGGTACGACATCCCGGCTTGTGAAGTAATCGTTTCGGGCGGTCTTACTGCAAGTCCCGGAGCCGGGTTTGGGCCGGTTTTCGTGGTCAGGAAGCAAAGCGAGGCCCTTCTTTTTCCCGGGGGATCAGTCCTCGTTGTAAAGCAGGCGTTGCCCAGGTGGGCCGCTTTGCTTGGCCGGGCCTCGGCCCTTGTCGCCGAACAGGGGACAGCGGCCGGACATCTCGCCAATGTGGCCAGAGAATTCGGCGTGCCGGCAATCCTGGGACTGGAGGGCGCAACCGATTTGCTCGCAAACGCTCAGCCCGTTACGGTCGATGCGGACGGCCTCAGAGTCTGCAAAGGAAAAATCGAACCCTTGCTCCAAGGTAAGGAAACATCCAAAGGTCTTATGGATGACTCTCCAGTTTTGGACATCCTGAAGAGGATATCCGAGAATATAATCCCTCTCCATCTGCTCGATCCGGAGGCATCGGATTTCAAACCTTCCCAGTGCCGGAGTTTTCACGATATAAGCAGATTCTGTCATGAGAAATCCGTCCTGGAGATGTTCAGCTTCGGAAAAGATCACCATTTCTCCGAAAGGGCAAGCAAGCAGTTGGTGTGTCGGATTCCCATGCAGTGGTGGGTGCTAAACCTTGATGACGGGTTCAGGGAGGATGTGCCGGGCAAGTTCGTGGACCTGGACAATATCGTCTCGATCCCCATGCTTGCACTTTGGGAAGGGATTGTCAGCGTGCCGTGGGAAGGGCCTCCGCCAGTGGATTCCAGGGGTTTCATGTCCATCCTCATGGAAGCCAGCTCTAATCCGGAGCTCGATCCCTCCATGCCTTCCCCCTACTCGAATCGTAATTATTTTATGATATCGAAGAATTTTTGCAGCCTCAGTTCCCGGTTCGGTTTTCATTTCTCAAACATCGAGGCCCTTGTCAGTGAAAGGGCCGGCGAGAACTACATCAGTTTCGCTTTTAAGGGCGGGGCCGCCGACCATGGCAGGCGCGTACGCCGCGCACGCTTTGTGGGCGCTATTCTCGAAGAGTTCGAATTTAGAAGTGACGTCACGAACGACGGTGTGACGGCGCGTCTGGAAGGCTACGATGAAGAGGTGATGAAGGAAAAGCTCAATATCCTGGGATACCTGCTCATCCACACTCGCCAGCTCGATATGATAATGTTTAATGACGCCTCATGTCTGCAGCTCAAGAGCAAGCTGCTTGTTGATATTTCGTCCGTCATACTCTCGAAGTCCTCGAGCCCCGCCGCTCTAAATTGAATCGCCCGCGCACAGACGCATGCGCCGCGTTTTTAACCTTCAATAACACTAAAAAGGATGCCAGATGAATGGTCAAATGCGGGACAGAATACTCGTTACAAACGATGGGTCCATACACTCTCTGCAGACGGTGCGGTACGTCTCTTCCATCCTGGATCCGAATCAGTTCGAGGTGGTCCTGTTTCATGTTGTCACCAAGGTCCCCGAATCATTCATCGACATCGAACAAAAAATTCCCGAGTACCTGTACAGGCTGGTGAGCGTAGAAGCCTGGGAGAAGCAACAGCAGAAGGCCATCCGGGAGTCCATGGGAAAAGCTGAGGCGATCCTGAAGGACGCCGGATTCCCAAATGAAGCGATAACGCTGAGAATCGAAGACAGAAAGATCGGGATCGCCCGAGATATCGCCGATGAATCCCGAAACGGCTATAAGGCTCTGGCGGTCGGACGAAGGGGGCTTAGCGATCTCAAGGACTTTATGCTCGGCTCCGTAGCCGAGCACCTCCTCGGGCTTGTATCCATCCCCGTGTGGATTGTGGGGGGAGAAAGCCGGTCAATAAAGGTCCTCGCGTGTCTTGACGGCTCCGAAGGGTCAATGCTTGCCTTGAACCATCTTGTCGATGTCCTCGATGCCTCGAAAAATTTCGAAATCACGCTGTTCCATGCTGTTCGCAGCTTTAGCGGTTTCAGGAATTTCATGCACGAAGTTTTTTCTTCGGAAGGGGATAAAACAGCCATTGAAAAAAGCGATGCCGAGCTGACGATCTTCGAGGAAGCATTCGTAGGCGCCGGCATGATGGAACCAGCGTTTGATAAAGCCAGGGCTGCTCTGATCTCCCGTGGAGTGGAGCCTGCCCGAATTCATCAGAAGATCGCACGGGGCGTAAGCAATTCGGCCCATGCCATTATGGAAGAAGCCGAAAAAGGTGGCTACGATACCATCCTTGTCGGAAGAAGGGGCCTCTCCAAAGTCGAGGAATTCGTAATGGGGCGAGTCAGCAACAGGGTGATACACATGGCAAAGGACAAGACCGTCTCGGTTGTCTGCTAGCTGCTTTCTAAACGCATATTTTTATGCTTTCTGATCATATTTTCGTCCTACGTTATTCTGAAACACTTATTATATTAAAAATATAGATGCGTTAGAGACCGTCCGGTCATCTCGAAAAGATCGATAAGAAAGCCTTGCGGTCTTGCGCTAATTCGTTTCCCCCCGAGTTTTCTCGGGCAATGAGGAGACAAGAAAATGCAGGATCGTAAGAAATTAGAAAATTTAGAGAAAATAAGCAAACTGATCCGTTATTACTCTCTTGCCATGTCCACCGCAGCAGGTTCGGGGCATCCGACCTCTTCCCTTTCCGCGACCGAACTTATGGCCGGGCTCCTGTTTGGCGGGACCTTCCGATACGACCTGGAAAATCCCGAAAACGCGAACAATGACCGGCTTATTTTCAGCAAAGGCCATGCCTCTCCGCTGTTCTATTCTTTGTGGGCTGTCGCCGGGACGGTGAGTGAAAAAGAACTCATGAGCTTCCGCAAATTTGGAAGTCCCATCGAGGGCCACCCGACGGTTGCATTCCGCTATACCGAGGCAGCGACCGGATCTTTGGGGCAGGGGCTTTCCATCGGTGTGGGAATGGCCCTCAATGCCAAATACCTCGATAGGCTCCCCTATCGGACTTACGTGCTCCTGGGGGACAGCGAGATGGCGGAGGGCTCGCAATGGGAATCCATCCAGATCGCGGTTCACTACAAGCTGAACAATCTGGTTGGCGTGATTGACGTAAACCGGCTGGGCCAGCGCGGCGAGACCATGTATGGTTTTGACGTCGAGGCTTATGCCCAGAGTGTAGGGTCTTTCGGTTGGGAAACCATCGTAATCGACGGGCATGCCTATCACGAAGTCCTCGGTGCGTACGAAAAAGCCTGCCGCTCCGAAAAGCCGGTTATGATCGTCGCCAAAACGATCAAGGGTAAAGGGGTCTCGTTTCTGGAAGACAAAAACGGATGGCACGGGGTCGCCCTGAAAAAGGACGACTTCGATATGGCCGTAAAGGAACTTGGCGAAATCGACTATTCGGTGCGAGGGGAGATCCCCCCGCCGGAAAACGTGAAACCTCAATTTGTGGAGCCTCAGCCGGCCGGCACGATAACCTATCCGATGGATAAGCCCGTGGCCACCAGGAACGCGTACGGGAAGGCCCTGGTGCGCATCTACCCTCAGTTTCCCACGATGGTGAGCCTGGATGCGGAAGTGAGCAACTCGACCATGTCTGAAATATTCAAGGATGCTTATCCCAACCGCTTTTTCGAAATGTTCATCGCCGAGCAGAACATGGCTGGAGCAGCGGTCGGCCTTGCCCGACGTGGAAAGATCCCGTTCGTTTCAACCTTCGCGGCGTTTCTCAGTCGCGCATTCGACCAGATCCGAATGGGCGTTTACTCCGATGCGAACATAAAATTCGTCGGCTCTCACGCCGGGGTGTCAATCGGGCAGGACGGACCCTCGCAGATGGGCCTCGAAGATATCGCCCTGTTCCGGGCCATTCTAAACAGCGTCGTGCTCTATCCCTGCGATGCGGTCTCAGCCGACCGGCTGGTCGAAGAGGCGGCCAAACACTGGGGGATCGTATACATTCGGACCACGAGGATGCCCACTCCCATCGTCTATGGCACGAACGAAACCTTCGTGATCGCAGGGAGCAAAGTCCTGCGGAAAAGCGACGGAGACGTCGTCACGGTGGCCGCTGCGGGGATAACTCTTCACGAGGCACTGAAAGCCTATGATGAACTGCGGAAGCAGCGAATCCTGATCCGCGTAATCGACCTCTACAGCGTCAAGCCGCTGGACGAGGCGACGCTTCGCGATGCGGCAAAAAGCACGGGTTCCATAATCACAGTCGAAGACCATTATCCCGCGGGGGGAATCGGTGAAGCGGTGATGAGCGCACTCACGCCCTTGACTGTGCCGGTGTATTCCCTGGCCGTGCACAAAAGGCCGAAGAGCGGAATGCCGGCAGAACTTCTCGATTACGAGGAAATTTCTCATAAGAGCATCGTTTCCAAGGTCAAAGAGATCATGTGGATGAGAGAACGCCAGGCTTCAACCGGGTAGCGTAACGGGCGAGGCTCGTTGCAGGCAGAGAAAGGCAAAACTAAATGCGTCCGGGCATCGCTGCCGATCATGGAGGTTTAGAGCTCAAAAACAGGCTCCTATCCGAGCTGCGGACCATGGGCCATCAGGGGGTGGATTTCGGCGCCCGCGAACCTGATCCCGACGACGATTACCCGGATTTTGTCGTGCCGTTGGCGATTGCAGTATCGAAGGACGAGGTCGAAAGAGGTGTCGCCGTCTGCGGAAGCGGCGTCGGCGATTGCATTGCGGCAAACAAGGTGCCCGGAATCCGTGGGAGGTCGGCATGACAGATAAGGAATGTGACATAGGAATAGCCGGTGCTGGCACGATGGGGGGTAATTTGGCTCTCAATATGGCAGACCATGGGTTTTCGGTTGCTGTCTATGATGCGGATGCAGCAAAAGCTCATGAACTCGCTCAAAGAAAAGAAAGCGGGGGTAGGGTCCTGGCGGGGGGAACTGTGCAGGAACTGGCGGCCATGCTGCACCGCCCGCGGGCCGTTTTGTTGCTGGTTCCTGCCGGAAAGCCTGTGGACGATATAATTAGCGCGCTGATTCCTCATTTTGATAAGTCGGACCTCATCATCGACGGCGGCAACTCCCACTTTACAGACACGAACCGCAGGGAAAAGCTGATGGCCAAAAGCGATATGCTCTTCATGGGTATGGGCATTTCCGGAGGCGAATACGGGGCGCGGCACGGCCCAAGCATCATGCCCGGCGGTCCTTCCGATGCCTACGAGCGGGTCCGTAAAATACTGGAAGCCTCGGCGGCGCACGTGAATGGCGACCCCTGCGTAGCTTACCTGGGCGCCGGTTCGGCCGGCCATTACGTAAAAATGATCCATAACGGGATCGAGTACGGCGTGATGCAGCTCATTTCCGAAACCTACGATATCATGAAGCGTGGCCTGGGAATGAACGCTGACGAACTGGCCGAAATCTACTCGAAATGGAATGGCGAAGAACTCAATTCGTACCTCATCGAAATTACCGCAGAGATATTCCATTACAAGGACGAAAAGAACCCCAGGCTGGTGCTGATCGATCTCATTCTGGATCAGGCAAGGCAGAAAGGCACCGGTAAATGGACCTCAAGGAACGCGATGGACCTCGAGGTGCCGACGCCCAATGTGGATGTGGCCGTAATGATGCGAAATCTTTCAGGCCGTCTTGATGAGCGAAAAAGGGCTGCTGAATTGCTGCACGGCCCCGAACACCGGCTTCAGGGCGATCGAGCGGGGCTGATCGAACACCTTCGAAATGCATACTATGCCGGAATGGTCATGACCTATGCACAAGGGTTCGCCCTGCTCAAAGAGGCTTCAAAAAGCTACGGGTACGGACTGAACCTGGAGACGGTGGCAAGGATCTGGCGTGGGGGATGCATTATCCGTGCTGCCGTCCTCGAGCCCATTCGCGCTGCGTTCAGCAGGCGGCCCAATCTAGCGAACCTTTTGATGGATGAGCATTTCAGCCGGGAAGTCAATGCCCGGCAAAAATCCCTGCGAACGGTGGTCGCCACGGCGGCAGAACTCGGAGTGCCCGCGCCCGGATTTTCAGCGTCCCTTGCCTACCTCGACGCATACCGAAGCGCATGGCTTCCGGCGAACCTGATCCAGGCGCAGCGCGACTATTTCGGCGCGCACACTTACGAGCGGAAAGACGTGCCGGGAAAATTTCTGCATACGGTCTGGAGGAAGGCATCCCGCTGACGGCCCAAAGCGCATGACAGACGAACCGAGCGGGATACCTTCCGCGCTGCGCGAAGTACATCGCCAAGGGATGCCCGGGAGAGCATTTCACCAAATGATCGCTTACTGTTGTCAACAAGTCTGTCATACGAGGTGGAGGAAAATACATGATGCAGGGCGGCAAGATTAGAGACGCGACCGTATTCGTCATCTTCGGAGGGGGAGGCGACCTCACCTGGCGCAAGCTGGCGCCGGCCCTCTACAGTCTTTTTCTGGACGGGTATATGCCGGAGCGATTCGCGATTCTGGGAGTCGGCCGCAAGCAGTTTACCGATGATTCCTACCGCCAACACCTGCGCGAAGGCGTGGATAAGTTTTCGATCAGCGGGAAAATCGATGAAAAGAGCTGGGCCGATTTTGCCGGTCATATTGCCTTTTCGAAAGCCGATCTGAACGATCCGCAGGCATTCGGGGGGATCGCAAAGGAGCTTTCGGCCTACGATGAAACGTGGGGCGCAAAGGCGGCCCGGATTTATTATATGGCCTTGCCCCCGAGCATGATCAAGCCCATAGCTGAAGGGCTTGCGGGCGCAAAACTGAACCTGGACCGCGCGCATGCCCGAATCGTTGTGGAAAAACCGTTTGGCCATGACCTCAATTCGGCCCGGGAATTGAACCTGCTGCTCACCCAATATTTCCAGGAATCCCAAGTCTACCGGATAGACCACTATCTAGGAAAAGAGACCGTTCAAAACATCCTGGCCTTCCGGTTCGCCAACACTCTCTTCGAGCCGATTTGGAACCGCCGCTACATCGACCACGTGCAGATCGCCGTGGCGGAAAACGATGGGGTCGGGAGCCGGAGCGGCTATTATGAGCACGCCGGGGCGCTCCGGGACATGGTTCAAAACCACCTCCTCCAAGTGCTCTGCCTCATTGCCATGGAGGCCCCGGTCTCATTCGACAGCGATGAAGTCCGGCAAAAGAAAGTCGACGTTCTCCGCGCTATTCGGGTCATTCGCCCGGAGCAGGTCCATCAGAGTGCTGTCCGGGGCCAGTATGGCGGAGGCTGGATCGAAGGCGGCCGCGTCCGGGGATACCGTTCCGAACCCGGCGTGGCCGATGATTCGGCCACGGAAACGTTTGCGGCGGTCAAGCTCTACGTGGACAACTGGCGATGGCAGGAGGTGCCGTTTTACCTGCGCACCGGCAAACGACTGCCCGCCAGGAACTCAGAGATTGCCATTCATTTTCGGCCCGTGCCGCACCAAACCTTTCCGGTTTCGGCGCTTCAGGACTCTCGGCCAAACCGGCTGTTGATCGCCATGCAGCCCGAAGAAGGCATTCTGCTGCGATTCGAGGTCAAACACCCCGGCCAGAGTATGGCGCTCGCGCCGGTAATGATGCAGTTCTATTACCGCGAGGCATTCCAGGTCCGCTCGCCCGAAGCCTACGAGACCTTGCTGCTGGACATCATGAGGGGAGACTCCACGCTGTTCATGCGCGCCGATCAAACCGAGGCCGCCTGGGGGGTGATTACCCCGATTCTGGACATGTGGCAGTCGGTCAGGCCGACCGATTTTCCTAATTACCAGGCCGGAAGCTGGGGGCCCGAAGCAGCCGACATCCTCATTGCCCGGGACGGGCGCAGTTGGACGTTGCCCACCTTTCTGCAGTGCCGGGAGGACCTTGCAATATGCCGAGTTACAAAAGAGCCTCCGGAGTAGTCTGCGTTTATGCCGATTATGAAGCCGTGAGCCGGGCCGCCGCGGAGCTTTTCCTGCGGCAGGCAAACGAGGCGATAAAAGACCACGGCCGGTTCAGCGTCGCGCTTTCGGGAGGGCACACACCGCAGCGCGCCTGCGAGCTTCTGGCCGGTCCTCCGTTCAACACACTGGTGGACTGGGGCCGGGTGCATGTCTTTTGGGGTGATGAGCGGTGCGTGCCGCCCGACGATCCCAGGAGCAATGCCCGGATGGCCCGGGAAAAACTCCTCGACCATGTTCCCGTGCCTCCTGACCAGGTCCACCCCATTGCTTGCGCCGGTTCGGCAAAGGATGGCGCCCGGAGCTACGAATCCCTGCTGCGGTCCTTCTTTGACGGCGGCTCGAAAAGCTTTGATCTGGTCTTTTTGGGGCTGGGGACCGACGGCCATACGGCTTCGCTTTTCCCCGGAACGCAGGCGGTACTGGAGAAGGATCGCTGGGTTACCGAAATTTACAGAGAAAAAGAGGGAATTTACCGGGTCACATTGACCGCTGCAATTCTCAATCAGGCCTCGGTTCTGGCCTTTATCGTATCCGGGGCTTCCAAAGCTGGGGTGCTCAGAGAGGTGCTCACTCAGCGGCCCGAACCAGAGCGTTTTCCCGCCCGGTCGATTAAACCCGATCGTTATGGAGGCAAACTCTACTGGCTGGTGGACAGAAACTCCGCATCGCTGCTGGAAACCTGATACGAAGATCCATGCACTTTTCCCTACAGATTTGCAAAGTATCGGGATCGCTGGCTCTCGGCACTCCACAACTGATGGCGCAGGACCAGGACCACCGGAAGGGTAAGCGCCCTGTCGCGCGAAAAATCTTTTGCCGTGATGGATGAGACGTTATATTCAGAGGGATGAGAAAGAGCCGCGCCCGAATTGGCCGGTGATGAGCCGGGGCTGATCGGGTAGGAGGCGGGATCACTCCCGCCGTCCTCCCACACCACCGTGCGTACGGTTCCGTACACGGCGGTTCATGAAGCATATTGAAGTTTCCGCAGTTGATTCAGCAGTGACACGAGTCC
>Ga0074046_10001547_pt1 | contig 20603 bp, 16 predicted proteins | sample BogForMeECP23OM3_FD_94441 | JGI IMG/M metagenome (GOLD analysis project Ga0074046, IMG submission 94441) | Bog forest soil microbial communities from Calvert Island, British Columbia, Canada - Bog Forest MetaG ECP23OM3 | ecosystem: Environmental > Terrestrial > Soil > Wetlands ... | reverse complement strand
TGTTGGGCAAAGTAAGCCCATCCGAGGGTGGCTCGGCAACATTCTCGCCTTGAGCCGTGAGCTGGTTGCCCTGGGCTGGGTGCCCCTGCTCCGCGGACGCGACCGCCCTGGAAGCAAGGCCGATGATGGTCAGCTTTGCCGGGGTTGAACTTGACGGCATGCCAACGATGTAGTTCAGGTCGGCGCCGCTCAGCAGGACAGAAAGAACCTGAGGCCAGTCGCCCGAGACTTCCTGGGCCGCCACCGTGAGCGGCAGGGCGTGCTGTGTACCGGAGCAATCAGCGTTGGTCCGATGGCAGAGCTCATCGAGGATGTTGCTGAGGGAAACTGGCTGCAAGACCGTGACTGTGATTTGGCTGCCCGACTGGGAGACGGTCGCGGCTCTCTCGGTTTGCGCTCGCCCCGGTACCACACAGGTAGCGACGACTAGAAAAAGCAGGCAGATCAGTGGGACGTGTTTCAACAGGAGCCTCCTTCTTGAGGCCCGTCTTGGTTGAAGTGTACCCCTTGTGCCCAATTTTCTAAGCCAAGATTGCATTTCCGAACAAAAAATGGAGTAATGCCGTACCATTTAGGGAATTGCCAGGCGTGGCCCGCGATTGCCCGACTTTGGCAATTGTGGGTTCGCAAGAGCGTTCATCCGCGTCATCCGCGAAATCCGTGATTATTTTTTCTTCCTTCGCCTTTCTCCGTGACCTCCGTGCCTCTGCGGTGAAAACTGGCTACTGGCTGCTTCTCACATTCGCGACGGTCGCCCGTCACGCTCAGCCGTGACCAAATCGCTTTGCAGATCCAGCTACGAGCCGTAGAATGTGCGCGGAAGGATGAGGGATTGTTGTCGACACTGATCGACAGCCAGATATTACCCACATCCCCGTGAACTGTATGCTTCGACCTATACTCGGTCCTGCTCGCTGCCGGTTTTCACACCACCTATCGTCAGAATCTCTGTGCAAATCCCACGCACTCCCAGCTAACTCTTGGCGGCACAGGATTTTGCCTGTAACCTCCACGCACTCAATCGGTTGCGCGAAAAATATCGCTAAGCTGAAGAAACTAAGGAATTTTGGGGGGGAGGGGGAGGGGTGCCCATCGCGTCCAGATTTTGGACGTCCGCACCCCACTCCGCGCTCCGGTTGAACGTTTACCAGCCACCCGATACGATGGAGACTTTGCACTCAGTAGTGGAGGCATTTTCTTTATGGCAACCATGGAACAGAAGGCGCCCAGCGTCGCGAACACCAAGGCCACCGCGTACAAGAACTTCATCGGCGGCGAGTGGGTCCCGAGCCACACCGGACGCACCTTTGAGAACCTCAACCCCGCCGACACGCGCGACGTAGTCGGCGTCTTCCAGCGCTCCGACGCCGAAGACGTCAACCGCGCTATCGATGCCGCCAGCGAGGCCTACAAAAAGTGGCGCCTGGTCCCAGCCCCGCGCCGCGCCGAGATGCTCTACAAGGCCTCCGAGATCCTGATTGGCCGCAAGGAAGAGTATGCACAGCTGATGACGCGCGAGATGGGCAAGGTCATCAAGGAGACGCGCGGCGACGTGCAGGAAGCCATCGACTGCGGCTACTACACTGCCGGCGAAGGCCGCCGCCTCTTCGGGCCGACCGTGCCGTCGGAGCTGCCCAACAAGTTCGCCATGGCCGTGCGCCAGCCGCTGGGCGTCTGCGCCATGATCACGCCCTGGAATTTCCCCATGGCGATCCCCTCGTGGAAGCTCTTCCCTGCCCTGGTCGCGGGCAACACCGCCGTGATCAAGCCGGCGCAGGACACACCGCTCTCGACCTTTAACTTCGTGCAGGCGCTGACTGACGGCGGCATTCCCGCAGGAGTGGTCAACGTCGTCAGCGGATTCGGCAGCGAAGTCGGCACGCCGATGACGCAGCACGCTGCGGTGCGCGCGGTTTCGCTGACAGGCTCGACCGCGGTCGGACGGGTGGTCGGCCAGGAAGCTGCCAAGACATTTAAACATTGCTCGCTGGAGCTGGGCGGCAAGAACCCGATGATCGTGCTCGACGACGCCAACCTCGAGCTGGCGCTCGACGGCGCGCTGTGGGGAGCCTTCGGCACCACCGGCCAGCGCTGCACCGCGACCAGCCGCATCCTCGTGCAGAAGGGTGTGTACAAGAAATTTGTGGACGAACTCGTCGCACGCGCGCAGAAGCTGAAGGTCGGCAATGGCCTCGACGAGAGCGTCGACATGGGCCCTGCGGTCAACAAATCGCAGATGGAGACCGACCTGAACTACATCGAGATCGGCAAGGGCGAGGGCGCCAAGCTCTTATGCGGCGGCCATCGCCTTGACGGCAATGAATACAAGTTTGGATGGTTCGTTGCGCCCACGGTGTTTGCCGACGTGGATCCGAAGATGCGCATCGCGCAGGAAGAAATCTTCGGTCCGGTGGTGTCGATCATCCCGTGCGATGGACTGGAGAACGCGATCGAGATCGCCAACGACATCGAGTATGGGCTGTCGTCGTCGATTTACACCAAGGACGTAAACAAGGCGTTTACCGCCATGCGCGACCTGTATGCGGGTATCACCTACATCAACGCTCCAACAATTGGCGCGGAAGTGCACCTGCCGTTCGGCGGCACCAAAGCCACGGGCAACGGCCATCGCGAAGGCGGCATCGGCGCAATCGATTTCTACACCGAGTGGAAGTCGGTGTACGTCGATTTCTCCGACAAACTCCAGAAGGCGCAGATCGATCGGCCGGAGTAGAAGATGTGTCTGGAAAAGGGCTTCGCTTTTCGAGCGATCTGATGAAAGGTCGTGGGATGTTTTCTAACAGGGCGGAACCAATCTCTGCGATAATGAGTTTAACGAACGGGCGGTGGTTGGAGTGATCCTCCTTACGCCCTGCATTAATCATTTCACGTATGCGAAAGAGACGACAAAAAATGACTGAGTCACGCCGCTTGGCCGGTATGAAACGTGAAAAGCGTTCGTCTCGCCCCGCCGTGGTAGTGTCAATCACTACGAGCGCGGAGGCTGGCGTTCAGGTGTCCAACGCAGTGCCTTATCAGTGCCTGGGACCGTTCACTTTCTCAAGAAATGCACTGACGAGCGGAACCACTTTAAACCGAGACCCCAAACTGTTGTAGGTGGGGTCTCACGCAATCAAGTCGGATGCCGAGCGAATACAAAGCGTGCACAGCATCGACATACTGCGGGCTTACTCCGAGCGGTAGGCTGGGAATCATAGTCACTTGTTGTAAGCTCTCTACCACTTTGGTCGTGTTGAATCCGTGAACAAAGCCGATCACCGCGCCAGATTCAGCCTTGAAGATGGGTCCACCACTGTTGCCTGGTACAAACAGAAAATTCACTTCTAGGACTGGGACGGTAATTGGATTCGGCAGTTCCGGCGTCTCGACATTCGTCGTGTAGCACGCAGTTAGCACGTCTTTTGCGACCCTGTAGATCAGGTTTCCGTAGCTCAAGACGCCATTTGTGACATTCAGTTGAGGGAGCGGATACCCGGCAACGCCTATTTCACTCCCTTCAGCCGTAGTACCAAAATCTAGCGCAGCAAAATCTTGGTTTGCCGGCGCATTCGTGACCCTTAAGAGCGCTAGATCCGCCTGCGGGAAAAGGCGAAGCTCAACTCCGGCGGTGACATTCGGGACCTCATACACATCAACGGTTCCAGTTACATTTCTTACCAAGTGATATGAATCGCCGTTTTGGTGGGGATTGCTGATGGGGCTCATCACGTGGTGGCAAGTCAGGACAACATCGCGCGTAACGAAGAAACCTGTTCCAAGCGTGTATGCATTCATGCCGCCAGCGGGATTCTGACGATGACGCACTATCGCATACACAACATTTCGCAGATCCCGAACGACTTGGTCGAAATACCGACGTTTTGTGCTTAGTTTGCCCATACGAGGTGGTCCACGGCAGCCGCTCGCTTTCCGAAGCAGTAAAATTAACGTTTGATATGTAAGCAGTCTACGATAGGTGGTTTCGAGACTGAAATCTATTTTATTCTCCAATTGCCCATAGTCAGCTTTTTTGAAGGTCGCCATCATGCCTACGAAGACCGCAACGGAAGTCATCGCCGCCAAACGCATGGCCAACGTGCGCTATGCCATCCGCGACCTCGCCGTGGTCGCCGACGAAGTCGCGCGCGAAGGACACAAGATTCTCTACCTCAACATCGGCGACCCGTGTAAGTTCGACTTCCCCACGCCGCCGCACATGATCGAGGCGGTGCACAAGGCGATGCTCGACGGCCACAACACTTATGGTGAATCGCTGGGAATCAAGGCCGCGGTTGAGGCGATCCGGCATCAAGCCGAGGCCAACGGCTTTAAGGACATTCAGAGCGTCTTCGTCGGATATGGCAGCGGCGAGGTCATCGACAGTTGCCTGACTGCGCTCGTAAATCCCGGTGAAAACGTGCTGACACCGAGTCCTGAATACCCACTCTACGGCGCGGTCCTGGCCAAGCTGGGCGCGGTGCTGAATGCTTACGACCTCGATGAGCCGAATAGCTGGGAACCCGACATTGCCGACATCGAGCGCAAGATCAACCCGCAGACGCGGGCCATTCTGCTCATCAATCCCAACAATCCGACGGGCGCGGTGTACTCGAAGCGCACACTGGAGAAGCTGCTGGAGCTCGCGAGAGAGAACAACCTAGTCATCCTTGCCGACGAGATTTACGACGAGCTTATCTTCGACCCACACGCGAAGCACATCTCGATCGCAACTCTGGCGCAGGACGTGCCGATCATCACCTTCAACGGCCTTTCAAAGGCTTACCTGGTGCCGGGATGGCGCATCGGTTGGGCAATTGCCACCGGCCCGCACGAGTCGCTGCACAATTACCTCGAAGCCGTTCATCGGTTACTTCGCGCGCGCTTATCGGCCCCGCATCCGTTCCAGCACGCAATCAAGCCGGCGCTGGAAGGTCCGCAAGACCACATTCCCGTGATGCTGGAGAAACTTCGCCGCCGCGCCCAGATTACCGTGGACTGGGCCAAGCGCACGCCGCGCGTCAGCCTGGTCGCGCCCAAGGGTGCGTTCTATGCGCACCCGTCGCTCGACATTCCCGAAGACGACCTCACATTTGTCACCGACCTGCTGAAGCAGAAGCACGTGCTGGTGGTGCACGGCTTGGGCTTCGGCGAAAAAACCGGCACGCGGCACATGCGGATTGTCTTCCTGCCGCAGGAGGATGTGCTGCACGCGGCGTACGAGAAGATCTCGGATTTCATGCGCGAACGGTACAAAGACAATTAACCACGGATCAACACGGATGACACGGATAAGACCTAATTCTTCAAAGACCGATTCCGATCCGTGTCCATCCGTGGAAATCCGTGGTTGATTTGCTTTTGGCTTTTCCTGGACGCAACGAGATGGTCGATATTCACTGCCACATACTCCCTGATGTCGATGACGGCTCCGAGTCGTGGGAGATGACCGCGCAGATGTGCCGCATGGCTGCACGCGATGGCATTACTCACATCGTCGCCACCCCGCATTGCGACGGGCATTATGAGTACGACCGCGAGCACTTCACCGACATGCTGGCGACACTGAGCGAAGTCGCGGACGGAAGACTTACCTTCAGTATCGGCTGCGACTTTCACCTGTCACCGGACAATCTGGAGGAAGCAATGGTCGATCCGCGACGCTTCGCCATAGGAGATACACAGTACCTGATGATCGAATTCGACCATCACGGCATCCCTGCAAACGCCGGCGAACAACTGATGGCGGTAATCAGCCGCGGCATGGTACCGATCATCACCCATCCTGAGCGAAACGCATACCTGATGAAGAAACTGGACACAGTGCTGCGGTTTGTCGACGAGGGTTGCCTGGTGCAGGTAACGGCCAACGCCCTGACAGGCTTCTGGGGACCTAAGTCAAAGAAAGCTGCGGAGAAGCTTCTGCAAAAGCGTGCCGTTCACATCGTCGCCAGCGACGCGCACGATCTGAAGCTGCGTCCGCCTATTCTGTCTGAGGCGCGCACGCGGATCGCGACTCTCGTTGGAGCCGACATAGCCGAAGCCCTAGTCATGCACAATCCGGCGGCTGTCGTGTCAGGACAAAGCGTGCCTCCCTTGCCTGCAGGGCGGCGGTAAGGCTCAGTTCGGATTGGCGATTTATCACTGGCGAATTCTAGGGTTAAGCGCCGAGTACATCAGGTCGGTGAGGAAGTTCACCAGCACATACGTCAGCCCAATCACGAGAATGCAACCTTGCACCAGGTAGTAGTCGCGGTTGGAGATGGCTTGAATCGTCAGCCGTCCGATCCCTGGCCAGGAGAAGATGGTTTCTGTCACGATCGCTCCGGCGAGCATGGCGCCGAACTGCAGACCGACCACGGTAAGCACTGGAATCATCGCATTGCGCAGCGCGTGACGATACACTACCGTTCGTTCCGGCAATCCCTTGGCACGGGCCGTGCGAATGTAGTCTTGGCCTAATTCCTCGAGCATGGAGGTCCGCACCATGCGCGTAAGGATTGCGGCCAAAGAGCCACCCATGGTGATGGCAGGAAGCACCAAATGCTGCCACGATCCCGAGCCCGATACCGGCAGCCAGCCGAGTTCAATCGCAAAAAACAAAATCAGGATCGGCCCTAGCGCGAAGTTCGGGAACGATAGGCCTAACAACGAGACGAAGCTGAGCGTGCGATCGTCCCAGCGATTACGGTGCAGTGCCGATCGCACCCCTGCCGGAATCGCCAGGCACAACGCTACCGTCAGCGCGGCCACCGTCAGTTGCAGAGTCCAAGGGTAGGCTTGAGCGATGATGTGTCCCACATTCTGGTTGTAGCGCAATGAGCGTCCCATGTCGCCGGACAGCAACCCGCGCCAATAGTTCACGTACTGCGTGCCTAAAGGAACATCGAGTCCATAGGCATGGCGTGCGGCGGCCAGGTCGGCAGCAGGAGCGCCTTCGCCCAGCATCTGCAGGATAGGATCGCCGGGCACGATGTGGATCAGCAGAAAGACCACCGAAACCACCAGCCAGATCACCGGCAACATGAACAGGAGGCGCGTGAAGAGGTAGCGGAGCATGCGGTTAACTACAAAAAGCAACCACGGATTACACGGATGAACACGGATTAGATTAACAGCGACTCCAAGTCGTATGAACCCCACCCTTTCCCAAACAAAGGGAAAGGATGGGGCACCCACACTGTCGGTGGTTCGAACGAAAACCAGATCCCTCGCCCGCCATGGCGGGCTCGTGATGACAAGTCAAGAAATCGCTAGGAGGCCGCGGCAGTTGGGGTCGCCGGTGTTTGCGGTTGCAGTGTCTCGATCTTGACGGAGTCAACCCGCAGCCCGTCCATGCCAACCACGGTATAGCGGCGCCCCTCGAACTCTACGGTGTCGCCGGGCTTGGGAATGCGCTGGAGTTTCGCGAGTACGAAACCGGCCAGCGTCTCGAATCCTTCGTCGCGTGGAAGGCGGATCTGGCGCTCCGACTCAAGGTCACGAATGTTGACCGCTCCATTGAGCACGATTGAAGAGTCGCTCGGCGCGAAGACCGTCTCTCCAATGTCATATTCGTCTTTGATTTCGCCAACCAGCAGCTCCAGGATGTCCTCCACAGTAACAACGCCGGCGGTCGAGCCGAATTCGTCCACCACTACGGCAAGATGACGTTTGCGCTCCTTGAACTCGGCCAGCAGTTCAGTCAATGGCTTGGTCTCGGGGACCACCAGCACCTCACGCATCAGATGCCGCAGCTTAAGATCGCTGGACCGGGTCGTTGGCTGAGCGACAGTCGAGCCTGCCAGACGATATCGCAACCATCGCAACAGGTCTTTGGCGTAGAGCACACCGATGATGTGCTCGGGACCGCGCTGTGGATCGTAGATCGGCACCCGCGAATGCTGCTCGTCGGCGACTCGTTGGAAACCTTCGTCGAGGAGCATGTCGCCGGGCAGAGAGAAGATATCGGGACGAGGCACCATCACCTCGCGAACAAAGACATTCTCCATGTCGAGGGCGCGCTGAATCATCTGCTCTTGCGGCGCTTCTAGGACACCAATGCGGCGGCTGGCGGAAACAATCAGCTTCAGCTCCTCGGGTGAATGCACGCCGCCTTCGCGCACCTGACGCACGCCGAAGGCCTTCAACACCAGTCGCGACGAAGCGGTCATAGCCGCCAGCAGCGGGGCCGCCAGAGTCATGAAGACGTCCATCGGGCCGGCGACGGCTAACGCCACCGCCTCTGTTCGCTGGAGGGCCACTGACTTGGGGACCACCTCACCCAGGATCACGTGCATATAGGTGATCAAGATGAAGGCCAAAGCTATACTGACGGCGTGGGCGTAAACGTGAGAATGCGGCAAGCGTACGAATAAAGGTTCCAGCACGCGGGCCATCGCGGTCTCACCAATCCAGCCCAGAGCCAGGCTGGAGACCGTGACGCCGAATTGCACCGCGGCAATGAACTCTTCGAGCTTCTGATGGAGCTTCTGAACGGTTCGAGCGCCGATGCGGTGGGCCGCGATGAGCTGCTGCAACCGGGTTTCGCGGATGCTCACCAGCGCAAACTCGGCGGCCACAAAGAATGCGTTTGCCGCGACGAGCAAGACGACTGCCGCAATCCGCAGCACAACGAACGTAACCATGAAGGGGAAATCTTATCATCGCAGGACTGTACTGTGCCGACCCATCCGCGATAACTAATTTGGCCGCAGCAAGTTACAAGGATTGCAAAATACTGCTACCGTTTGCAGTTCCGAATCGGTCTAACTGGCGGAAAAGGTGCTGCAGGGCCAGCTTTTTCATCCTCGGGCACGGAACTTCTCGTCATACTGGAACGTACAAATCAACAGAGCGAAACGCTACCTGACGTCGGGAGGCAGCAGTGGCCAACGGCAACGGCAAAAATAAGAAGAAGAAGCGTCTGATCATAATTTCGATCGTGGCGGTGGCCGTTGTGGCGCTGGTGATCGTGGCGGTAGCGGCAACGCGCGGCGGCACCAAGATCGACCCGACCAAGTTGGCCAAGGTGGAGAAAGGCGACCTCGCGAAAAGCGTGGTGGCAACCGGTAAGGTCACGCCCATCACCAAGGTGGAGATCAAGTCGAAGGCCAGCGGCATCGTGAAGAAGCTGTACGTTGATGCCGGTGACACCGTGAAGAAGGGTCAGGTGCTGGCTGAGCTCGACCGCGACGAAATTGAAGCGCAGGTGAATTCTGCGCGCGCGCAGTTGCTGTCCTCCGAGGCCAACCAGAAGGGCGCCGAGGCGGATATGAAGCGCGCCGAAGTTGACGCCCAGGGAGTTGACATTCCGACCTTGCAGCGCGCTTATGAACGTGCGCAGGAGATGGCCAAGAGTGGAGTCGTTTCCACTTCGGCGCTGGATGACGCGCAGCGAAGCTACATCCTGGCGGTTAACAAGCGGGATGTGGCGCGGGCGCAACTGGTGGTCAACAAGGCCAAGGTTGCCCAGGCACAGGCTGACGTTCAAAAAAGCAGCGCAACCCTCAAGCAGTTGGAAGAGCAGCTGAGCTATACCACCATCGTTGCCCCCATCGACGGCGTCGTTCTATCACGCGACGTCGAGATGGGCGATGCTGTCAGTTCGATCCTGGTGTTGGGCTCGGCGGCTACGCTGGTTATGACCATCGGCGATGTCAGCGAGGTTTATGTCAAGGGCAAGGTGGACGAAAGCGACATCGGAAAGGTGTACCTCGGACAGCCGGCGCGCATCCGGGTGGAGACGTTTAAGGACAAGACCTTCACCGGCCATGTGACCAAAATCTCGCCGATGGGCACGGAGAAGGACAACGTAACGACCTTTGAAGTTCGCGTATCGATCAACAATCCAGGCGGCGAGTTGAAGGCCGAAATGACCGCCAACGCAGAGATCATCCTCGACGAGCATAAGAACGTGCTGATGATCCCCGAAGGCGCCATCATCTACGACAAGGACAAGAAGGCTTCGACGGAAGTGCCCGATCCGAAAGCAAAAGACGGCAAGCGCAAAGTCGCGCTGAATATCGGCATCTCCAACGGCGCCAAGACTGAAGTTCTTTCCGGCTTAAAAGAAGGCGACCAGGTCGTACTGCAGCAGTAGTGCTCATTCATCCTCCTCGGCTGCCGCCGACGGCAGCCCGCATTTTTGTTAAGCACAGCATTATTCCGACAGTTTGGGGCGAACCGATGAAACGAAATTCTGCTGTTCTCGGCTTGATCATGCTGTTCACGGCCGCTCCCTCGTTCGCTCGAGCCGAAGGACACTTCGACCGGACGCTGACCGTTTCCGGCGCCGCCAACCTCGACCTGACGACCGGATCGGGCGAAGTAAAGGTCAAAACTGGCGATTCCAGTCGTGTGGTGATCCACGCCACAGTTCGCAGCAGCAATGACTGGTTTGGGGGAAACGAGGAGAGCGCGGTTCGAAGTGTTGAATCGAACCCTCCAATCGTGCAGAACGGCAACTCGATTCGGATTGGCTACAACCTGCCGGAAGACGCTAAGCGGCACGTTTCTATCAGCTACGAAATTACGCTGCCGGCCGATACCACACTGCAAGTCAATACGGGTTCAGGCGAGATCTCGGTGGAGGGCGTGCGTGCGCCCGCGAAATTGCATACAGGCTCGGGCGACATCCGGGCAAGCGATTTAGGTCCACAGTCGCACATGGAGACCGGCAGCGGCGGCATCCGTGCCGACTCGGTAGCGGCTCCGTCGTATGCCAGCACCGGCAGTGGAAGTATTCAGGCCGACTTTACCGGCAGCGGCGACGTCGACTTGCACACCGGCTCGGGCGGAATAAGGGTCCGTGGTGTCAGCGGCGGTCTGCGGGCGCGTACTGGAAGCGGCGAGTTGAATGTCGATGGAAACGTCAAGGGCCCATGGCAGTTGCATACCGGCTCGGGAAGCATACGCCTGGCCCTGGCTTCGAGCAGCGGCTTTAATCTGGATGCCCATACGAGCTCGGGGTCAATTCATTCCGACCTTCCCATCACAGTGCAGGGTACTTTTGGCCGGCATGAGTTGAAAGGATCGGTGCGCGGAGGCGGCCCGGACGTCGAGGTTTCTACTGGTTCAGGCGATATTGAGATTCGCTAGCGTTTCGCGCGGTTGGAATTGAGCCGTCCTGCGGGAGGGCTTTTTTCGGCTTCAGGTTTGTCTAGTCGAGAATCGTCACGGGATCGCCAACACGGACTGTCCCCGGTTTCACCACGCTGCAATCGAGTGCCATCCTGCCATCGAAGTCAGAAACGATGCGGAACAGCACCGAGCGGTCCTGTTCGAGAGTGTCGGGATCGTAGGTGGTCATCACGCAACGCGCACGCAATTGCGCTGCGTGAATTTCGACGGCGCCGAGTCTGATTCGCTTCCCTTCCCATTGGCGCTCCGCCAATCCTTCCACTCCACCGATGAGAATGTTCGGGCGAAAGCGGCGGCGGTCGAGGCCGATTGCCTGGATAGCTCCATCGGTTGCCACCAACAGCGGCAGCACGTCAAAGTGCTCCGTACCGGGGACCCGAATCAGCTCTACAGGCTCTCCGGCAGCTTGTGTTGCCAACTCGCGAGCCGCGGACTCGTCCCACGGAATGCCGTTGATAGTGACTTTTTCGCCCTCGGAGTCGATGCCGCCCTCGAGGCCCAACAGTCGATGATGAGTTCGGGAACTAATGACCCGCTGCCGCGCGACTGACAGCACCACAATCTCTCGGTCGCCGCGAATACCCGTCTCGAGCACTTCGGCTGACTGCAACAGCTCGCCGCGCATGCTTTTGACCGGGTACCGCCATAGTTCGGCAACGTGCATAGTGCTTACGTTTCTCCGTGTGACGATGTGATGCGCCGAACCGGGATTCGATACATAGGCTTGACTCGGACTTACCATCCGAATAGCTTGCAGGGGATGGCCGAGCCGCGTGTCGTAACTTTCACTACTGATTTTGGGCTACAGGACCCGTTTGTGGGGATCATGCACGGCGTCGTGCTCAACATTCATCCGGAGACGCGGATTGTCGACATCTCCAACGCCGTCTCGTCGTTCGACGTGCTGGATGGCGCGTGGACGATTGCGCAGGCTTACAGGTTCTTTCCGCCCCGCACGGTGCACGTGGTGGTGGTTGATCCCGGCGTTGGCAGCTCGCGCAGGCCGATCCTGGCGGAGACCGACGACCACGTCTTCGTCGCACCTGACAATGGCGTGCTGTCGCTGATTGAGGCACGCGAGCCCCGATTTACCGTGCGGCACGTCACTGCCGAGCGCTACTTTTTGCAGCCGGTCAGCCAGACCTTTCACGGACGCGACATATTTTCTCCGGTCGCAGGATGGCTGAGTAAGGGTGTGGCTCCCGCAGACTTCGGGCCGGAGATTAGCGACTACGTGCGACTTCCCTTCCCACCCGTCGAGCATGTCTCCGCCAACGAGGTACGCGGCGTCATTGTCAGGGTGGACAAGTTCGGCAACCTCATCACCAATTTGAGTGAGCTGGACATCGCGGCGCTGCTCGTGAACACGCCGCCAAGCCTCAGGCTGACGATCGCTGGCCAGACCATCACGCGCATTCGTCGATCCTACGCAGAGGGCGGCGCGGAGGAGTTCTTCGCCATTTTGGGCAGCTCGGGTTTCTTGGAAATCGCCGCCTGTCAGGCATCGGTAGCGGAAAAGCTGGCGGCAGGCGTCGGCACGCCGATCTGCTTACAGCTTGAGAAGTAGGGAAAGTTACGGGTTTTTCGGCTTCACTCTCGCGTAACGCTCCATCTCACCCGTCCACTTGAGGAAGCGTAGCAATTCGGTGCGTTCACGCCAACTGAATCCGCAGAACTCCAGAAATCCTATGCTCTGCATCTTGATGCCGGTGTAGGTTTCGATGCGCCAGCGCAAATAGGGACTGCGCCAGGGCGCGAGGTGATGGCCGCGGGTCGCGTTCCAAAGAAACCGTGCGATGTATCCGAAGTGTTTCAAGTCTTTCGAAGGCTGCCTCAGCCATCGTTGAATGGCTGGGCCTGTTCAGTATAGCGGCTGCGCCACGGCCGATTCGCGGCGCCGGATGCATGCTACACTCGGCTCGAATGTCCATGAGCCACGAAGCTTCGCGACAAAACGCGGAAGACAGCTATTACTCGGCGCTCGACCATTACGCCGAAGGCCGATTGCCTGAAGCGATTGCGGACTACAACGCGGCCCTCGCGAGCGATCCGACGTTTCTCGATGCCATGCATGGACTGGCACGCGCCTATCAGGATAGCGAGGAGTACGACAAGGCGATCGCGGTGGCCAACCGCATTGTGGAACTCGATCCCGACGACGTTCTGGCCCACACCAGCCTTTCGATTCTGTACCAGCGCAAGGGGATGGTGCCGGAGGCCGAGGCCGAAGCTGCCAAGGCCCGCATCCTGGGCTGGAAGCAGCAACTCAAGCAGGGCAAGACGTCGCAGCCGTGACGCCGCAATCTTCTTCCCCTGAGCGATTAACGAAGCAGCGACGGCGGGCTTCGGATCCCGCCCAAACGGTCCGCAACATTTATTGCAAGCTTTCGCGCAATTGGGGGCCGCAGCACTGGTGGCCTGCGGATACCCCGTTTGAAGTGATCGTGGGTGCCATCCTCACCCAGAACACCTCATGGACCAACGTCGAACGAGCGCTGGCGAACTTGCGCGCGGCAGGAAGTTTGAGCGTGGATGGAATTCGCGAACTGGCAATCGCCGAACTGGAACAACTGGTCCGTCCCTCCGGCTACTTTCGCCAAAAGGCGCAAAGGCTCAAGGATTTCGTAGCCTTTCTCGATACACAGTACGGCGGTTCGCTGGGGGCAATGTTCGCCACACCTACTCCGCGACTACGAGAAGAGTTGCTCGCTCAGAAAGGTATCGGTCCGGAAACGGCAGACTCCATCCTTCTCTACGCAGGCCATCATCCGATATTTGTGGTGGATGCCTATACGCGCCGTGTGCTCGAGCGTCACGACGCCATCGGCTCCAAAGCGCGGTACGACGAAATCCGTTCGCTGGTCGAACAGGCATTGCAGACGGCAGATGCTTCACCGATCTCCAGGCGGGCATCACTCGATCCGCAGCGCCCAGCGGCGCATCCGCCGTCTTCCATGAGCATGGCCTCGAAACCCGCGCTCACGCAAGCCTATAACGAAATGCATGGCCTATTCGTGCAATTGGGAAAGCACTACTGTGCCCAGCGGAACCCCAAGTGTGACACTTGTCCGCTGGGTTCGATGCTAATTCAGCCAGTGCTGACGAAATCCAGGCCACGAACCCGACGGCAAACGACCGGCATAGAGCAATCTGCATCCGCGATGCCCGCGAAACCACAGGTATAATGAGTCCCTGACGTGTGATGTCGCCCGTCGCTCCTCCAACCCGTCCGGAAAAGAAACGCAACCGCACACCCGCGATTGTTGCCCTGTCGATTGCGATCTTCCTGCTGTTTGCAGTGATCTTCGCGCAAGCTACGTTTAATCTGACGTTCCTCCAGCCCGACACCAGCGAAGAAACGCTAATCTTCGCCGCACTCTCTGCCTTCATTTTCCTCTTATTTGTGGCGCTGACATTCGTTCTGCTCCGGACGCTGCTTCGCCTCTACGCCGAGCGCAAGACCGGCGTGATGGGTTCGCGGCTGCGCAGCCGCATGGTCATGGGCGCTCTCCTGCTTTCACTGGGGCCGGTCATTTTTCTCTTCCTGTTTTCCTACGGCCTGATGAACCGCTCGATCGAGAAATGGTTCTCGCGTCCGGTCGAGGACGTGCAATATCGCACGGGCGTGGTGGCATCGTTGATGATCGACTACGCCGCGGCCAACGCGCAGGTCGAAGCGGAACGAATCGCCGCCACACAGGCAGCCAAGAAGTCGTTGGAAACGGGTAACTTCACTTTCGTCTTGGATGAATTTCGCCGCAGCGAAGTCAGTATGCAAGGTGGCTTCGCGTTCGCCTTAGAAGATTCTCGCGCCGAGGCCAGCTTCCATGCACCTGAAACATGGCCTCTGATCCACGATTTGCTCCCGGCGCAGGAAGCGAAGGCCAACAAGCCGAGGACTTTCGAGATTCTGGGGAAGACATACGTGCTCGGTCGCGCGGCGGTGAGCCCGAACGGCCAAATTCTGGTCGCCATGCCTCTCCCGTCGAACTACTCGTCAGCACTGCGCGACATCGAGCAGGCCCAGCAGCAATACCAGGAACTCCGCAACCAGCGTCGCCGGCTGCGCCGCACATATCTCGGCTATCTCCTATTGTTGACGGTCGGCGTGCTCTTCGCATCGACGTGGCTGGCCTTGTATCTCTCGAAGATGGTGACGAAGCCGCTGTTGGCCCTGGCTGAAGCAACGCAGGAAATTTCTCGTGGCCGGCTCGATTATCGCGTGGATGTGCAAGTGGGAAGTGAAATCGGGCAACTGGTGAACTCTTTTAATCAAATGGCGGCGGACCTGGAATCGAGCCGCGCCAATATCGAGGCGTCACGCTCGGATCTGGCCGATGTCAACGTTCAACTGGAGCAGCGGAACCGCCATATCGAAACCATTCTGGAGAGCATCCCCACCGGGGTGCTGTCACTCGATGCGTCGCGTCACGTCGTCCATATGAACGGCGCCGTCCAGCGTCTGCTGCATCTCGACGCATCTGCGACAGCCCTCGCGCAAACGCTCGACGAGCTCTTCCCGGAGGACGTGACGGCCGACCTTGAACATCTGCTGCGCAAGGCAGACCGCATGGGAACGACCACCAGCCAGATGGAGGTCGTCACCTCGCGCGTCAGCCTGAACGTCGCAGTTACAGTCGCGTCGCTCGATCCACCCCCGCAATTGCAGGACGCTGAAACGCCCCGCATGGGATATGTCGTAGTTATCGAAGACATCACCGATCTGCTGCGCGCTCAAAAGCAGACTGCCTGGAGCGAAGTGGCGCGCCGTGTTGCACACGAAATCAAGAACCCGCTCACTCCTATCGCGTTGTCGGCGGAGCGCATTCGCCGCCACCTCGGGCGGGGAACGCCGCCCGATGACGCCTCGCTGAGGATCATCCGCAACTGCGCCGATACGATCGGGTCGTCGGTGCAAACGGTGCGCACGCTGGTAGATGAGTTCTCTACGCTGGCGCGTTTTCCCGCTTCGCGGCCGGTTCCCTCCGACATTAATCGCATTGTGGAGAGCGCGCTGCTCATGTTTGACGGCCGCCTGAGCGGCATCCGCGTGCAGAAGATCCTTGCGGTGGATCTGCCCCCCGTTCACGCCGATCCCGACGCCATCAAACGGGCCGTCGCAAATCTGGTAGACAACGCGGCCGAGGCCATGCAGCAGTCCATGGTGAAGGAGATCGTGATCTCGACCGCACTGGCCGGGGGGCGCGACTCGGTTGAGATCCTCGTGTCCGACACGGGTCACGGCGTCACGCCTGCGGAAAAGGAAAAGCTGTTCCTGCCCTACTTTTCGACCAAGAAGCGAGGCACGGGCCTGGGGCTCGCCATCGTGAGCCGCATCATCGAAGACCACCATGGTTCGATCCGCGTAGAAGAGAACTCACCCATCGGGACGCGGTTTATCGTAGAGTTACCTGTAGCGGCGACAATGACTGCGGTGTCTTCGATACAACATGCACACCATTCTGATCGTGGATGACGAGTCGGAAATCCGCAGCTCGCTACAGGGCGTGCTGGAGGATGAAGGCTACAAGACCTTGCCGGCAGAGAGCGCAGAGGACTGCCTCGCAACGCTCGGCCGCAAGCCGGTCGATGTCGTCCTGCTTGATATATGGCTGCCCGGCACCGATGGGCTGGAAGCCTTAGAGCGCATCGTCGAAATGGACGACCCGCCCGAAGTCATCATGATCTCGGGCCATGGCAACATTGAAACCGCGGTGCGCGCCACCAAGCTGGGCGCGTTCGACTTTCTCGAGAAGCCACTCTCCATCGAGCGAACTCTCATCGTCCTGAAAAACGCGATCGACGCCAGGCGCCTGCGCAGCGAAAACCTGGAATACAGGAAGCAGTTCCAGGCGCGTAGTGTGATCGTGGGCGACAGTATTCCCCTGAAGGCGCTGCGGCAGCAGATATCGCTGATGGCCCCCACGAATGGACGCGTGCTCATTTATGGCGAATCGGGCTCGGGCAAAGAGCTCGTGGCGCGCGCCATCCACGCGCAGAGCCTGCGCAAGAACGAAATGTTTGTCGAGGTGAACTGCGCAGCCATCCCCGAAGACTTGATTGAGAGTGAGCTGTTTGGGCACCGCGCCGGGTCGTTCCCCGGCGCAACGTCTGACAAAGAGGGCAAGTTTCAGAAGGCCGACGGCGGCACGTTGTTCCTGGATGAAGTCGGCGACATGAGCCTCAAGACCCAGTCAAAAGTGCTGCGCACGCTCGACGAAGGCCGCTTCATTCCGGTCGGCGAGGAGGAGCCCATTACGGCGGATGCGCGTGTGATCGCGGCTACCAACAAGAACCTCGAAGATGAAATTTCCAAGGGAAACTTCCGCGAAGACCTCTTCTACAGGCTCAACGTAATTCCCTTCTACGTCCCGCCGCTGCGCGATCGCAAAGAGGACATCCCGCAACTGGCGCGTTATTTCCTGAAAGAATTTTCGCAGACGTACAACCGCCGTCCTAAGGAAATAACCGATGATGCGCTCGACACTCTCATGCGCTACACCTGGCCTGGCAACGTTCGTGAGCTGCGTAATTTGATTGAGCGCATCGTCATCATGAATCCTGCGGTTGCGCGGCTGGAACGCAAACACCTGCCGACCCTGGTTTACCGCGAAGCTGGACGTCGCAGTCTCGGCGAGTTTTCCAGCCTGCATGAGGCGCGGGCCTCGTATGAGCGTGACTACATTCTCAAGAAGCTGGATGAAAACCTGGGAAACGTGAGCCGTACGGCAGAGGTGCTCGGCCTGGAACGCAGTCACATGTATCGCAAGATGAAGGCGTTGGGAATTGCGGTGAAGGAATAGTTGTCAGCGGCTTGTTGGTTGCTAAAATAGAGCTTGTTTTAAAATCATTCCGCACATGTTCTCGGTGGAAGCTCGGGCCTTTAGGCCCGCGAAGAATGTGGCTCCCTAATCGGGCCTTTAGGCCTGGCCCGCTACGCTTCGATTTTTGAAGTACGCTGTAACTATTCTCCCCGGTTTTTGCCACTGTCGTTGCTTTCGGTGCGCTGCGCGTCCGACAGATGCTCCAGTTGTCGCCGCCAGTCCGTTTCATCCACAAAGTGGCGCGATTCACGCCATCCCGGCTGCACCTTCACGAACAATTCCAGAAAGACCTTGGTTCCCAGCAGCCGTTCGATCTGCTGGCGCGCGTGCGTCCCGATTTTCTTCAGGCTGGCGCCCTGCTTTCCGATCAGGATGGCTTTCTGCCCTTCGCGCTCGCAATAGATGGTCGCGGCAATGCGAGTTAGTCGCTCGCCTTCTTCGAACTGGTTGATCAGGACGGTTGTGGCGTGGGGTACTTCCTGTGAGGTGAACTGCAAGACCTGTTCGCGAATCAATTCGGCAACGAGGAAGCGTTCCGGCTGATCGGTGATCTGGTCCTTGGGAAAATATCGCGGGCCTTCCGGAAGCGCGTTGACGATCGCGTCGAGCAGCGTATCGAGCCCTTTTTCCTTCAGTGCAGAGATGGGGATGACGTCAACGAAATCATGCAGTTCTTTGTACTTCGCGATAAGCGGCAGCAGCCGTTCCTTGGGAATCACGTCGATCTTATTCAGCAGCAGAATGATTGGGACATTCGTCTTTTTCGCCAGATTCAAGACAAACTCGTCACCAGCATCGAACTTACCCGTGGCGTCGACGATCACCAGTAGCAGGTCGCCACCCTCCAGCGCATCGTAAACCTCTTTCATCATGCGCCGGTTGAGCGAGTTGATAGGTTTGTGCACGCCTGGTGTGTCAATCAGAATGATCTGCCCGGCAGGTCGCTTCCCTTTCTTTTCGACGTTGACGATGCCCTGGATACGGTTTCTCGTGGTCTGCGGCTTGCGGGTGACAATCGCCAGCTTTTCGCCGACCAGCGCGTTCAGCAGGGTTGATTTTCCTGCGTTGGGACGGCCGATTATTGAAACGAACCCAGAACGAAATGCCATGTCAGGCCCGAACCTGCTTTGGCGTGGGGACGCCTTGCAGGCTGACACGCACACGCTCAACGCGGCGCTCAGTGGAGTCCAGAACCTCGAAGCGGAGACCATTGTCCTCGAAAACTTCGCCGGCTGCGGGGATGCGTCCCGCCAACTCGCTCACCAGTCCGCCGATGGTAGTCGCGTCCTTCTCGTCTGCCCTGACCCCTCCCAGCAATTTTTCCAGCAAATCCAGATCGGTGTTACCGTTGAAGATGTAGGAGGTGTCACTCTCCTTTACAATGTCCGATTTCTCATGCTCATCGCGAATCTCGCCCACGATCTCTTCGACCAGGTCTTCAATGGTCACCAACCCGGCGACACTTCCGTACTCGTCGGCCACAATGGCCAGGCGGATGTTCTCCTGCTGCATCTCGCGCAGCAACTCGCTGCCCAGCTTGGTTTCAGGCACGAAGTACACGTCGGTTTTCATGAGCTCCCCGACCGTCTTCGATCCGGCCTCGCTATCAGGAACCTGCAGTAGGTCCTTGGTGTACATGATGCCCTTAATGTGGTCGATATCGCCTTCATAGACCGGAATGCGGGAGTATGGACTCTGGTTCACCATTTCGGTGAACTGGGAAATGGTCATGGTCGTTGGGACCGCCACAATTTCCGGCCGCGGCGTCATTACCTCGCGGACCGTCTTGCCGCCGAACTCCACCACCGACTGGATGAGATCGCGGTCGCTCTCCTCCAGAATGCCTTCTTCCTGCCCCGCTTCGATAAAGGCATCGACAGCCTCGGAAGGATGTTCCGGCTCCTTTTCCGCATGCTCTTTGGAGAGCGATGCCACCGAAAGCGCAAAGCCCAGTACCATAGTGGCCGGCATAGCTGCGTAAATGAGCATCCTCAGCACCGGAACAAATCCAGCAAGCCACTTGCCCCGGGTGCGCACAAAGAATATGTGCGGCAGCAAGCGGTTGAAGATCACGATGATGAAGGTGAGGCTAACTGCGGCCTGCACCAGGTCGAGCGCTACCCAGCGCTTGTCCATAAAAAGCAGGTAGCCGATCAGAACCCCGATGGACGCCACGCTGATCTGTGTCAGCATCGCCATCGAGAGTGATGCCCGTTCCCGGGTGAAGCCCAGGCGCGGTTCGACCAGGTGTTCGTAGGATTCGATATTCTCCTCAAATTCGCGAGAGAGAAACTTCCCCATCTCGTGATAGAGACGGTCGACATACGACACCAGCGTCAACAGCGCCAACAGAAACACAAACAGAATGAATAACGGAAGGTTCATGCGCGGGGTCCTCCGCGCTTCTTCGGCGGTGCGGCACGGCTAGCCTTTGCGGCGTCCGGTTTGCGCGTGGTTCGACTGACGGCTGCATCCCTCGCCCTTCCCGAGGTTGGCTGGCTGCGCTCAATTAAGCCGACGGGAAGACCCATTTCTTGCCTTAGCGACGCCTCGCGGGTCCGCATCTCGCCGTCGTCGATCTCATGGTCGAAGCCGGCAAGGTGCAGCAGACCATGCAGGATCAGAATCTTTACTTCTGTGGCCAACTCGTGGCCAAGTTCA
>Ga0074046_10001546_pt1 | contig 20606 bp, 15 predicted proteins | sample BogForMeECP23OM3_FD_94441 | JGI IMG/M metagenome (GOLD analysis project Ga0074046, IMG submission 94441) | Bog forest soil microbial communities from Calvert Island, British Columbia, Canada - Bog Forest MetaG ECP23OM3 | ecosystem: Environmental > Terrestrial > Soil > Wetlands ... | reverse complement strand
GGCCTCGTACTATTCCCCGCTCGGCAGGCCCTCGATCGATCCGGTGCTGATGATCCGGATGCTTATCATCGGCTATGTGTTCGCCATCCGCTCGGAGCGGGCACTCTGCCGCGAGGTGCAGGTGAACCTCGCGTACCGCTGGTTTTGCGGACTCAGCATCGAGGACAAGCTGCCCGATCACCCGGCCTTCTCGCGGGCCCGCAACGAACGCTTCGGGGATAGCAACCTCTTCCGGTAGGTGTTCGAGCGCGTCGTGGAAACCGCTTCACACTTTTCCGGACGCACTCTAGCGCGGCGCTGAACGCCGGGGCAAGGGCGGTGGGCCCCATTGATCCAAGTCAAAAGGAGCGCAAGCGAGCAGTTTAAGATGCATTGCTGGATGCTAAGAGAGCGGCCCGGCAGCATTCCAGTTCGCTGGCCGAAAGCCTCGGGCCGTCTGCTCCAGGTCGCGCGATTAAAGGGTTAGGTGAATCCTTATGGCTGAGGCCGGCCGAAAGAAAATAAACTTGGCGCTTCAGGGCGGCGGAGCTTACGGTGCCTTTACTTGGGGGGTTCTCGATCACATCCTTGAGGATGGGCGGCTCGATATTGAAGGCGTGACGGGCGCATCTGCTGGCGCAATTAACGCTATAATGCTTGCAGACGGACTAGCTCGAGGTGGTGCTGGCGAGGCGTGTAACCGTCTTGCAGACTTCTGGCGCGCAGCAAGCATTAACGGCAACCTGCCCGAGCTACAGCGCAAAGTGATTGATGGGTTGTTCAGTCCGGCCAAGATCTGGCTGGAAGCGGTCTCCCATTTCCAACAAGGGCCGCTACCCATACCGCTAACCCCTTCCCTCGTCTTGCCCTACGACTTCAACCTGCTCAACATCAATCCGTTGAAAGAACTCATTGAGCAGTTTGTGGACTTCAAAGCGATAAGAAAGTGCCAAGTCCCGAAACTCTTTGTCTCTGCTACCAATGTGGAGACTGGCAAACTTCGCATTTTCTCTCAAGACAAGATTACTGCCGAGGTAATTGCGGCATCCGCCTGCCTGCCAAACTTATTCCGCGCGGTTGAGATCGATGGAGTGCCGTATTGGGACGGGGGCCTTTTGGGTAACCCATCACTCTTTCCGCTCTTCCAGACTGCCACTACCGAAGATGTGCTGCTGGTGCAGCTAACTCCGTTCCAACGCCATGGAGCCCCCACTTCAATCGCGCAAATATTGCGCCGTTTAAACGAGATAACATTAAATTCGCCCCTGATGGGCGAGCTGCGCGCAATTGAATTTGTCCGCCGCCGGAATGATCAGGGCCGGGTGGATAGCGGCATCGGGCCGGACAGGTACCGCCGAGTAAAGATGCATCGCGTTGCGCTCGATGCTTTCGACGAAGAACTAGATCCCCTAGGCCCAGTTAATACTGACTACGAGTTCTTTGAAAAGTTGCGTGACCGTGGCCGGAACGCAGCACGGCGTTTTCTGGATACTCATTTCGAGGACATCGGTATTCGCGAGACAATGGACTTGGCCACTGAGGTGCAGGCTGAGTAGACGTGATGCCGATGAAGGGCAGGTCCCATCAGGCGACCGCCCATAGGCTCGCACGGCAAGGTATCCGCCTCCCGCCAAAAGGACGAGTAGCAGGCCCGGAAGCCAATACTTGCGGCTTTATCTTTATTTTATCGCTATGGATGTTGTGGTCTGACGGCATGCGGAATAATTCCTCTCTAGGCAACCGCCAAGCTTGGCGCGCCTTGAAAATATGGCCTGGCGCGGCGCGCGAGCGACGGCACCCGCTCCTCCGCTAGGCAGTCTGAGCGCAAATCCACCTCGCGACTTCAGGCCAGGTTTCCTTCAGGGTGCGCGCGCCCATAAAGAGTCCGATATGGCCGCCCGGCGCGATCTTCTCCACGATCCGGTCCTTGGGCGTGCCTACATAGTTTTTGGCGCCCATGACCTGTTCAGGGGTGGTAATGTCGTCGCTCTCGCCCGCCAAAAGATAGAGCGGACAGGTGATGTCCCGGAGATTGAGCGTGCGGCCAAGACCAACAAAACTCCCCCCGGCAAACCGGTTTTCCTTGAAAAGCTGGGTGATTGCTTGCAGATACCACCGTCCTGGCAGATCGATTGGGTTTTCGTACCACCTGTAAAACGTCTCCTCCTTCTTGAGGTAAGCTGAATCGTCGATATGCTCGAAAAGATCGATATGATCTTTAAGATAATGCTGCTCGGGATGCATATTCTTCCAGCCGCTAAGCATGATTTCGCCTCGCATCAGTCCCCCGCCAAGCTTGACGAGGTCCTCGTAGAAGGAGAGCGGCGTTGCGTGCGCCATACGCTTGATCACGCCGTTACCGGCATCGGTATCGATTGGTGCGCCCGCGATCACAAGCGAATTCACCTTGTTTGGGAAGCGGGCTGCCACCATGGCTGACTGCCAGCCGCCCTGGCAGAGACCGACGAGATTGACCCGCCCGCCGAGATCGTCGATGGCGACGATCATCTCTTCGAGATAATTGTCGATTTCGAAATCCTTCATGTCCAGGGTTGCGGACTTCCAGTCTGTCAAGGCGACGTGGCCGATACCGCGCGCCAGCAGCGTCTCGACGAGGCTCTGCCCTTGGTCATAGTCCGCAACTATGGCCGAATGCCCGGCAAAGGGAGCATCCACAAGTGTGGGCAATCCGCCCGGCTTGCCATAGTCCCTGAGCACCATGGTGCGCAAATCTAGCCGTACCGTATTAGGTGTTGCAGGTTTTGGCCGCAGTCCATGGATCTTGATCTCTTCCTCGAGGAATCTGAGGTTCTTCGCGTCGAGTTCGGCCTTCATTCCGGCGAAATCGGCCGCCATCGCGAGGGGCCAGAAGGCGGGAACGCTCACAAGCGATAACTCGGAGGCCTTAGCAGGAGGTTTTTCCATGACCACTCCTTAGAATTAACTCATGGCGCAACATTGCGCTTGATGCTGGCGCACGGCCCGCATGTCGAACCGGTGTTCGCCACCGTTGCGCGTCTTTAGGCAGCTCTCAGTACACGATAATTCGGCGTAGGCGGTTGCTCCTTATAATTGTAAAACCCGCAGCCGGACTTGCGGCCAAGCCAGCCCGCCTCGACGTATTTAACAAGCAAGGGGCATGGACGGTATTTGGAGTCGGCGGTGCCTTCGTAGAGCACGCGCATGATACTCAAGCATATGTCGAGGCCGATGAAATCGCCGAGTTCTAGGGGGCCCATGGGCATGTTGGCGCCGAGTTTCATTGCGGTGTCAATGGAGGCGATATCACCAGTGCCTTCATGCAAGGCAAAAATTGCCTCATTGATCATAGGCAGTAGAACGCGGTTCACAATAAAAGCCGGGTAATCCTGGGAGGTCACTGCCGTCTTCCCAAGCTTCGCGACGACGCCCCTTATTGTCGAGTATGTAGCGTCGCTGGTGGTGAGCGCACGGATCAGCTCCACAAGTTTCATCACTGGGACGGGGTTCATAAAATGCATGCCCATGAAGCGCTCCGGCCGGTCAGTGCCGGCGGCCAGCGCCGTCACGGAGATTGAGGAAGTATTCGTGCATATGAGCGCTTTGTCTTGCAAAACCGGGCAGAGCTTCTCGAAAATCTCGCGCTTGATACGCTCATTCTCCACGGCAGCCTCGATCACGAGGTCGCAGCAAGAGAAGAGCTGCAGGTCTGTGCCTGTTCTAATTCTTTGGATCGCTTCGGCGCTAGCTGCAGGAGTAAGCTTCTGCTTCTCGACGAGCCGGTTAAGACGCGCCGTGATTTCCGCTAGCGCCTCTTGCACCTTTTCCATGGTAACGTCTTGAAGGCTAACCTCGTAGCCTGCAAGCGCGCAGACTTGGGCGATCCCCCCTCCCATCTGGCCGGCACCGATAATGCCGATCTTGGCAATTGCTACGCCTTCGTCGTGATCGCTCATTTCGTGTCTCTCTGTTTGCGCGTAGATTCTGAAGTTCAGAAGGGCTCCGCGGTTCCATCAGCGCGGGAGCCGTACCCCACCGGCAGTGCCGGCGGTTAATCCCCGGTAAATCCGTTGAGTATAGGCTCATCACGCATGCCGGCCTCCTTCAGCATGCATGGTAAAGCCATTGTTCGCGGTAAAAAAGTATCCCATTGCTGCCAAAACAGGACTCTAATAATCAAGGTTATGGTTTAGATGTATTAACCACGGGTCAAGCAAGCTGGCGATATGCCTTTAGTGTTTGTTAGGCAGTTTTTAGTGAAATCTAGTCACTCCGGTGGCTTTGACAAACATCAAAGCCAGCATACTTGCTACTACATAACGTATGGCGCGCTTTGTACTGATCAGCTAGCGGCTTCACGCCAAATAAGGAGCGCGCAAATGGGCATTAGTGTGTCAATCCCGCCTGGCGCCGAGATTTACGAGAGCGTGTCCGCAGCCGCCACTGGCAACGCTTGGTTTGAATATCTGACCGATGCGTATCAAAGATCGATCCTCTTCCTCGATATTTTGCGGCAAAGGGGCGATCAGCAAGCGACGATGTCGGCGCGGCCTATGGCTAGTGTGCTTCGCTACAAGCGCGAGCAACTGATAAGCGGATACTCTTTTCCCCGGCCAATGAATTATTCCCTATCGCGAATTATACCGCCCGAAGGCATAAGGACGAACCCGAGGAAGCGGCCTGTCGTGGTGGTGGACCCCCGCGCGGGCCAGGGACCCGGCATTGGAGGTTTCAAGAAGGAAAGCGAGATTAGCGAGGCGCTGGCGGCCGGCCATCCCGTCTATTTCATCGGCTTCAATGCGGAGCCTGTTCCGGGGCAGCGCTTCCTCGACGTTGTCGAAGGACAGGTAAAGTTCTTCGAGGAGGTCGTAAGAAGGCATCCGGGCGCGCCAAAACCGATGGCGATTGGCAATTGCCAGGCCGGCTATCAGACGCTGATGGTCGCAATGTTGCGCCCTGATTTATTCGGCCCTTGCCTCGTGGTTGGCTCGCCGATGTCCTATTGGCAAGGCGTCCATGGTAAGAATCCCATGCGATATTCGGGCGGCCTGCTGGGAGGCAGTTGGCTGACCGCGCTCACAAGCGACCTAAGTGCTGGCCTTTTCGATGGCGCCTGGCTAGTCGAGAATTTCGACAATCTCAATCCCGCCAATTGGCTTTGGAGCAAGCAATATCAGCTTTACGAAAAGGCCGATACCGAGGGGGCCCGCTACCTCGAATTCGAAAAATGGTGGGGCTATTTCGTAATGACGAATGGCGAAGAAATGCAATACCTTGTGGACGAGCTGTTCGTCGGCGATAAGCTCACCCACAATCAGCTGCTTTCAAGCGATGGTCAGCTATTCGATCTTCGTAATATTGTCAGTCCCATAATTTGTTTTACGTCTTTTGCTGACGATATCAGTCCACCTCAGCAAACGCTCGGCTGGCTTCTCGACGTTTACCGCGATGTTGAGGACATTTACGCTCGCGGCAAGACAATCGTTTATTGCCTCGATCAAACGGCAGGCCATCTTGCGCTTTTTGTTTCGTCGCGAGTGGCCGTCAATGAGCACGAGCAATTCATTCAGCTCATCGATATTATCGACTGTCTTCCGCCCGGCCTCTTCGAGATGATCATTACGCCGAGGGACCAAGGGGAGGCAAAACTAACGCCCGAAAGTAGCTCCGTTACCTTCGAGCCGCGCACTCTCGATGACATTCGCGCTCTCGGCCGCAACAGCGCAGAGGATGACCGCGCCTTCCAGGCCGCCGAGCGGCTTTCCGAGCTCAATTACAATATTTACAGGACGTTTTTCCAGGCTGGCGTTCGCGCACTCGCCAATCCTCAAGCGGCTGCTCTGACGCGAACGTTTCACCCGCTCAGGTTAAGCTACAGCCTGTTCACAAGCAATAGTCCCTTTATGCAGGAGGTGGCGAAGCAAGCGGAGGCGGTTCGTAAGGGGAGGAAGCCTGTTTCTCCAAGCAACCCCTTTTGGCAGACGCAGGAGGCTGTGTCGAAGCAAATTGAAACCACGCTCAAGGCCTTCGGTGACACTCGGGACGCGATGGCTGAGCAGCTCTTCTACGCTATCTTTGGACCGCTAGCCATTCAAAGCCTCCTGCAAATGACTGAAGCGGAGAAAGCCACAAGACGCACACCCGCATTGACCCACGATCAAATCGCCGCCTGGGAAGAACATAAGTCAGAGCTGGCCGCTAAGCTCAACACAGGCACGTATGAGGATGCCATTATCCGGGCGGGCCTCTTCATCATCGGTTCGATGGGTACCATGGACTCAAGGACTGCCCTTACACTCAATGAAGCGAGGCAGTCGATGACAAATCTCTCGCTGTCAGAATTTAAGGCACTGGTGAGAACTCAGGCCTCTGTCTTGCGGATATACAGGGTTCAGGCGCTCGAAGCTTTGCCTAACCTTGTCCCTTCGGAAGCAAAGCGAAAAGAGCTTCTGCGGACCGTCCGGGCTGGTGCGCTTGCTATCGGCCCTATTCTGCCGGCTGAGGAGGACTCTCTGTCCCGGCTTGCGGAGTTCCTTGGATTGGGCGGCGCCGCCGCGGCCAAGGAAGCCCTTCACGCTGCAGAGTGACTTGAACTTTCTCCTTGCGCGGAGTAGATGCTAGTGGAAGTTCCATGGAACGCATCATAAAAATCAAGACGATTCATTCCGGCCTATTCTGCAAGAAAGAAAGGGTACTTCCATGCGGAAGCCAGGGTTAACCCGCAAATGCCAATTCGTGCCTTTGACTGCCTCTACAATAGTGCTGGCTGCTTTTCTCACCTTCGGCATTTTTGCCGGTCCGGGCCTGAACCGCGGCGTTCTTGTTCCGGCCGCCCACGCTCAGCCCAAGCCTGAGGATATTCAGAAGTTTAAAGAAGACGTGCAAAAGAAGGTTCAATCTTTGATTGAACAGCTGCGCCACGGCGACATGCCGGAGGGAATTGTAAAAACGAACGGGCGGATTGAGGCAACGGAGCTCGACGTGTCAGCCAAATATGCTGGCCGGCTGGCAAGCGTGACCGTTAATGAAGGCGATGAGGTCAAAGCTGGACAGGTGGTGGCCGTCATATCGGGTCCCGAATACGAAGCTCAGCTTCACACGGCGCAGGCGAACGTGCTGGTGGCCAAGAGTTCGCTAGCCCAAGCTGTGGCGAAGATCGCGCAGGCCAAAGCCGATCAGGTCTTTGCCAAGACGGACCTGGAACGCGGAAAAGAGCTTGTTGGCAAGGGATGGCTGACCAAGCAAGTGTTCGATTCCCGCGTGGATAAAGCCGAGGCGGCCGATGCAGCTCTGGACGCCGCAGAAAAGCAGCGTGAGGCGGCGGCTTCCCTAGTAAATTCAACTGAGGCCGAGGTGGAGCGGATCAACTCGATCCTGACGGATCTCACGCTCCTGTCGCCGCGCGACGGCCGGGTTCAATATCTGATCCGGCGCGCCGGAGAGGTTGTTAACGCCGGAACTCGAATTCTTACGATCCTCGATCTGAATGACGTCTACATGACGATCTATTTGCCAGCCTCGCAAGCCGGGCTGCTTGCACTTGGAGACGAGGCGCGCGTGATCCTCGATCCGTATCCGGACTTGGTACTCCCGGCATATGTGAGCTTTGTCGCGACGGAAGCGCAGTTCACGCCCAAAACCGTCGAGACGGCTGCGGAGCGGGAGAAGCTAATCTTTCGCATCAAGCTTCAGGGCGATCCTAAGGTGCTCCTTAAATATCATACTCACGTGAAGACCGGAATTCGCGGAATGGGGTTCGTCCGCACCAATCCCGCCGTTGCCTGGCCGGAAAAACTTGCCGTGAAGCTTCCCAATGCCGGATAACATCGTGGCCAAGATCGAGGGCGTTACCCATCGTTACCGCAAGACGGTCGCGCTGGATAACGTTACCATCGATATTCCCGCCGGCCGGATGATCGGACTGATCGGGCCGGACGGCACCGGCAAGTCGACGTTGCTCGGGCTCACCGCAGGCGTCCGAATCATTCAGCAAGGCCAAGTCCATGTGTTTGGCGGCAATATGGCCGGCCAAGTATACCGGAACTCCCAAATTGGCCGGATTGCCTACATGCCCCAGGGCCTTGGCAGCAATCTTTATCCAACACTCAGCGTCTTCGAAAATATTGACTTCCATGGGCGGCTGTTCGGCCAATCGCACGAGGAGCGCAAACGCCATATGGATGAGCTGCTCAAGGCGACAAGCCTCGATCCGTTCTTAAGCCGCCCCGCTGGCAAGCTTTCGGGCGGCATGAAGCAAAAGCTCAGCCTGTGCTGCGCGCTAATTCACGATCCCGATCTCCTCATCCTTGACGAGCCCACTACCGGTGTCGATCCGCTTTCCCGCAGGCAATTCTGGGAACTGATCGGTACCATGCGCGCCCGGCGTCCCGGCATGAGTGTAATCGTCTCGACGGCTTACATGGATGAGGCACAGCAATTCGACTGGCTCTGCGCCATGTATAGCGGCAAGGTCATTGCGAGCGGGAAAACATCCGAAATTTTGCAAAAAACCGGAGAGAAAAATCTTGAGGCGGCCTTTATTGCGCTGCTGCCGGAAGAAAAGCGCGCAGAGCACAAGAAGGTCATAGTGCGGCCGCGGACCTCTGAGGATGCCGGGGTACCTGCCATTGAGGCGGAAGGGCTTACGCGCCGCTTCGGGGATTTCACGGCAGTAGACCATGTGAGCTTCCGTATCCCGCGCGGCGAGATTTTCGGCTTTCTAGGCTCGAACGGCTGCGGCAAGTCGACCACAATGAAAATGCTGACGGGCCTCCTGCCCGCAACGGAAGGGACCGCGAAGCTGTTCGGGAAGCCTATGGGCGCGAACGATATGGAGGCGCGCCTCAATGTCGGCTACATGTCGCAGGCGTTTTCGCTCTATAACGAACTGACGGTACGTCAGAATCTCGAACTCCATGCGCATCTTTATCATCTCCCCGAGGAGGAGATTGACGGCCGTGTCAAAGAACTGCTCCAGCATTATAATCTTGAGGAAGTCGCGGACGGGCGTCCTGAAAGCTTGCCGCTGGGCATAAAACAAAGGCTCCAGCTTGCGGTAGCCGTCCTACATCGGCCGGCCATGCTCATTTTAGACGAGCCAACCTCAGGGGTGGATCCGGTCGAACGGGACTCCTTCTGGCGCACTCTCATCGATCTTTCGCGGGACGAGGGTGTGACGATCTTCATCTCCACCCATTTCATGAATGAGGCGGAACGCTGCGACCGCATATCTCTGATGCACGCCGGAAAGGTCTTGGCTGCGGGAGCGCCAGCCGAGCTGGTGCGCGAGCGGGGATGTGCTTCTCTAGAAGACGCCTTCATCTCCTATCTGGCGGAAGCGGGCGGCATCAAGCTTGGCGAGAAGCCTCCGGCTGAGGCGCAAGAAGCAGCCGTTCAACCGGAGATGAGGCCGCAGGAAGGCGCGCGGCGCTTCGATTTTGGCCGCCTCTGGGCTTATGCGAGGCGCGAGACCATGGAGCTTCTTCGCGATCCGATCCGCATGACCTTTGCGGCGCTGGCGCCTTTGATTGTCATGCTCGCTTGCGGCTACGGCATCTCGCTCGATGTGGAACATTTGCGTTTTGGCGCTTTCGACCAAGATCGAACGTCACAGAGCCGGGATGTGATCGAGGCGTTTTCATCGAACCCGCGATATTTCAAGGAAATACCGCCGCGAATCAGCTCCAGCGATGAGCTCGATCAGAGGTTCCGCAGCGGCGATCTCCAGGTAGCCGTAGAGATTCCACCCAATTACGGGCGTGACCTTTTGGCGGGCCGTTCGCCAGAGATCGGGGTGTGGATCGATGGCAGCATGCCTTTCCACGGTGAAACGATGAGGAGCTATGTTCAGGCTCTCGCCGCCCAATATGCAGGCTCGCTGCAGGCAGCGGACAAAATTCTTGACACGCAGCAGGCGGCGCAAACAGGCGGCGTTGCGAACCCTGTGAATTTCGAGTTGCGCTTCCGGTACAACCAGTCGTTCGAGAGCATCAACGCGGAAGTGCCAAACGTCGTCATGCTGGTGCTGATGTTGATCCCGGCCGTCCTGGCGACTATCGGAGTGGTCCGCGAAAAAGAGACCGGCTCGATCGCCAATTTCTATTCGACGCCGATCACAAAGTTCGAGTTCCTGCTCGGTAAGCAATTGCCCTACATCGGCATGTCGATGATCAGTTTCGTGCTTCTCCTATTGCTTGCGGTGTTCTTGTTCCATGTGCCGGTCAAGGGCTCCTTGGCCGCGCTGACGCTCGGCACCCTGCTTTATGTGGGGGCAGCGACAGGCTTTGGGCAACTTGTTTCGACCGTTACGAAGACGCAAGTCTCTGCGGTGTTTGCCACGACCGTGCTCGCAATGATACCGGCTGCTAACTTCTCGGGCGTGTTGGTTCCCGTAGACTCACTTACTGGCAGCGCGCGCTTGGTGGGCTCGGCCTTTCCATCGTCTTGGTATGAGGTACTTAGCGTCGGCGCCTTCACGAAGGGGCTGGGCTTCGAGGACCTTTGGCCCAATCTGGCCGTGCTCGCCGCCTTTTTCGTGGGCTTCGGCATCGCAGCGATCCTAATCCTGCGAAAGCAGGAGGTCTGACATGCCAGTCAAACCGTCCAGCTCCGAGGCAGCGCAGAAGCAGGCCAGCAAAAAGGGGCTGCTCACTCACCTTAAGAATATTTTGTATTTGACTATTAAGGAGCTAAGAAGTATCCGCGCCGACTACATGGTGCTGATATTAGTAGCCTATACATTTACGGTTGCCGTCTATACCGTTGCCACGGGCGTCTCGACGGAACCAAAAGACTTGACGGTTGGCGTTGTTGACGAGGACCAATCTGACCTTTCCCGCCAGTTTCTGGACGTGTTGAACCGCCCGCCGCTCTTCAAGCGCTCCGTTCTCATCAAGGCGAACGAGATCGATCCTATTATGAACGCCGGGCGCATGATTTTCGTCCTCGAAATCCCGCCCCGTTTCGAACAGGACCTGCTGACCGGCCGGCAGGCCTCGCTGCAATTGAACATCGACGCGACCGCCATGGCCCCGGCCGGAAACGGCGCCAACTATATCCAAACCATTATCATGCAGGAAATCGCCAATTTCCTGGCGGGCCGTGAAATGGCGCTGCCCGCCCCAGTCAACATGGTGATTCGCGCTAAGTTCAATCCGAACCTTTATTCGTCCTGGTTCGGCTCGGTCATGATGGTCGTCAACAACATCTCAATGCTGGCGATAATCCTGACCGGATCGGCACTCATCCGCGAGCGCGAGCATGGTACGGTCGAGCATCTCCTGGTAATGCCGGTTGTGCCGCCGGAGATCATGGTTTCAAAGATCATTGCCAATGGCCTCATAATCCTGATAGCAGCGGCCTTGTCGCTCGCATTGGTCGTCCAATGGTTGCTTGGAGTTCCTATTGCAGGCTCGATTACCCTCTTTTTCTTAGGAGCCACGCTTTACATCGTCTCGGTTGCGACACTTGGAATCCTACTGGGTACTGTCACGAGCACTATGGGCCAGTTCGCCCTGCTCTCGACCCCTGTTCTTGTCATCTTGCAGCTTCTGTCGGGTGGTCAGACCCCAATGGAAAGCGAGCCGGTCTGGATGCAGCATCTGATGCGGATCACCACCCCGACGCCCCATTTCGTTGCCTTCTCTAAGGCCGTCCTGTATCGCGGCGCGGATTTGCCCATTGTCTGGCCTGAGCTTGTTGCCATGGCGGCGATTGGCAGCGTTTACTTCGTATTTGCTCTTAGCCGTTTTCGCCGCGTGATTTTCGGCGATTGAGGCCGGAGCCGCGTTACCGGCTGGTATCGGCGGGGCATTCCGCCGTGGTGCATAAGTTCCGGGACGGCCGGCTTGGAAGAAGCACTAGCAGTCTGCAACGTGCTCGCGCCTAATTGCCGGAGCGCTGCATCAGCCGTTTAGGGTCATGGGCGGGAGTTTCGTGAACGATTTCAATGAGTCCGCTTAGCCCCCAGCAGCAGAATCGCCTGAAATGTGGCGCTCCGGCGCGAGGGGCCATGAGCCAGCGTTACGCGAGCACTTGAGTCCTGTTTGTAACCACATCCCGGCTCAACAAATTTGCAAGCCGCATTAGATGCCGCATAAGGCGACGATAGCGCGAAGGAGCTGATAGCCGCCCAACACGAAAGGCTCCAGGTCATGGCTGTTGATGCCAGAGTGGCGTTTCCTAGCCGGCGCAAAGATCCTGCGTTTAACGGGCAAGATCGGTGACGCCCGCGAGCGCAAGCGCGCTCATTAAAGCGGCCGGCAGCGGAACGATCGCCCCTTTTTACGACTATCGCCTTTTAGGTTAAGATGGCGTACCGGCTTTACACCCATACCATCGACAACGCTGGAACTCCCTATGAAAATCATCATCGCAGCGACAGACGATTCTGAAGGCGCGAAGCGGGCCGTCGCTTTTGCAGCGGGCCTTGCGAAATCTACGAATGCAAAGCTGTTGATCGTGAACGTCAGTAGAGACAGCTTCTCCAGTGAGGAGCGCTCGCAGCTCGACCGGCTCCGGGTAACCGAGGGAGATGCCTTGGAGCAACTCAGCCTCGGGATACTCAAAAGGGCCGAGGCGGCAGCTCATGATCATGGCGCAACCGACATCGAGTTGATGACAGGGGCTGGAGATCCAGCCGAAGTGCTTATCGATACCGTTAACCGCAAACACGCAGACGCGATTGTGGCCGGGCGGCGCGGACGCGGGCGCCTTGAAGGTCTTCTGCTCGGCAGTGTTTCGCAGAAGCTTACAAGCCTTGCGCCCTGCGCGGTGATCGTCGTCCCGTAATCCGGCCGGTCACTCCCCCGCCGTTCTTCGTCTACTCCAACCTGTAATGGGCGAAGAACCAGCGTTTGGCGGCGTAGACACAGGCAAGATAGATAACTGTAATCAGCAGAAGCCCGCCCATGAGGGAAGCGGGCAAGGGAACGAATCCAAGCCAATGGGCAAACGGCAAATAAGGAAGCACCACGGCGGCAACGAAGGCTGAAAGCGTGCTTGCGACGAGCGCTGGCGCAGGCCGGTCATGCAAGGGATGAATGGTACGGATAATAAAGATTACGAGGATCTGGGTGGACGGAGACTCGCCCTTCCGGGGGCGGTCTTCCGTTCCGCTATCGTTCCGCACGAGAGTTCTGCGGAACGCGGACTTGGTGATTCTTGGCTTAAGTGCTTGATTTTATTGGTCGGGGCGGAGAGATTCGAACTCCCGACCCTCTGGTCCCAAACCAGATGCGCTACCAGCCTGCGCTACGCCCCGACACGGCGAACCCGATATTTAGCTTTTCCCGGCGGCAATAGCAATGCTTGAAAGCTGCCGGCCCGCGCTTAACGCTTCAAGCTAAGAATATAGGCCACCACATCGGCCTTTTCCTTCGCGGTAAGGATCAGGTCCGGCATCTCCTGATGCGGCGTCTGCAGGATCACAAGCAATGCCGCACCCGTCATCCCGGGCGTGCCGGCGATGTAGCTGAAGGGCGGGGCTTTGGGATTGGGCGAGATCGTGGTGCCCTCGCGGACGGCGTGGCACTGCCCGCAGACGCCCAGCGCGTAGGCGAGGCCGGCATCCGCGTCGCCTTCCTGCGCGCGCGCCCCCGAAGATAAGGCCGCCATGAGAAGTGCGATAGCAATAACCCGGACCATGGCTGCCTCCTGCGAATTTTCAAATTTACAAACTAAGCCTTGGTTGGCGGGGCGCCTTGATCGGGATCAAGCCGGAAGATGGCGCGCCGGCGCCGCGTCGATGGCGTTTTCATAAAATGCAATCATACGCGATGCCCCTTACCAATGTGCTAAGACGCCACAAGGCGCGAATAACGCGCTGATAATACCCGATAAAATATACCCGAAGCACGGGAGGGAGCCGGGTTGTAGCAACATCGCGATGCACGCAAAGATTGGCTTTTATGACTAACACGCGCAAGAAACTATGATTAACGGACTTTTTGAATTCGCGCATTTCGGGGTGAAAACGCGGAAAATTTCGATTTTTCCGGCGGGATGATAAAAAATCTAGCCCCGTTTACCACGCCCGGCTTAACCATGCCGCGGCGCTACCGGATCGGCTTTGCGGTTAGCAACCTCAACTTTACCATAGACGGATACCGTTACATGGCATCGGCCTTGTCTATGCGCGCGATGGCGGCGAGTCCGCTTTCCTTGAAAACGCTCTGCCAACAAAAAATGGCGCCTGTGGGCGCCATTTTTTCTTAACCGGCCCGAGCAGCCTATTTGAGCGGCTCGTACGTATTCCCGAAATGATAGTTCAAGCCGGCGCGAACGGTATGGAAGGCGTCTTCGTCGACTTTGTAACCCGCGCTGGACGCTGTAACGCCCGCGCTATTCGTTGGGTCATTCTTGCCGAAGTCCAAATATTGATATTCGAGCTTCGCAGACCAAGCATGGGTAAATTTATATTCGACGCCACCGCCTACGGCATAACCCGTTGCTGTGCCATCGAACTTGTACGTGCCGTTATCGACGCTGCTCTGCAGACCGCCATAGGCGAAGCCGCCGGTAGCATAGATCAAGGCGCGATCCATGGCGTAGCCGAGACGGCCGCGTACCGTGCCGAACCAATCCAGATTTTCCTTATCGATACCGCCCTTGGGGTCGGTTGCGCTATCGGTGATGCCAGCGCCTTGGATGTCGGCTTCAACGCCGAGAACCAAATGCGGGTGCCATATGCCCTGCCAATTGTAACCGATTTGGCCGCCGCCAAAGCCGCCCGTGGGGTTTAAACCGCCGAAAGCTGCATAAGGGCAACTTGCTGTAGGGGCGCACGGGTTGGCCGCAGGATGCGAGAACTGATCGCTATTGGCGTCCCATGCATAGCCGCCATTGACGCCAGCGTAAAAGCCGGTCCAGGTGTCAACCGGAACATAGGTATCCTTAAAACCGCCTACGCCCTCGGGCGCATGGTACATATCGGCGGCATTCGCAGAAGCGGTAAGCGCGATCGCGCTTACGGCACCCAAAACAACTCGGCGCATCACATCATCCCTCATCGTTAGCGCAACTGATCGAACTCACTACTTGGTCCACCTTTAGACAAATGGTGCGATCAGGGAAAGAGATTTTCTGTAGGTCTCGATCTTATCCTGGCGCCTTGTTGCACGCCTACCACTCCCGCGCCAAGCTCTTGGTGTTATACCAAGTGCAATTGAAACCGGCTCATCGCCATCGTCATTGCGAGGGGCTAGCCCGGTGGCAATCCAGGGGGTTCAATGCGTTGCTCTGGATTGCTTCGCGTTGCTCGCAATGACGTCCTGGGCCGGCTTTTGTGACACCCGGTATTAGGCGGCCTTTAGCTATTGGCCCTTGGATCGGATGCTGCCAAGCGATCGGCAATGTGGATCACGCCGCTTCTGCCGCGCAGGCGTGCGGGCCGGGAGACCGGGCCTTTCTATTCACAAAAACGTATAAACTTAATTTGTGCCAATTCAGCAACAGCATCGGATAGAACGTTTGGATTCCCACAGACACAGTTTGCGACAATTCCTGGGGGCCGTTATTCTGATATGAAATTCTCGCGCCGAGCGGGTGCTATGGCGGCAAGCCGCCTTGCGAGCCATTAGAATAGCCAGCCCCATCTGGTCATCGGAGCGGCGCCTACGGGCGCCGTTTTCTGTTTCACGCCAGATCCGGCTGATCGCTTCACCGCGCGATGGCGTCATTCGGTGCCTCCCCGCCTCGCAGCGCCCGGCCAACGCCCCGCTCCGCTCAAACCGCGGCGGCATGCCGGGGCACTGCACTCTCCGCCAGATAGGTGTCGAACACCGCGCAAACGATGCGCAGCGCCGGCCGCGCCGCTTCCTTCACGCGGATGCGGCTGCCTTGAAGCTCGATGAGGCCTTCTTCCTCGAAGGCTCGAAGCGCTGCCAGCTCGCCGGCGAAATCGGGCTGGAGCGGCGCAAAACGTGCGGCAACCGCATCGAGGTCCACCGCCATGTCGCACATCAGCCTTTCGATGATGGCGGCGCGCAGCCTGTCCTCGCCCCGGAACGCGATGCCCTTGGCGACGGGAAGCGAGCCGGCCAAAACCGCGCGGCTATAAGCCCCGGTCTCCACGATGTTCTGCACATAGCCCTGGGGCGTGGCGGAAATGGAGCTCGCGCCAAACGCGATCAGGGTCGAGGCGTCGTCGTCGGTGTAGCCCTGGAAGTTGCGCCTGAGCCGGCCCTCGTGCATGGCGATGGTAAGGCTATCGCCGGGCTTTGCGAAATGATCGAGCCCGATACGCTCGTAACCCTGCTCCGCGAGCGCATCGCCCGCCACTTTCGATTGCTCGTAGCGCATGAGCGGGGTGGGCAGAGCCTCCTCCGGGATCATCCGCTGGTTCTTCGCCATCCAGGGAACATGGGCGTAGCCGAACAGCGCGATGCGGTCGGGTTGGAGCGTTACCGATTGCTCGACGGTCTCTTTGAGCGCCGCGGCCGTCTGATAAGGCAGGCCGTACATCAAATCGAAATTCAGCGCAGCGACGCCATTCTCCCGCAGGAGATCGACGGACTCCTCGATCATGCTCAAAGGCTGAACGCGGTTGATCGCGGCCTGAACCTTCTCGTCGAGCTCTTGGACGCCGAGGCTCGCCCGCGTGCAGCCGATTTGCTTAAGCCCAGCCGCCGAACGGCGCGTGAAGGTCCTGGGATCGAGCTCGACGGCGATCTCGGCGCCGTCCACGATGTCGAAATGCCGCCGCACGGTTTCATCGACGCGGATCATGTCATCGGGCGAAAGCGCCGTTGGCGTGCCTCCGCCCCAGTGGATGTGGCGCACACGCATGCGCTGGGGCAGAACGCTGGCGGTCAGCTCGATTTCCCGGATGAGCGTTTGCGTGTAGGTGGCGATGGGATCGTAGCGCGCGACCACGCGCATGTTGCAGCCGCAATACCAGCACATGCGGCGGCAGAACGGGATATGCAGGTAGAGGGAAAGCTCGGCCTCAGGATCGAGCCGCTCGAGCCACGACTTATACCGCCCAGCGTCGACCTCCGCCGAAAAGTGCGGCGCGGTTGGATAGCTCGTATAGCGCGGCACTCGCGCCGAGAAATATTTGGCAATCGCGGTATGCATCGAAACTTCCCTTTCGGGTACCCGGAACCTGTCGCGCGAGGCGGCCTCCCGCAACGATCGCAAAGCGCAGCCCCGCATTCCCAATGCGTAAGGGCTGCGGCGCCCGTGCGCAAGCCTAATTGCTCGGCGCTTCATCGTCTCGCTCTAAGTCAACAGGCCGGCTCAACCGTTCCCGGAGCCCTCAGCCCGCGCCCGTTCGCGAAGCTCCTTGCGAATGATTTTGCCGGTCACGGTCATAGCCAAGTTTGAGACAAACTCGATCTCGCGCGGATATTCGTGAGCGGCGAGCCGCGTTTTAACGAGATCCTGAAGGCTTGCCTTCAACTCGCCGGTAGCGGCGACCCCTTCGCGCAGGACGACATAAGCTTTCACGATCTCGGTGCGCGCGGCGTCCGGCTTGCCGATAACCGCAGCCGCTTGGACCGCCTCGTGGCGGAGCAGGCAGTCCTCGATCTCGCCTGGCCCGATACGATAGCCGGCCGAATTTATCACATCGTCATCGCGCCCGGCGAACTGCAAATAGCCGCCCTCGCGCCGGATGCCTTGGTCGCCGGTTATCAGCCAATGCCCACGATATTTGGCGGCCGTGGCGGCTGCGTTGTTCCAATAGCCGAGAAACATGACCGGGTCCGGCGCCTTGACGGCGATATCGCCCGCCACGCCATCGGCGCAAGGCTTCCCGTCCGCGCCGATCACCTCGACATGGTGGCCCGGAACCGCCCGGCCCATGCATCCGGGCCGAGGATTCATGACCGACGCGGCACTCGATACGACCATGTTGCATTCGGTCTGGCCGTAAAATTCGTTTATGGTGACGCCCAAGACGCGCCGTCCCCAGTCCAAAAGCCCGGCGCCAAGGCTTTCCCCGCCGCTTCCCACCGAGCGCATACTGAGCCGCCAGCGCTTCTCCGCGTCCGGCACCGCGCGCATCGTCTTGAGAGCGGTTGGCGGAATGAAAGCATTACGGACGCCATGTTTCTCGATCAGATCGAAGGCCGCTTCACCGGAGAATTTCGCAAAGCGCCGCGACACAACGGGCACGCCGTGGTGAAGAGCTGGCAGCAGCACGTCGAGGAGCCCGCCGATCCAAGCCCAGTCCGCGGGCGTCCAAATCCGGTCCCCCTCTTGCGGAAAAAGATCGAAGGCCATCTCGATACCGGGCAAATGGCCAAGCAGAACGCGATGTGCGTGAAGCGCACCTTTGGGCAGGCCGGTCGTTCCGGAGGTGTAAATGATGAGCGCAGGGTCGTCCGCGCGCGTTTTCTTCGGCTCGTACGCGGTGGATTGCTTCGCGGCAGCGGCGTGAAAATCGAGCGCTCCTGGCGCATGTCCGCTTACGCAGAACACATGATCGAGAGCCGGCAGCCTCTCGCGGATAGCCGCAAGTTTGGCAGCGCCTTCCGCGTTGGTGATGACGGCTTTTGCGCCGGCGTCGCGCAGGCGATGCTCCAGCGCCTCCTCTCCGAAGAGAGTGAAGAGCGGGATCGAGATCGCGCCCATCTTGAAGACCGCGATATGGCAATAGGCGGTCTCGGCCGATTGCGGCAGCAGCACGCCGACGCGATCGCCCTGCCCTATTCCATGCGCTTCGAGGAGGTTCGCCGTTGCGTTCGAGCGGTCGCGCAAGGCCCCGAACGTGACGGTTTCGGCAAGGCCCGCCTCGGAAACGGCGATGAGAGCGGTCCGCTCCGGCTCCGCGCGCGCCCACCGGTCGCAGACATCCGTGCCGATGTTATAGAATTCTGGCACCTGCCAGACGAAGCGTTCCTTGATTTCTTCGTAAGTTGCGCCTGATGGGAGCATCGGAGCCTCCTGCCACCGTCAAAGCATGCCATGGCCGCAAACGGCGCTGCAAGGGCGACTGTAAGCGATGGGATCGCGGGGCGCGGTGCTGCTTACCGTTGCAGCGAGACCGCGTCCCCGTTTTTAAGCCCGAGCTTGCCCGCTTGACCGCCTGCGATCTCCAGCACGCGGGACGCCGGGTAAACTGAAGAAATGACGCCGGTCGACAAAGGCTCCGCATCGCGTGCGATGTGGACCACGCGCCAATCGTCTCCAATGAACACCATATCCAGCGGGATGTAAGTGTTCTTCATCCACATGGTGATTTCCTGCGCATGGTCGAAAAGAAAGATCATGCCCCCATTTTCGGGAAGCTGACGCCGGAACATAAGGCCGTGCTGCCGCTGGGTTTCGTTGCCGGCAACCTCGACGTCCAAAAGCACAGGACCGCTTTGGGTTTCGATTTTCAGGTTTGCGTGCTTGAAAACTCCGTCGCCAAAAGCTGGCGCTCCGGCGGCGAATCCGCTAATGACAAGGGCCGCGAGTGCGGCCCTTTTTCTTCTCGATCGGTTTTGGCTCATTCGCCTAACCCTCTCAGTGGCAGGCGGGATAGCCCGACGCTCCGTCCGGGCGCAGCTCCGCCGCCATTAGGCCTTTGTCGCCTTTGCCATAGCGGACTTGGACGATTTGTCCAGGGCGAAGTTCGGCGAAGCCGAAACGCCGTAAGGTTTCCATGTGGACAAAAATGTCTTCGGTGCCGGCGCCCCGGGTCAGAAAGCCAAAGCCTTTGAGCCGGTTAAACCACTTCACCATTGCCCGCTGCCAATCGCTTTCGGGCATGACATGCACGTGGGTGCGTTGCGGCAGTTGCGAAGGATGAATGGCTGTGCTTTCATCCATCTCGACGACGCGGAACGCTTGCAGTCCCCGGTCGCGCCGGAGCACCTCGCAAACGATGCGCGCGCCTTCATAGGCCGTCTGATAACCGTCCCGCCGCAGGACCGTTACATGGATCAGAATGTCCGGAAGGCCGCCATCTGGAACGATGAAGCCAAAGCCTTTGGAGACATCGAACCACTTGATGTGACCCGCGATAACGAAGACGTCGATTCCAGGTTGCTCTGCGATGTCGTTAAACGTCGATATAGTGGGAGGTAATTTGTCCCCCATTTTTTAGTCCCCCGCTTCACTGAATGCGTGGCATCCGTCAGAACCTCGCCCAAGGCTCTAAACGCACACCAACTCACTTCCAAACCATAACATTACTTGCTGCCGAGGCCAGTAAAAATTAACTTTTCCCCAGCGCGCTCGCTTTCGCTGTTCTTGTCCCAACCTCAGCCGCCACCGACATTGGAACGCTGCAAGTGATTGATATTCCGGCGTTAACTTTGACGAAAATGTGTCATCGCTTGTTCATTTGCTGCCAAAGCCAAAGCTCTGCATCCTGTTTTGAACAGGCGGCCTAACGGGGGAGCCCAGCGCTATGCCTGGCGATTTCCGGCGCGAATCAACGCTATCGGCCAGCCGCGGCGCGAATCAGGGGCGATCTCGCGATAGGCTTTCCACACTTGTTGAAATTGCCCGGCCGGTGTGAAGCCGCAGCTCGATTGAACCTGCGAGCCCGCTACCAGTTGCGCGTTTTTCCCATCCATGGCTAATGTCGCCAAAAATTTGGAACCACCCCATGAAGTACCTTCATACCATGGTCCGCGTGACCGATCTCGAGCAGTCTCTCGCATTCTACGTCAAGAAGCTTGGGCTTGAGGAAATACGCCGCATCGACAGGCCGG
>Ga0074046_10001545_pt1 | contig 20608 bp, 17 predicted proteins | sample BogForMeECP23OM3_FD_94441 | JGI IMG/M metagenome (GOLD analysis project Ga0074046, IMG submission 94441) | Bog forest soil microbial communities from Calvert Island, British Columbia, Canada - Bog Forest MetaG ECP23OM3 | ecosystem: Environmental > Terrestrial > Soil > Wetlands ... | reverse complement strand
TATCGAAGCGGCGACGCGCCGCGGAATCGTCGTGATGAACAGCCCGACCGGCAACAGCGTCACGACCGCGGAGCACGCGGTCACGATGATGATGGCGCTGGCGCGGCACATCCCGGCGGCCGATGCCTCGATCCACGCCGGCAAATGGGAGCGCGGCAAATTCACCGGCGCCGAGATATGCAATAAGACGCTCGGCGTGGTCGGCCTCGGTAACATCGGCCGGATCGTTGCCGATCGGGCGATCGGACTAAAGATGAAAGTGATCGGCTACGATCCGATCCTGACGGCTGACGCTGCAAGTCGCATAGGAGTTCAGCTTGTAGGTCTTGATGAGCTTTTCGCTCGTGCCGACTTTATCACCGTCCACACCCCGCTGACCGACGACACGCGTGGCATTATCGGCGCCGCGGCCTTCGCGAAGATGAAAAAGGGAGTGCGAATCATCAATTGCGCCCGCGGTGGTATCGTCGATGAAGCCGCGCTCGCCGAGGCACTGAAATCCGGCAAGGTGGCCGGCGCGGCGCTGGACGTGTTCGTCGAGGAGCCGCCGCCCGCCGACCATCCGCTGCTCCATCTCGACTCCGTGATCGCAACGCCTCATCTAGGCGCCGCCACCGATGAGGCGCAAGTCCAGGTCTCGGTCGATATCGCTCATCAGGTCGCAGAATTTCTGATCGAGGGCACGATTCGGCAGGCGGTCAACATCCCGGCGCTTACGACCAAGGAGCTCGAAATACTCGGACCCCATCTCACGCTCGGTGAAAAACTGGGACGACTCGCCGCGCAACTGATCACCGATGCGCCCACCGAGCTTACGCTCGCGTTCGGCGGCGAAGCGGCGAATCTCAAGCCCGACGCGATCACCGCCGCCGTTCTGAAGGGATTGATGAGCGGTTTTCTGGACGAGGAATTGAACTACGTCAACGCGCCCTTCATCGCGCGCGAGCGCGGAATCAACATTGTCGAAACGCGCTCCCGCGAAGTCACCGACTACGTCAACACCTTGACGCTTACGGTGCGCACCGGCGCCGGCGAGCACGAAGTCTCTGGCGCAGTGCTGGGAAATCGCGCGCTGCGCCTGACCCGGATCGACGGCTACCGCGTCGAGGCGGTGCCGGAGGGCTACTTCTTGATGCTGCACAACCGCGACGTGCCCGGCGTGGTAGGAGCGGTAGGCACGATGCTCGGGCAGGCCGGGATAAATATTGGCGGCCTCGAGCTCGGCCGCGATCGCGTCGGAGGCACGGCGCTCAGCATCTTCGAAGTGGACGAACCTGTGCCGGGCGCCGTCCTCGACAAGCTCAAGACGCTGCCCGCAATCACGGCAGCGTCGCTGCTCAAGCTCTGAATTTAGTTTGCGCGCGGAAAATTTCAGACCGACAGGTGCGCGCGGAGATCGGCGAAATTGACGCCGGTCGGGGGAGAGATATGAAGACAGTTGCCGTGGTCGGCACGCAATGGGGAGATGAGGGCAAGGGCAAAATCGTCGATATGCTCGCCGCCGATGCCGACGTGGTGGTCCGGTTCCAGGGCGGGAACAACGCGGCTCACACGCTGGTCGTCGGCGGCAAGAAGTTTGTGCTGCGGCTCGTGCCGGCAGGCGCACTCCATCCGGGCAAGGCTTGCGTAATCGGCAACGGGCTGGTTGTAAATCCGATTGCGCTGCTCGGCGAAATCGCGGAGCTCAAGCGCAGCGGCCATCTCGCCGACGACAGCCTGTTCAAGATCAGTTACGACGCGCACATGGTGATGCCGTACCATCTCGCGATCGATCGGGCGCGCGAGGCGCGGGCAGGTAAGCGCGCAATCGGCACGACCGGATTTGGAATCGGCCCGGCCTACGAAGACAAGATGGCGCGTGTGGGATTGCGCTTCGAGGATTTGCTCGACTTCAAGTTTTTCGAGGAAAAACTCCGCCGCAACATCGTCGAGAAGAATGCGTATCTGAAAGCGTTGCTCAAGACCAAGCCAATCAAGGCCGACGAAACGATCGACGCGATGAAAAAAGCGCGCCGCCGGCTGCTCCCATATCTATGCGACACCGGCGCGTTCGTCAGCGACGCGATCGATTCCGGCAAGCGCGTGCTGTTCGAGGGAGCCCACGGCACGATGCTCGACATCGATCACGGCACCTATCCGTACGTGACCTCATCGAGTTGCGTCGCAAGCTCAGTCTTCAGCGGCACCGGCATCGGGCCGGGCAACCTCGAAGCGGTCCTCGGCATAAGCAAGGGCTACACGACACGCGTCGGCGCGGGGCCCTTTCCCAGCGAGTTCAGCGGCTATCTGGCGGACTCGCTGCGCGAAGAGGGCGACGAGTTCGGCAGCGCCACCGGGCGTCCGCGGCGCATCGGATGGTTCGACGCGGTGCTCGCCCGTTACACCGCTCGCGTCAACGGGATGTGGGCGCTGGCGCTAACCAAGCTCGACGTTCTGACCGGGATCGACCCAGTCAAAATCTGCGTCGGTTACGTCGTGAAGGGGAAGCGCTACGACGACATGCCGCCGTCGCATCGGATGCTTATCAACGCCAAGCCGATTTTCGAAGAGATGCCCGGATGGAGCGAGAGCCCGGCCGGCGCGCGCATGCTGGCCGAATTACCCTCGAGCGTGCGCCGTTACGTCGAGCGAATCAGCGAGCTGGTCGGTGTGCCAATCGCAATGATCGGCGTCGGCAAGGAGCGCGAAGCGACCATCGTAGTCCGCAACCCCTTCGCCGACTGAACCGCAGCGTACCCCCTACCCTGCGCAAACCGCGGCGAGGCTTGAGAGCCCGACGCCTCGGCGACCCAGTCTCACGTCGTTGCGATCGAAGCCGTTGGTCGTGTAGCCGAGCGAAATCCCCGTCGCCGGATCGGCCCATCCGATCTGTCCACCCGCGCCGCCGTGACCGAATGCCAGCGCCGAGTTGGTCTTGCCGAACCCGCGATAGTTCGCGAGTCCGTCACCGCCAGCCACGACGACTCCCAGCGCGCGGTTAACCTTGATGCCGAAAATCGGATCCTTATAGTCGCCCGAGCGCACGTGCAGCGCGTCCTTGAGCGCCTCGGGCTTGATGATCGGCGCGCCGTTGATGCCGCGATTGTGCAGCAATCCCTGGTAGAACAACGCGAGGTCGCCTGCCGTCATAACTCCGCCACCACCCGGCACGCCGGCTTCCAGCACGTGCGGCCGGTTGAAGCCCATGATCGCATCTTCGGTGACCTCGGTTTCAGGCATCGCGGGCAGATCGAGTTTCTTGCGCTCCTCATCGGACAACGGCTCGCCGACGTAGCAAATCTGCGCATGGCGATTTTGATATTCGCGCGGCAATCCGACTCGCAGATCCGGGATTCCGAGAGGCGTCGAAATCCGCTCTTGCACGAACTTACGAAACTCCTTGCCCGTGCGGCGCTCGATTATCTCCGCGATTACCCAGAAGCCCGACGTGGGATGGTATTCGTACTTGCTGCCGACCGGCCATTCCAGCCGCCATTTTGCGAAGCGCTCGAGCCGCTTGCTCTTGTCCAGCCACTCGTCCTGCGGATACGGCGCATTCGGAAATCCGCCGACGTGAAGCAGCACCTGCTCGACGGTCATCTGGTCTTTCCCGTTGGTTCCGAACTCGGGAATGATTTCCGCCACGCGCTCGCTCGGATTCAGTTTGCCTTCGCCGATCAGAATCCACGATGCCGCCGACATGATCGCCTTGGTGCACGAGAAGATCGTGTAGAGCGTCTCGTTGGTCGCGGGCTTCTCGCTCCCACCCTGGACTGCGCGGCCGACCGTGCGCATCGCACCGATTTTTCCGTTGCGGGCGATTGCGATCTGCGTCGACGGCAACAATCCATCTTTGACTTCGCGTTCGGCACGATTGAAAAGCGCTTCGACTTTTGCGGGATCGAGACCGACTTCGCGAGGACTATCTGCAAAATGACTTTGCGCGGGCATTGCGGGAACCCCCTGCTATTGAAATGTAGTCATCGGGATATAACACAGCGGCGCCGATTCGTCATTCGGCGGTGTGAGCTGGACCCTGCGCCGATATCCAGCCGGCCCTGCCTGGCAAGGTCGTCCGAATTACTTCGCAGGCCGGCAATTCAGCGCGATTCAGCCGCGATGCGGCGTCGCGCAGCCGCACGAACGTCGCACCCCGCTGCTTGAGCGCGCGAACCAACGCGGTGAAGCTCTCGAGCTGCCCCATGCCTTCAGTCTCGGCGTGAATCGTATGCACGTTGAGCGCGTCGGACTTGCACAAGCCGAGATAGAAATCGCGCACGGCGCTGTCATCGGGCAATTCACGCCGCCCCATCACCTCGTCGAGCGTCGGCAGGGTGGTCGGAATCTCCGGCGTCGCGAGGACTCGCCCCTCGACGACGCATCGGTACGGCGCGACGCCGCGCGTGTCGCTGCGATACTCGAGCCCCATCGCGTCCAGCGCGACCAGCGCCGCATTGTTGGTGCGCCAGCCGGGTGCGGCGAAACTCCTGGACGCTTCACCGATAATCGCACGGTATGCCTCGAACGCGTCGCCGAGTTCGTTGCGTATCCCGGCGTCGCCGATGTCATCGAGATGATCCTGCCATCGCACGTGGTCGTAGCCATGCACGCCGACCTCGAAGCCGCGCGTCTTCAGGTCGCGGATAATTCCCGGAAACGACAGCGCGATCGGCCGCGACGGCAGGATCGTCCCGGACAGGATCGTGCGCGCACCGTACATCGAGACGGCCTTGGTGCGAAACATCTTCGACAGGAATCCGCGATTTCGAAACACGCGCAGGATTGCGCGCCCCGAATTGTCCGGGCCCATCGCGACGTAGAAGCTCGCTGCGACGTCTTCGCTCTCGAGCATCGACGCCAGCCGCGGCACGCCCAGTTCGAGCCCCTGATGGGTATCGACGTCGATTTTTAGTGCGACTTCCAAGCGTAGCGATTGCGCAGACGGCTCGCTTCAGGAAGCCATCTCTTTGCGGAACCAGTCCATCGAAATTTTCACGCCGTCGCGCAGGTTCACTTTCGGCGTGACCTTCAACAACGTGCGCATCTTCGTATTGTCGGGAACGCGGCGCGGGATGTCCTCGTAGCTGTTGCCATACACTTCTTCTTGCGACACGAACTTGATTTTCGATTTGGTCGGCCCAAACAACTCGAGCATCAGCTTGGCGAAATCGAGCACCGTCGTCTCGACATCGACGCCGATGTTAATCGCTTGTCCATCCGCTGCGGGATTCACTCCCGCCTGCACGGTCGCCTCGATCGCGTCGGTTACGTACGTGAAGCATCGCGTCTGCAACCCGTCGCCGACGACGGTCAGGTCCGCGCCGCGCAGCAGTTGCCCCATGAAGATCGTAAACAGCCGGCCCACGTCGACCTTGTCGAGCCGGGGGCCGTACGCATTGAAATAGCGCACGATCGTAACCGGCAGGCCGAGCTTGTGATACGCAAAACAGAAATGCTCGCCGACCGCCTTCGACGTGGAGTAGCACCAGCGGTCGATGCTCGTCGCGCCGAGCACGCGATCATCATCCTCGCGCCACGGCACCTTGGGGTTGCGCCCGTATACCTCCGACGTCGAGCTGAACACGACCCGTTTGTTGTGCTTGTAGGCCGCCTTCAGCACGTTTTGCGTGCCGTTCACGTTTACGTTCAGCGTCTCGTAGGGATCGGCGACGTAGTGTTCGACGCCGACGACCGCCGCCAGGTGGTAGATGAGATCGACCTTCGACACCAGGCTGTCGATCAACTCGAGGTTGAACACGGAATCGTGCACGTAATGAAAGCGCGGATTGTTCAGGAGGTGACGCACCTTCGCAATCGAGCCGGTGTCGAGCACAAAGACCTCGTCGCCGCGCGCGATGAACGCATCCGAAAGATGTGATCCGAGAAATCCGGCGCCGCCGGTGATCAGAACCCGCATGTGACCTCCGCGAAACTAATCGAATTGAATAGTATCCGTGACGCGCCCCGCTTCCGAAAGAGCCTCGCGCGCAACGCCTTCGACCCCGCCCTCGAACTGCGCGGTCTTCACGATTACGCTGCCCTCGCCGGCCGCAATCTCAATCGCGCCGTCGGCGGTTTCGCGCACCACTCGCCCCGGCGCCGCGAGCGTTCCGTTTTCCGCGCCAATTGTCGCTTCCCATACCAGCAGCTTTCGCCCGCCAACGAAACAGAACGCGCCGGGATACGGATGCGTCACGGCCCGCACGAGATTAAAGATCCTTCGGGCCGGCCATTGCCAGACTATTCGCCCGTCCTCCGGCTTTCTGCGCCCGAAGTAGCTACCTTTCGAGATATCCATTTTTCGCCGCGGCGCGATGCCGGCGACGATTTTCGGATGCAGCTCCTCGATCAACTCGACGCCCAGCGGCACCAGCTTGCGATATAACGTCAGCGCGTTGTCGCTATCGTCGATCGCGACCGCACGCTGCCCGACAATATCGCCCGCATCCGCGCGCACAACCATATGATGGAGCGTAACGCCCGCCTCGCGTTCTCCATTCACGAGCATCCAGTTCACCGGCGCGCGTCCACGGTACGCCGGCAACAACGACGGGTGCAGATTGAATGCACCCAGCGGTGCCGGTTCGAACACGCTCGCGGGAATCAGATGGCGGTACGAGAAGGAATAGATCACGGCCGGCTTCAGCGCGCCGATCTTCGCGCCCAGTGCTTCGACGCTCTCATCAATATGCACCGGGATACCGTGGCGCGCGGCCAATTCTGCGCACGACCGCCACCATATCTCTTCATGCGAATCGTCGCGATGCGTGAACAGTGCCGCTACCGGCGCGCCCATCTTCAGCAACGCCTCCATGCACGCGTAGCCCATGTCGTGATACGCGAACAGGACGCATCGCGCCGATTTCACAGACTCCACGATTGCTCGTCAGTCGCCGTCCGAGTCGACCTGCTCGCGGTCAACTCCATGCACGGCGCGTACGATGTAGGTGGGACGGCGCCGCACTTCGATATAGATGCGCCCCGCGTATTCGCCGATTAGTCCGAGCGCCAGGAATATCATCCCGATGAAAAAGAACAGGACCGCGAACAGCGTCCACAGCGCGCCCTCTTCTTGTGGGCCGTAGATCACGCGATGCGCAAGGAGCACGACAGCCATCATCGTAGCGAGCACTGAAATTCCAATCCCCGTCATGCTCAGCATCTGGATCGGAGCCAGCGAAAATCCAGTAATCAGATTGAGGCTGAGCTTTGCCAGTCCAAACAGATTGTACTTCGACTTGCCACTGGCGCGATCGTCGTGGCCGACCGGGATTTCCGCGACGCGCTTGGCGAACGAGTTGGCGAGCGCGGGCACGAACGCCGCCTTCTCGTCGCAATCGACCACCGTATCGACGATGTGCCGCCGGTACGCGCGCAGCATGCATCCGTAGTCGTGCATCGGTACGCCGACGATCATCGACGTGAGCCGGTTGTGCAGGCGCGACGCGTACTTCCTGTACGCCTGGTCGTGACGTTCCTCGCGCCATCCGCCGACGACATCGTTGCCTTCGTCGATCGCCGCGATCAGCCGCGGAATTTCTTCCGGCGGATTTTGCAGGTCCGCGTCGAGCGTGACGACGATGTCGCCGCGCGATTGTTTGAAGCCGGCAAGGATCGCGGAATGCTGTCCGAAGTTGCGCGCCAACTCCACCACTCGCACGCGCCCCTCTTCGCCCGCCGCAATTTCGCGCAGGATGGCGAGCGAGTCGTCGCGCGATCCGTCGTCGATAAAAACCGTCTCCCACGGACGATCCAGCCCGTCGAGGACCGGCTTGAGGCGCGACCAAAGCGCCGGCAAGTTCGCCGATTCGTTGAACACCGGCACCACGATCGACACCAAGCCCTTCTCCGCGCGCGACACAGTCGAGGCGCCTCGAATCGGTGATATTTTGCCCGGGAAGCTCAAGAAACGTGCGCGACCTGGCCGCGGCTCAGTCCATGCGAAACCGCCGTCGCAAGAAGTGATTCTTGCAGACGGCTTCGGGGAATTAAAGATAGCCCGGTTGACCGCGCGTGATCACCTCGCGAGACTGCTTCGACAATGCCCGCCGCCAGCCGACCTGTCCGACTCGCTATCTGCGCGCTGCTCGCGGCGACTATCTATCTTCCCGGCCTCGGCCGGCCCGCGCTCTGGGAGCCCGACGAAGGCCGCTACGCCGAAATTGCGCGCGAGATGGTTATCTCTGGCGACTACGTCACGCCGCGCGACGACTTCGAACTGTATTTCGAAAAACCCCCGCTCGTCTATTGGGCCGAGGCTGGCGCCATTCACGCGTTCGGCGTCAATGAATTCGCGGTGCGATTGCCCGCCGCGCTCTTTAGCATCGGACAGGTGGTCGTCACGGCGGCGTTGGCCGACGCGGTTCTCGGTCCGACGGCGGGATTTTTCGCCGCACTCGCGCTCGCATTGAGTCCGCTCTTTTTCGGCTTCGCGCGTTTCGCGACGCTCGATCCTGCGTTGGCGTTTTTTCTGACCGCCGCGCTCAGTGCGTTCTGTGTCGCCGCACGTGAGGATTCATTCGCACAACCGTCGTCTCGCAGATGGATGCTGATTTGCGCCGCGATGCTCGCGATGGGCACCCTTGCCAAGGGCCCGATCGCGTTGCTTCTCGGCGGCGCGATCGCCCTGGCATGGCTCGCGGTCGAGCATCGCCTGCGCGAAATCGCGCGGATGCCGCTCGTTTGGTGCGGCCTGATCTATGCGGCGATCGTCTTGCCATGGTTCATGCTGATGGAAGTCCGAAATCCGGGCTTCCTTAGTTTCTTTTTCATCCACGAACATCTCGAGCGCTACGTCACGTCCAGTGAACACGGATGGGGCCCGTGGTTTTTCATCCCGATCGTAATCGGCGGAATGTGGCCGTGGATTTTTTTCGTCCCGCTCGGATGGTCCGCGATGCGCACCGCAGATACCGGCTCTGAGAGCAGTCGGGCGCCATCCGAACGCCGCTCTGCCGCGAACTTTCTCGCGATCTGGTTCGCCTTCATCTTCGTTTTCTTCTCGATTCCTTATTCCAAGCTCGGCACCTACATCCTCCCGGCGCTTCCTCCGCTGGCGATCTTCGCTGGATTCGGCCTCGCGCGCCTGCCTGCTCTCGACGGAGTGAGTCGCCGCCGTCTTCTCGCCGTCATCGCGATCGCGAACCTGGTACTCGCGGCTACTCTGTCATTGTTTCTCGAACTTGCAGGACCTCCTGTATCTCCTGCGTTGGGCCTCGACGCTTTGCTGATCGGCATCGCTCTAGCCAACGGCGCAACTGCGATGTACGCGCTAGGTCGCACGGCGTCGCGCGTTCCGTACGCAATTGCCGCAATCGCGCTCGCGATGCTCGCGACGGTGCCACTTGCCGCCCGCGTCCGCGACGATGCGTCTTCAATTTCCACATATCGCAACCTCGCGCACGCAGTTCAGCCCTATCTCGCAGACCACTGCTCGCTTGCCTCGTACCGCCATTACGTTCAATCGCTCCCGTTCTACACGGACCACCGCGAGACCCGCGTCGAGTACCGGGGCGAGCTTTCGGAAGTTTCTCCGCCTAATCCCGGCAAGTCGCCGTTCCTCATCGGCTCCGAGGCGCGCCTGCGCGAGATCTGGTCGTCCGGCTCGTGCATGGTTTTGATCGCAAACGCCCGCGACTTGCACGCACTGCAGGATTCGCTGAAGCCCGCGCCCGTTGTGATCGGATGCGAAGGGAGAAAATTCGCGCTCTACAACGGCGCCCTCGCGCCGCCGCCAGATGCTGCCGATTGCCTCAGGTCTGAAGCAAAAAATTAGTGCAAGCAGGAATTGGGACACTTGGATTCGGGCGCGTTCGACTGTAGCTTTGCCGGGGAGAGACTGATCGCTGGTGGCAGACAAGAAATCGAAACCCAAACTTCAGGCTGCGGACTTCGGTGCGGAAGGCGCCGTGCCGGAACCTTCGCTCGGCCAATTGATTACCGAAACCCGCGAACGCAAAGGCCTGACTCGCGAGCAGGTCGCGAACGACGCTCATCTGCCGCCGCATTACGTCAAAATGATCGAGACCGACAGCTACGACATGATTTCGGATCGGCTCTACCTCGTCCCGTTTCTACGCCGCTACGCATCCTTCCTCGGTCTCGACGCCGAGGAAATCGCCTCACGCTTCGTCAGTAACGTTCAGCATGCCGAGGCCAACGTGGTGCGAATCTCGCAGGAAATCACGATGGTCGCGAAGAAGCCCGGCGCCGGCGGCCGAATCGCATTCGCCGTGCTGCTCGCCGCGGTGATCCTTCTGTTGGCCGATTTTGCATGGCGCCGCTTCGTCGAGCATGAAGGCGCGCTTCCGGCGGCGGTTGCCTCCCCGGCCGCGATGGCGCCGGCGTCCAATGCACAAACGCCGAACGAGAGCCTGCCGCCCGCGACGATCATTACCAACCCCGAAGCTGCCGCGCCCCCCGCTTCGCCGCCCGCCATATCGAATGTCCCGCGACCTGCGAGTGTCCCGCCCCCAGCTAGTCATCCTGCTCCGCCACAGCCGATCCCGCCAGCTGCGACCGACGACAATTGACAGCTGGCTAGTGCAGCACGGCGTTCGCGATCTCTTCCGCGACGAGCTCCTTCGCACGGCGTGCGTCGTCGCCCGAGTGCACGACTGCGACCACCTTCAGCTCGTCGGTCGCACCTTCCAACGACGCGCGCGCGACGATCACAGTGTCGTAAATCTGGTTCTTTGGAATATTGTCGTATGGCGTCAAAGCGCCGGCGCCGTTCATCGCCTGACGACTCGCCTCGTAGGCTTTGAACTGCTGGGTCATCGGATCGTCTGGCGACAAGGCCTGGCGCCGAGCCTCCTGAGCGAACGGATCGACTGGTTGATCGCCGCTGTCGCCCAGCGGCGGAGGCTCGGCGCCGGCTTCCTTCAGCAATTCGACCATCGAGGGGTCGCCCGGGAACATCTGGTTCAACGACACTCCCGGCGCAAGCATTTGCTGATTCACCGTCACGGTGAGCGTCACCGAATTCTCCGGATTCGACGGCTGACCATGGCGCGCCGCCCGGAGGTCTTCGTTCAGCACGTTCTGCACCACCGGATCGGTGCAAATCGCAACCACGCTCGCATTTGCGGGCGCCGTCAGCTTGCCGGCCATCTTGATGTCGGCGGCGTGCGCAGATCCGCCAATAGCTACTGCAATAGCCATTGCGGCGATCGCGCGATGGCCCACTTTACTCACCGTACTGCTCACCGGTACGCGCGCGCGGCCTCTATCGGCCATCTCGCGATCACTTCATCGCCGCGCACTACGTAATATTCACTGTGCAGGTTAATCGTCGTATCGTTGTGACTTGGAATTATCTCTATTTTCGACCCCGGCTCAAGACTGCTTTCGCCCGCCGCCACACCGCCGTGTTCCTCGGACAGGTGAACCACCTTGAGCGCGGTGTCCTTGACCATCGGCGGACCGAATTCGTTGGTTAGCGATTTCATCCCGGCGTCGATTATCGCACGCGCGCCGCGCCGCGAAATTACGGTCGACAGCAGCGTCAGTGCCGGACGGCCAAGGTCCGGTCGCACGTTGCGATAGGCGCCGTCAATGAAAACGTACGATCCGGCCTGCACTTCGGTTACGTCGGGCCAGTTGCCCGCGATGTCGAAGGTGCCGGTCCCGCCCGCGCTGACTATTTCCGGCGCGAGCCCCGCTGCTCGCAGAGCTTCGACATGCCGGCTGAGGGTGGTCAATGCCTCACGCGCCGCTGCGATTCGCTTCTCCCGATCGGGAATCAGCACCGCGTGGCCTTCATAGCCCATCACGCCGCGATATTTGAGCCCGGCGCGCTTCGCGAGCCGCGCCAACTCGACCGTCTCGTCGGGTGTCTCAGTACCGCATCGATGCATTCCGGTATCGACTTCGATTATCACGTCAGCCGCGCGGCCAGCCCGCGCCGCACCCGCCTCGAACTCGCGCACGTTGAACTCGCTCTCGACGGTTCCGATCAAACTGATTCGCGCAGCCGCCTTGAAGAACCGATCGATCTTGGCCGGCCCCGCAATCTGATTTGCAAGCAACACCGGGCCGAGCCCCGCGCGCGCCAGCACCTCGACCTCGCCCAGCTTCGACGCCGTTATTCCAATCGCCCCGGCCGCGAGCTGTCGCCGTGCGATCTCGTGCGTCTTCGGCGTCTTGAAATGCGGTCTGAGCTTCTGCGGCCGCGCGGCGAAGTACTCGCCCATCGTGCGAATATTTTCCTCGACGATGTCGAGGTCGAGAATCAATGCGGGCGTGTCGATATCGCGCTTCGTCATCACACGAATCTTAGCACGACAGCTAGGGAATCTTCTGCTGCAACAATTCCTGCGCGCGCGCGGCGCGCCATTTCACCAGCCGCTCGCCTAGCTTCGCGTCGCCGAGCGCGATTATCTGCGCCGCCAGCAGACCCGCATTCGCCGCGCCCGCCTTGCCAATCGCCATCGTCGCCACCGACACTCCTTTCGGCATTTGCACGATCGACAGCAGCGAATCGATTCCGTTGAGCGGCGTGGTCGGCATCGGCACGCCGATCACTGGCAAGATCGTCTTCGCCGCGATCACTCCCGCCAGATGCGCCGCACCGCCGGCGCCGGCGATTATCACGCGCAGCCCGCGGCCGGCGGCCTTTGCGGAGTAGTCCAAGGTAAGGTCGGGCGTGCGATGCGCCGACATGATCCGAACTTCATGCGACACTTGAAGTTCTTCCAGGACCTCGGCTGCCGCCGCCATGTGCTCCCAGTCGCTCTTGCTGCCCATGATCACGCCGACAATCGGTGCCTTGCTGTCCGCCATCGTGGTCCCTCGTACGCAGCAGGCTGATTCTCAACTGGCCGCGTGTCAAGCCGCAGCCGGTATGAGCGCCGCGGATAATTCGGCACAATGGATTCGCGATGGCGACGCCGATTCCTATCAATCAATGCGAGTTCACGCTCGCCGAAGTCGTCGAGGCGACCGGCGGCGCCTTTGTCGCGGCCAATTCGACGGTCTCCTTCGGTGATGGCGTACAAGGTGAGCGTCCAGCCGCGGGCGATGCGGTCGCGTCTTCTAGCTACCGGACTGGCGCGGGCTCACCGGGCAACGTTGTCGGCATCAGCATTGATACACGTTCGATCGAAGCGGGAGCGCTGTTTGTCGCACTGCGCGGCGCGGCGTCCGACGGCCACGACTATCTCGCGCAAGCCGTCGCGCGCGGCGCCGCAGCCGCAATCGTCGCAGCCGGACGCCGTCATCCTGATCTCGATTGCATCGAGGTTGACGATACGCTCGGCGCGCTCGGACGGCTCGCGCGGCACCATCTCGCGCGCACGCGCGCGGCCCGCGCACTACCGCTCATCGCAATCGGCGGCGCGGTCGGCAAGACCACGACCAAGGAACTCACCGCCGCCGTCGCTCGCGCGTTGTTCGGATCGACGCTTTCCACCCCGGGCAATCTGAACAATCTGATCGGCGTGCCGATGACGATCTTTATGCTCACCGGCGAGCATCGGGCGGCCATCCTCGAATGCGGCACCAACACGCGCGGTGAAATTCCCAAGCTCGCGCAAATCGTCGAACCGGACGTCGCAATGGTTCTCAACGTCGATCTCGAACACAGCGAAGGTCTCGGAACGCTCGACGATATCGCCGACGAGGAAGCCGCGCTGTTCTCGACCGCCCGGCGCTACGCGGTCGCGTCCGCCGACGAGCCGATGGTCCTGGCGCGAATTCCGAAACATCTGCGCCGAATCATATTTGGCAAATCCCCCAACGCTCACGTGCGCCTCGACAGTCGAAGCGCCGGCGCCCGCTCGCGCATCCGCGTCGAAGTCGACCGCGCCATGCTCGCCGCGGGAGTCAGACCTTTCATCGAAACTGAAATCGCGCTGCTGGGCGAAGCCGCCGCTCTCAACTGCACCGCCGCAATCGCTGGTGCCGCCGCGATGCGCACCGCACCGCTTGAATCGCGCGAGCTCGCTGCGATCGCCGACGCACTCGCGAGTGTCCAGCCGGTCGCCGGCCGCCTCGCCAGCACTTCGATCAACGGCATCTTCGTGATCGACGACACTTACAACTCGAACCCGCGCTCGATTCGCGCCGCGCTTGCGGCCGCGCGCGAGATCGCCGACGGTCTCGGCGCCCGTCTCGTGATCGCGATGGGTGATATGCTCGAGCTGGGCGAACAGTCTGCTGCCGCGCATCAGGAGGCGATTCGCGACGTGATGCACTCGCGGCCCGCCGCATTCGTCGCCGTAGGCCCCGAGATGAACTCCGCGCGCGCAGTGGTATCTCGCGATGCGGATACCGCCGGCGTACTCACCGCGCCCGACAGTATCGCCGCAGCAAAAATAATTTCGGAATCGGTGCGGCCCGGCGACGTGTTGCTGGTAAAAGGCTCGCGCGGAATCGCGATGGAACGGGTCATCGAGCGGCTCGGCTAACGCCGATCAATGGTCGCCAATGCTGCGGCTGATTTCGAGCCAGTTGGTGCCGTCCCACTTGAGCCTCAGCACGTCCACGGAGCCGCTCGCGATGCTGGACGAGGGCGCCGCGCCTCCCGTCCATTTGATTGCGCCGCTGGAGGTTGACCACGCCGGGCCTGCGGCAATCGTTCCGGTGATGTAGGACTCGATAGTCACGACCTGGTCGGCGACCAGGCCGGTCGTCGATAGCGTGTAGGTGAGTCCGCTCGTCGCGGTGGAAATTTTCTGGCATGAGTTCGTCGAGAACGCGAGCGTCGTGTTGGCCGAAGCCGTTCCGGCGTTCGAACACGCTTCTATGTTCGGCGCGTGATTCAGATAGCCGACTCGAACGACGCCGTTCTGCAGCCAGTCGGTGAACTCATTGAAGATCATCGCGTCGGGCGTGTTGCTGCCGTCGCCGTTACGAAACGGGCTCGGGTCGCCGTAACTGTTCTGCATCGAAAAGATTGGATCGGGGTTTGGTACGTTGCCGTTGCTGATTCCGCAAGTGGTGGTTCCGCCGCCGCAAACCCACGAGCTCTTGATCGCAGTTGGCCGATTCAACTGCATCAGGAATCCGTTCGGTCCCGGCTGATCGGCGATTCGCGACGCCTCGATGATGAAGTTGGCGGCGCCGCCCGGATCGAAGATGAAATACTGCGCGCCCTCGCTGGTCACGCCGGAAAACATCATGTTGCCGTCGGCGCCGCCGCCGAAGCGATCGCTAGTCCACGCTTCGATCTTGTTCTGCTCGAAGTCGGTGCCGTAAATCTCGAGCTGCCCCACGAAGTCCGATACGATCGCGATGTCATGGCCCGCGATCAGGCCGCAGCGAATCTCCTCGTTGTAAGTCTGGCCTCCGCCGCCGAAGAAGTAGCCCCACATACCGCCCTGCCCGTTGGAAGGGTTCGACACCTGCACGTCGCGAAAACTCAGGTCCTGCACGTTGCCGGTGGATCGATTCGCAACCCGAATCGCGATGCCCGCCCGGCCCAGTTCCACGCGCTCGAACGTGTCGTGCTGCGTGGGAACGCCGTCGCCACCGCCGCCAGTCGGGTAATTGTCCACGTCGATTATCACGCCGGCCGTGTTCCCGTTGATTCCCGAGACCGACAGCCCCGCGACTCGCGAGTCGGCCGCCTTGTTCATATTGATGACGGTGCCGCCCGTCACGCCGTGCCATTCGAGTTCGACCGGATGTCCGCCGTCGCCGTTCTGGGCGCCGGTCAGCGAGAGCGTGACGCCCCAGCATCCGTAGAGATTGAGCGATTGGCCGAGCGGGTAAGCGGAGGTCGCGGGAAACTCGACGATTCCACCGACCGTGCCGCCCGTGGCCGTGTGCGAGCAGATCGAACTTATCGCAGCGTTGATCGGCACGCTGTCATCATGGCGCATCGTGAACGATCCCGACTGCGCGGGCGCTATCGAAAGCGTCACGCTGGCGCCGCTAACACCCGTGATTTGTGCGAACAGATCCTGCGCGGCGGCGGCGGAAGGCATCGCCGTCCCGAAATCTTCATCGGTGCCGAACGAGTGTCCGAAGTCGCGATACGATTCCGCCGTAGCTCCCGGCGCACCCGCGTGAGGCATCACAGCGTGGAGCGTCGGCGTACATGAAGCGCCGCTGCACGAATAGATCAGATACGCGATGTCGTTGGCGGCGCCCGTCCAGCTCACCAGCAGGTTGTTGTTCGTGCTGAGCGTCGCGGGGCCCGCGCTCGTGGATACCGCTGCGGTCGGCGCCGACCAGCCACCGCCCTGGCTCACGCCGACAATTTGATAGGCGTAGGAAACGTTGCACGCAGTGTTGTGCGCGGGATTGCCGGACAGCGAATCGACCTGGCATCCGCCGCCATTGGCCGTGGTCTTGGTGATATCCGAAGTCGGATTCGGATTCATGTCGTAACTGTTCGGGACGACCGTCACGCCCGTCGGCGGATTCGCATTCGAGGCGGCGCCCGCATGATCGATCTTCACCCAATTCCCAATTTTGAAATCGCCGATTGAATTGACGGTGATCGTCGCATTGCCGGCGCTGGTGGTCGCGGTCGCCGTAACAAGCGAGCCGGTCGCGCCGAACGCTCTTACATTCTTAGCGCCGTTGAGGCTGACGTTGGCGATCGCGTCGCTGCCGTCGAGCTTCGAGCCCGACAGCGTGTTGAGCTGCGCTCCGGTCTGTCCGAACGCGAGCGCGTCGCCATTGACCGTCCCGCCAGCAAGGTTCGAAACCTTGTTGCCATTTGCGTTGAGCGCCGCTTCCAGCGCCGCGCCCGCGCACGCCCATTGTCCTCGAGTACCGAGAGCCCACGCACCGGCTCCGCCGCTCACGCACGGCGTCGCGCTCCTGCAGTCCTTGCAGAACAACAGCATCCCGTCCTGCTGTGGCGGCAGATTGGCAAAGCTCGGAGTTACTATTGAAGGTGCAATCGGCTGAGTACCGGAAAATCGATTGTTGACCGCTTCGCGGAACTGCAATCCCGCGCCGACGCCCGTGAAGTTGGGAATGGGCTGATAGGATCCGGGCGGTGGAAGATTCTGTCCGCGCGCCGCCCCGCTTACGCCGAGCAGGATCATCGCCGTGAAGGTCGCGCGCCGAAGCGTCGGCGAAATCTTTCGTCTCAAATCCATCACCATTCCACCGATCGCTCGCATTTGCCCAGCGCCTCAGAAGCCTATCGCGAACCAACAGAAGCCTTGTGAGGCGTCGGTGGAGTCGGGGCCGGGACTGTTGTTCCAGACCCAGAACTGCGAGGTAGTCGGCAAGTTGCCGGCGCTGACCATCGCAACGTCATCACCGGCCCCGGCGTGGCCGGGAGACTCGGGCGTCAACGTAACCGGCATGAACACTTCGCGCGCGTTGGGAAAAGCAATCGGAAAAGAATATGGCCCGTAAAGTCCCTCGCTCTGTTTGGTGCCCCAGTTCACCATACCCCACTGGATGATGTACTGAATCAGTCCCTTATTTATGTCGGCGACGGGAATTTTCAGATAGCCATTCTGCGCCATCAGGCCGGTGAACAACGCCTGGAACGCCTGCAACACGCCGATATTCGAGATATTCACGTCCTGGCGCTGCTTCAGGAACGCGGTGCGATTAGCCAGTTGCTGATGCGGCTGATTCGAAATGCCGGTCCCGCTGAAACTCGCGCCGCTGGCGGCGCCTTCGACCGGATCGGTTGCTTGTATCTGGTAAACCTCATTCGAGGTGAACTCGGCTGCGTCGATTAGTGTAGCCATTGACTACCTCAGAAGGTAAGCGTCCAGGTGCCGCTAATACTCATTCCCGCGCCAAAGACTATTGGCGCAATAGTCTTGCGCGCGAGCATCGGAGCCGGCGCGGTCGTGCCGGGGAGTCCTGTGCTCGCATGATTTGCAAAGATCGCGAGCTCCTGGATTGTGAGCCCCTGCGCGCCCGTTTCCGCCGTCGTCAGCGACCAATTGAGCGTCAAGCCGCCGTTGCCGTCCTCGCTGTGGCCGTCAAGCGCCTTGTAGTACGCGGGCGCGGTCAGCGCGGTGTCGGTCACCGCCGGTGCGTTCGAGCCCGTGCCGAATCCCACGGCCGCCGCGAATTCACCGGTGGTGTCGCCGCCGAGCAGCGCCGCAAGGGCCGGCAGCCCGGCGTTCACGAAAAGATTGCGGCCCCCGTACATCCACACGATCCGGTCGCGCTGGACGAGACAAATCCGCACGGTTCCAATTGGCCTTCTCATCTTAGCCTCCATGCAAGACGGCTGCGCCGTTGACGATCAGCGCCGAGTCCGCGACCGCGGGTTCGTTGGCACCGTAAGTTATCCCGCTGTGCGGATAGTGAGCGTCGTAAGCGGGAACAATCGGACCGTACCCATCGATTAGCGGTGCCGTCGCAATCGCAAATGCCAGCGCGTTGTCATTGGGAACAGGTGCGGAGTCGAGCTGATACTTCACGATTCCGCCGAGGGTCAGCTTGTCTGAAAGCAGCGGTCCCGCGTCGGAAATCGCCGGCACCGCAAACCATATCGAATCCATCCACGAGCGCGCGGGCTTGAAGAAATTCACCGCCGCTGCCGCCGTCGAAGCCGCACCAACTGAAACGCCCTGAGTGGCCGCGAGATCGATCATCACGCGGAACGCCGCCCAGCCCTGGCTCGACGGATACGCATCCCCACCCCAGCTCGACTGTCCTTCGAGCAGCGTGACCTGCGTCCATCCCAGCGACGCGAGCGCCTGCTTGATAGCCGACGGCGTTCCGCGAAATCGATGTAGCGCGATCGCGTCCTTGAGCAAATCGCGTTGCGCCGCCTCGGTTACAACCAGCTCCGTAACCAGGCCGCCGGACTCGATCAGGTTGTCGACGTCGATCAGCAAATCGATGTTGGTGAGAGCGTCAACCCCGAGCGCCACCGGCGCGATCAGTTGCCAGAGTGGAGATAGGATGTCGAATTGCCAGGCCAGTAAAGGCAACGCCGCCGCCGCCACCGAGTCGATTCTGTAGACCAGCAGGGTCGTGAGATCGAGCGCCGCGAGCCGCTCGATCAGCACCAACAACGCCTGCGTGCGCGTATCGTTGATCGACGGCGCGGCCGAAAGCTCGGGCATCAGCTGTGCTCCGTGCTAAACGCGGTCGTCAGCGAGATCATCGTACAGTTCGCCCACTGACCTGGATTAAGCGGAGTGAGTGTCGGCGAGGTGAGCGTCACGCCGTAGACGCCAGCGACCGACAACGCCGCGATTATCTGGCTCGGCACGATATCGCGCTGAATCTTGGCCGCAAGCTCGAGCGCCAGCTCCTCGACGGCGAGCGTCGCGGCGGTGATCGTCGCGGTCGGATCGGCATCCGAGTACAGCGTCACGGTCGCGGTGATCTGATAGTCCACCTCGGTCACCGCGAGCACGTTCACGGTGTCGGTGAGCGGACGCACGGTGTCGGCGTTCAGCACCGCAGCAACTTTCGCGAGTAGCGCGGAATTAGCAACACCTGCATTGTTGGGCGACGGCGACGGCTGCGCGGTCACGGGTCCCGTCAGCACGTACGCGTTTACCGAGCCGGGCGCGGGACTGACTATTTGCGCATCGACGATCGACGGGTCGGCGCCGATCGCGAAGAACCGGTAGGCACCGATCGGCCCAGCGACGCTGAACTGATTGGGGGCGGCCTGGATGCGCGTGCGCAGGTGATCGTCGGTCTCCGGCGCGGAGCCGCCGGTGGTCGTGCTGGTGTTGGTCACGCTCGCGATCAAGGCATTCGGATTCAGCTGGACGGTGACCTGCCCCGCCAAGTATCCATTCGCACCCGCTCCTGGAGCGGCCGCGGCGGCGGCGACACTGGCGATGGTTCCACCGGCGGGGATGCTGATCGTCGCGATTGTCGCGAACGCAAACTGCCCGTCGTTGGTGCCGACCAGCGTTCCCGCGGCAATCGTAAACGGCACCGTCAGCGCGCCGGTCAGCGTAAATTGCAGCGTCGTCACCGCGGGCTGCGACGCCAATCGAGTGACGCTCAGCAGTTGACCGAGATAGTCGAGCATCGGGAAGGACGCGAAGGCCAGCAGATTCTGCTCGCCCGCATACTGAATCGCGTTGCGCACCAGCGACTCGCGGTACGCGTACAAATTGATCAGCAGGCGCTCGACCTGCGCCGGTTGGAGCGTCCGGCCCGACGCAGCCTCGAATTCGGCAATCATGTCGGCAAGAATCCGATTTGGATCGAGCCCGTCCGCGTCGTTGACGAACACCGGCGGCGGCAGCGACGGAATTCCTGCACCCATCAACTCATCCTTTCATCGCGATCGGCGCGGCCCGGATTAGACCGTCGCTCCCGGGATTGTCACGATCGTGCTCTGAACGGGAGCGGCAGTCATGCCCAGCTTCAATTGCCAGTTGAGCGTCACGTCAAGATGCGCGCCCGTCTGCGCGCTCGCGTCATTCACCGGTTGCGCAGTCACCGAAAGCAGATTCACGCGCGGCTCCCAAATCGTAATTGCCGAAGTCAATTCGCTCACGATTGCGGGCAACGCCCGGTTGATCGGAAAATCGATGTACCGCCATATATCCGCGCCGAAGGTCGGCCGCAGAGGGTCGCTGCCGCGCGGTGTCGTCACGATAATCCCAAGGCATTGCTCGACGTCGGCGATTCCCTGCACTGCTTCATCGATGGCTCCCAGAGCCAGAGACCAGTCGACCGCCGTGATATCCGCAAGTGTGATCGCCCCCGCCGGCATCGT
>Ga0074046_10001543_pt1 | contig 20637 bp, 20 predicted proteins | sample BogForMeECP23OM3_FD_94441 | JGI IMG/M metagenome (GOLD analysis project Ga0074046, IMG submission 94441) | Bog forest soil microbial communities from Calvert Island, British Columbia, Canada - Bog Forest MetaG ECP23OM3 | ecosystem: Environmental > Terrestrial > Soil > Wetlands ... | reverse complement strand
CGTCAACCATAGCGCTGAGACGCCGCCAACTTGCTGCCCTTCATTGACTTGCCCCACCCCCAGTCCTAAGATTTCAGCCAAATGATCGGCCAGACTATCTCGCACTACCGCATCGTCGAGAAGCTAGGCGGTGGCGGCATGGGCATCGTCTACAAGGCCGAGGACACGCGGCTGCATCGCTCCGTCGCCCTCAAGTTCTTGCCAGATGATGTTTCCCGCGACCCGCAAGCATTAGCCCGCTTTCAACGCGAAGCCCAAGCCGCATCCGCACTGAATCACCCCAATATCTGCACAATTTACGACATTGTCGAGCAGGACAGGCAGTCCTTCATCGTCATGGAGTTTCTGGACGGGCTGACGCTGAAGTACCGCATTGCAGGTCGTCCACTGGAAATTGAGACCCTGTTGTCGCTCGGAATCGAGGTCGCGGACGCGCTCGATGCGGCTCATGCCGCTGGTATCCTTCACCGCGACATCAAGCCCGCCAACATTTTCGTCACCAAGCGCGGCCACGCCAAGATTCTAGATTTTGGGCTGGCGAAAGTCGTGACTCCCACGAGTTCTGCCAGCCAAGTTGCAGCGGCTGGCACACAGACCGAATCGGTTGACGAGCAACACCTGACGAGCCCGGGTTCTGCGCTCGGCACCGTCGCTTATATGTCGCCAGAGCAGGTAAGGGCTAAGGAACTGGACGCACGCACGGACTTGTTCTCGTTCGGAGTCGTCTTGTACGAGATGGCCACAGGCACGTTGCCTTTTCGTGGTGAGAGTACAGGGGTGATCTTCGACGGGATCTTGAACCACGCTCCGGTACCTCCGGCGCGGCTGAATCCCGACGTGCCGCCCAAGCTGGAAGAGATCATCAACAAGGCTTTGGAGAAAGACCGCAACCTGCGCTACCAGCACGCCTCAGAGATGTGCACCGACCTGTCAAGGCTGAAGCGCGATACCGAATCCACCAGAATCGCTGCCACACCAGCATCACCTGATAAGACGCTCCAACGTCGCAAGCTCTGGGTGGTCCTAGCCGCCTGCATCGCCGCCATCGGGCTGGCGGCAGGTAGCGCTTGGTACCTGCGGTCTGGCAGGACAGCCCAGATCGATTCTATTGCCGTGCTCCCCTTCACCAACGCAGGTGGAGATGCCAACGCCGACTATCTCAGCGACGGCGTCACCGAATCGCTGACCGACAGTCTCACACATGTACCGCAACTCAAGGTAAAGTCTCGCCACTCCGTATTCCACTTCAAAGGAAAAGATGTAGATATGCAAAAGGTCGGCGATGCTTTGGGTGTCTCCGCACTTGTGAGCGGACGGGTAACGCCGCACGGGGACAATGTGGAGGTGAGCGCCGAGATTACCGAGATTCGGGACAACACCGAAATCTGGGGGCAGCACTACAGCGGCAAGAGCACGGAGATCATTTCCTTGCAACAGCAGATTGCGGGCGACATCGCGGAAAGGTTGCGTCCCAAGCTCAGCCCTTCAGAAAAGCAGCAAGTCACCAAGCAGGGCACGCAAAATCCAGAAGCCTACGAGCTGTATTTGAGGGGTCGTTACTACTGGAACAAACGAACGGCTTCGGACATTGCCACGGCCATCTCCTATTTCAATCAAGCCATTGCTAAAGACCCCGGCTACGCTTTGGCGTATTCGGGTCTGGCCGATGCTTATATGGTATTGCCTAGTAGCTGCTGTGGTGGCAGTCCCAGCGAAAACTATCCGAAGTCGAATGCTGCCGCCCGCCGGGCGCTGGAGTTGGATGCGACCTTGGCCCGTCCCCACGCCGTTCTGGGCTTCAGCGAGATGGAGTACGACTGGGATTTTGCCGGAGGGGAGGCTGAGTTCAAGAAAGCCTCCGAACTCGATCCCAATGATGCCACGGCCCACCAATGGCACGCGAATCTTATTAGCTATATTTGGGGCAGCGAGCAGGAAGCTCTTGCTGAAATCGAGCGTGCTCACCAGCTCGATCCGCTGTCACCAGCCATCAGCGTGGACGCCGGCCGTGATCACGAACGGGCGCGACAGTACGACGAGGCCATTGTAATCTGTGAGAAGGTAGCAAATGAGAACCCGACCTTCGCCAAAGCGCACCTTTGTTTAGCTCACTCTTATTGGGCGAAACGCATGTACCCGCAGGTCATTGCAGAACTCAGGGCCTTTGGCCAGCTCTCCGGTGACCGAAACGAATCTGATTTCGCTTCTGCTATGGAACAAGGATTTCGTTCAGCGGGCTGGAAAGGCGCTCTCACCAAAGGCATTGAAACCCGGCAAGCGCAGCGTCAGAGCGGATATTCGTCTGCCTACGCGATTGCTAGGCTTTATGCCGAATTGGGAGACAAGGATCAGGCTTTCAAGTGGCTGAACACCGCTTATCAGGAGCGCGACACAAATCTGCCAGAGGAGAGGACTGACTTCTTACTCGATCCCCTCCGTTCCGATCCCCGATTTGCTGAGCTGGTGCACAAAGTGGGGCTGCCGCAGTAGGAAGCTCAACTCGGCCATCTGATCGGCCATCCGACATCCATTCTGAAGCAAGCCAAAGCAGAGTACGCGAAGCTGCAGTAGCAGCATGGCGATCTTCCAACCATGCCTGACCTGCTTGCACATGAATTGTCAACTGACGCTATCAGGCAATTGCGCTCATTGACGCGTCAACAAGCGCAATCGTGATTTTTCCACAACTCCCCCTATCGGTTCCATTGACAAACGTCCCTGTTGAATGCATTCTTCCTGCCCAAGCGTGGGCTCGGTCCCAGCGGATCTCGTCCACTACAGAACGCTCAAACCTTCAATCTAAGGAGACAATAATGAGGAAACTAGGTGTCTGTGTGTGTGTGTTGGCGATATTGTGTGGGGCGCCTTATCTGTTTGCGGGATCCTACATCATGGGATATACGCCCGCCGGGGGCGTCACCATCGCTTCAGGAGGCGGCGCTCCGTACACATCGTCCCCCGCCCTTTTCGCCTACACCGGCTTCAATAGCAGCGATTATCAATCGCTCTACTATGGAGTCAACTATGTAACCAACGTGGCGCAGTCGGACGTTTCGAATCCGGGGATTATGACGTTCCAGGGCTACAACTCGGTCACTGGTCTCCTTGCTTGGGGATCCAGCCAACCCTGGACTTTCCAGGATACCCTCGCTCTCGTACCGGTCAGCACCTATACCCAGCTCATTGTTCAAATTCAGCCCTACCCCAACCCGCCTGCATTCATGGGTTCGGGCTTCCTGACCGGCCAAACCACCACAAAAGGTGCGCTCGGCATCACCAACAGCGGAAACGCGAATGATCCACTGTTCCAAGTCGTCAGCGGCGGGGCTTATCAAATCACGTTTCAGTTTCAAACCTGGGATGGTACGCAGGGAAACATCGGTAATGGCGAGGATCTCCTCGACTTTTACACCGCCAACAACGGTGGCAACCCCACCACCGTGTTCAACACCTCCGTTGATTTCGAGTTCTGGTGGAGCATCCCGAAAACGACCGCCAAGACGGTTCAGGTTGGCACCTGCAAAACCAACTTGAAGAATTATGCGACGATTCAAACCGCAGTCAACGCTGTTCCGTCCGGAGCCACCATTCAGGTCTGCCCGGGCACCTATAACGAACAGGTAACCATCAGCGCTCCGCTCACGCTGGAAGGCATTGCCAGCGGCACCAGCCAGGCGGTAATCCTGAACGTCCCCGGTGTGTTCGAGCAGAACGGGACTGGCCCGGTCAGTTCGTACCCGATCTTTGCGCAAATCCTGGTGCAGGATGCCGGACCGGTCAACATCTCCGGCCTCACCATCGATGGCAGCAATTCCGGTTGTCCAGGAGGTGCGGCGGCCGGCGTCGTATACCTGAGCGCCAGCAACCCATCCTCGGGCAAACTCAGTAGTTCGGTCATTCGCAACACGGCCAGCGGATGCGGTGGGCAAGGCGCAGCGGTCTATGCAGAAAACGGATCCGGATTTGCTTCGGCGATTACCGTCCAGGGCAACAGCATTCACTCCATCAATGGTGGAGGCATTATCTTTGGTCCCAATATGAGCGGCGCCATCGCCTCGAACACGATCGTCCAAGCCAACGGCGGACTCATGTTCCAGAACGCCGGGCCCAATATAAAGGCAACCTCCAACACCATCACGCTCACGCAGAACGCGATCAGCCTGAATTCGGCGACTGGCGTTACCGCGCAAACCAACCAACTCGTCAATACCAGTAACAAAGCCATCTCTCTGCAAGACAGCACCGGCGGGAGCAACAACGTCACCAAAAACACGATCAATGAAGCCAACTGCGGAATCTCCACCAGCGGCGCAGCCACGAGTGACATTTATTTTCCGAACACGGTGCTGAACGCCGTCTCATCGACGTGTCAATAGCCGGATCGGACTCGCGGTCTTGCTGCTAACCTCGCTCTGGGCGGCCTCGCAGAGGCCGCCCGGAAATTAAACCCAACCGCGAAAAGTAAAATGATCTTGCGAACGCAGGCCGCTGGATGAGCGTCCCCCCAGCGAACCTTCGGCACGTTTCCTGAATCGAAAACGCCGGTCCGCCATCTAAACGGCATTGCTTGCGGAGTCTTGCACCGGCGCCTATGGATCTTCTTTACCAATATTCCAAACAGTACTGGAAGCTGTTTGTGGTCGCGCTTTTGCTGGCTGCCACCAACCAGATTTTTTCTCTCCTTGATCCGCTGATTTTTCGGCATGTGATCGACAGCTATGCCACCAGGTATCACCAGTACACGCAGGGGCAGTTCGTCCGGGGGGCGGGCCTTCTGCTGCTGGCGGCGGTGGGAGTGGCGTTTGTATCTCGCGTCGCCAAGAATTTTCAGGACTATTTCGTGAACGTGATCGTGCAGCGCTTGGGCGCCAGCATGTACTCGGACGGAATCCGACATTCACTCGATTTGCCCTACCAGGTCTTTGAAGACCAGCGCAGCGGCGAGACCCTGGGCAAACTGCAAAAAGTTCGCAGCGATGTGGAGCGGTTCATTACCGCTGCCATCAATGTGCTGTTCATTTCACTCATTGGCATTGTCTTCGTGATGATCTACGCCTTCCGGGTGCACTGGTCGATTGCTCCGGCGTTTCTGATTACGGTTCCACTCCTCGGAATTATCAGCTCGGTGCTGAGCAAGCGGATCAAGAAGATGCAGAAGACCATTGTCGCCGAAACCACTGCCCTGGCGGGTTCGACTACCGAGTCGCTGCGCAATATTGAACTGGTGAAGAGCCTGGGACTGGCGCATCAGGAAGTGGATCGGCTCAACGGGATCACAGGAAAGATTCTGAAGCTCGAATTGAAGAAGGTGAAGTACCTGCGCAGCCTGAGTTTCATCCAGGGTACAGCGGTCAACGCGCTGCGCACCAGCATTTTATTCTTGATGCTATATCTGATTTTTCGCCAGCAGATAACGGTCGGACAATTTTTTGCATTGATGATTTATTCGTTTTTCATCTTCACGCCGTTGCAGGAACTGGGGAACGTCATCAATATCTATCGCGAAACCGAAGTCTCGCTGAACAATTTCCAGCAGATTCTCGACACGCCTCGCGATCCCAGGCCCGCTGATCCGGAGCCGGTTGACGAACTGATGACGCTGCAATTTGAGCGGGTAAGTTTTCAGCATCAGAGTTCTGCCATGCTGGCCTTGGACGAAATCAGCTTCAGCGCAGCTCGCGGAGACACGATTGCGTTTGTCGGACCGTCCGGGGCAGGGAAGTCAACCCTGGTGAAGCTTCTGGTCGGCTTGTACGCTCCGAAAGCGGGCGAGATTCTTTACAACGGGATTCCGTCGAATCGCGTGGACCTGGATATATTGCGGGAGAAGATCGGATTTGTGACGCAGGACACGCAGCTGTTCTCGGGCTCGATTCGCGAGAACCTGCTCTTTGTGAATCCTAAGGCTACCGACGAGGAATGCATGGAAGTCTTGCAGCAAGCCGCCGCGCACAGCTTGCTTTCGCGCGCCGACCGCGGCTTGGACACGCTGATCGGTGAAGGTGGCGTCAAGGTTTCGGGAGGCGAGAAGCAGCGGCTTTCGATTGCTCGGGCACTGTTGCGGCATCCGCAGTTGCTGGTGTTCGATGAAGCGACGTCTTCGCTCGATTCTTTGACGGAAGAAGAAATCAGCCGCACCATCCGCGAAGTCGCAACCAATCAGGAGGCGATCACCATTCTGATCGCGCATCGCCTGTCCACCGTGATGCACGCCGACCGCATCTACGTGTTGGAACGCGGACGGATTGTCGAATCCGGACGGCATTCTGAACTGCTCGACCAAAGAGGCCTGTACTACGCGATGTGGCGGCAGCAGGTTGGCGAACGCGAAGCGGTGGCCGAGGCGAGATGACTGCGGGAAGCCTGATTGAATTGTCATCCTGAGCGAAGCGAAGGACCTATGCATTCTGTCGGCGCTGACGAAATACATAGGTCCTTCGCTTCGTTCAGGATGACAATGTGGATTAGTGCCGAGAACTTGTGAGACGGGCCACAATGCTCTCACGTGATCACGGGCAGGTTGCTCATCCCGTCTGTGCCGAACACTCGCCGGTAGCGTTCGATTTCTTCCGGCGTGCCGAGCGCTTTGGCGTAGTTATCAGAGAGCTTCACGGCGGGCTTGCCTTCGACGGTGGAGACCTTGCAGATCAGGCTGACGGGGTCAAAGTCGCCGCCGCCGGCGGGATCGCAGCCGCGGAAATCGTTGGTCAGCAAAGTTCCCCAACCGGCGCTGAAACGAATGCGGCGGCCGGGCGTCCACTTCTTACGATCCTCAAAATCGACGGCGGCGCTGAAGTCTTTTATGTTGACGCCGGTTCCCATCGTTCCGCCAAAATAGGCGTGCAAGCCCAGAATGTCATCCACGTCGAGCGAGTCGGACGCGATCAGGCGCTTCTCTTGCGGATTTTTGCCGCGCGCCTGCAGCCACTGAATATACTCGTCGCCGGCAATGTAGGGATCTTTGCTATCGACGCGCTGGCCCGTCCAGTCGGCCGCCCAGTCGGGGGCGTGCTCGAGAAATTGCGTGGTGCCAAAAGTATCCGGCAGCATGATGCGCAGAGCGCCATGGTAGGTCGCCTGCCATAACTCCAGGACGCGGTACTGCGAAGCTTTCAGTGCCTCGTCGTCGTCATTCGACGTGAGCGCCGCCAGGACCATGGGAATTTCATGCGCGTTGGTTCCGATGGCTTCCAGATCGTGCTTATGAGCGAGGAAGGCGTTGGAGGTTCCGGTGAAGGCGCTGCCCAGATTCGCCGCCATGGCGTTGACCACGTATTCCTGCCAGAGGAAGCTGTGGCGGCGGCGAGTTCCGAAATCGGCTACGGCCAGGCCGGGGACGCCGCGCAGCCGCTCGATTTTGTGCCAGAGCTTGGTTTTTGCCCGGGCATAGAGGATGTCAAGGCCGAACTCGCGCAGCTTTTTCAAACCCGCCCGGGTCTTGAGCTCGTCGAGAATTGAAAGCACATAGAGCTCCCACATCGTGGTCTCGGCCCAGAGGCCGTCGAAAGTGAGATCAAACTGGCCATCCTTGATCGACAGCTTATAGTCTGACAACCGGAAATCGCGCTCCAGCCATTCCAGAAACGCGGGTTCAAAAATTCCGCTGCGACCGTAAAACGTGTTGCCGGCGAGCCAGACCAGTTCTGACCGTCGAAAACGGAGGCCGCGAACGTGTTCCATCTGGTGGAGCAGTTCCTCCCGCGGAAACATTTCCGCCAGGCGCACGGAAGTGGAGCGGTTCAGCAGAGAGAACGATACGCGGGTTTTCGGGTAATGCTTCCAGATGAACTGGAGCATAAGCAGTTTGTAGAAATCCGTATCGAGCAGGGACCGTATGACCGGGTCTAGTTCGAAGTTGTGGTTGTGCGCCCGCTCGGCGAAGTTGACGATCATTGCATGTTTTCTCGGGTACTATCCTCTGTGACCGCCCTGAGAAAATCAACCGCATGAACTAGTGAGGTGCCTTTTCTCATGGTTTGACTGACTTTCGGAAGGCAAACAAGGTACTATCAAGTTTCCGCATGAGACTGCCCCGGCCCCTTGCTGCCGCACCCCGAAGTTGCGCATCGCTATTTCTTGCGATCGGGCAAACCCGTGGCTGGGCGGAGGTTCCCGGGCGTGCGCTGCACGCGCTGGCGGTCGGGGTTCTGCCCGCGATGTTCCTGCTGCGATCGACTCGCGACGAAATTTACAACATTCTATGGGCGCTGGTGTTCGGTTTTGCCACGCTGAACATTTTGAGCCTGGGGGCGCGCCATTTCGAGCAGGAGAAGAGTGGCCTGAGTTTTGGCGAGATTCTGGCCATCCTGGTGGTGCTGGTGTCGCTGGTGCTGCTGGGTTGGGAGATGCTGTATCTGTTCCACATTTTGCCCATTCGTCTCACGCCGCGCTGACCTTGCGCTAACCCCGCGCTGGCCCCGATTGCGGTATGATCGCCAGTGGTGAAACGCGAATCCAATTTCCGTGAGTCTAGTTTTGACGTGACTTGCCCGTGCTGCGGCGCGGTCCTGAAGATCGATCCGGCGACGCAAGGCATCATCGCGCACACCGCGCCGGTCAAGCCGAAAACCTTCAACGACATGGAAGAAGCGGCGCGCGCCATGAAAGAGCAGGACAGCCGGCGCGATTCGATCTTCCGCCAGTCGATGGAAGCGCAAAAGCACGCCTCGGAACTGCTGGAGAAAAAATTCCAGGAGGCGGTCAAGAAGGCCAAAGAAACGCCGGACACGGGAAAGCCGATCCGGGACTTCGATTTGGACTGAGCGCTTGCCGCTTTCTCACCGCCGAGACGCCAATACGCCGAGAAATGCAAACGTTGAATGACTAAACCTCTTCTTCTTGGACATCGTGGGGCGCGCGCTTTCCGGCCTATTCCTGAAAATACGCTCGCATCGTTCGAGCTTTGCCTGCAGCACGGCTGCGACGGGTTTGAATTCGACGTGCGGCTTTCCTCCGGCAGGCAGGCCGTGATCTGCCACGACGCGGCGGTTGGCGGAATGCGGATTGAGAACACGGCTTCGGACAACTTGCCGTTGCCCACGCTGGAAGATGTTCTGCGGCAGTTTTCGCAACGGGCGTTCCTCGATATTGAGTTGAAGGTCGCTGGGCTGGAGCGGCAGGCTCTGGCGGAGTTGCGCAAGTATCCGCCGCAAAAGGGATACGTAGTTTCGTCGTTTCTTCCTGACGCGCTTACTGCAATCCGCGATCTCGACCCGGCGATTCCGCTGGGATTTCTTTGCCAGTCGAGAGACCGGCTGCGCGGTTGGCGCAAAAGCCCGGCGGAGTGGGTGATTCCGCAGTTCGAACTGGCGGATCGGGAATTGGTCGAAACGGTGCATGCGGCAGGGAAGAAGATCATGGTTTGGACAGTGAATCGTGCTGAGCACATGCGGGAGTTCGCAGCGTGGGGCGTGGATGCGATCATTTCAGATGAAACGGAACGACTCGCAGAGATTGTTCGCGCGCCTTGACGACCTCAGTCCTTGGGAAGCTCTGGTGCGCTACTCCGTGATGACGTGGTCCGCCCACTCTACTAAAGACACGAAGATTGTGGGATTTCCAAACTTGGCGCCAAAGTTTGCCAGATCTTCTTCGGTGACGCCGCGAGCGCGAGAACAGGCGCCGCAAGCGTAGATGGGAACTTTTCTGGCGGCGAGTTTGGTCAGGGACTCCACAACAGGCGGCCAACCCACCGGAGTTACAGAGTTCGCCACTGCCTTGCGCATCAGCGATACGGCTTCACCCAGCAAATAGATCTGCACATCGTGGCCCGCTTCCGACAACGCGAGTCCATGGGAAAACGGGAAGGCGGCTTTGGTAGGGTCGTCGGATCCCCAAGCGCTCTTCATCATGATCTTCAGGGATTTCTTGGAAGGTTGGGCTTGTGCCTGCATGACCCCCGCAGTGAGAAATGGGAGAGCAACAATCTGAGACAGCTGGGTCAGAAATTCACGCCTTGCCATGCGATCCTCCAGTCATTTGATTTACGAACAGAAGGGCCACATCTTACACGATTCTGGGTTGCCAGAACCGGGCTCAGTTCCGCAATTTTCGGCCGGGCAGTTTGCCCCTGCCAGATTGCTCATTTACATTGGAAGGTCATGTCCACCACCGGCGAACGATTCGAGCGAGCGGTTCAGATCATGGCGCGGTTGCGGGCTCCGGGTGGATGCCCATGGGATCGCGAGCAGACCTTCGACACCATCAAGCCCTACACCCTGGAGGAGACTTACGAAGTCCTCGAAGCCATTGACAATCGCGACTGGCCGGAACTGACCGGTGAATTGGGCGACCTGCTGTTGCAGGTGCTGTTCTATTCGCAGATGGCGAGCGAGGAAGGGCACTTCTCGCTGGATGACGTGCTGGACCGGCTTTCGAACAAGCTGGTGGACCGGCATCCGCACGTGTTTGGCGATGTGAAAGCCGACACTCCCGCCGAAGTGCTGCGCAACTGGGAGGCGCTGAAAGCGCGGGAGAAAGAGAAGAAGAAGCCTCTGGCGGCACGTGCGGACGAGGATACGGAACACGATGCCTCCACGCAGTCAGTGCTTGCCGGCGTTTCGTCGAAAATGCCGTCGCTGATGGAGGCTTACAAGCTTAGCTCGCGCGCAGCGCACGTGGGATTTGACTGGACGGAAATCGAAGGCCTGTTCGCCAAGCTCGAAGAAGAGACAGCGGAGTTGCGCGAGGAGTTGAAGGCAGCGCCGGCGTTTCCGTTCAAGGGTCAATCGGCCGGGAAGGGAATCGCCGGATCGGGAAGGCCGCAGGTTTCGCCCGAGCTGCGGGAGAGTCTCGAAGATGAAGTGGGAGATCTGTTCTTCGTCATGGTGAACATTGCACGATATTTGTCGCTTGATCCGGAATCGGCGCTGAGGAAGACGAATCGCAAATTCAAGCGCCGGTTTCAATGGATGGAGGAACGTCTGCGCTCAAGTGGGCGAGCCCCGCAGCAGGCGTCGATGGACGAACTGGAAACACTTTGGCAACAAGCGAAGCAGGAGGAAAAACAAGGGTGACCGCGACAACCCGCGAAGTGATTATCCGCAAGTGCGAAGCGCTGGCCGAGATGCAGGCCTGTTTTGCGTTGCAGAAAGAGGTATGGAAGTTCTCGGATGCGGAACTGGTTCCGGTGCGGTTGTTCGTTGTGGCTTCGAAGATCGGCGGCCAGGTGGTTGGGGCCTTCGACCATGGGGAACTGATCAGCTTTGCGCTCGCCATCCCTGGAATGCGCAACGGACACTGCTTCCTGTACTCGCACATGCTGGCCGTGCACGAGCAATATCGGAATGGGGGCCTGGGCCGGCGGATGAAGCTCTGGCAGCGTGAAGATGCTCTGGCACGGGGTTTCGAGCTGATGGAGTGGACGTTCGATCCGCTGGAGATCAAGAATGCGTACCTGAATATCGAGAGGCTCGGCGCGATCGCCCGGCGCTACAACGTGAATCAGTATGGGATCACATCGTCTCCGTTGCAGGGCGGTTTGCCCACCGACCGACTGGTGGCGGAGTGGTGGATGAAGTCGAAGCGGGTCCAAGCGGTCCTGACGGAGGCTCCACGAGCTAAGTTCGAATGCAGGGCGCGCATCGAAGTGCCTGCGGAAATCTATGCCTGGAAGGCCGCAGCGGCGACGCGTACGCGGGCGCTGGCGGTGCAGGGGAACAATCGCGAACGGTTTCAGCAGGCGTTTGCCCAAGGACTGAGCGTGCTCGGCTATGAGCGCGACGATCGCGGGAATGGCCGCTTCCTGCTGGGGGAGTGGGACGAGAACTGGCACTATTAATGAAGTTCGCAGCATATATGTTGTCATCCTGAGCGAAGCGAAGGACCTCCGCATTCTGCAGGCGCGAGCGAGGTGCATAGGTCCTTCGCTTCGCTCAGGATGACAGTGATTCAATGGAGTACACTCGCTTGCTCTTGCTGGTGCGCCCTTCTATACTTGCGAGTCCCTATTCTTCAATTCCGCTTCGAGTAAGCCTGGTTCAGCGATAACTAAGTCATGAAAATCGAATCCATAACTCTACGTGAGATCCACATGCCGCTCGTGCATTTTTTTGAAACGAGCTTTGGCCGCACTTACAGCCGCCGCATTTTGCTGGTGAGCGTCGAGGCCGATGGAGTGCGCGGGTGGGGCGAGTGCGTCGCCGGGGAGGATCCGTATTACAGTTCGGAATGGATCGAAACCGCGTGGCCCACGATCAAACATTATCTGGCGCCGCTGCTGCTGCAAAGCGAGTTAGCAGCCGGGAGGGATTGTGCGGCGCGGTTCGCCAGAGTCCGTGGCCACCACATGTCGAAAGCGGCGCTCGAAAATGCGGTTTGGGACGCCGAGGCGCGGCAGAAACAACAGCCGCTCTGGAAATTGCTGGGAGGAACCCGGCGCGAGATCGCTTGCGGGGATTCGATTGGCATTCAGGACTCGCCGGAACAGCTTCTGCAGAAAATCGAAACCGAACTGGCGGCGGGCTACCGGCGGATCAAGATCAAGGTGAAGCCGGGATGGGATCTGAAGGTGCTGGAGAAGGTGCGCGCCCGCTGGGCGGATATTGTTCTGAGTGTGGACGCGAATTCGGCCTACACGCTCGACGAAGTCGAGCACCTGCGCAAATTCGATGCCTTCAACCTGCTCATGATCGAGCAGCCGTTGTGGAACGATGAAATCTATCTTCACGCGCGTCTGCAGAAAGCTCTCCGCACAGCGATTTGTCTGGATGAATCGATTCAGAATGCGCGCGATGCCGATTTTGCGCTGGAGACCGGGGCCTGCCGGATCCTCAACGTCAAGGTGGGCCGGGTGGGCGGCTTCGGCGAGGCCAGGAAAATTCATGATGTCGCCCTGCGTCACGACGTTCCAGTGTGGTGCGGCGGGATGCTGGAATCCGGAGTGGGAAGGGCGCACAACATCGCCTTGTCGACGCTCGAAGATTTCCGCTTGCCCGGAGACGTGTCGGCGTCGAAGCGCTATTGGAAGCAGGACATCATCGAACCGGAAGTGGAAGTCCGCGCCGATGGCACGATTGCCGTCAGCGACGCGCCCGGGACGGGCTACCGCGTATGCGAGGACATGGTGCGGAAGTTCACCGTGCGCGAAGAAACGTTTCGCGCCGGCAAGGCGTAAACAGCGGCCGGTGGACGACTCTGGGGCAAGCGGCAACATTCCCTTTATGACTTTGTCATCCTGAGCGAAGCGAAGGACCTGCTTTTTGCGGCGGACTGCGGATCCCTCGCTTCGCTCGGGATGACAAGCTATAAAGAAGATTCCTCTTTCTTCAGCAATTCCAGTGCCTGGGCGAACGTCAGGTCCGGGGGAACCTGCTTGAATCCACTGAAAACCTCAGTGGAGACAATGGAAAGATTCTTCACCAGCAGGATCTTTCCGGTGAAGTTCAGGCTCATGCTTGAAATTTCCCAGAGATCGTCGCCCACCTCTTGCTGATGAACTACAAAGCGGCCGCCGCGATCGAGGTGTCCGAGAATGCCCCAGCCGAAGCTGACTTCTTTGAAGAGCGTGCCGTCAATGCTGGCTATGCGGTTAGTGACGGCGTCGATCAACACGTAGCCCTGCATTCCGGTCAGGACGTCTTCCACGTGCGACGGTGGCTGGTAGCCGGGATTGGGACGGAATTGCAACTTGACCAGAGGGTCGCCAACTCGGCCAATGCCTTCCGATCCCCGTTCTTCTCCGGCGTATTCATACAAGAAGGCATCAGGTAGCGCGCGCACGATGCGCAGCGTGCGCTCGGCCTCCTCGTGTTCCTTATCGCGCTTCTTCTTCAATTCGTCCGGATTGTTGACGAAGCGTTCGACGCGTGCCTCTTCGTCCCGGCGCTGTTCCGGAGTCAGAAGCTTCCCGTTGTAGGCGACGACCAGGCCAGCTGTAGCTTCCCTGGTCTCGACATAGAGTTTTGTGGTGGACCCCTTAGGCGTGGTCTTGGTGCCGCGAAATAGAAAGTGGGCGGTTTCGTCATTCGCCGCCTTGATTTCGTTCTGCACCGCTTTGCGCACCAGTGCCGCCGGATCGTGATAGGAAGAAATTGTCGCTGGCTGTCTGGCAAAACTGGTTGTGGCGAGCAAGAGAATCCACCCACCCGCCTGCGACGCTAACCCCATCCAATGATGGTAGCAAAACCGCAGCAAGCGTCGACGCCATAACTGTAAGTTCCTGACAGAGAATGATTTCCCGTGAACGCCCCGGACTGGAAGCGAGCGGATGATTTACAATCAGTGGATTCGCGGCGACCAGAGCGCGAGGAAGATGGAGGCCCTGCATGGAAACTCCCCAAACCGGAGAGTTCGCCCTGATCGGCAAGTCGGTGGTCATTAAGGGAGAGCTGTCGGGATCAGAAGATTTGTACGTGGATGGCCACGTCGAAGGCAAAATTGAGCTGCGCAACAACAGCTTGACGATTGGCCCCAACGGAAATGTGAAGGCCAACGTCACCGCGAAAGCCATAGTGATTCAGGGTAAATTGGAGGGGGCCGTGAACGCTTCCGATCGCGTGGAACTGCGAAAGTCGGCGGTCGTAACCGGCGACGTGACCACGCAGCGCATCGCCATTGAAGAGGGCGCGTTTCTGAAAGGGAAGGTCGATATTCAGAAAGAAGCCGCCAAGGCGTCTGCGTAGGGAACCGCGCGCCGATCGAGCGTATGGCATCTGTTTCTGACAATCTAATGAAATTCTTTCGGAGTTCTTCGAACCAGACTGCAACTCCTGCCGTTCCGCAGAAGCTGACCCGCCGGTCGAGCGGCATCGGGGAGGTTTCGCGTCTGTTGAATTCCGAGGAGGGGTTGTGCGTGCTCGACATGGGCGCAACCTCCGCCAGCAACATCCGCTTTTTTACCGGCAAGGGACACAAGATTTACAGCGAAGACCTGCTCTGGTCTTCGCTCGATCCGGCGCTCCGTATTCAGGACAGCGCCGGCAACCCGGCTCTCGACACCAAAAAGTTTCTCGATGAGAACCTGGTATACCCGAACGCTCGCTTCGACGTGGTGTTGTGCTGGAACCTTCCGGATTATATGGAAGAGAGCCTGGTGAAGCCGACCATCGATCGTCTGTGGTCAGTGATGAAGCCGGGCGGGTTCCTGCTGGCGTTCTTTCACACCCGCGATGCCGGCCCGGACTCGATCTGCTATCGCTATCACGTGACCGGCACCGACCTGCTGGAGATGCAGGAAGTGAAGTTCGCGCCGCCGGGATCTCCCGCGTCGGAAAAGAAATCTCCCCGCCTGCAGCGCGTGTTCAACAACCGGCACATCGAAAACCTCTTCCGGGATTTCGCGTCGATCAAGTTTTTCCTCGCGCGCGATGCCATCCGGGAAGTGCTGGTCGTCCGCTAAATCGTGTCCCGAGTTAGGGGCATAAATCCCATTGTCATCCTGAGCGAAGCGAAGGACCTATGTACTTGGCCGCTGCAATATTTACGAGGATTTGCAGATTGGACACGTCTTCGCATGAGCCAGCCGCGCTTTGTGAGCCTGCTGATACGCTTCCATTTCTTCTTTGTGATGCTTCCGTTTTGCCTTCTCCGAAAGCCTCGGCTTGACTTCATTGCGGTACAGAAAAGAAGTCCAAGCCGCGTGCGCGCGGTTCTCCCGATCTTTTAGTTTCTTGTAAGTGGCGCAATCCGACTCGGTCATAGCTTGAATTGATGATAGTCGAAATGCCTTCGCCCATTCCTGTTTTCGCCGATCTCTTGTTAAGATGTACTGTCAGGCATCGGTTCCGCGCGACGTTTTCCCGCCAACCCCGCCAGGTCCGGAAGGAAGCAACGGTAACGGGCTCTTTCGTGTGCAGTGGAGCGCCGGTGCCTGGCTTTTGTTTTTGTTTGTGTGGGGACGGGCGTCTCGCCCGTCCGGGCCGAGCGCAAGCTCGGCAGTTGCCGGCGATCACAACAACTCTGGATTCGCTACGAAGTAGTGTTGATGCCATGACGCTCCGTCTTTATTACGACAGTTCCGAAATCCACGAATTCGATTCCGTGGTCGAAGAAGTTAGGCCTCCTTCGCCTGAGCAGTCGCGCCCGGCCGTCATTTTGCGGGAAACCGCTTTCTACCCCACCAGCGGCGGCCAGGTCCACGACACCGGATGGCTAACGGTCAATGGCGGCGAACGCCTGCGAGTGGCGGAAGTTGCCGATACGGAGGTCGGCAGGATCGTCCACTACCTGGAAGCTCCTGCGCCTCCGCTCGCAGGCGCTGCCGTCCACGGCAGCATCGACGCCGAACGCCGCCGCGATCACATGCAGCAACATACGGGACAGCATGTTCTCTCCGCAGCTTTTGTCGAGCTTTACCAGATGCCGACCGTTTCGTTTCACATGGGTACGAGTGACGCCTACTGCTCGATTGATCTGGCCGTGCCGTCAGTAAGTCCCGAGCAGATCGTGGCAGCCGAGAAGCGGGCGAATCAGATTGTGTTTGAGGACCGTCCGGTGCGGGTTCGCTATGTTTCGCGGGCCGAAGCGGAGACGCTTGGCTTGCGCAAACTGCCAGCCGCAGAGCGCGACGAACTGAGGCTCATCGAGATTGCGGATTTCGATTTGTCGGCCTGCGGTGGAACTCACGTCGGATCGAGCGGCCAGATCGGTTCCATCCTGCTGCGAAAAACCGAGAAAGTGCGGCAGGGAACGCGAGTGGAGTTTGTCTGCGGCATTCGAGCCGTCCGCATGGCGCGGCGTGACTATAACGCCCTTACCGAGGCGGCCGCACTATTCTCAGCGCAGCTCTGGGATGTGCCGGAGCAGATCCGCAAGAATGCCGACGAGAGCAGGCTGTTGCGCAAGCAGAAAGGTGATGCGCTCGATCAACTTGCCGAGTCCATGGCCTTGGCCGCTCTGACTGCGGAGTCCGAAAACAAGGGGCGCAAGATCATCGTGCGCGTTTTTTCCGATCGTGACATCGGCTTCGCCAAACTATTTGCCCAGAAAGTGACGCGAGCGGGCACGCCGGTCATCGCGCTAGTGGCGAGCGCCGTCGATCCGCAGGGCCTGGTCTTTGCGCAGGCAGGCTCGACCGCCGACATGGGAGCGCTGCTCAAACAAGTGTTGTCGTCAGTCGGAGGCCGCGGCGGCGGCAGCCGCGATTTTGCCCAGGGTGGAGTTCCGGCGGGCTCGAAGATCAACCTGGAGCAGCTTTTGCGCGAGGCAGCGGGTACAATCGGAGCCTGAACCCGGACGTGTTTCGTATCAGGCTATCGCTTTAGCGATAGCGCAAGGCCGGCGAAATGAGAAGCCCCTTCAGGGGCCGGCCGTATGGGCGATTTCGACGGGCAACGCCTCAAGGGCTTGATTTGCGAATGACGAACGGCATCGGTGAAGCGATGCCCGATACGAAGCAGAATTTCATTCGATGCTCGAACCGCGGCTAATCCTCGTATATCTGTTGCTCAAGCTGGGCGTGGCCGCGGCCTTGTCCAGCGCGCTGGTGCGCTCCAAAGAATTCAAGAATCTGATCTTCCGCGAGCATCGTGAAACTCGGCACAAGATTTATCTGGCGTTGGCGATGGGCGTCCCGATCGCCATCGGCGTCTGGATACGATTCAACGTCAAGAGTTTCCTCTCCGGCGACCTGTCGCTGGAAACCGCGCTCCTGCTGGGCGTGATCGGCGGACGCCTGTCAGGCGGCCTCGGCGGAGCGCTGATGTCGCTGCCCGCGGCCCTGCACGGCGAGTGGGCCAGCTTGCCCTTGAACGTGTTCGCCGGAATTATTGCCGGGCAACTGCGCCGGTTCGCGCCCGAACAGGAAGATATCTGGTCGTTCTCGCCCTTCATCGATCTCACCCTCTATCGCATGATTCGCCGTAATCTGCCGCGGCCGCGCGTGTTCGATTGGCAGATCTATTTTTTTGCGACCATCGTCGGCTTGCGTTTCCTGCAGACGGAAATCTGGCACTTCTGGCCCAACTCCATCTTCAGCCTGGAAAGCCCCGGCCTGTGGACGCCCGGCGCCCCGGCGACTCCGAACGCTTATCTGCTGGAGAGCGCGATCTACCTGGCGGTGGTCATGGTCGTGGGCACGGAACTGAAAATCTTCAACAGCGTCCGTATCCAAGCCAAGCTGGAAGAGCAGGAGCGGCTTCTGCTGCAGGCGCGCATGGCGGCGTTGCAGAATCAGATCAACCCGCACTTCCTGTTCAACACTCTGAATTCCATTTCGTCGCTGGTGCGCCTGGATCCGGATACGGCGCGCGAAATGATCCAGAAGCTCGCTACCATCCTGCGCCGTCTGCTGCACAGCACGGATTCCTTCGTTCCGCTGCGCGAAGAAGTCGAGTTCATCGACAATTATCTGGACATTGAAGTCGTGCGCTTTGGACCGGACAAGCTCAAGGTCGTCAAGGATCTCGATCCGGCGTCGCTCGAAGCCATGGTTCCCAGCATGTTGCTGCAGCCGCTGGTCGAAAATTGCATCAAGCACGGACTCGCTCCGAAAATCGAAGGCGGCAGCATCACCTTGCGCAGCCGCTTGATCAAATCACGGCTGGTGGTGGAAGTGGAAGACGACGGTGTGGGCATGGGGGCGGCGCAATTGCAGGAGCAATCCGATGGCTTTGGCGGCATCGGCATCGGCATGGCCAACGTTGCCGAACGGCTCAAGGTGCTCTACGGCGATGCGGCCCGGATGAAGGTCGAAAGCCGCGAAGGCGGCGGCACGCTGATCCGGTTGCGGCTGCCCATTCTGCCTAACCCCGAAGAGCTAATGACGGCTGCGCCGACTGCGATGACCGCTCCAGCACCTTTCGGTAAAAATCTTCGTAAAGCGGAATAATCCGGCTGGAACAGAATCTTTCCTGGGCGGCGGCACGCGCCCGTTTCCCCATGGCGCGCAGGGCGGATTCATCGCCCAGCAGATCAATGGCATAACGCGCCATGGTCTCAACGTCGCCAACATCGGCCAGGAATCCGGTTACGCCGTGCTCAATCAATTCCGGCACTCCGCCCGTGCGGGTGGCAACGGGGACGACCTCGCAGGCCATTCCTTCGAGCGCCGCCAGTCCGAATGTTTCCAGTTCGCTCGGCATCAACATCACGTCTGAGATGGCCAGTTTTTCCCGGATCTGATCCTGTTTGCCAAGAAACAGCACGTGCTCGTGAATACCTTTCTGCACCGCCAGCCATTCTGCCTGCGAACGGTCGGGCCCGTCGCCAATCAGCAGCAGCTTGGAAGGAATTTTCTTGCGCACGCGGTCAAAGATTTCGATTACATCGAGGATGCGTTTCACCGGCCGGAAGTTGGAAAGGTGCACCAGCAGCCGCTCGTCGTTCCGGACATACTCGCTGCGCTTTTCCAGCCATTCCGGCTTGCGCAGATACTCGTCGCAGTTGACGAAGTTCGGGATGACTTCGATGTGGTTCTTGATGTCAAAAATCTTAAGCGTGCGATTGCGCAAATACTGCGAGATGGCCGTCACCCCGTCGCTCTGCTCGATGGAAAAACGCGTAATCGGAAGATAGGAGCGGTCGAGCCCGACCAGCGTGATGTCGGTGCCGTGCAGCGTGGTGACAAACGGCAAATGTTTACGCGGAGGAGTCGCCGCCAGCATCTGCTTGGCCAGCATCGCGCTCACCGAGTGCGGAATTGCGTAGTGCACATGCAGCAGATCGAGTTCGTAAAGCTGCGAAACCTCAGCCATGCGCGTCGCCAGCGCCAGATCGTATGGCGGATATTCAAACAGCGGATAACGCGTGACCTCGACCTCATGATAGTGAATGTTGGGTTCCGGTCCGGTCAGGCGAATGGGTTGCGAATAGGAAATGAAATGAATCTCATGGCCGCGGCGAGCCAGTTCCAGTCCCAGTTCGGTGGCCACAACTCCGCTGCCGCCGTAGGTTGGATAACAGGTGATGCCAATCTTCATGCGACTCCCGATGCGACTCCAAAGATACCATCATTGGATTCCCAAGAAGGGCTGGGGATGCAGGAGGAGCAGGCATTTTACGCTGGAACTACTCTCGCCCCAACCGCAGAACGATCCCGGCGCCAACCCGCAAATTGTCCTGCCGGTTGTTGAGGCCATCGGGGATTTTGGTCATGAAGTACTCGGCCTGTACGGGGCGAATGGAGATATGCCTGGACACTTTGAAATCAATGCCGCCGCCCGCCGTCATCGCAAAATTATTTTCGGGCCCTGTTGATTGGGCAATGCCGTCCGTTGTCCAAACGCCTCCGAAGAGGGCTTGAGCGAAAGGAGTAACTTTGCCGCACCGGAAATTCACTCTGGGCCCAAGAAGATAAGTGAACACTGCTCCGGCGAATGAGCCGCTCCCGCTGCTAGTCGCCCTAAAGCCGCTCAGATCTCCCACCACACCGAGCCAGTGGTTGGCGTTGTACTCGAGCTGGCCACCCCCGCCAGTTCCGTTGTATGTTGCCGAGGGTGCGATGCCCGGGACGTTGGCATTTACATTAAAGCGCGCGTAGTAGTACCCGCCATACACCTCAAGTTTCGAGACTTGCTCCTGGGCCTTCATAGGCCGCGCGGTCGCAAATATCCCAAGCAACACGACGATTGCAAATGGCTTCTGCACGTTTGCTGCGTCTCCTTACGCCTTGCCAACTCCGCCCTGCTACTGCGGCCTCCACGTCATTTCCACGCGAATGGGAATCTCGTTCTTAACCGGCATAGTCAGCAGCGATGGCGG